>JABAOH010002052.1_pt1 | contig 35106 bp, 33 predicted proteins | sample 7062181 | NCBI WGS metagenome assembly JABAOH01 (sample SAMN14538630, study PRJNA623070) | marine sediment metagenome | biome: marine biome [ENVO:00000428]; feature: marine pelagic biome [ENVO:01000023]; material: deep marine sediment [ENVO:00002113]; isolation source: pool of 5 deep marine... | reverse complement strand
AAAAAAAAGGCAGGTCGACCAACAACCAAAACGTTAGAAAAAATTGAGAAGCAAGGCTCAAGATGCGAACCTACTGCACTCTGGGGCGTTATGTTGGTTCACATTGCTGAAGCTCCATCCGAAAAGGACCTCATGAAAGCACTCCTTTCAGGGACAGACATGGTTGACTTAGAGACGATGGTGGCGATTCCACGGAAGAAGCAATGAAGCTCCTGTAAGTCGAGACCCGACAACTCTCTCTTCTTTTTTTAGTATCACTTGTTGCCGGGCTAGGCACCACAATTTTTTCTTGTCAGCCTGCAAAAAAGGTCGGTGTAGATCATAGCTAATCTTATTAGGTGCCACAGCAACGTTTATATCGGGAAGTCTCTTCTCAGATTCCCTTTAGCGACTAGTTGTCGCTATGAATTTCAACAATCGCCCCGTAGCTTTCCGGCGGCGGCGTCAACCTCGACAGTAAAGGCGTTTCATCGCCCTACGGATGACCTCATGGTTGACCTCCAGTTACGGGGACAGAAGAAAGATGGAGACCTGATAACTACGTTAGGTCTAACATGGGCTTAGCGCACACACAACCCCCCAAATCCAATCCACTGCAAAAGCGGCAAACAAACTCCCAACCACAAATCCGGTTGATCCTGCCGGACCCTACTGCTATCGGGACGGGACTAAGACATGCATGTTGTGCGTCTCTCAGCTATGAAGGAGACGCAGCACACGGCTCAGTAACATGTGGCTAACCTGCCCTTAGGACAGAGACAACCCCGGGAAACTGGGGCTAATCCCTGATAGGCGTGGGCTCCTGGAATGGGCCTACACTCAAAGGACGTTTGAATCATGCTTTAAGCGTCGCCTAAGGATGGGGCCGCAGCCGATCAGGTTGTTGGCGAGGTAATGGCTCACCAAGCCTATTACCGGTACGGGCCGCGGGAGCGGTAGCCCGGAGATGGACACTGAGATAAGGGTCCAGGCCCTACGGGGCGCAGCAGTTACGGAAACTCCACAATGCGCGAAAGCGTGATGGGGCTATCCCGAGTGCCATCCGCTGAGGATGGCTTTTCTCCAGTGTAAGGAGCTGGAGGAATAAGGAGAGGGCAAGTCTGGTGTCAGCCGCCGCGGTAATACCAGCTCTCCGAGTGGTAGGGATGTTTATTGGGCTTAAAGCGTCCGTAGCCGGCTCAGCAAGTCCTCTGTTAAATCCAGCGATTCAATCGTTGGACTGCAGGGGATACTGTTGGGCTAGGGGACGGGAGAGGCCGACGGTATTCTCGGGGTAGGGGTGAAATCCTATAATCCCGGGAGGACCACCAGTGGCGAAGGCTGTCGGCTAGAACGCGCTCGACGGTGAGGGACGAAAGCTGGGGGAGCGAACCGGATTAGATACCCGGGTAGTCCCAGCTGTAAACGATGCGGGCTAGGTGTTGGGGTGGCTACGAGCCACTTCAGTGCCGCAGGGAAGCCATTAAGCCCGCCGCCTGGGGAGTACGGCCGCAAGGCTGAAACTTAAAGGAATTGGCGGGGGAGCACCACAAGGCGTGAAGCTTGCGGTTTAATTGGAGTCAACGCCGGAAACCTTACCGGGGGCGACAGCAGGTTGAAGGCCAGATTGAAGATCTTGCCAGACAAGCTGAGAGGAGGTGCATGGCCGTCGCCAGTTCGTGCCGTGAGGTGTCCTGTTAAGTCAGGCAACGATCGAGACCCACGCCCCCTGTTGCCACTGAGGAGGTTTCTCCAAGGGGCACTCTGGGGGGACTGCCGTCGATAAGGCGGAGGAAGGAGTGGGCCACGGCAGGTCAGTATGCCCCGAATCCCCCGGGCCACACGCGTGCTGCAATGGCCGGTACAATGAGTTCCTACCTCGAAAGAGGATGGCAATCCCTAAAGCCGGTCGTAGTTTGGATCGAGGGCTGCAACCCGCCCTCGTGAAACTGGAATGCCTAGTAACCGCGTGTCATTAACGCGCGGTGAATACGTCCCTGCTCCTTGCACACACCGCCCGTCGTTCCACTCGAGTGAGTTTTGGGTGAGGCGCGGTCCTGAGTGGCTGTGTCGAGCCTAAGGTTCGCGAGAGGGGAAAAGTCGTAACAAGGTGGCCGTAGGGGAACCTGCGGCCGGATCACCTCCTAAGAAAGCAGCTTAGCTGTGGGTTGGAGAGGAAAGAACCTGTGTGCGCTAGGCTATGTGCTCCATCCTTTTTTTGTTTGCCTAAATTTTTCGTGCTTTAACATGGAGCTTGGGGCATGTGGCGGTTGAGGAGTGGTCTATGTTTCGTGAGAGAGAAAAAATGGTGGGTAGGCGGTTTTTTTGCAGTCGCACGCGTTTATTCTTTTTTGAGAGTGATCTCCATGGTGGAGACGTTTCTCGGATTGCCGCCTTCTCTGGGTGTAATCTGCTCTGTGCCGATTGAGATGGCTTGTACTTCTGCGTCTTTGAAGAAGCGATTGCGCACGATCTCAGCAACATCAACAGCCGTGCTGATTGCACGACCGCGAGCCTTCAAGGTTACTTCAGTGGCGTCGCTTGCGTTGAAGCCGGTGATCACTGCCATGACATAGTTCATCGGAGGCTTATTCCCAACGAAGATTACGTTCGGTTCGGTGCTCATTTGACGTTTCAGCCTTCTTTTGATTCACAGTAATTATGGCAATGAGCAGACTAGCATAAAAATGTATAGATGCTCGCGCGCGCGCGTTCTGTGTCTCCAGTGCGTGCCTGTTTGAGTCGTTGGGTGGCCAGTGTTACAAGCCCAGTGATTGTTGGAGTACTGGCACGTTGATTTCGCCAGCAGCGAAGACGCTGCCTGTGGCTACGTTGTTGACGAGGAGCTTTGCTGGTGCGAAGAGGTGTGGATCGATTTTGTAGAAGTCGTAGTTGGCTTCCTTGAAGATTTGTTTAAATGGTTTGCCATAATGTTTTGAGGTGGAGGACGGGGCCTGTGTGACGAGCTCTTTGAGCTTCTCGTCGTTGTCGTGTTTCAGGCTGTACGAGGTGACGCCGGCGTAGAGGATGACGTCGTTCGTCTTGCCCATGGCTTCAGCGAACTTGGGGTGGCTGGGGGCGATGGGTGCGCATCCCCACGCGGACAGGATGGACCGCGGGTCGACTCCCAGTTTCAGCAGTTTGTGCACGCCGGTTTCGACGACTCTGCCGGACACCTGCGTTGACCCGGCGATGCTGGTCGTCGGGGTGAGAATTATGAATAGTTGCTCGGGAGCGACGGCGCACTCGTTGGACAGGGTGGTGATGAGGTCGTCGGGCGGTTCGCTGGCAGTTTCCAGCACCATCACGGCGACGTCAGCTTTGTCGCGGTATTGGATCTGGTCATAGATGTCACGAGGCTTCAGCGCCAAGGCGCGGGCGGGTCCGCTGCCGATGGCGAAGAAGTCGTCGTCTTTTATCTGCCAACCCGCGAACTGCGATCCGAGCGTGGCGACGGCGGGATGGTCCGTGTAGACGAAGATGGTGGGCAGTTCAATGTGGCCAAAGCGTCGGGGTGCAATCTCGACGTGGCCGAGGCCGCCCATACAGATTTCCGTGGTGAGTTTGCCGGCGGCGACGCCGCCTTGAGCCTGTATCCCCGCGTCGATGAGGGTGGCGCCGGCTTTGGTTTTCGTTATCGAGACCGCGTGTTCGTCGGCTGCGACGCAGAGGCGCTTTACAAGCTGGTAGGCTTTGGTGTTTATGCTGAGCATGGAGACTAGTTTGTTGGAAGCAGATTATAAACTCGTTGGAGCGTGGGTTAGAGGAGTTCTTCAAGGTGTTTGAGCTGTGGGTTTCTGTTTTTTGACACGTACAGCTTTCCGTTTCCGTGCTCGGCGAGGTCGCCGATAAACAGATAGAAGGGCCCGTCAAACGATTCTCCCGCCGCTTTTGCTTTGGTTTTGATGCTGTCCACCGTGAAAGACGGCAAGACTGATTCGACGCGGTTGCAGAGGACAAGTTTTCCGCCGGTCATGAAGGCGCCTGCTCTTCCTTTGGCGGCGCCGTGGACAATGATGGCGCCGTTTTTCATGCGGATGCCGACGAACTGGTCGACGTCGCCGTGGATGTGGATGGTGCCTTTTCGCATGTTGCCTCCGACTTCGGTGCCAGCGTTGCCGTGGATCACGATCGTTCCGCCTTTCATGCCTCGGGCGCTGCCGCGATACGCTGCGCCAATGTAGTCGCCCGCGTTTTTTTTGACGACTATTGTTCCGTCCTCCATTTCTGAGCCCGCCCAAGAGTCGGCGTTGCCGTCTACGGTGACGGTTCCTCCGCGCATTTTTTCGCCGAGGTGCATGCCCACGTCGCCTCGGACTTCGATAAGGCCGTCCGTCATGTCGGCGCCGATCCGGCGAGCTTTGGAGAGGGCTCCGACGAGGCGGATTGCCGTTTTTGCGCAGGTGGGTCCACTTTCGCCGCGGATGTCGAAGACGTCGCTGAGATTTCGTTTGCGGTTTCCCTCCCAGACTGGGAGCTTCGCGACTTCGCGGAGGGGTTTTCCCGCGACGACGTCGGGCGATATGCATCCCGCGTCGACGGGCACTGTTAACGTTTTTTTCAACTGTAGAGTGAGTGTCATGCTTCACACCTTTGCCTGTACGGGAATTGGCGCGGATTGCGCGAGATAGTGGTCGGGCACGATGTAGTTGTCGTATTTTACGGTATAGTATTCCTCGAAGATTTTTTGGAGTTCCGGTTGGATTTCTAAGAGGCTTGGCGACGCTTGCACGTCAGTCCAAAATGTTTTTCCGTTGACTGATTTCACGACTTCGCCGTTTTTCACGACGACTTCCCCGTTTTTAATTGTGTAGGCAGCGTTGCTGAAGGCCCGTTGAATGGCTGCAGGATGCTTGGCTAGGTGGGTTCGCTTTGGATTTAAGTTGTAGATGGCGATGTCCGCGTCGGCGCCGATTCCCAGGTGGCCTTTGTCCGCTAGGCTCAGGGCTTTGGCTTGGCCAGCCCTCGTGGCGATGGCAATTTCAGAGAGCGTGTATTCTCGGTCGAGTTCTGGAAGCAACGTCTTCCGCTGGGCTTTTCGGTTGAGCTTTTTCAGGACTTCCATCCTCGCCTTGTGGCTCATGAGCCACGTTATTATTTTTGGGTAGGACGTGAAGGGCCCCCCATTGGGGTGGTCGGTTGTGAGGAACAGCTTCCAAGGATCTTGGATTTGAAGGGCCAGTTCGAGTCCGATGGTCCACTGAATCGCGTGGACGTAGCTTTTTCGCTTGTACTGAAAGGGCACGATTCCCGAGCTAGTCTCAGCTTCCACGTCGTTGTTGACCCACTTGTTTCCCGTTATTTGGTAGAGAATGAACTGAAATGGGCCGTCAGCGGTCATCGTGGTGGTGTCTGTGAACGTTATTTGGCCGATGTCGAGCGTAGCGTGGTTGTGAGCGTTCACGTATTCGGCCACTTCGTCGGACGCGGATCGGAATGTGCGCCAGTCGTGACCCGCAAAGCAGCTGAATTGGCAGTGGGTCAGGTGGATGATGGGCTTCGTGTCGACTGCGAAGTCTTCGACGCATTTCAATGTTTCGAGGGTCGTCGCGTAGTTGCCGGGCTTTCCAAGGTTGTTTGTGTGGACGTGGATAGTGTGCGGCAGGTTGAGAAGCTTGTTCACCTTGCACAGGCCCTGCACAATTTCGCGGGGAGTTATGTCAAAGTGGGGCACGGGATCGTCGATGTCGCGAACGTTGCGGCCAAACCCCCAGGCTTCGAGGCCTCCCGGATTAACAATTTTGATGGCGTACCCCTTGGTGGCTCGCATCATCCAAGCCACGTAGGCCGCGCATTCGTCGAATTCTTTCGCCCTCAAATACTCGAGCACAAACCAGTTGCTGCCGAGAAGGGGATACGCTCCTTTGTCAAGCATGGGCGTGTCGTTCAATTCTTCGTGAGTGTGCTTCGCTTTCAGCGGTGGCATCGCCGGATCCATGACTGTTGTCCAGCCCATGCGCGAGTAGCGGTAGCCAGTTGTGAACGTCGACGGAATGGAGTAGCCGACGCCGGAGCGGGTGACCGATGTTCTGCGTTCCACGTCTTTGTAGTGATCTTCAGGGCGCAGCAGCCGACCCGAATTCACCTTGGCGCCGACGATGTGGGAGTGAATGTCGATGCCGCCGGGCATCACAATCATCCCCGAGGCGTCAATCACGTGGGGAGCGCCCACTTTCTCCACTATTCGTCCTCGTGAAACTGCGATGTCCATCTTTTCGCCGTCGACACCATTCACGGGGTCATACACAAACCCGTTCTTGATGAGCAGCGCCGCCATTTTATGGCTGCCTCCCTTGGCGCTGGATGCGTTTCACGCGGCGTAGGATTCTCTGCAGAATCTCTTCGTCGGTGAGGCAGTTGGGCGGAGCCTTCACCAACTGTTTCATGGGCAGGGGCACGCGGTCCATGCGATAGGCAGTTCCGCCAGCTTCAATGCCTAGGAAGGCTGACGGAAACACGACGTCAGCCATCAGTGTTGTGGGAGACATCGCCGGGTCGATGGCGATTAGCGGGTTTTTCACCAGGTTCTGCACGGCTGCTTGGGGAAAATTGGAGACCGGGTCAGACGCAACGATCAGGCTGGCGTCTGCTTCGTCGCGGCAGAGAATGTCGACCGCCGACGTTTCCCCCGGATTGTAGCGTGGGTAGCCCTGGGAAAAATCGACGGCGAAGGGGTAGCCCGTCTGCCACGTGGAGACCACGTTGGCGCCGGCCACGTTGAAGTGTCCTCTCATCGGCATGATGACAAACTTGGTTCGGTAGTTCAGGTCTTTGGTCAGCGCAATCGCGGCGTCGATGTTCTGCAATTTTCCAGCGCTCATGGTTAGGCCGACGCCGAAGAAGAAGACGCCGAAGTCGCAGCTCACCAAAGTGTCCGCCACGTCTTCGAGCAAATTCAGGGGCACGCCGGCGACGTGGCTGACTTCAAGTTCCTCGTCTCGGACGAGCAGGCGGAGGGCTTGGAGCAATTCGAAGTCGCGGTTGGGTTCGACTTGGATGAAGAAATCCGCAAATTCTGCGGAGCGGGTCTTTCGAACATCGACGACGACCAGTTTTCGGTTTTTCGTCGCGAATTTAGGAGGCAGTCTTTGTTCTGGCACGGCGGGCAGTTCCACGTCTTTCATCGTCACCAGCTCCGAGGCTCGGTGGAGACGCTTCCTTCCTAAGACGCCGCGGAGGCGGGCGACGTAATGCGCCCACTCGCTACGTTGGAAGCGCCCGTCGGCAAAGGCTGTGTAACGTTCCATGTGACGCGGATGCGCGCTGTAGGGGTCGCTGGCCCAGTAGACGATTAGGTCGGCCCGGTGCCGTATTTGGCCGAGAGTGCAGGTCGGTATTCCAACGTTTTGGATGCTGAGTATTGAAGGGCCGTGGCAGACGGTGGACGTGTTGTCGACGACGCCGCCAACGGTTTCGGCGAGCTCGATTCCCACCCGGACGGCTTCGCTGCTGGTGCAACTCCAGCCGTAGAGAATTGGGTAGGCGGCGTCAGCGAGGATTTGAGCGCTCCGCTTAACCGCTTCGTCCAAGGAGACTTCGGTTAATTCGCCCTTTTTTCTCACCAGAGGCTTCAGGTTTCGGTGTTCAGGGTTGGAGTACCCCAGGAATTTGGCTTCGCCGACGGCGCAAGCGTTTTTAACGTCGACTACGACGTTGTTCTTTGTTGTGACTTCTAGGTCGTCGCAGAGAGTTCCGCAAATTGGGCAGGTCACGTTCTTGATGGTCAGCACGCCTATTCTCTCCGGAACACGCGTTTCAACAGTTGTGGGATAGTGAGGACGTCCTCGGAGGGAGCGGGCTGGATTTTCGCGGCGATTCCTTTGAAAGACGGCATGCCTGTTCCCTGCGTGTCGCCGCCGACGACCATATTGGCCCACAGTCCGTAGGGCATGTAGACGATCTTCCGGTGCGACCCCCTCTTAGACTGCTTGGCTTTGACGACCACCGCTCCTTGGTCGGACACGATTTTAATGGTCTGGTTGTCCTTGACGCCCAGTTCCTCCAAATCGTCCGGGTCAATTTCGCAGATGGCCACGTTGTCCTGGTATGCCCCGGAAAGTTTGCCATGCTCTTTTGTGGTGCCCTGATCTATGGTCCGCCCCGTTACAAGGACGACTTCGATTTTCAGCGTAATCTAAACCCCCATCTTGTGCTCTTTTGTAGTTAGAATGTCAAGGTGTTTCTTAAGGCGTTTTCGTTTTTCAAAGCAGGAGCCCCCCTGAGCAGCAACTCTGAGCGCGTGCAGCAAAGTTTATATTATTGTTGAAATTGTCTACTCTAGCATTATTTGATAAGGAGTTGCAGAAATGGCCTATTTAACAACTCAAGGCGGACAACCAGTCCTAATTCTCAAGGAAGGAACAGGCCGCAGACGCGGAAGGGAAGCACAGCGAAACAACATCATGGCAGCCCGAATAATCGGCGAAGTGCTCCGCACCACTCTTGGTCCACGCGGAATGGACAAAATGCTCATCGACTCTCTCGGCGACATCACCATAACCAACGACGGAGCAGCAATACTTGACGAAGTGGATGTTGAACACCCCGCCGCAAAAATGATGGTCGAAGTCGCCAAAACACAAGACGACATGGTAGGCGACGGCACAACGACCGCCGTCGTCTTAGCGGGAGAACTTCTCAAACGTGCCGAAGAACTCATCGACCAGAACATTCACCCCCTGATCGTGGTGAGCGGCTACCGCAAAGCAGCCCAAGGCGCCGTGGAACTGCTCGAAAGAGAAGGCATACCCGTGGATATTGATGACCGGGCGACGATGCGAAAAGTCGCCTTAACGAGCATGGGAAGCAAAGCCGTGGGCGCCGCCAAGGAAACGCTAGCAGACATCGCAATCGACGCCGTGAAGCAGATCGCCGAAAAACGCGGCGACCGATGGATCGCTGACATCGACAACATCCAAATCACGAAGAAAGAAGGAAAAAGCCTTTTCGACAGCCAACTGATTAAAGGCATCATCATCGACAAAGAAGTCGTCAACGCGGGAATGCCGAAAACTATCAAAACCGCCAAAATCGCCCTGCTCGACAGCGCTCTCGAAGTTGAAAAGACCGAATTCAACGCGGAGATACGCATTAAAGACCCCACACAAATGCAGGCGTTTCTCGACCAAGAGACGCGCATGCTTCAAGACATGGTGAAAAGAGTCGTCACTTCAGGCGCCAACGTCCTCTTCTGCCAAAAAGGCATCGACGACATGGCCCAACACTTCCTCGCCAAGAAAGGCATCCTCACCGCTCGACGCGTCAAACAGTCAGACATGGAAAAGCTGGCTCGCGCGACCGGCGGAAAAATCATAAGCAACCTGGAAGACCTCACGCCGAAAGATTTGGGAGCTGCTGGCCTCGTCGAAGAACGCAAAGTGGGCGACGACAAAATGATCTTCGTCGAGAAATGCAAACAACCCCACAGCGTCGCCATCCTAATCCGCGCTGGCTTGGAACGCATGGTCGACGAAGCAGAACGCGCAATGCACGACGCGCTTTCAGTGGTCTCAGACGTTATTGAAAACAACAAAATCGTCCCAGGCGGCGGCGCCGTCGAAGCTGAAATCGCGAAGGAAATTCGAGAATACGCCACCAATGTGGGAGGACGAGAACAACTCGCCATCAAAGCCTTCGCAGACGCGATCGAAATCGTTCCCAAAACCCTCTCTGAGAACGCAGGCCTCGATCCCATCGACATCCTTGTCGACTTGCGAGCAGCCCACGAAAAACAGAAGGGCTACCTCAAAGGCGTCAACGTCTTCACCGGCAAAATCGACAACATGGAACGAAGCGGCGTAATCGAGCCCATGGCAGTCAAAGAACAAGCAATCAAGTCAGCCACCGAAGCAGCATCCATGATCCTGCGCATCGACGACGTCATCGCAGCGACTAAACCAAAAGAAGGCGGCCCAGGCGGCATGCCTCCGGGCGGCGGCGACGAAGAATACTAAACCAACCTTTCTTTTTTTCTCCTTCAAACACCCTCTTCGCTATATGCAGCGGATCAGCTGCCGATCGTGAACGCCCCTTCACAACACGCTACCCCACGACGCCACTCAGCATTGACCGTTCCGCTCGCAGCGCATGCAGGGGGAGACACCACACTTGCGTCTAAAGCTTCAGCAACGTCACATTACATTAATTGAAAACGAAGCGCGAAGAATGTATCCCATCGAAGCTTGCGGAATGCTCTTTGGCAAAACGACCCCCTCCGAAGCCGTCGTCCAAAAAATCGTGACATCACCGAACATTCTTCAATCCCCTAAAAGGTTTGAAATCAACCCAGAAGCCGTCGTCAAGACCATCACCGAATGCGAGAAAGAAGGACTCGCGTTCATCGGCCTATTCCACTCCCACCCAGCCCCACCCGACCCCTCCCCAGTCGACCTAAAATTCATGAAGCTCTGGGGAGACGCCATATGGCTAATCCTGTCATCGACACAATACACCCTGGCCGCGTTCCAAATCAAAGACGACGAATTGAACCAAGTCCATATCACGATTAAATGAAATCCGCCACCAACCCACAAGATCTCGCCCTAACAGCCGACATAGCTAATCCACCAATCGTACGATTCATGACGCCTAGAACGACACCTAGAAAAATCGGCTTCTAGGTTTTTTCTAGGTGCACTTCTAGGTGTCGATCCTAGCAGACCGTATAGGTTCTATACGGTCGCCTAGGCGGGATCTAGGGTAGGATGCTCTTCTAGGGTGGGATGGGGTAGGATAGTAATTAAAGATTCATGGTTTCCATTGGATCCACCACCCAGAGGAACTTATGATTCATGGCTGTTTGTTGCTGCGCGTGTAGGTATCGAGTCTGTTCAGCAGGGTGCGCAAAACGTTTTTAAATGTCGATGTCAGTGGTGATATCTAATTTGACATCAATACTGATAACTGGTGTTATGGTATGTGTTCCCACCCAAATCGTCAACGGTCCTTTCGGCATTGGATGAAGCACGTGGCTGCTGTTCCGAAAGGTTTCTTGAGATACTACGTGCTGAAGCTGCTTAGTGAAAAACCTATGTCTGGCTCAGAGATTATGAATGAGCTGGAGAAGCGTACGCATGGATATTGGAAGCCAAGCCCGGGCTCTATCTATCCCCTTCTATCGTGGCTTCAAGAAAAGGGATACTCCAAAGAGGTTTCACAGCAAGAACCTGGTATGAAGCGGTACGTGTTAACCGATCAAGGCAGAACGATTCTGGATGAACACGCGAAAAAGCGCAAGGAGCTTCGAAAGAGAGCGGGGTTTTTCACGCCTCCCTTCATGGGACCCGGCCTGTTCAGCCACCATTCTGAAAAGACGAGGAAGTTGGCCAAGGCGACCAAGACGCTGGCGGTGTCAAGCTGGGAGCTTCTCGAAAATCTGGGCGAACGGTATTCTGAAGAGGCGGCCACCAAGGCGACCGAGATCATTGAGCACACCACACAGCAGATCGACGAATTACTGAGAAAGCTGAAGCACAATGAGTAGCGTGGCAGAGGAGCGGAGGGACGAGGCCATCAACATAATCGAAGTTAAGGCGTTGACCAAGATTTTCAATGGCCACATCAAAGCCGTTGACGAGATAAGTTTCGAGGTTGAAGAGGGCGAGATTCTGGGATTTCTCGGTCCCAATGGAGCCGGCAAGACCACAACGCTGAACATGCTGTCAACGTTGTTGAAGCCCACCAGTGGCGCCGCCACGGTAGATGGGCACAACATTGGCCAAGACGCCGATGCTGTTCGCAGGAGCATCGGCTACGTGTTTCAAGATCCCACGTTGGACATCGAGTTAACTGGCCGCGAGAACCTCGATTTTCATGGCCGACTGTATAACTTGTCGAGAAGCCTCCGCAGGACTCGAATAGAAGAGATGTTGGAGATTGTACAACTCTCGGATCGAGCAGACAGCCTTGTGAAGACGTACAGTGGCGGTATGAAAAGGCGGTTGGAGATCGCGAGGGGATTGCTACACCACCCTAAAGTCCTCTTCTTGGACGAACCAACGCTGGGACTTGATCCACAAACGCGTCGTTCTATCTGGAGCCACATCCAACGCTTGAACAAAGAGAAGAAGATCACCATCATCCTGACCACCCACTACACGGAAGAAGCGGATTATCTTTGCGGGCGAATTCTCATCATTGATTTCGGCAAGATTGTGGCATTAGACACATCAGACCGGTTGAAAGCGCAGTTGGAAGGAGACATAGTGAGTTTAACCTTGGAGTCCCCAAGCATGATTCCAGCAGTGCGCCGCCTTTTTGAAGGAAAAGAGTGGATTCGCCGCGTTCACCTAGTGTCCAACTCCAGCCGCTCGTCCAATGCAGGTGCAGGGGCGAATGCTATGCACAGAATAGCTGTTGACCACGGGATGAGAGAAGCAAGCCACAGAAACGCAGGCGACAGCCCGATGCCTACACGTGGTGGAAAGACGTACGAGCATGGAATCGAGGGTCAACATGGCTTCAACGGTCAGGCCTTCGGCTCCAAGCGCATAGACTTGTTGGTTGATGATGGTGGGCGTCGAATTCCGACAATCGCCAAGTTGGCTGATGAAGCCGGAGTCGCTCTCGAATCCGTCGAGCTGCACAAGCCAACCTTGGACGACGTCTTCATCTCCGTGACCGGCCGCAACATTAGAGATCAACGTGGAAGCTTTATGGATATGGTTCGCCGCTACCGGATAATGCGGCAAGCGCGAGGAGGACAGCGCCATGGCTAACGCAGCAACTCACGAAGGGAGTGGAATGTAGTGATTCAATTGCAGGGCCAAGCAATTTACGTGGTGTTGCTCCGAGAATTGAAGCGATACTGGCGAGCCAAGGCGCGAATCATTTCGTCTGTTGCACAGAGCTTCTTCTTCCTGATTGTTTTTGGGTTGGGCCTAGGAGGGTTCATAGGCGGCGTTGGCAGCGTCAGCTATCTGTCCTACTTGGCGCCTGGCATCATTGGCATGGGACTCATCTTCGGCTCAGTCTTCTCGGGCGTCTCAGTCATTTTTGACCGGCAATTCGGCTTCATGAAAGAAATGCTAGTCGCCCCCGTCAGCAGAAGCAGCATCATCCTCGGCAAAATCCTCGGAGGAGCAGTAACCGCGTCGATCCAAGGCGTCATACTGATGACCGTTGCGGCTGCGATGGGCGCCTTCACACCTTCCATCGCATTAGCAGTAGGCGCCGTAGCAGCCGTGGGAGTAATGCTTCTCATCACAGGGGGATTCGTGGGTCTCGGCGTCGCACTCGGGTCGATGATAAAGGATTTTCACGCCTTCCAGCTGCTATCCACATTCGTGATCTGGCCCCTGTTCATGCTGTCAGGCGTGTTCTTCCCCATCGACGTCGTGCCCCGTCCACTTCAAGTTGCAATGCTGTTGGATCCCATGTTTTACGGCGTGGAACTACTTCGGTGGTGCCTGCTGGGAAGCGGATCACCCCTGCTTGGACCTCTGGGATGGCTCATTAGCTTGGGAGTGTTGGCAGGCTTCAACGCCCTAGTTGTCGCTCTTGGCACGTACTTATTCTCCCGCACCGAAGTGTGAACGATGGGATAGGCGAGGGGCTGCTCCGTGTCTAGTCGAGAGAAGTCGAAACGCTTCCGTCAGGCCCTCCTCGACGCCTCTTCAGCACTGACAGCACATCAGAAAAGCACTTATCCGTCAGCTGCCAGACTTAACCTAAACCAGCAAAGGTCCCTGAATGCCAACCCTCACCTTCATAGGCCACGTTTCAATTGACAAGATCGAAAATGTCAGGGGAGTACGAACACAGGTCGGCGGCGGCGCATTATACGCAGCAATCGCCGCGAACGCCCTCAACGTGAAGACGGCTCTCGTCTCAGCGATTGGAAACGATTTTCCGCCCACGAAGGGCCTTGAATACCTGGACGTCAAGCACGTTCGGAGATTGAATACGCCGACCACGAGGTTCCACATCCGTTATAGCAGAAGTTGGGAGGCGAATTACGTTGAAGCAAGAGAAGGAGCTGGCGCCAGAATAAGGGCATCGCAGATCCCTTCGAGCCTGCTGAAGCCTCAGAGTGTCGTTCACATGGCGCCCATGAAACCCACCAAAGTGGCACGTATTGTCGAGAATGTTCGGCGAAGATCCCCCCAAGCGGAATTATCCATGAACACGTGGGTTGGATACATCGAAACTTCAAAGCAAAGAAGAACTCTGTTGAAACTTGCGTCACAGGTTGACTTCTTCATGATGAACGAGTTCGAAGCCAAAGCCCTCGCGCAAACTAGGTACCTGCCAGTGGCTCTCGAACGAATCAGAGCAAAAAGACTGATCGTCACGATGGGGAAACTGGGCGCCATCATCAGCGGGACCGAAGTGGACACGAGTATGATGCCAGCCTTGAGTGTCCCTACAGAGAAGATCATCGACACGACGGGGGCGGGAGATGTGTGGAACGGAGCATTCCTCGCCGTGCACAGCAAGACCAGAGACTTGATGCAATCAGTGACCGTCGCCGCTTTACTATCAAGCCTCAAATGCTCAGGGTGGGGATTCGAAGCCATTGAAAAGCTCTTCTTCCTGAAACCGGCAAACGTTGTGGAATACGTTGTAGGGCTTCGAGAGGGAAGCCTTCAGAAAAAGATAACAGATTTCTAGACCGGCGCCCCATCCACACGCGTCGGAAGCTGCGATGGCCACCCAATGATGGAGGGGCAAACCGAGGAGAAAAAGCCTTACGCGCACGTCGTGGGTGTTTAACCATTAAATACCTCAAAGGACTCACTAAAGATGATCAGCTTGGACTCATCAAATGTAGTGTGCGATGTCCTGGTCATTGGCAGTGGAATCGCAGGTCTATCCTTTGCCTTGAAGATTGCGGATTCCGCGCAAGTCGTGATAATCACCAAGAAGGAAAAGGCGGAATCAAACACAAACTACGCTCAAAGTGGAATTGCAGCAGTGTTTTCGCCCTCTGACTCCTTTGAGAAACACGTGAAGGACACCATCGACTGCGGCGACGGCTTGAGCAAGCGAGCGATTGTTGAGACGGTCGTGAGCGAGGGTCCCGCCCGCATCCAAGAACTGATCAATCTGGGNNCGTCGCGTCGTGCACGCGAAGGATCTCACCGGCAGGGAAGTTGAGGCTGCCCTCTTGAACGCCGCCGCGAAAACCGAGTCCATAAAGATCTTCGAAAATCAAGTCGCCATCAACTTGGTTGTCGATCGAAATCGTTGTCTCGGTTGCTACGCGTTGGACACAGAAAAATCGTTAGTGAAGAACTTCGTGGCCAAAATAACTGTCCTAGCAACTGGCGGCATTGGAAGAATCTACCTTCACACTACCAACCCTGAGATCGCCACGGGCGATGGCATCGCCATGGCCTATCGAGGCGGAGCCACAGTCATGAACATGGAGTTCACCCAGTTTCACCCGACCTACCTCTTCCGCCCCAATGAGGAGTCTTTCTTAATCTCGGAGGCCCTCCGCGGCGAAGGAGCCACTCTTCAAGACCAAAATGGAAGGCAGTTCATGTCGGACTATCACCCCAAGAAAGAGTTGGCACCCCGAGACGTAGTTGCAAGAGCCATTGACCAAGAGCTCAAAAGAAGCGGCGATAACCACGTGTTGTTGGACATTTCATCTAAGAACCCCCAATTTGTCCAATCTCGGTTTCCAGGAATCTATGAAAAATGCTTAGGCTACGGGATCGACATCACGAAAGACCCGATCCCAGTGGTGCCCGCAGCGCACTATTGTTGTGGAGGAGTAAAAGCAACGATTGCAGGCGAAACGGACATACGAAATCTGCTTGTCGTCGGAGAAACAGCGTGCACGGGTCTGCACGGCGCCAATCGCCTCGCCAGCAATTCCCTGCTGGAAGCGTTAGTCTGCTCGCATCGCGCTGCGCAGAAATGCGTCGAACTACTGAAGAAGAAACCACCGCTCCAGCGATTCGCCGCTTGGGAATCAGGCAACGCCGTCGACATCGACGAGGCCGTGGTGATTACACAAAACCGCAATGAAATTCGCCAACTGATGTGGAACTACGTGGGAATCGTGCGCTCCGACAAGCGATTGAATCGCGCCAAGAAACGAATCGAGCTGCTGAAGGAGGAAATCAACCAATACTACTGGGATTTCATCGTCACAGCAAAACTCATCGAGCTGCGCAACATGGCACTAGTTGCCAAGCTGATCATCGACTCGGCCATTGCACGCAAAGAAAGCCGAGGCATACACTTCTCTTTAGACTATCCCCAAAAGTCGCCATCGGGCCGCGATACGTTGCTGAGAGGATCCCCGCCTATGCGCCCGTAGCGACTTACACTTGGAGAGCCAAGATGCGCGCGTCTTGCTGCTGCTACTCAGTCCAGTAGACCCACCCACTGGACTCTTTGGCAGCCTTCAATTTGCCCGCTTTCACCCTCCGAGTCAACGTAGTTGCGATGACGCCAGCATAGCCCTTCGTCGAGATCCCCTTCGCTTCAAACGCCTCCAGAACATCATCTCTGGTCCTTCGATGCGGCTGCTGGAAAAACCCGTCTCTGATTAAGCCATCAATTGTCGGTGCCCAAACGCTGGGTGCCCCGCCACATTCCTTCCATTTCCTTCTGAGAGTCTTAGCTGCCACCTTCGATTCTTCCCGTAAACATTCGAGGGGCGTTCCCACGATCTCAATAGCTTCGAGGTCTCCTACTCCAAGACCGCGCTTCATAAATTCCCGAATTAGGGGCATCCTCGCAGGCTTCAAACCCGCTAGAACTGCCCCGACCGTTTCGACGGCAACCGCATCCCGTCCCGCGAGAAGAATGTTCATGGGCACCTTCAGATCACCAGCTCCACGCCAAAGAAAGGTGCCGTCCATCACAGAAAAGTCGACGCCCCCCATTGCTTCATAAATGTCTGCTATGAGTGAACTGAAAATCTCAGTTTTATGAAACTTGGCTTTCTTTCGGACAGGAACGCAACCGAACAAGTTTTTGAGGATGCTTCCCCGCTCAAACGTTCGCAGTATGTGTGTGTTAACCAAGACGTTCGGCTTGAAGAGGAGGGTGGAAAGCCGCATCTTCTCCCCCGCAAGAGTCACCTCTTGAGCATCCTCGAGGTCTGAGAGGTTGACAGGCCGAACCCGCTCCGAGAAAAGCGCCCTCCAAATTTGCAGCCGTTCCAAACCTGTTCCCTGATAGTTATCAGACTCGCCAATGAAGATTCGGGGAGCTTCACTGAAACATTCGATTATCGCATCGACAAAGCCAACAGACGTGTGATTGTCAGCCTTGTGACTGAAAACGCCCACCTTCACAACAACATCCTTCCGAGAAGTGTTCAAATCGTCTATCCCGCCAATCAAACGCACCGCCTCGCTCAACGACGCTTCTGCAGTTCCCCTCAACCTGACAACGGCAACTTTTGACGCCAATTCAACCCCTTCTTAAAAGAAGAATTCTTCTCCCAAACCACCGCATAAATGTTCCGCGAGTGGAACTAAAAAGCGACATGGAACATCACCAATTCAGGAGATTCTCTATGTCAGAAAGCAACGCGACCGGTGGAAATGAAGAAAGTAGACTTACCATTTAAATCTCAAAATGTCAGTTATGGTAACATCAAGAGCTCCGGTAGTATAGTCCGGTCAGAACAAGGCAGAACTGGAGATGTCACCCGAATTATTTCCCGCAAACTCCCATTTTTCTTGGTTATAGAAGTATCTTTCATAAGCGTTATTCAGCTTCTGGTAAGTCTTCGTGGGATATGTAAAGGTGTTAACTGTCATGGGATGACTAACAGTCCAACATCGTCTAGAGACGACGTATTTTCAGTTTATGTCTCTTGCACAAGTGTCTCTGTTTATGGAGATGACCTTCATGCATTATACACGCTCCATCTTTGCAATGGTCAAGCTCCAACAAATGACCAACCTCATGCAAAATGTGATCCATATCCCAGAAAGGAGCAACAGCCAAATGCTTACCTTCTGGGTGTGCCACTGCGGAACCAGATTGCATTCCACAGGTAGTTGCACGGAGTATCGGGTTGTGGGTAGTCAAAAAAAGGAAGTGCTTATGATCAGTGATTTTTTCTATTAGAGTGGTAATCTGAGCATTGCAGTAGAAGTTCTTAGTATGTCCTTTCCAACATATTTCATCAAGTTCGTCACAAATTCCCGTTGCTCTCATTTCGCTTACAGTTGGTGGTTCCCAATTAAATAGAAAGTCAAATTTGATTTTCTTGTCATAGACTTTGGATGCTTCTGTTTCCAGATTTTCAGGTATTTTGTATGCGTCTGGAGCGAAAAATACTATTCTAACTCTACCCATTTTTACATGAACCTCATTTAAAGGAATTATTCAGAGATAGCTGTCTCTTCATCAGGATGTCAAGAGTTCCTTCAACTATTTCCGGTCTATATCCACCCATTATCTCTTTAAGTTGTTCCATAGGCTTGATCCATGGACTCCCTCCACGTGTTCTCCTTGTGGCAAGAATTATATCATAACGATAACTCCCCGAACCTTTCACAGGAAGAGGCAAAACGATTTTTCTGGTGGTCTCTTCTCTGATTTTCTCAACATAGCATTTGAGCAGGTCATCTGCTTCCTCACAATTTTTCCATCTATCATCACCGAAAAACCAATTCAGCTTCTCCGAGATTGCTTTCCACCCACGAGAATGCTTCCTGACTATACTCGGCTCTCTCCAGATGCTTTGTGTCTGAAAATTAAAAAGCACATCACCATTCTTGTCAAACAATGATTCCATTGTTGACCAAGCTACATCCATCCCTTCACAGTCAACAAATGCTAAGTAATGGTCTCTTTCATCAATCTCTTCCATTATTTCTTCAATACAATCGTTACAATTGCAATTGAAAATCTTGAAGTTTGGAGTTATAGACTCAACCCTTGCTTTGAGAGCATCCGCTTTTTCAGAATCCTTTTCCACAAGAAAATACTTGTCAAAAGGATGAAAACATTGTTTGCAAGCAATTAGCGCTGAACCTGCGATTACATCTCCTTTTGATCCGACTCTGCAAAGTCCACTTCCCGCTAATAAGTCAATGTAATGCATTTTCTTGAAAAACGTTCTTTGTCTAGGTGCTTTGATGATCTTAGTATAAATATCAACGAATCGAAGAAGCGCTAAGAGTTTTATTATGCTCCAAGGTTTAGTTTTGTAGAATGTTCTTGGATAGATGGATTTTTGAGGCTCAGCCATTTCAATAAGTCTGTTGACCCTCGGCTTAAGCCACTTATACTTGTCTACCATCCACTTCATCTCATCCGAATCTACCAGACGCAATTGCATTTACACAAGCGAGGATTAAGACCTAATTCCAGCCACATTGATTCAGTTTCTTTACACATTGCTACACGTGACTTGTCAAAGCCGAGATTGTGAAGTTTGTCATAGAAGAAAAGGTAAATCTCTTTCCTTATTGGAAAAGGTGCCTTTTTACCCCAACCTGTACGATCTGGTTCATCTGTGAATGCGATTCTCTCCCAACTTCTATCTTTAGCGAAAATGAGAGTTTTTGCCAACCCTCTTGGTGTTCCCAAAGTGATTCTGTGTGGATCAGAAGGAAGTTCGGATAACAAGGAATACAGTAAATCTTGGTAATGTGTTTTCCAATTATCGATTGGAAATGTCGGGTCTATTCTAATTCTAACTTCATATCCATTTTCTAGAAGTTGTCTAGCAGCTTCGATTCTTTGTAGAGGAGAAGGCGTTCTATTCTCCCATCTTTTCCAAACCTTAATAGCATTTATGCTGAAACTTGCTATAGTTTGTTTTCGATTTTTCTCTGCAAGCCATTCAATTCTATTCGACTTCGTTAACAGTAGGAGCTTATGTTTGTCTTGAGTCTCAAAGAAGTCCACATATCGCTTCATGTAGGTAGGATTCATTAAAGAATCAGACAATTCTCCACTATTGAATATAGATGGATTATTTTGGAAGTATTCATGTTTGAAGGCTCTATAAATTGCAGCAATAACTTTCTTCTCAGGTCTAAATCTCGGATTTTTATTCCCTCTTCCAGTTCCCTGAAGATAGCAATACGCACAATCATACGGACAACCAAACGCCCATCTCAGCTCCCAGAAGTGAGGACATACTATGTCGAATGGTGTTTTTTCGAAAGGAACTATGATTCCATCAATGCTTGGTTTGGGTTCCTTGTGAAGCTTTATTCTATCCAATCTCTTTTCCCATTGCATTTTATCAAATAATGCTTTTTGCAGTGCGGGCATTCATATTCACCTACTGTATATACAGTACCTTCCTTGACTCCCATCTCTTTTCTCAGAGGTTTACCCATTTCTTTAGCATGTTGAATCTCCCTAACTCGATCTTCTATTTCATCTTCTGTAAATCTTGACCGTCTGATTTCTTCAACAATTATCTCTTGTTCCTTTTCATCAGGTAATTTTACTAATATTGACTCAGCCATTGTGGGAGTTACACGAGATTTCGGTTTCAAAAGCTCTTCCTTAATGGACTCAGAACCTCTACGCAACACTTTGGCTACAGTGTCAACCTCACTTACCTTAAACTCTCCCGATTGCACTTTTTCAATTATTGCTTTCCTTGCATAAGTTGGAAGACCCCTTGTTCCTCTAATAGTCCTTGTAGAAGTGTCCATGGACACTTTTTCAGCATCTCTAAATTCTTTTGCTTCGATGTCATATAGGACACGCTCTTTTGGCACGCCTATTGCTCTAGCCAACTCTTCCTTTGTTTTGAATAATTCGTTCTTCCATAATTCGTAAATGGCATTCTCTCTCTCAATATCTGTCAAATCTTTTCGATGGAGGTTCTCAATAAGAGATTCTAATAGAACTCTCTCTTTGCCAACCGTCTTAACTATGCAAGGAATTTCTCTCAAGCTAGCGATTTGTGCAGCTCTCCATCGTCTTTCACCAGCAATGATTTGAAAGTCTTCGCCCTGAGGTCTAACAACAATTGGTTGAATCACCGTAGCATCTGTCATTGAATCTGCAAGCTCTTTCAAGAGTTCTTCTTCAAAACTGCCTCTAGGTTGAAATGGATTGGGATGAATCCTGTTAATCGAAACCATCTTCAGCTCCACAGCTTTCATCTCCCTTCCTTCTTTCTAGTTTTCCAAGCTCTTTTAGCAGCTTCTTTCCTTTTTTGAGCTTTCTGTGCGTCCTCTTTTCGGATGATTAACTCTTGATTGTTGACTTCACTCTCCAGAAATTCCCCTTCACCCCAATCCAATTCTTTGATTTTTTTTGGGGGAATTGTAATAACCCATTTTGGATATTCCTTATCTCCCACTTTTCTTGAAAGCTGCTTTTGTAGTCTCATATTAGGCACTTAAGATAGTAAGGCGTTTCTGTCATTTAAATTTTAGGTACCGAAATGCTTACAAGTGTTCGTGCGCACCTTTTTAAATGAAAAGATAGAAAAAAGAAGGGATTTGCGCCAGCTGCATTTTTCTGAGAAGTGTAAAGCTAGCAATGGATGGGTTGGTGTGATGATGTGACTTGCTATGCTTCAATTATATTGGCGTCATCCTTTTTTGATAGGAAGAAGCATTCTTTGGTATAAGAATACTTAATGAAGGGTTGAATTTGAGTGAGGCACCAAGATGGCAGGAGATAAAGAAAAATGTCAAACTCTTGGTCGTAGTAGTTTCCACTCTACTAGGGCTACTATTCCTATTTCTCACCGTCCTTGGAATCGCATTTTGGATTTTCACTGGAGATATAATTTTCCTTGGAGCCTCCTTGATTTTTTTCTCTCTTTTTATTCCTCCGGGCTACATTGTTAAAAAATTTGAGAAAGAATGGGTTGAATTTGAACGTAAAAGAGGTTACACTCCTCCGACTAGGGCTGACATTCTAAAGGGGATTTTGAGACCTCTCGCCGCTTTGATAGGATTCTCTCTACTTTTCATAATTTTGGACCAATTCATTGGACTTTTTCCCAAAACGATTGAAACGCATCTAGCGATAGAAATCGTAAGGATCATCATTCAATTAAACGGTATTCTTATAGGCTTTTCAGGAATTGTTTTTGCTCAACTATTTTGGGCTGTTCATAGTCAACAGAATGTTTTGCACCAGGAGCTACTCAAAGTGAAAGTATCTCGACCAAGAGAAAGTCAGATTAGCGAGATACTCATAAGGTTGAAAGAATTAGAAGCAGTAAGAAGAAGTTTGATTGTGAACCTTCTTTCAAGCGTGGTTCCTTTTGTTATCTCAATACTTCTAGGTTTATCTAAAATCGCTTGGAGTCAGTTTTATCTGGAGGGATACCCAAGTAGATTGGCCCTGTGGGATTCATTATTATGGATGTGGATTGGCATTGGATTTCTTACATTTTTCACTATAAGAACTAAACTAGTGAAATAGCTTAGAACTTCCTTAAAAGGAAAAGGAAACCGCTAAGCGATTTGATTTCCACTTGCGCGCGCAAGCACGGCCTGCATGCGATATAAGGCGAAAATTACAATAGACGCTACAGCTTCTACATTTTAGCTATGAGCCGCATTTTTCATTGGAAGAAGAATCCGCCAACAGTTCTTTTTGCAGTAGTTGTCTTTCTGGTTGTTTTGGGAATAGTCACTTCTGACAAAACGTTAAGAGAACAGCTATTCGGCTTGGCTCATATTTGCTTCTGGACGTGGGTATTGCTTCAAGTCTTATGGTTATATTTCAGATTTAAGAAAAGATAGCGCACGCGCATTTATGACTTGTAGAAAAATCCCAAAAGAAGACTTCAATTCACTGACCCATAAATCCGCTTGATAACTCGCCTATCCTCAAAAAATTCTTGCACGCACGTGAAGAGAGAGGCTAGGAAACAAAATCTCTAGGCAGATGCTGTTTCAGTTTCTTAATACGTTCGAAACATTGATGGAAATGCTCAAGTGTAGGTTCACAGATAGCTTCACTTAATGAAATCCACTTGTATTCAGAGTGTTCCCAACCTAGCTTCACTTCTCCTCCAGCATGTTTACACCAGAAAGCTATGAAGATCATTGGGAATTCCTTCCCGCCTCTGTAAAAGAACCAAGTATCAACAGGCATTATGACCTGGGCTTTAATCCTCGTCTCCTCTCTGATCTCCCTTAGAACTCCATCTCTCGGATTTTCCTCTTTCTCTAATCTTCCAGTTACAGGTTCCCAACTTTTTGGTGAAAAGTCTTTGTCTGCTGATCTTTTGAGTACAAGGAATTTTCCATTCTTTTCGACGAGACCTGCCAAGCCAACGTGGAATGACTTCATCTTCTCCATACATGTTGTTTGTCGCGGAAACGTAAATAGTTTTGAGCCCTATGTGTGCGCATATAGAATCTCTAACGGATTCACTGAACGCTGAACCACATACAATTCATGTCCAATTTCTACGAGAACCCGGATCACCGAGAATACTGAATAAATTTTCACCGTGATTGAAATCCCGCGCGCAGTCCCAACATTATGTGGTTTTTTTGCCATTTCTGACATACTAATCAGAGTGGGGTTGCATTCTTGAAAGGTTTTTCCATGACAACATTCTTTTCCCTTTTGGAAAGTGTATCAATACATACTGGCAAAAACTAAAGATTATATTAACAAAGATGCGCGCTCGAATGAACATGTAGAAGCTTGGCAGCATAAGAGTTATCTTTTTGCGTGCGCAGAATTAACAATAGCGGGGAGAGAAAAGGTTGTCTAAATGTACATTTTTAAAATTATCCGTGTGCAAGAACAGGATGACTATTCTACTACTCTTCGTAGCTTCACTTGCGAGTATACACGCAAATCTTCCTTATTGTACAGGAACTCCGCCAACTAATCCTCGAATGGCTGTGCTTCCATACTTGATGGTTTTTGACAAGTACACTCCATGGATTTTTCCTGAATATAGCGATTTCGGCGTTGACCTCTACATTGAAAACTTGGATTCAGGCTGGGCTTTGCAGAATGCTTCATTCAGCTTAAGCTATGATTCGCCAGATCCTGTGATTTTACTTTTAAACATAACAGTGGACTCGGAATGGGCTGGACCCAACACCATTGACACCTCAACAGCAGGTACACTCAACGCGTTTGTCCAAGGCCACGCCTCGCCAGAGGGTGACATACCTGTAGCTTCTGTATTCTTCAGGATTGTCTACCAGGGCACATGCCCACCGCTCCCATTGGACGCGAGCAACTACACAGAACTCATCTTCAGCTCAGTAACCATGTGGGGCGAGACCGAAGCCATAACGACAGATCCCCCACAGAATGGCTTCATAGAGATTCAGCCATACCTAGGCAGCTGGTACTTTGTGAGAATGTGTGAAGCAGCAACTGGAAAGGCGGTTGTCTGCGAAGGTTTCAACATAAACATAACTGCTACAATAGAAAGCAATAGTCTTTACGAGCAAGATGTCAACGTAACTTTCTACGCCAACAACACAATCGTCAAAACAGAGAACATAACATTACTCGGTGAACAAATTCGGTACAATGTAACTCTCAATTACGTCTGGAACACATCAGGTTTCATCATAGGCAAATACAATGTAACTGCTTCTGTGTATCCCTACTCGGGAGACAGATGGTGGTTTGACAACGAGGTTTTCGCTGGATGGATTACAGTCTCAATCGTTGGAGATGTAATAGGTCCTGATGGGCCTCCTGATGGAAAAGTGGACATAAGAGACATTGCTGCGATAGCTGCACGCTTCGGTCTCACCAACCCAAGCCAACATGGATGTGCATACTTGGACATCAACAACGACAATAAAATCGACATAACAGACGTAGCTTTGGCAGCACTACACTTTGGAGAAGTGAATTTCTAGTAGCGCTTACGTAGGCACTATTCTAGTTGCGCGCGCATGGGTCGAGAGAGATTTGAACCCCCACCACAGTGGAGATACCGCCCTCAGTCCCTTTTTTGTGGGTCTCAGAGTGTCTTCTGCGTCTTCCTTCAAGGTATTAAGGCATGAGTAGACTTACAGAAAAGCTTTAAAACCTTAGGCTATTCATAACCAATCCATGGTAAAGATACCGAATTATGTCGGACCACTCGCTTTTGGAGTGAAGATGGGTGTTATCTTACCGGGAGATGACATCATAGAAGGCATTTATGACGCTGTTAAAAAATGTGATGACGATGGTTTAATCGATGATGATGACATACTGTGTGTCACAGAATCTGTGGTAGCAAAAGCCCAAAACAACTATGTCACTAGGCAAGAAATCGCTGAAGAAGTTAAGAAGAAATTAGGCCTAACCAAAAAGGGCAACCTCGCGGTGCTTTACCCAATAGCTAGTAGAAACAGATTCGTTCCAGTTTTGGAAGCTTTCGCCAAAGCAGTCTCTGAGGGAGATGTTACTCTACAATTTTCTTTTCCTACAGACTGTGTTGGCAACCAATTAGCACCAGAGGAGTTAGATAAACAGTTAAACCGAGATCTATATACCGAGGAAATAAGTTTTGATGAACTTGAAAAGACACGTTTCTATCACCCTGCCACAGGTATCGATTATGTAGCTCTGTACCGTCGCACTATAGAAAAGGAAGGTGCAAAACCCAACATCTTTCTTTCCAACGATTCTAGCAGGATAACCAAGCATAAACCTGATGGCATCATTGTTTCATGTATCCATGAACGGAGAAGAATACTTCAGGACACGAAGAAAATATTCGATAATACTATTACACTAGCTGACTTGTTTAATGAGCCTACCACCAATGCTTGGTCGGAATGGGGACTTTTAGGTAGTAACTTGCATTCCACTGAGCTAATAAAATTGGCTCCGCATGAGTCTTCCGAAGTTGCCAGAAAAATCCAAGCCAAAATAAGGGATAGGATCAGCAAGGAAACCGAGGTTTTGATATATGGCGATGGGGCTTACAAAGACCCAAGCACAGGCATCTATGAGTTAGCAGATCCCGTGTGTTCGTTTGGCCACACAGATGGTTTAGTGAGGAGAAGAAAAGGAATCAAATACAAATATTTTGTAGGGATGCTGCGGTCTCAAGGCAAAAGCAGAAACGAAATAGAAGAATGCATTGAAAGAGAGAAAAGCAAATCATACAAGATCGACGATGACTCCATGGAAGGCACTACTCCTAGAAAACTGGAAGACATAGCAGCAAGCTTGGCCGATTTAGTCAGCGGTTCAGCCGATGCTGGAACACCATTGGTAGTAATAAAAAATTTCTTGTGACGCCTGCCCAGTATAACGACACAGCGCCAAAAAAATAGGGAATTCTTAGATGTTGGGGGGGATTCGAATCCACAAACGATTACGCTCTATCTAACTTACCTTTACTCTTTGCATGCATCGGATGAGGAGCCTATCTTTAGAGTTAATTCGATCTGAGCATTTATAATCGGTCGTCTTCTCGATCTTAACAATCTCTCATTGCCTTTCTTTCCTATGCTGACTTCTTCAAGAAGGTGCAAATTACTTCCTAGATTTTCTAAAAGCGATCCGCTATCTCGGGAGAAAAGTTGAGGTAAGCAAACCGTTCAAAAAGACTTTCTCGTCAAGATTTAGTTTTGACCCATACCCTTTGGTGGTTCGATTATGGATTCAAGACAATGGGAAAACCACAATTCCAAAGAATTTGCAGGATCTAATTGACAAAGCAGCTTTTTACCATATCCTTAGGCATTGGAGGACTTCAATCATATTCTCTTCAATATCACTTGAAAGCCTTCTTGCAGATTTATATGAAGAGAGCCATCAAAAGGCAACGCCTGAGAGAGCTACTTTAGGTGAGCTGTTTGAGAAAGTTCGCAAAAAGGTAGATTTGCCTAATCAAATAGCTAACTGCATTACAAAAACGAATAAGGCGAGAATTTCTGCAGTTCACCGCAGTCATCGACTCACCGTCTCAGAGAGAGAAGCAACAGATGCATTGTTTGGAGCCTTAAATTTGGGTCTTTGGTATACTGTGGATTACCTATAATTAAAATGGAGATTATGAATGATGTGCATGTGCGGTACATGCTTAGGTTGCTGTCTTCATGAAAAGAAAGAGTCGAGGTTTTGCAACGACTGACACACACCACGGATGCGGAGACCGTCGGTAACAGTTTATTACCTACTTAGTAAGTATGTTGAAAAGGACGGAGGAGAAGCGCTATTTTTTTCTCTGAGAGTTTTGCAAAAACCTTAGTGCGCGCGCGCATCTTCAATGGAGAAAACCATATGGCGGACCTGATAATGAGGTAGCCCAATCCATAATTCAAACGAATGATGGTGGATTCGTAATGGTTGGCTGGACAACTTCTTTTGGTGCAGGAAGTTATGATGCATGGCTGGTCAAGACAAAAGTTGAGTCAGGTCTTGCTTGGACAGATTCCACAGATGATACAATAACATTGTATAGAGGATTAACAGATCCCTACTGGAACTACGTTCGTGTGCGTATCTGGCAAATCAAGGAGACACCATAAACTCTCTTTTTTCTTTTTTTAGGCTCTAGTTGATTCCATTTAGGCTTGCCTTATCATACACCCTGTGCGCGTAGGATTTTTGAGATTTCGATTCACGTAAGACTTTTCTGCATGGAACCATCTAAGACTCTATTGGTTCATTCTGATGTCTCGGGGAGGAAAGGTTGAAGAGACCATAGACAAGGCTGAGTTGCTGGAGAAGAAGTATGATTGGCTAGAAGCTGTGGAGCTCTATAAGCAAGCTTTAGATATGGCTGGAAAAGACGATTTCTCGAAGAAAGGAGAGATTCAAGAGAAGATTGGCCACTGTTTTTATCGAGCTGCATTTCAGGCTGAAAGTCAAGAAGAGTTTAAGGAAAGAATGCGACAGGCGGTTGGAGCATACGAGAAAGCTCACGGATTTTATGAAGAGCTGACGGATGATCAGAAGGCTGCATGGGTGTTTCGCTGCGATGCTGTTGCCAAGTTTCTTGGTTACTGGCTTACGTGTGAGCCTTCGGAAAAAAGGAGGCTTCTTGATGAATGTTTGGAGTTAGAAAACAAAGCCCTTACGGCTTTCTGGGATTTTGGAAATAGACTAGAATACGGTAAGACATACAATGAACTTCCAAACGTGTTTTGGCTTAGATGCTTCCTCGAGTGGGACAGACAAGCAGTGAACAGAATTGTTACGAGAGGAGTACAATCTGGAGAAAGAGCAATTGCAGCTCTCTCCAAACTCGGCGAATCATACGAAATCGCCAAAGCCCAATCAGCCTTAGCTCCTTGCTTAACAATTTTCGGCGTACGTTTTGTTGAAGACCCAGAGAAGAAAGAACAATATCGTTTAGAAGTTATCCAACAGCTGCAAAAAGCGGCTGAGCTCTTTGAGAAAGTTGGAGACGCTTACTCAGTCGGGAATGCTCATATCTGGTTGGGACTTTCCACGGCAGGACAGGAAAGCATGAAGCATTTGGCAAAAGCCATAGAATGTGGCAACAAGACTGGAGACAACTTCTTGAGAGGTTCAGGGATGGATTGGTTAGCGTGGTCGACTTATTGGAAGGCAATCGCAACCGAGAATCCTGATCAAAGAAAGAAGCTGGCTGAAGAGGCCATGGAGTTCTATGACAAGGCTCAGCATCATTACTCCATTATAGCGTATCAGACTCCGAGATCAGGCGTAATAGCCATACCTGGAGGATACGCAGAGCATTACTATCATTTGGCTATATGGGAAACTGACCCAGCGAAGAAACTAAACTTTCTGCAGAACTCCGAAAAAGCTGGAAATGAAGCTCTGAAAATTGCTGAGGATTCAGATCTTCCTTCCATAGTCCGAACTATACATCATATACTAAGCAAAACGCTTGTAGCCCGAGCTCGTGTGGAGCATGACATTGATGAGAAAAGAAGCTTATTGAAGAAAGCTCTGAGAAACAGGAAAAGAAGCCTCGAATCCCTAGAACGATTGAGCCCATACGACTACTGGGATCTCGGAGTAATGTGTAATTATCTCGCTGAAATAAAGGCTGAACTAGGCTATCTAGAACTAGACCAAGAGGCTAAGAGGCGATTACTTGAGGATGCGATATCAGACAAGGAGAAATGTCTTAGACTAATCGGAAAACAGATGCCATACGCTGAGAAAATGGGGGATGTAAGTCTTTTTGCTGCGCTATATGGGTATCAGGATTCGTATGGGATACTGCTGAGTCGCTTATACACGGTGACAAACAATTCAGAACATCTGAGAAAGATGATGGAAATCTCGGAGAAAGCCATCGAATCAGCCAACAAGCTAGACCTAGTCAGCCTCATTGCTGAATCTTACTGGAAAATCGCTAAGGCACAGGATTTTTTGGAAGAACACTTGAAAGCTGCAGAAAAATTCAAACGTGCTTCGGAATTCTATTTGATAGCGGCTGAGAGAATCCTCCAACTGAAAGATTTCTATCAAGATCACGCATCTTACATGCAGGCCTGGAGCGAAATCGAGAGAGCAAAGCACAACCACACCGAAAAACAATACGGAATGGCAAAAGAGCACTATGAGAAAGCAGCTAAACTCCATAAAAAAACAAAGCGATGGAATTATCTTGCTCCGAACTACTCAGCACTGGCTCTAGTAGAGGAAGCAGAAAATCTGAGCAGAAGAGAACAAACCGAAGAAGCCAAAGACCTCTTTCAACAAACAACCAAACTATTTCAAGAAGCTAAAGAATCTATCAAGATCAACCTGAAAAAAATCGAAACCAAAGAAGAAAAAGAGATGGCAACCCAGTTGGACAAAGCTTCGGACATAAGACGGGAATACTGTCTTGGAAGGATAATTCTAGAGGAAGCAAAAATCCTCGATAGACGAGGCGATCATATGGCAAGCTCCCGGAAATATGGTTCTGCATCCGAGAAATTCCAAGAGGTAATTGACGCCATGGAAACAAATGCAGACCGTCGAGAGCTTAGACCGATATTTTATCTCTGCCGTGCTTGGGAAATGATGACACTGGCAGAAGCTGAAGCTTCTCCTGACCTGTATCTGGAAGCATCTAGCCTATTTGATGAAGCTAAGGAACATAGCTTCAGCGAGAAAGAGAAAATGTTGGCTTTGGGTCACAGTCGTTTCTGTAAAGCACTTGAGGCTGGAACTAGATTTGAAGACACCCGTGACCCCACATTCCATTCAGAAGCAATTCGACACCTAGAAAGCTCAGCAAACCACTATGTCAAAGCAGGTTTCAAAACAGCGTCAGAATACGCCAAAGCTACTCAGCACCTCTTCGATGCTTACATGTACACTCACAAGGCTGAAACCGATTCAGACCCGAAAAAGAAAACTCAGTATTATCAAATGGCCGAGAAACTCTTTCAAGCTTCAGCTGGATCATATTTAAAGGCAAAACACCCAGAGAAAAGTGACCAAGTTCAACGTCTTCTTGATAGCATAAGAGAGAAACGTCAACTCGCCATGTCACTCACCGAAGTGCTGCATGCCCCCACCAGCACTTCAACAACAACATCCTTCTCCACACCGACTCCGACCCGAGAACAAGCCGTTGGCCTAGAAAGATTTGAACGTGCAGACATACAAGCAAACTTGGTCTTCAGAGCGAGAGAAGCAAAGGTTGGCGACGATATAGAGTTCAGGATAGAGATGATCAATGCAGGGAAAACACCTGCCCTGCTTGTCAAAGTAGACGAAACCGTTCCAGAAGGCTTTGAACTGAAAGAAGTGCCAGAGATTTACACGATTGAAGACAGCTACATCAACATGAAGGGGAAACGACTGAACCCCCTGAAGACAGAAGATGTTAAGGTCGTTGTCACACCGCAATCTAAAGGCACATTTGTCATGAAACCAAGAATTCTCTACCTTGACGAGACTGGGAAGTATAAGTCACATGAACCTGAGTCTGTCACCATCACTGTTAAGGAGCTTGGAATCTCAGGCTGGATAAAGGGAGAAAGATAATCAACAAGTCAAGATTTCAAGCTAAAACTACAAACCCAGCGTTATCATATATCCTCTTCAATCTCTCAAGACCATTACCAGTATAGTGCTTAGCCAAAACACTATTCGGTGCTCTTCCTTGAAACACATCGACAAACCTGTCAGGAACCATCAACTCACCAAGTGCAGTCGAATGCCACTTTCTGCGCGCGCACGGAATAATGCTGTTCAGAAAAAGAAAATAACTAATCAAAGAAAGACATCATCTTCCCTTCTTTTTATGTGCGCGCGCGCGCACGTAGTGTTCAGCGGCAATCACGGTTTTCACATTCATGTCTTGGACTTCGCCATCACTGATTGGACACACATGAACTATTCAAACTTAGTTAAGTCGCACGAGGTTGCCCGCTACAGCTTCAGCAAAGCCATTACGCTACAAGCCTACTGCTTCGACCGAGCGCATTTCATTTTGGCAGTAGATCCTATGCGAGTCATCACCGTTCCGAACTCGCTTAATGGGGAGACTGGGTTGAAGTGCATCTACACCGGAGATCGGAAGGCTCTGGAGCGTCGGACAGTTGAGAATGTGCTCTGGCAAGCAACCTCTGTGAAAGAGCGTTATGGTTACCCCGAGCCACGGCGTGTGGCGATGAGCTTGACGCATAAAACCGGGTAGGGGGAAACATAGCACAGGTAACTGCGATGACTCCCCTACTCACCATTTACTCAAAAATCTATGAGAAGAAATTAATTATCAGTTATTTTCCTTCCACATTTTTCACAAAAAACCGCATCAAGTTTATTCTCTTTTCCACAATAGCGACAGAAAAAGGGTTCCTTGATTCTCACTTTTTCTTGCATATCGGAATCTGAGGGCTTTTGTGCTTTGTCTAGATCTAGCCAAATTCCAAGGAATCGTCTAACGTGGGGTTTTCTTAGGTAACTCCAGTAGATTACTGCAAAAAGTATACTGAAGATTAAAGGGACCCAGTTTAAAGATTCTTGTATCCCATACTCTGGTGGGGCACTTAGATATAGTACCGTAATTGACACGTGGCTGAAAACTATCAATAATGGCACTGAAAGAGCAAGCTTGTATGACCATGATTTCCCAATCCATAACCCAAAAATTGTGAATATCTGAATTATACCAAAGCCAAAGCCTAAAATAGAAAGTGCGATCTCAACTGGAATACCAATTCTGAACCATTCATGCAATAGAGGATTTTCTAAATATGGTAATGCTGCATAACCCTCTCTTATTGCGTCTGCACTAAGGTAGGTAGTGATTATTCCGCCTATAAGCCAGAGAATCGCAATAATAGATAGTCCAAGCGGTCTTTTTTTCTGAGTCTCTGTACTTTGCTTCTTTTTCTGCCATTCCAAAACCACAAGAACACAAAGGATTCCCAATGCAACAAGCAATATAACTAAAACAATTATCTCTATGGCGGTTTGTCCATACTGAGACGCTCCAGTATCAATGGGAACAAAGAGAGACCAAGTGTGAGGATCAAATTGATTGTTATAGTCGTTGATTACAGCATATCCAGATAACAGCATTACCTCGTTAACATTTATCAAATGAGTCGAATTGAAGTCAACATACACAACACAAACAAGTCTGCCATATATGTCTGTTTCATGGATGTCATCTATGTCCAGATAAACAGCTTTTCCTTGAATCTGGTCATCATAAAGTTGAGTCATCAGAACATCTATCGCATCATAATATCCAAATTCGCCATATTCTGGAGCATCTATATCGGCTAGTCTAATTTTATTTCCAGAAGTTGTCTCAAAAGTATCTCCATCAATAACTCTGTCAACATAAGAAGACATATCGATTTCACATAGAGAAACGTTTACAAATGAAAAAACCAAAAAGGTAGTTAAAATGAGGGCAAGCAAAATCTTCTTCAGCTTCATCTTCTCCCAGACTACTAATTCGTACAATGCATTTTAGGATTTATGGAACAAGTTTCTATTCTGCATCTCGTGCAAGTGTTGATTGAGCGTGCTTAACATAGCTTCTTTTGCGGAGTACATCATCCCTCTAACGGCACTTCCACATGTACGCCACCTTCAAGCAAAGCTGCGAAGCTCATTCGCTCCTACCTTTGAAAAGCTTGGTTTGCTTAATTTGCTTAATTTGCTTAATTCGCTTAGTTACATATATTAATTACATGTAAAAATACGCCTAAAATGGGCTCCTTTTCCAGATGCACTCCGCCACACATGAACAGTTTGTGCTTAACCTGATAACAACAAACTATCCATGCATGGAACGAATGAGAAAGAAAAGAAGCTCATTTTGAGCTTATTTTACTGCTGTAATAAATATATGTGTATAAACAAACCAAACAAACCAAACATTCAAAAGAAGATTTTCTCTTTCTTCAGCTTTCAAGGCTTTTGCTGTGTCCCGCACTTCGGAACATTGGCACCATGCTCTCACCAACATAAGACTTATTCTACAATTAGTGAGTAATGAAAAATAAGAAATGTCATGATACTTAAGAAATAAAGTGGCGTAGGATGAAAGCGTGGGAGATCTGGGGATTTGTACTTCTTCTTTGGATAGTAGGAGCAAATTTCATACATCTAGGGTTAATCTCGGCGCATGGAGATTATTATCCCCAACCCCAAGCCGCATTCTACGCTGGGATATTCTCGATTGGAGTTAGCATTCTCTTATTATGGGCGGGTGGATTCATAAAGGCAGAAAGCAAATTCACCCCTCGGGCAAAGGATAGGGCTATAATAATCTGCGGCTACTGTCGCAAATCATTCTTGTCACTAGGGCTAGGCAGCGACGCCAAAGGCATGACAATCAACTGCCCTCACTGTGGAAAAACAATACATCAAAGAACACCTATGCCTAGACACGAAGGGATAATACTTCAATTCACAAGCTGGAAATACAAAGACATTGTAATAGTCGCTCTTTCCGCAACCTCATTTTTCTTGCTGCTTTCACTACTCAACTTGCGTCTCCTACCTTGGTTGCAGAACTTCATTGGCGGAGTACCACTGTATCTCCACCTAATTGAATTATCTCCGCTGTTATTCATAGAGGGGCTTCTAAGCGTAATCACTAGCATGATGTTCTTGGTTGGTCCATACTTCCTGCAGTTATATCAAATTCATGTGCCCTTTTTACTCATCCCACTTTCCCTGCAAAGAAAACTGATTTTAAACCCAAAACCACCCGTTAGATTCTCGTTAGCTCTGATGATTACTGGCATAGCTCTAATCGGACAATACTTCTTCATCAAGTAACGCTGTGGATGTACACACAAGGCGGCTCCCTCTACACCCTCTACAAGTGTTTAACGTTTAACACCTCCAGCAGCAGAAAGAAGAAGACACATTACTACTTCCGTTTTCTGAAGAAGGTTAATCCGTCTTTTTGGCATACGTATTCAAATCCAGCTTCTATGAGTTGCTGGATTTCCTCTGAGTTTTGGGCTACTTTGCTGATGTATTCTTCTCCGCCGTCGAAATCGGCTAGGTCGATGTAGATAAGTGTGTTTTTCAGTGATTTGTGTCCCATTTTTCGCTGGACGTGAACAATGTCTTTGGTTTTGTGGTAGAGCATGGTTCCGTAGAAGTGCCTGAGATCGTAGAGCCTGATATGCTTTAACTCTGGTTTGTTATAGGTTTCTGCTATTCTCTTTCGAAGTTTGAACCAGTTGCTTTGCAGCGTTTTAGAGCTTGGAAAAATCTCTTGGTTGACAGATTGTATGGTAGAAACTAGCTGCTTCAATAGTGCCAAGGTGTTCCTTTTGATTCGCAAAACTCGTGCTTCTCCACCTTTCGCTGTCTCTGGGTAAACCAAGCCTTTGTGCAAATCGATGTGTTTCAATGTCAGTCTTGAAACTTCGATAGGTCTCAGTCCACACTCTTTTACAAGTCGGAAAGCTACTCGGTTGCGTGTTCTCGTATAGCTGATTATCAAGTCGATGTCAGATTCCAGTGGCAGCTTCTTAATGCTGAATGCTCGTTGATACCGAGGCTTTCTCCACCTTAAACAGTGAGAAGTAGCATAGTGGTTGTAAGCGTTCACCATGTTTTCTTTGTAGCCGTTTGACCAGTCGACCTTAGCGATAAATTCCTTCACATCTTCGGGCTTGCCTAAATCGGCGTGTTTAGAGAGGTTTCTTAGTCTTCGCCCTATTGGTTTTATGGTGTTTTCTGAGTAGCCATCTTTCCTCATTTGCCATAAAACTTGGAATATCCGTTGTGCAGTGGGTTCGTCCATAGTGCGGGGGGTGGGATTTGAACCCACGAACCCCTACGGGATAGCCGCCTCAGGGCTACGCC
>JABAOH010003446.1_pt1 | contig 35115 bp, 26 predicted proteins | sample 7062181 | NCBI WGS metagenome assembly JABAOH01 (sample SAMN14538630, study PRJNA623070) | marine sediment metagenome | biome: marine biome [ENVO:00000428]; feature: marine pelagic biome [ENVO:01000023]; material: deep marine sediment [ENVO:00002113]; isolation source: pool of 5 deep marine... | reverse complement strand
CAGATTGGAGTTAATCCATGTTCGGAGGCAAATCCGGATTGGAGAGTAGCAATTCGTTACTCGGTAATTTGAACGCTGTTGAGTATGAGCGTCATGCTTTGCTCATTATCTGCAAATTGTTCTTCCGGGCACCAGATCTGGATAATATGAAGAACGTTTTCTCGCGGATATTCTTTTGATTTTCCATGCGGAATAACCGCCAGCAGAATTTGAACTGATTTTTTATTTATGAGACCGGGAGCATTATAAAGCCAGACATCGTGATTTTTTATCTGTATTTTTGCAGGCTTACCCTCGAGCACCAGACCTTTCATGTCTGCCATTTTCTCGAGGTATCTTGGCGCTTTCTGTTCGGTCGTGGTGAGCCAGAGCATGACATGGATATCTTTATCAGGATCAAAAATCTCATAGATTCCCTTGTCCTTATGGTAAGGGTTTTCTTTCCAACCGGCCGAGGCCTCAAATTGGATATTCTGCTTCGGGTGTTTGTAAACCTGCAGGTCCCGGGCAAGTGAATGATTCATCATGAAAGAGAAAGCGATAAGGCTGGTTAAAAGCAAACCTTTAACCATACGGTTTTTCATAATATGCCTCCATCCGGGTTCTTACCTATATTATTCATATATTATTGGTCAACGACCGTAGAAACGCAACTTAAACAATCCTGAAGAAATCATAAGGATCTTATGCTGTATTATGCTGCCATCCTATGCTTCACCTAAAGCAGACAGCAATCAATTAAGTTTTAAAAAAGTCTTATTCTGGAAAAAGGAATATTGGTTCCCGGCTTTATTATTCAGAATGATGCATCGAGTCTTAAGCCTGTAACGTTAGAGTCTCATGGGCCAGCATCAGCAGCCCGTGGACTGGAACGCCATAAGGACAGGCCCTGGCGCAGTAACCTCCTTCACAGTTTGAGCATGCATCCGCACTATTCCGCTTGAGGGCGCTGTATTTCTCCATGGCGAATTTTTCTCTTCTCTGGGCCGCGAAATAATGAAAATAGCGCATGACAGTGTTGACTGGGACGCCTTGAGGGCAGCTCTCTTCACATCTACCGCAGGCATGACGGCAGTAGTACCTGCCCAGCCCGAATTTATAATCCGCCAGCATGGCCTTTTCTTCCGAACCAAGCCTCGTCCCGGACAGGCTCACATAAGCAGCCAACTCATCGAAGCTGTTCATGCTCGGGCAGACCGAGTGGACAGCCGGATTGCCCAAGCAGAACTTGATAGCAGCATCACGAGTCTTCTCAGCACCTGTCAGGCCGTACTTCTTGATGAATCCTTCCCCCTGGTTGATAAGGCTCTTATACTCTTCCATAATTTTATAAAACTGTTCGCCCATTTTCCGCCCTTTTTCGAGGTTTCGCTCTAGAATATCCTGCATGTCCTGATAGTACCTCACAGGATTGGTTTTCATCAGGGTCGTCCCCATGTTTTTGCTTTTGCAGGCTTTTAAGATCACATCACCCACGTCTTTCTGGATGAAATTGTACGTAAACAGGACGACATCGAAGCGTCCGTCATCGACAGCAGCCAGGATTATTTGTTCCATTTCGTCTTTGATTGGTCCGGACAGCTTGTGTTCTTTCCCGTGGTTGGACAGCCCGGTAAACCGGACCTTCCCCTCAGCCTTCAGCTCTCGGATGGCTTCGTGGTACGGTTCATGTTTTACCTTCTCTACTGTTGGGGCCATGTGAATCATAAGGCAGTCGACGTAATTCGTCTGGAGCCTTTCCAGGCATCTTGAAAAGCGAGTCTTTATTTTCTCTTTGGAGCCGGCGCCCATCATTAGGTTCAGCTTGGTTGTCAGGAAGATTTTTTTCCTGTCGCGCTTGCTGAGGACATTTCCGATTGTGCGCTCTGAATTGCCGCGGAAATAATGTTCGGCGGTGTCGATATAGTTTATTCCCATGTCCAGGGCGGCTTCGAGGACGTTCTCGTTGCTCAAATTTCCGGCGCCAAAACCGATATCCGAGACCTTGAATCCTGTACGTCCCAGAGTCCGGTACTCCTTTATCCTGGCCCTGGGCGGCTCCTTGGCTTCCTTTCCTAAAAGTTTCCCGCCGCCTAAAAGGCCGAGGCCTGCCGCAGCAGACACAGAATTCCTGATGAAATTTCGCCGGCTGATACCTGAATCTTTCCTATCTTTATTCTTCATGTGTCGTCTCCTCCAATTCGAATTGTCTCCTTAGTTTTTATTACGAGAAACCGCAGAATTCGTTCATGAAGGTGGGTTTGATGAATCAAACCCCTACAATAATAATGATAATAATGGGGCCTGATAATAATGGGGCCTGGCCCCATTTTATGGCTCCATTTTAATAAAAGGATTAATAATAGCAGAAATAGGGGACGTTGTCCTATCCTACCAAAATCCGAACTATATCCGGATCAGGTAAGAGGCTTTTATCACAAACGAGCGGGCTTTATACTCGTAGGGAGAGCCTTCCAAGGGATAAAACCTCTTTAAAGAAAGGGAGATCATGTTGGTCATGCCCAGCTCAATCCCCAGCAGAAGGTCCAGATTAATTCTCTTGATACGGCTGTCGTGCTGGATGTAGGAGCTCAGGAATATTTGCCTGGTTATTTGATAATGAATATTTGCGCTGGTGAGAACTCCCTCGAACAGTTTTTCACCTGTGGCCTTCACACTTTGTCTCGTATATTCCAGATCAGTTGTGAAATTGAAAAAGGAAGCAGGGAAGCAGGATAGAAAGGCAATAATTAGATTTATTAATTGTTTGACATTAAAGTATTTTTTTTATAATCAATATGTAGCTAATAAATTTTATGGGAGTCTTTATATCATTCTAGGCCTGAATTCAATATTCGTTCGTGATGATTTCGTCACACTTATTTTTGAAATCCGTTTCATAGTGCATTATTAATAGTTGCCGACTTTCTTGGTTTATATAAAAAAGGAGGTTTAAAATGACGCTACAGAAAAACCTGCTTTTGATTCCTGTCGTGGTCGCAGGAGTTTGGGGCCTATTCGGGTTGTTCGCCCCGGAGGCACTGATGAAATTATTGAAAACTCCTTCTGAATCTATTAACCCGGCTCTTATGTCAACCCAAATGGTGTTAGCAATTAGCCAAATTAGCCTTGGCATCATTGCTTTCTGGATGCGCAGCTTGAAGGATAAGAAAGCAATGTCTGGAGCTATGTCAGTTGTAGCGGTTGTTTTTTTGCTATTCGGCCTAAATGGAATCTTGGTAGATCTGATAGTTAAGGATTTGCCCAGAAACATGTTTATATTTATTCAAGGTATTGTTTTTATCCTTCTTGCAGTCCTGTTCTTCCTAAAGAGAAATCCGAAATAAATTTGAAATAATTACCAGTAACAACCCAAAGCAGATAGCTGCGCCCTCAAAAACTTCTAAGGGCGAACTGGGTCGAGAGGCTTAGATACCCAGTCATAATAGAGTAAACTAAAGATAGTTATTCTTAATACAATCGGAACGTGCCGGGTTGCGTGGTAACTGGGCAAACCATAGAAGAGATAATACTGCGAATAATAGAAGCTATTGAATTTTATATCGAAGGATTAAAAATAGAACTTAGAAGACAATAATTCGATTTTTTCCCTGTCAGCTATTTCTGAACAGAAAAATTAAAAAAAAGCTTGACAACATAAGTATTCTACTATTAACATATAAATTATATAGAATTTATTAAATTTATCTAAAAAGGAGATATTATGAAAACAATTTGGAAACTTACTATCGTAGGTCTTGCTGGTATTTTTGCCCTAGCTTCTCTCACTCAAACAGCACAAGCGATACCACCCTTCGCCAAGAAGCATAGCTTGAGCTGCACTGACTGTCATACTGCGTTCCCCACGCTTAATGATTTTGGCCGAGATTATAAGGTCAGAGGATACAGGCTTGAGGATGAAGATATCCCAAAAGAGGAAATAATCGCAGATGATTTAGTCTTAGAGAAGAGTTTTCCTCTTGGTGTTTTGGTTAAGGGTTATGCTTATGACAAGAGAAAAGACAATGATGCTAAAACAAGAGGCCTTCATGAAGTAGAAATCTTTTTTGGAGGAAATATTTACAAAAATATTTCTATCTGGGCGGAAATAGAAGCCGAAGACGAAAATGATTTCAGCCCTGGTTTGGAAATGGGAGTCCTTGGATTTCACTTCTCTCCGTACTTTAATGTCTCTATCGGACATGCCCCTTATTTCTGGAACGATCCCTACGACACCTTAGCTGATTGGGGAAGAAGGATGACCCGCGCTCACAAAGCCCCCTTGGATGTTACCCGTTCTTATAGCAGTGGAGTAAGGCTGAGAAGTGCTAACCAGTTTATTTCGTTATATGGTAAAGCACATGGCCTTTATTACAGTGTAGGATATCACCGTGACTTAAGTGATCCAGAAGGAGAAGGCGGAGAAGATATCAGCGGAAGAGCAGCTTTTGAGTTTAAGCCGAAATTTGGAAATACCGAGGCGAACATATCGATTGGTGGATTTGGTGTATTCGGAAAGCAGGGAGGCAGAGGAGATGAAGGGCTTGATTTTAACCGCTATGGGCTCGACCTTCAAGCAGAAATAGGAGATTTCTTTAGCCTGTTTTTTGTATATCTTTTTGCCAACGACGAACTGGCTCTAGCAACTGGAGTAGATGAAAAGAATAACTCCTTATACGGAGAACTATTTTGGGTGTTTTACAATAAAGCTCAGAGTCCCTCTTTTGTTCCGCTGGTTCGTGTAGAAAATTATGAAAGAGATGACGGAGCCAGTGACTACACAGATTTAACGCTTAATCTCAGCTACTTTCTAACCCAAAATGTTAAGTTGAGTTTGGAATATTGGACTAATTTGAGTGTTCCTACTGGAATTACGAAAAGCAACAGGATAACAGGTTTCTTCACGCTGCTGTTTTAAGAGAATACTTGAAAATTCCTAGTCCAGAGAATCCGTCGTATCATCCCGGAATTTTCTCTTAAGGAATAACAAGTATTATTCCAAGTTCATTTTCTTAAGAAGGGCCTTGAACCTCGGGTCCGAGCGGACGCTACCAAACAACATATCATCTCTGAGTACCCAGTACAAAATATTGCGTTCTTCATATCCTTTTTCGAGCCGTTCAAAACCCTGATCTTTCTTGCCAAGGGCAAAACATAAACCTGCCATCGTGCCCACACTTAAGGCTTTGTTCGATCGTTCGAGTAAATCGTCCAAGATATTTTGCGCCTCTCTTTTCTTTCCCATCAGCGCGTAGGTGATTCCTATGCACGCTTCTGGACCTGGGTCCCCAATTACGGAAATGTCCTTTTCTTTTTGAAACTCTACCAGAGCTTCCTCATACATTGACTTTTGCACATATGCTTTTCCAAGATAAAGGTGCGCATAATTAAAATTAGGATTCATTTCGTTCGTCCTCTGCAGGGCTTCTATCGCTTGGTCATACTGTTGGGCGCTGTAAAACACTTCTCCCAAAACCCTGTTTGTGACAAGAGAGAAAGGATCCAGTCTGCAGGCATGTTTAATCTGCTCGATGGCTTCGTCATGCCGAGCCATCCCCCTCAAATAGAGTCCGTACCACAAGTAAGCAGTTGCATAGTTTGGATTGAGTTCGATGGCCGTCTTATAACCTCTCTCAGCACCCTCACTATCCCTATCATATCTCATCTTAAGGTAGGCCAGCGAGCTGTGAGCTTCGGCAAGGGTATTATCAATCTCCAGCGCCTTCAATGCTGCCTCCTTGGCGTTCGTATAAGCTTCTCTTGCCGGGATAGCAGTGTAGGCATCAAGCATAAGGTAAGAGTCAGCGATTCCCGCATAGGCTAAGGCATAATCAGGATCTTTTTCAATAGCCTTTTCAAAGTACTCAAGAGCCCTTTTCAGTCCTTCTTCTGTCCGTTTGTACCAAAAATATCGTCCTTTCAAGTATATGTCGTATGCTTCTATATCTTCTGTGTGGCGTTTCAAAAGTTCAGCTTTCTCTTCTCCGAATAAGCTCAAATTGAGCCTATCCACGATTGCTAAGGAAATCTCATCCTGGATTGCAAACACATCTTCCAGGTCTCGGTTGTATTGTTCAGACCAGAGGAGAGACTCATCGTAAACCTTTATGAGCTGTGATGTGATGCGTACCCTATTGCCTGCTTTCTGCACGCTCCCTCTAAGTACCGTCCCAACATTCAACTTCTCTCCAATCTCTTTAATTTCTCGTTGTTTGTCTCTGAATGAAAAAGAAGAAGTTGTTGCAGGAACACGCAAATCCTTGATTTTAGTCAAGGCATTGATAAGTGATTCTGCTAATCCATCACACAAATATCCCTGATCTTTCTCCGGGCTTAAATCATCAAAAGGAAGCACGGCAATGGATGGTTTTTCGGAAAGAACAGGAGAGGCTTCCTTACGGGGAAGAAAACGCCAGACAATTGCAGCTGCGACGGCTACAGCAACCACGATTAAAGAAGGGATGAGGAGCCTCCTTAAGCCGAAGGTTACTGTTATCTCCTTTGAGGTGCTTGGCTTTCTCTTGGGAACCACCCGCTCTGTTGTGGGAATAGCTCTCTCGATATTTTCTAACTCGGCCCGCACCTCTCCCGCACTCTGATATCTTTTCTCTCTATCCTTTTCCATGCATTTCAGTATCACCTTGCTCAAGTCATCAGGGACTTGAGCATTTATCTTCCTGGGGTCTTGCGGTGCTTCACTTTTGTGTTTCATAGCAATCCCTAAAGCATTCTCCCCCTCAAAAGGAACTCTTCCTGTTACCATCTCATAAAGAATAACTCCTAAAGAATAAATATCTGATCGCGGATCTACTCCCTTTCCTTCCACCTGCTCTGGAGACATGTATTCAGGTGTTCCTATCATCACTCCGGCACCTGTTATTCCTTTTGTCTTGAGGGAACGGGCTATCCCAAAATCCATGATGCGTGCATTGCCTTCTTTATCAATCATGATGTTCTGAGGCTTCAAATCACGGTGCACAACACCTAATCCATGCGCTTCTGTTAGTCCTTCACAAATTTGCTTGGCCATGGAAACTGTTGTCCCTGGAGTAAGCTGCCTTGCCCTCTTAATGAAGCTTTTTAAATCTTCACCAGGCACATACTCCATCGTGATGTAATATGTGCCCTCCTCTTGGTTAAGGTCATACATTCGACAGACATTCTTATGGGATATATCGCGGGCCATTTTCAGCTCATTCCGGAAACGCTTAATCGCCTTTTCATCCGCAGCGACTTCTGGCTTTATGAGCTTCAAAGCCACCTTGGCATTAATTTCTTTGTCTATAGCCTTGTAGACTTTGCCCATCCCCCCTTTACCCAGCTCTTCGATGATCTGGTATCTTCCGGCAAAGGTGGATCCAGTGGTTAATTCTTCAATCGGTGTTTCTAGAGTTTTTGTGTGGGGTACCTGAGACTCTTTGGATGGGCCTAATTGAGTGCCGCAATCAGAACAAAAACTAGAGGTATCAGGATTATCAGTTCGACACTTGGGGCACTTGATTGCCATTATTCCCTCGGTTTGTTTGGCAATAGGATAATAATTAATGAGAAAAGAGTCAAATTGAATAGTCTTACGGACTACTACTTATTTCAGCCCGGACAGTCTCTGCCTTGCATCCTCAACTTCAGCTTTGCCAAGATCAGCGTTTTTCCAAAGGTCAAGAAACTGTTCATACTGCTCTATGGCTTTCCCTTCCCAGCCTTTCTCCTCGTATAGTTTGGCTAATCTGTAATGGCAGAGCGGATGAACAAGATACCGCGCCGTGCTTTTAGGATCGAAGGTGACAAGCCGCTCATACTCAGCAATAGCGCTGTCTAAATCCCCCTTCTCTTGATACGCTCGGGCTAAGACATCCTTTAATTCCGGCATGTTATAAAAAATCATTCTTTCAACATACTGAAGCGCAGGTGGTTTCACTCGCGAAAGCGACTTTTCTTCTAAAGCAGCGATGGATTGTTCTGTATTTCCTTCTGCCAGCAATATTTCTGCCTCAAGAATATCTGATAAGAATGTGGTCCGTTCTTGCTGGTAACCACCTGAAGCAGCAATTTGCATTTTCACTTTAGCTAATCGATTCTTTGCTGAATCCAATTTTCCCTCTTTTAAATCAATCAGCGCAGAAAGAAAATTGTGTCTCGCTTTATAAAAAGGCGCACTTACAGGTCGGTTTTTTTCATATTCATCGAGCCAGCTATCGTTATTTCTCCGGGCGAGTTCAAGTTCCCCTCTATCCCGGTAAATAGCTCCCTCAATCCATCTCACCGCAGCTTTTGTTAGACCACTCCCCACCTCATCTGCCAGCTTTTCTGCTCTCTGGAGGTCGATAAAAGCCTGCTCTGTGCTGCCGAGCCAGTATTTATAAAATCCCCTGAACAAATATCCTGGCAATTTTAATCCTTCTGAGGAAGACATTGAAATATATTTATCAATCCATTTCATGGACTCAACAGGCTCTTCTTTCAAGGCATAAATATACCCGAGCTTGAAATAGGACGGGAATTCAGACTTTATCCTGACCGCTTCTTTATAGTGTGATACGGCTTCATCCAGCCTGCCAATAAATACATAAGCATCAGCAATCGAATCGTGCGGATTCGGTTCTCCTGGATTAAGAGACATGTATTCTTTAAAATGCTCTATGGCCTTCTCATAATCCTCTAACCGGATATAGGTGTAGCCAAGAGCATTATGGCACTCTGCAAATCCAGGATCCAGTTCCAGTGCTTTGTTAAACTGTTCGATCGCTTGTTTATAAAAGCCAGCATTTAGAAAAAAACTGCCAAGTGCCTGATGAGCAATTTTCTCTCTTGGATATTTCTCGGTAATTTGTCTGAGGATGTTGCCAAGCTTTCCCATATCTCGTTCAATATACTGAATAAAGCCTGCTTCAATAAGGAGGCGCTCTTTTTCGGTAGCTTTCTCGGAAAAAGATTTGGCTTTATTTATGGCCCTATCTCTTGCTTCTATGTTCCCTAACCCGCCGTATGCGCCCGCCAAATAAAGATAGGCAGTGGCAAAGGTCGGATCAATATCAACAGCTTTTTCGAGATCCTTCCGGGCATCTTCATTATAGAATTTCCGGACATTCTCCGCTCCGCTCAAGAAATATCTATAAGCTTCCATAGAACCTGTGGTAACTTCTGCAACTGTTATTTTCGAAGGTTCAATTTCTGGCCTGGCCGCTCCGATACCTTCAAAAATCTCCTTGCTCAACTCATCGATCTGTGTTTTCAGGATGCTGTCCACTCCTTCCCCTCTTGAGCTTACGCCCTTGAGAAGTCTCTTAGTCTCCACATCCAGTACCTTGACATCTGTGGCAAACATATCCCCTGCTTTAACGAAGCTGCCCCGGACAAGGGCCACAACTCCTTCTATTCGACACAGTCTAAAACCCAAATCCCTGTCGATATTCTCTACATCCTTCTTCCCCATCTGGTCGAGCAGGTCATGCATCCTTTCCCAGGTCATTACATAAAGCCCGCCTGCTTGTTCGAGACTGGTGATGAGTAGATTGGGGATAGCCTTCTGCAGGTAATCATAGGCCTTATCGCCTGTCTGGTTTTCAAAGCTTATGATAGCAATGGAATTTTCTATCTTAGGCGCAAACGCTGGCTCTCTCTGCCTCATTACAAGCCAGATAACAACGAGTGCTATGACGACAACGCCAAGAATCGCTGCTGGCACGAAGAGCTTCCTCAAACTGAATGAGACAGTGATTTCCTTTGAGGTGATCGGCTTCTTTCTTGGAGCCACATGCTCTGTTGTCGGGATGCCTTTCTGTATTTTGATAAGCTCGGCCCGCACCTCTCCAGCACTCTGATACCTTTTCTCCCTGGCCTTCTCCATGCATCTCAGTATCACCTTGCTCAAGTCATCAGGGATTTGAGCATTTATCTCCTTAGGGTCTTGGGGCATCTCACTCTTGTGTTTCATGGCAATCCCTAAAGCAGTCTCTCCCTCAAAAGGAACTCTTCCTGTTACCATCTCATAAAGAATTACTCCTAACGAATAGATATCCGAGCGTTGGTCCACCTCTTTTACTTCAGCCTGCTCAGGCGACATATACTCGGGTGTTCCGACCATAACTCCTGCAGCTGTTATTCCTTTCCCCCTGGCAGCGCGGGCTATGCCAAAATCCATGATGCGCGCATTCCCTTCCTCGTCAATCATGATATTCTGGGGCTTCAGATCTCTATGTATGACTCCCAACCTATGGGCCTCTGTCAATCCTTCGACCACCTGCTTGGCTATGAAAACCGTTTTCCCGGCGCTTAATAGCCCGGCTCTCCTGATGAAGCTCTTCAAATCTTCACCCGGAACATATTCCATGGTTATGTAGTGAGTCCCTTTCTCCTCACCAAGGTCATACATCTTACAGACGTTCCTGTGGGCAATCTTGCGGGCCATTTTTAGCTCATTGCTGAAGCGTGCTATGGTCTTCTTATCTGAGGCGATTTCAGGTTTTATGAGTTTTAAGGCGACTTCTTCCTTAATCTTCTTGTCTTCTACCCTGTAGACTTTTCCCATCCCGCCTTTGCCAAGCTCTTCTATGATCTCATACCTGTCAGCAAAGACCGTTCCTCTGGTTAATTCTTCGGTGGGTGTCTCCAGAGTTTCGGTGACAGGGATATCCTTAGAGGAAGGAAGAGGTGTGGCGCACTTTTTACAGAATTCAGAATCAGACGTGTTTTCTGTTTTGCATTTAGGACACTCAACGCCCATTGTTCCCTCGATTTACTTGGCAATAGGATAATAATTAATGAGAAAAGAGTCAAACAGTCATTACTCTAAGCCCAATTTTCTCAGGAGTTCCTTGTATTTTGGGTGTGAACGTACGTTATCAAAAGACGGATCTACTTTTAAGAAATATATTGCTGGAACGCGTTCTTCATAAGCCCTCTCTAACCATTCTATTACTTGATCTCTTTCACCAATCATACTTAAAAGTATTCCTTTTAGATATTTGTCCTGTAAGGGATGGTGAACAACCTGCCGCAGCGCTTCATTGTAACCGGATTCTCCGTATGTTTTCTCGATTGATTTTGCCATCTCTTTAAATCCCTTCCGGCTTAAAATTTCTTCAAGAACTGAAATAGATTCTCTATACATTTTTTTCTTCTGATAAACAGAAAAGAGAAGTCTATAACATGGGATTGAATCTGGATTAAAGTCGAGTGCTTTGTTTAACGTCTCTAATGCATTGTCATATTCACGGGCATGAAAATATACCATCCCCAACCCCCTGAGCATAACAGGAGAAAGAGGATCGAGTTCTAGTGCTTTTTTCGCTTCAGAAATTGCCTCTTCGCGTCTTCCCAAACTACTTAACAAATAGCTGTATTGATGGTGAACAGAAGGATAGTTTTGATTGAGTTCGATAGCACGTTTGAATTCTTTTTCTGCACCTTTCCCGTCCCCATGGACGGATTTGATCATACCTAATGTGGAATGGGCTTCACCTAGTTTATCGTCCAGCTCTAAGGCTTTGGCTACCATTGATTCTCCCTTCAGATAAGCCTCTTCTTTTGGAATAAAACCATATATAGCCGTTAAATAGTAAGAGTCTGCTAATCCCACATAGGCTAATGCAAACCCTGGATCTATTTTTATTGCTTTTTCGAAGGACTCTATAGCATTTTTAAATCCTATCTCTCGCCTACCCAAAAACCAGCGCCCCTGTAAATAAAGATTATATGCTTCGGGACTCTCTGTATGCCGCTTTACTAGTTTATTCTTTTCTTCTCCTAAAAGTTTGACTTTAAGCTTGTCTACAATTTCAAGCGATATTTCATCTTGCAATACGAAGATGTCTTCTTCATCCCGTTCGTATTTCTCAGACCATACTGGAAAACCACTGGCTGCATTAACCAGTTGAACCTGAATGCGCAACTTTTTTCCTGCTTTCCGTAAACTCCCCTCAAGTATCATCTCAACGTTTAATTTTTCCGCAATTTCATTGATGTCAAATCCTTTGTCTTTTAATGAAAACGTAGAAGTTCGAGCAGGAACTCTGACCGAGCCTATGTTAGTCAGCCTGTTTATAAGTTCCTCGGCCAACCCATCACAAATGTAGGCTTGGTCTTTTTGTTCGCTTAAATCTTCAAACGGAAGCACAGCGATAGAGGGGATATCTGCTGCACCAGGAGGAATTACCCTTTTTGACCAGGGTTTCCAAATAATCATCACCGCGCATAAAACCGCTATAATTGCTATTGCCAGGATAGAAAACTTTTTTAAGTTAAACGATACTGTTATCTCTTTTGAGGTGATGGGCTTTCTTTCAGGAACTATCCTCTCTTCTGTGGGAATTCCCTTTTCTATATTTTCTAGTTCAGAAAGGACTTCATCAGCCTTCTGGAACCTCTTATCTTTATCCTTTTCCAGACATCTGAGAATCAGGCTGCTGAGTTCGGAAGGCAACTGGGCGTTTAGCTCATGAGGATCCTGAGGCGTTTCGGTTTTATGTTTTACAGCTATGACTAAGGGTGTGTCCCCTTCAAAAGGAACTCTACCGGTCACCATCTCATAAAGAATTACCCCAAGCGAATAGACATCAGAACGCTGGTCAGCTTGTTTTCCCTCTACCTGCTCCGGGGACATGTACTCCGGTGTTCCGACCATGATGCCCGCACCTGTAATACCCTTACCTTTTATCGAGCGAGCTATCCCAAAATCCATGATCCGGGAATTACCTTGTTTGTCTATCATTATGTTGCTGGGTTTTAGATCACGGTGCACTACTCCCATTCTATGGGCTTCTGTTAATCCTTCGCATATTTGTTTGGCTACAGAGATAGCTTTCCCTGCTCCTAATTGCTCCATCATTCTTATCATTCCCTTTAAATCTTCACCCGGGACATATTCCATGGTTATATAATGAGTCCCTTTCTCTTCTCCTAAATCGAACATACCGCAGACATTCTTATGACGGATCATCCGGGCTGTCTTCAACTCGTTTCTGAATCTTTCGATTGTCTTTTTATCAGAAGAAACCTCCGGTTTTATTAGCTTAAGGGCGACCTCTTGTTTTAACTTTTTATCCTCAACCCTGTAGACTCTTCCCATACCTCCTTTGCCCAGTTCTTCAATGATCTCATACCTGTCAGCAAAGACAGTTCCCCTGGTTAATTCTTCGGTGGGCGTCTCCAGAGTCTCGGTGATAGGGATATCCTTGGAGGAAGGAAGTGGGGTGGCGCACTTTTTGCAGAATTCAGAATCAGAGGTGTTTTCTGTTTTACATTCAGGACACTCTACGCCCATTGTTCCCTCGGTTTACTTGGCAATAGGATAATAATTAATGAGAAAAGAGTCAAATTCAATCTAAATGCCATTGCGAGCGAAGCGCGGCAATCCTAACCTTTTCGAAAGGGATTGCTTCGCCCCGTTGGGGCTCGCAATGACAAGCAAAGCAATCTTCTACGCTTCACGTAATGATTTTACTTACGCTTGATTATTGTGGATAATGAGAAACTATCAAAAATAATCGTTTAGTTGATTATTATAACCGAGCATTGTAATAATGTTGTGAGAAATCGATGAAACCAAATGAAACGAGAAAGGAATGGCAAGCGCTTGAAACCTCGATGGAGGATGAACTAGCAGAATACTGGGGCAGTGACTGGGGCTGTGATTCAGAAGTTGGCACCTTGAAGGCTGTTCTTCTCAGGTGTCCGGGAAAAGAGATAGAAAACGTTAAGGACCCCAATGAGTGCAGATGGCTGGATATCATGGATCCGGAGAAAGCAAGAGAGGAACATGACGCTCTTGCTGAGCTTTATCGATCGCAGGGAGTAAAAGTCCACTATGTAGAAAAGATGCGTGAAGACAGGCCCAATGCACTTTTTATGAGGGATTCTATCCTGATGACTCCCCAGGGTGCAATCGTCGGCAGGCAAGCTATGGCCTGCAGGCGGGGAGAGGAAAGATATGCCGCAGAGGCTCTGTCTTTGCTTGGCGTTCCCATCCTAAGGACCATCTCTGGCAAGGGAATATTCGAAACAGCCTGCTGCCTCTGGGTGAATTCGGGCACGGTCCTCATAGGCACGGGGACTCGGGCCAATCAAGAAGGGGCCGAGCAGGTCGAACAGGTCTTGCGCTCCATAGGAGTAGAGCATTTTGTTTATCTCCAGATTCCCGACGGGTACGCCCACATCGACAGCATCATCAGCTTTGTCGACGAAAAAACAGCTATAGTAGATCCTGACCGCCTCCCCTGGAACGCATGGAAAGAGCTCGGAAAAAGAGGCTTCAACCTTTTGGAATCCCCATCCCCAAGAGAAACGCAGGAGCTTGCTTTAAACTTTATCACCCTGGAGCCCGGCTCGGTTGTGATGGCCTCGGGCTTTCCGGAGACAAGAAAGTTTCTTGAGGGTTACGGTATCAAGGTAAGAGAAATAGATGTCACCGAGCTTCGAAAAGGATGGGGATCACTCCACTGTATGACGGCAATCCTCAAGCGCGAACCTATCGGCCAGCCCGGCTGACCTACTCTCCTCTTTTTTTCCAGATGTAATAAACAGGGATGCCGATGACCATCAGTACCACTCCCGCTATAGATTCAAACGGCCTCTTGATTAATGTATTCAATAAGATACCCGCTAGGGCAATGATGAAGATCCAGGGTACGACAGGATAACCCCAAGCTTTGTAAGGCCGAGGAAGATCTGGATATTTTTTCCTGAGAGTGAATATCGAGGCTGCTGCCAGAGCCCAGAACAGGATGCCGGCAAACATGGCAAAGGTGAAAAGCTGTTCAAAGGTGCCGGTCAAAGCAAGAATGCAAGACCATATCGCTTGAAGGAGTACGGCAAAGCCAGGAGTCTTAAACCTGGGATGAACTGTCCCCACTTTTTTAAAAAACAATCCGTCATTTGCCATAGCATAGTAAACTCTGGGTCCGACAAAAATAGCTCCGTTAAGCGCCCCGAGGATTGAGATTAGAATCATGGCGGATATGAGCCCGGCTGCAGTCGTCCCGAAAAGAAACGCGGAGGCTTCCTCGGCCACCGTTACCACTCCACTCATCTTCTCTATCGGGAGAGCAAGGACATAGATTACATTGGTGAAGACGTAAAGAACGGTTATTCCTGCAGTGCCCAATATCAGCGCGTACTTGAGATTACGTTTAGGATCTTTTATTTCTCCGGCCACATAGTTTATGTTGTTCCAGCCGTCGAAAGCCCAAAAAACCGCCACAAGAGACAGGCCGAAACCCGTTATCAGCGAGGCAAAACTCAATCCGCTCGGATTTACGGAAAAATCCACAGAAGTTCCCTTGAAAAAAATAAAGCCAAAAATGATAAAGGCCAGGATAGTCCCGATCTTGATCACAGTTAAGACGTTCTGGACATTTTTTCCCAAGCCGACACCGACATAATTAACAGCAGAGAGAAAGACGATAACGGCTACGGCAACTATTTGTCCTCTGGATAAGGAGTAGGAAAAGCTATACTTGAAAAACCTAATCTGAGTGGAGAAGATAACCTCTTTAGTAGAGAGATAAGGGAAAAACTTCCCAAAATACTCGGCAAAGCCTACCCCCAGGGCTGCGATGGATCCCGTCATATTGACCAGGAACATCTTCCAGCCGAACAGAAACCCGTAGAGATGACCGTATGCTTCTCTAAGATAGACGTACTGTCCCCCGGCTTCTGGCAGCGACACTCCGAGCTCAGCATAGGTTAAAGCACCGGCAAGAATCAAAAGGCCGCCCACAAGCCAGGCCATCAAGATAAGGAATGCTGAAGGAATAGCCTGAGCCATTATTCCGGTGGTGAGGAAGATGCCCGAACCGATGACGATTCCCATCATCATCATGGCTGAATCGAAGAGCCCGAGCTGTCTGGTTAGAATGTTCTTGTTCTTCACTGGTCGTTAGACAGGTTGACTGCCCCTTATTAGTATAGGATTTTCAGGTTTTTCTCAAGGCTTAATGATTAATAGAAGGTAGAAAGATACCGCCATCCAAGGGCAAGGCTTGATCCCAATGTTATGTGATAAAGGGAATAATCCCGAGCTAACAAGTGCCACAGGACGGATAGAGCGCTTATTTAATCCTGTAAGTAATGCCTATTGCACCTGTTACACCGGAAAAATCGCCTGTTACAGACCAATATACTTTCGAAGTGATCAAGAGATTTTTAAAAAAGCCGGGGCCATTCTCCCAAAAATATAAGTGTAAACCCAGAAAAGGTGCAAAATGAGGTTCACTTTTCAGCTCGCCATCATAATCATTGCCTAAATCATTACTGACAGAAAGAAGGCTGTAACCGAGGCTTGCTCCAGCAAAGAGGTTCAGACCTCTCCTCTTGTTTAGGTTAAAGTGATAGGTGATATCCAATGACGGTTTGAATACTCGAAAGGTCCATGTGCCACCAAAGATTCCCAGGTAGTCGCTCCATTTATCATACATGATTGTTCCGCCTATTCCTATATTATCCGTTAAAGCAACCTCATACCTGGCACCTAACGGAAACGGCAGCGCATTGAAAGGCTCATCAGTCGCAACATAAGAATTAAATCCAAGCTGACCGGTCATGTACATTGAACCTTTGGCGAATTGTTTCCCGTCTTTTTCTTCTTCCATATAGTCCTTACTCAAAGCAAAAGCAGATAAAACGAAGACAAATATTAAAGTTAAAAGTAAAACTGCCTTTTTCATGTTATGCCTCTTTGTCTTTTATGCATGTTATCTTTTCTCGTTGAGCCGCGATAAATTCTTTTGCAACAATCATGCCAATTGGAATGACAGAGCTATATTCATTTAGCAGGCTTTTCTCTATTCTCTTCTGATGACAAGGCGGAAAAATATAAAGATAGATAGAGATTAAGGTGATTCAGTCATATGCTTGCCCTGGGATTCCATCTATATAGTTCTAAATCCAGATCATTTGTGTCGCGCTTCCATTCAAATAAATGATTGCAAAAAAATCATTCAGCCGACGCAGATTTGTCCTTTTTTAAGGACAAAAATTTGTGGAATATAAAGAGCAGGTAAGAATGAAATTTTATAGAGAAGAATTCTTAAGGTATGAGATGTAATATTTAACGATATCCCGTAGTTGCAAAGGCTGCGGGGCAAAAATTCTTTTATTTAGACTTGTATATATGGTTCTCGCCTTTGATTTGTTTTTTTCTTGGACTAGTCGCGAACAGAAAAGGCTATTTCTCTGCTATCTTCGTCCTTGCCAAGCAGCAAAAATTAAAGAAAAGACTCATGATGGCCAGGAGAGCGGCAGCGACGACAATAACCCATTTTGCCCACATCATCGGCCCCCAGACAAGGGCTACGACGAGGATACCCACGGCGAGTATGAAACGACAGAAACATAATTTCATGATATCCTTCTCCTTTTCATAAAGTTGTTCATAATCATATATAAAAAAACATCAAGGTTCAAGCAAAAAATCTAAAGTGGCAACGCGAAAAGCATCATCAATAAAATCGGCGTTCTCATGTTTAGCTTTTAATTACGCGCTTATCCTTAAATGTGCGAGTGATTCTGGCGACGATGCCGGATTCAGATGGGTCGGGGCAGCGGATAAACTCCGTGGTCACGCCCTCAGGATCGACAACCTTTTCATAAGGCGTGCCTTCGTACTTCCAAGGATAGATCGCACCGCCTGCTAAGCCCGTTAAAACGGGATCCATCGCACTTCCCAGCCAATGACACAGCTTACCCATTTCCTGGGGCCACTTAAACTTTTCTCCCACTTTATGGCAACGGGTTTTCGGGCCGACCTCAACGACTTCGACTTCAATGTCGTACCTGCGTAGAACCAGCTCTCCCTTTTCTTCAATCGAGGCCTGGGCCATGGGAATGACGGTAAATCCAGCCGCTCCACAACCAGCTTTTTTAAGAAATTCTCTTCGTTTCATGAGTCCTCCTGATTATGATTGAATCTTCTTATAAAGAAGCTTACTCCTATTCAAAGCAGCTTCCTTTTGATTATCACTTAATCGTCCGCATCACAGTTTACTCCCGAGCAAAACTTGAAGTCAATCAAAACTGGATTAGTCGCATATCATATTTAGATATGCACGTGTTTATAACATGCTTACCAAACGAATAGGGAAGTGGTCGTTGCTCGTTTTATTTTTAAATAAAAGCAGTTAGAATAGACTCAAGTATGAAAAACCTCAGAAAATACGGGAATGCGCCTTTCGACGTAGCAGTAATCCATGGGGGGCCGGGCGCGCCAGGAGAAATGGCGCCGGTTGCCCGGGAGCTTTCCTCTCTAAGGGGGGTTCTAGAACCGCTGCAAACAGAATCCACAATTGAAGGACAAATAGGGGAGCTAAGGGACGTTTTAGCCAAGAACGGGAATCTTCCTGTCGCATTGATTGGTTGGTCGTGGGGTGCTTGGCTAAGCTTTGTTTTTGCCGCCCAGCAGCCACGATTCGTAAAAAAGCTCATCCTCATCGGCAGCGGCCCGTTCGAAGAAAAATATGCCCTCAACATTATGAGAACCCGGCTAAGCAGGCTCAGCATTGAAGAAAAAGCAGAGGTCCTTTCACTGATGAAAGCCTTGGTCGACCCCACCAGCGGGGATAAAAACACCTTCCTGGCCCGGTTTGGAAAGCTGATTTCTAAGGCTGATTCATATGATCCTCTGCCTTACAAGAGCGAAGGGCTAGAATGCCAATATGACATATATCAAAGTGTAGGGGAACAGGCCCAGAAGCTAAGAAGCACCGGAGAACTTTTAGAGTTCGGAAAGAAAATCCTATGCCCGGTAGTCGCAATCCATGGCGATTATGATCCCCATCCTTCTGAAGGAGTTAAACGACCTCTTTCCTACATTCTGAAAGACTTCCGGGTTATCTTATTAGAGAACTGCGGCCACCAGCCCTGGATCGAAAGGTCCGCAAAAGATAGCTTTTATAATATCCTCAAAGGTGAAATAGAATAATTCATAAGAAATTCCTTGTTATCGGGAATTTCCTTCGTTTGCCGTCGACAAAAGTTCGCTTTTAAACAGGGACCACATCTCCTCCGGACTGGTCTCGAAGTATTCGAGGAAGGAGGGGGAAAAAGCTTCTGCTTTCTGGACGGCCAAAACCAATTTTTTGAAAGCCTCGGGATCTGTACCATTAATATAATCCACAAACATCTTATTCTGTTTATGGTACATGGGTCCTGTTAAGCCTGCCTCCTGTATTGTCTTTGTTAGATTTTTTAAAAATCCTCCACTTTCCGGAATAACAAGATGTCTTCCTTCCTTTATGTATTGGATGGCCATTTCGTCAGAAATCCCCTCACCTCCGCTCCCGGCGATGATATTTGCCAATCCCTCAGTAAACCAAGACGGGATTTTTCTTCTTTTAAGGAATCCAAGCCTTTGGTTAAGGTGGAGATGTGATAACTCATGCATCAATGATTCTTTGTGGGTGTCCAGACCTTTGAATGAAAACGCGCTAGGCGCTATGAAAACGTTCCTTGGGGTGGCAGCTCCACGGATGGGATAAGATGTCGTGTTGGCGAGGGATTCATTGTGGCTTTTCTGGGTGCTGAATACATAGACTTTGAAGGGCTTTTTAAACGGAAGAAAATGTCCCTCTTCAACCCGCTTTATGGCTGTCGGAAGAAAGTCAGCGATTTTTTCAGCAAATTCTTCAGCTCCCTGTTCGTAGAGAACTCTTGAGTCAGCTACGTGCGCAATAAAATGGCTCTTGGACTTTAGGAGCGCCCTTCCGACCGGACTCGTTAGAAAAAACGCAAAAAGGGCTAAGATGAATACCCCAAGAACGGTGAAGATAATTATTTTTTTTCTTGTTTTTTTCATAATATATGCCCGCACATTATGTCACAAGTGTTTCAGTTTTTTCCAACAAAATATAGAAAATGATGAAAATGGGGCCTGGCCCCATTTTCATGTGACCATTTTCATGTCAAAGCAACTTTTTTTACCTTGATAACGTATTTCTAATTGAAAAGGTACTCCCGTATTATGATTACTTCTCTGGAGGTGGATATGAAACGTCATAAACTTTGTGTCTTTCTTCTTACACTTTTTACCTTCCTCTTCCTACCCCACTGCAAACCGCAGAATCTCGGAACAACACTTGAAAAGGAAATTCCGAGATTGATGGAGAAGGCCGACATTCCCGGTCTCTCCATGGCGGTCATCCAAAACGGCGAAATCATCTGGTCGGGCGCCTTTGGAGTACGCAGTCGGGAAACAAATGAACCCGTGGATAAAAATACGATCTTCGAAGCTGCATCACTCACCAAAACTATAACAGCCGTGGCTGCTTTGAAGCTTGTGGAGCGGCAAGAACTGGAGCTCGACAAGCCTCTTGCTGAATATCTCCCGTATCAAAGACTTGCGGGCGATGAGCGTTATAAAAAGATAACCGCGAGGCACGTCCTGACCCACACGACCGGCCTTCCCAATTGGGGAGACAAGCTTGTCCGCGAACCAGGAAAGCTTTATGGCTACTCAGGCGAGGGATTTCTTTATCTCGGCCGCACAATAGAAAAAATCTCGGGGATGTCTCTTGAGGAGTTTTCGAAAAAAGAGATATTTGAACCGTTGGGGATGTCCAGGACCAGCTATGTCTGGAATGACCTGTATGATGAGAACGGCGCCGCCGGACATGACCGCCATGGCTTTGCCAATCAGAAAAGAAGACGAACAGACCCGAATGGCGGAGCGAGCTTGTTGACTACGGCAGTGGATTACGCCACCTTCCTCTGCTCAATAATGAACGATAAAGTACTTGAGCCTAAAACCGTTGACCTGATGTTAACTCCCCACGTCAAAGCAACAAAAAGAAGAGAACCTCGAGACGAACTGGATGAATATATTTCATGGGGCTTCGGTTGGGGAATCCAGCCAGGAAATGCTGAAAACGGATTCTGGCATTGGGGAGATAACGGTGACCTCAGAGCATATACAGTTTCTTACCCTGAAAAAAAGATAGGTCTTGCGTTTTTCGCCAATTCCGAGAACCTGTTCATGGTTGCTGAATCACTCATCTCTCTTGTTCTGGACGATCCGCAACACTCATTCAACTGGCTCACCTACAAACGGCTCGGTGACCCGGAATGGACTGCTTATATGACAGTAGAAAAAACTTTTCTTGAAGAAGGTGAAAGAGCCGGCCTGGAGAAAATGGAAGAGATGAAGAATCAATTTCCGGATGCTTTTAAGATAGAGGACCTCAACCGGATTGCTCGTTATTTATCCAGTAAAGAAAAAATAGATGAGGCAGAGGCGATTTATAAAAAGATTATTGATTCAGATCCGAAATCAGATATAGCTTTGGCAGGCATCGGCAGGCTTTATCTTGAGGCAGGAAGATATAGGGAATCTCTTGAATATATCCAAAGGACATTGGAGGTAGATCCCAAGCATTCATTAGCGAAGATGTCTAAACCCTGGGTCAAGGAAGCTATCCAGGCAGAGGAAAAGCCTGTCTTGGTTCCAGAAGATACACTTAAAAAATATGCTGGCGACTATGGTCCCCGCCACGTGTATTTCCGCCAAGGCAGATTGTACTATAAAAGGGAGGGGAGAAAGGAATACGAGTTGCTGCCGCTTTCTCAGGACACATTCTCTCTAAAAGGATATGGCATGTTTCGACTCCGCTTCGTCCTGGACAAAGACGGAAATGCGACAAAAGTAGTAGGAATATATCTTGGCGGCCGCACTGATGAATCACTGCGTGATAAGACTAAATAATTTCCATCACTTAATATTTTTAAATAGAACCGAGTTTCTTATTGTCTGGGAAAAAAGACTACGAAAAATATTAGTAGCCCTAATAACTGACATCCGGGAGTAAAGCGGGCACTTATCCTGTACTCTGTTACTATACTCTGTTCATGTACTATTCGTTCAATTCGGGCTAATATCTACTTTTGTGTCCATCCAGTTAAGAGAGAATATGACTTTTATACTAACGGCGGTAAACCAGAGGGCTACAAACGGTCCCATATCAACAAGGCCTTGAGTTCCCGGATTATGGGGAAAAGTGTAAACATTAAAAGCCAGGCCTAAAAAGGCTATGATGCAGCCTGGCGCTCCAAATATCCATCCCAGCTTCGGATGCTTGAACATGGCCATTCCCAAAAGAAAGACACTGGCAAAAATGAATATATCCCAGGTAATATCTGCTCCCATCTGAACAGCATTGGCTGCTTTATAAGCCATCTTCCAAGCTTCCTTTGTGACTTCGCTGGCTCCTTCGAGGGGAATAGCCCGAAACACTACCCGAGCTACGCCCTGCACCGTGCCCATCATTGTCACAGAAGCCCCGGCGATAATCAAAAACAATATCCCGATCTGGAGTCGAATGGTTTTCCGGTAATGCTTTACAAAGTAGTAGAAACCTGGAGCACTGGCACAAAAAAGCGGACCAAAGGCCCAGAATATAGGATAGGCAACTCGCAGTGGCAGGTTAACGGCAATCGAAAGGGTATAAGAAATACCCGCCAGGAAACCGCAGACAAGTCCGGTTATGACCCATCGTTTCGCAAACCGCAGAGAATCATCCATAATCCCCTCCTCGATCAGATAATCATAATTGCTCTTATTTTAAACTGACCTGAGTGTCTGTCAAGCTAACAGACGCTGGGCATTTTGTCTCTATTTAGAAGCTTCTGCGCTGGCAAGCTCTTTGAGTAAATCCCTCGTTGAACGGCCAAGGTTCGTCTTCCCGCGATTATAGTTTCTAAAGACAACAACGCCTATTTTTGACTCTGGATGGAAAACCATACTCGCATTATAGCCAGCGACTGAACCGCCGTGTCCAGCCGAAGTGAATCCTTCCTCATCAGTCCGTATCGTAAATCCTAGCCCATAGCCTCCGCCTCCCTCTGGAGTCTGTCTGCTGAGAATTTCATTACGCGTCTCTTCAGAGAATATTCTTGCTGATGACGAACCTGTCATTGCCGCCACAAACTTTGCCAGGTCTCCTACAGTTGAATAGATGCCGCCGTTAGGAACCTTGTAACCACGGCCTGCATGTTCCTTAGCGGGAAACTCTGCATTCAAAGTCCCATCCCCTCTTTTTACATACCCCATTGCAAGGTGAGGGATATGGTTCTCTGTCAGGATGAAAAAACTGCTCGTCATTGCAAGCGGACTGAAAATATGCTCCTGAACAAGGTCCATGAACGGCTTTCCAACGGCCCGCGAAACAGCAAGCCCCAGAATCCCAAATCCTATGTTCGAATAGGAATATCTCTCTTCCGGAGGTGATAGGTAGGATGTCTTGGGTATCGAAGCCAGGATCTTATCTTCCCATTGGCTGATGGGGCCCGAAGCCGCATCTTTAAGGTTTGGCTCGCGGCTAAGACCGGATGTGTGGCTAGCCAGATGCCTGAATGTTATGGGCTTAGCACCTTCCGGCCTATCAGCCAGATTATTTATTTCAGGAAAATACTTTTCAACAGGATCATCGAGTTTGAAATATCCCTTCTCAACCATCTGCACCATGAGCACTGCTGTGAAAGACTTTGAAATTGAGCCTGTTCTATAAATTGTTTCTTCATCTGCAGGTGTTTGCTTCTCGATATCAGCCCAGCCAAACCCCTTGGCCCAGACAACATCATTCCCGACAACAACTCCTGCGGATATGCTTCCCACACCATCCTCTGCTACATCCTGAGCTAGCTGGGCTTCGAAGCGACTGATCGCTGCCTGAAACGGGTTTTGTTTGATTTCTTTGCCAACCGTTACCTCGACAGCTATCAGAACTGTTGAGCGTTCGGGTTGCTTACATGAATTAGAATTCAAAACCAGGCAGAGGCTGAATAACGCAATCCAACCGAACCGTTTGTGCTTAAGAAACCTTTGAGGCATATTGCTGTCTCCTTTTTTTTTGACCTTATTAAAAGCCTTTCAGGAAGTAATGATTATTCACCGATTAATTTCGGGATGTAAATTTGGCGAATAAGTGAAGAACAGAAATATCATAGACAAAATAGCGAGTCAATGCAGAAAATTGAAAGAAATCTTAAGGTGAGGGATAATCTTATAAATGACTTTATCCTCGAGGGATTTTTCCTTTTAATGCTGCTTGATGAACCGCTGGTTACGGCTTCTACTCTGCGTGACTTTAAACCCTGCTACCTTTCCTGCATCGTTGCGGTAGAATTCGACAGAGCGCATGAACCATACACCTCCCCGGAAATCATCCTTATAGGCATAGGTTAGATCTATGGTTCCGTGGCGCCTGTGCTTGGCTACCAGTTTGCCGTCCTCAAGGATGATCGAGTAGAAGGTTTTAAGCTCTTCGCTCTTGTACTCACCGGTCAGTTCGGCTAATTGCTCCGGGCCGGGCGCAGGTACATCTTCCAGCTTGGGACAGGTCATTCCGCGGTAAAGGAAATGGGATACATTTCCTTCCTTATCGGGTTCAAAAACAATGGGCGCATTATAGTCTTTTACCCAGAATCGCTTCTCGGACGTCGCCATCATGGGATATATATCCTCTGCGGTTGCCTGCGTCATCAGACTGTCACCGCCCCTTGAGATAGTCACATACCAGGCTTCTCCCAACCTATAAGTGCCCACATATTCATCAAGAATTGTGATGGGCACTTTGACAGGTTTAGGTTCCTCTTTTTTCTTGGGAGTCTTGGGCCGCGGTTTTAATTTATTTGCAAGATAGATATCCACAACGTCGTAAGCAGCCCGGTTTGAGTTTGATGGACTGTAGTTCAAAAGTACCACTACGGAAAAGCGCTCGTCTGGGAAATGCACAAGATAGGTGCGGAAAGAAGCCCACGACCCTCCGTGGCTTATCCTCTTCAAACCGTGATACTTACCAACACTCAGGCCAAATGCGTAGTCTATTTTTCTGCCGCTGTTTAGAACGCCCTGAGCTACCATTCTCTCGATTACAGCTTTACCTCCAACTTTCTGATTATCAAGATTCATAACCCATCTCGCCAGGTCGTTGATGCTCGTATACAGCGAACTGGAACCGAGGGCTGTAAGGCCGTTGGGAACAGCACTGAACTTTCCATCCTTGCCGCGAGCATATCCATAGGCTTTGTTCGGTACCAACTCTGTGTGGTCATCTTGGAAATGCGTATTCTTCATCCCCAAAGGCTGGAAGATATTCTCATCGGTCCATTCACGGAAGTTCTTTCCAGTTACTCTCTTCACTAGCTCAGCCAGCAGGTTGTATCCTGTATTCGAATAAGAGTATTCTTCGCCCGGCTTGAAGTTGAGGTCCTGTTGGTTGAAAGCCATGGTCAAAATCTGGTCAAAGGAGATCACATCATCCATGCGCCAGCCGGCCAGAGCGAGAGTAGCAGGCCAGTCACGAATGCCACTGGTGTGATGCACCAGGTGATCAACCGTGATAGCCTGACCGAAATCAGGAAGCTCCGGGATATATTTGTGGATGTCATCCTGGAGCGCAATCTTCCCTTGCTCGATCAGCATGGAAATAGCCATGCCGCAAAACTGTTTTGATACCGAGGCGATATCAAAGACTGTATCCGGCGTAATCGGCACCTTGTGCTCTAAGTTGGCCATACCGTAGCACCGACGCAACTGCACTTCGCCGTCGCGCACCACTAATACTGCGATACCTGGAGATTCGGTGTTATCTAGCTCAGCAAACAGCTTATCCACTCTTTCCGCTCGAGAATCCTGCGCTTTCTGGACCGCTGGTTCAGAGCTAGCCACGGACAGGAGTGCTGTAATTAATAACAAACAAGATAAAAACTTCTTAAAAACGGATAGCTTCATCTTAAACTCCTTTTCAATCCTTAAGCATATTATAGGGTTGGGTTTGCTGACATACAACCTAAACAATTCTGAAGAAACCGAAAGAATCCAAAACTCAATCATCCTGACGTCATCTTTTTAAGCGTTGACGCTGTAATAAACGAGGTAAAATATTTGACTTTTCACATTTACGTTATTAATCTTATCTAATCTTATCATGGATTCAATTTTTGACTGAGAGGAGCAATAATGAAGAAAAAAATTTTGATTCTTTTCGGTATCCTACTTTGCATTGTTTTTATTGCGGCAGACACAATTCATGCTGCCGCCCAGGCTAAAAAGCAAGCCATATCGACGAATAAAGACAAGCTGCTTACGATGGCCGTGCAAGGTAAGATTGTGCATGCCGAGCCTTCAAGGTCATACACCACAACCTGGGATGGAAAACCCAAGATGGCTATTGGCATCGGTGGTATCAACTATAACCTGAAGATCGGTGATAAAGTCTTTGGCTGGGCTTCTGGAGACAGAGCAACCGTGGGTGTGGCAACAGTCGGGACCGGAGAAAGCCGGGGCAGAGCATCCTGGCTTACTTTGACCTCAATCGGCAACCAAGTGAAAGTCTTAGAAGGTGAAGCTAAGGGAGACAAGGGCGTTATCGTCGGAAAATTCGAAAGCTACGCACTGGTTCATTTTGAAGACAGCGTCTTGGAAAGGCTTGAAATTGGCGAAAAGCTGCAGGTAAAGGCTAAAGGGGTAGGACTTGAGATTCAAGGATTCAAGGATGTATTCATTCATGGCTTAACACCAGAGTTGCTGGAGAAGATTGTCACACAAAATGCGGCTGGCAAGCTTGAGGTGCTTGTGGTCAAGGAGATACCAGCCGAGATCGTTGGTCGGGGTGCTGGTGGCGGAAGCTTATCTGGCAATTGGCATATCCAGACATGTTATCCGCCTGATATCAAGAAATATGGTTTGGACGAGCTGCGTTTCGGGGATCTCGTCCTTCTGAAGGATACTCAGACTGATTATGGAAGGGGATACTTCAAAGGAGGTGCAACCGTGGGCGTTGTCTGCGCCGGACCAAGCGATATTTCAGGTCTTGGCATTGGCGTTACGCCGATACTATCCACAAGAACTGACAAGCTGACAGCGCGGATCGATCCGACAGCAAATATCGGAAAGTATCTCGGGCTAAAGATGAAGAAACCCTCACCGCGTAAAAATCCGACCGCTTTGAAAACCAACAAGGACAAGCTCATCACGACCGCAGTTCAAGCCGTGGTGCATCCTGCTGGAAGCTGGGGGTATTCGACAACCTATGACGGCAAGCCAAAGCATAGCCTCGGAACTGCCTCGATAAACTATACGGTTTCCCTAGGAGACCCATCTTATGGTTGGGCGAACGCAGACCATGTCGAGCCTGATGTCACAATCCAGGGTCGGGATAGCTCACGTGCCAGCGAATGCGCTATAGCTATTCTCGCCTGTATAGGTAACGAGGCGACAGTCATCTCTGGCGAGGCAAAGGGAGCCAAAGGAATGTACATCGGCAGACATGCTGGCTCAGACGACCTTGCCTGGTTCCCGAAAGATGTTCTGGAGAAGCTTGCATTGGATGACAAAATTCAAGTTAAAGCCAAGGGCGTGGGGCTAAAGATCGAGGGCTTCGAAGATGTGAGAGTGAACAAGCTTTCTCCTGAACTCCTGGAGAAAATGGGTATTAAAGAGAAAGGCAATCAGCTTGTGATACCTGTTGTGATGGAGGTTCCGGGGCATATAATGGGCTCAGGACTGGGATGGCCCTTCATAGAAGCTCTTGATTACGATATTCAGACTACCTGCCCAGAAATTGTTGAAAAATATGACCTTAAGAGCATTAAACTTGGAGACCTCGTGGCAATCAGAGACCATTACGACAACTACGGAAATGGAAGATACAAAGGCGCTGTGACCATTGGCGTCTGTATCCATGGGTGGAGTGACTTTTCAGGACACGGCCCAGGATTAAATCCAGTTCTAAGCGCTCTTCCAGGCAGGATAAAAACGAAGATCGATCCTGACGCTAACGTAGCCTACTATCTTGGAATCAAAGAGAAACCTCGGAGATAAAGACAGCTACTTTTTTTCTTCTTTCTTCTTTAATTTCTCTAAATTATCCTTTGCGTTTTTCTTGAGTCTTTCCAGGAAGTCTTTGTCAGGACGCGGATCATCAGGAATCGCTTCCAGCGACTTCTCGTAAAACTTGATCGCCAGCTCATTATTTCCGCTTTTCATGTATGATTCGGCCAGGCTGTCATAAGCATTTGCTGAATTTGGGAAGTGTTCGACGTTTACCTTAAACAGCGCGATTGCTTCATCATATTTCTCTGCGTTCAGAAATGAATATCCAAGGCTGTTTATCCCTCTTTCAACCTTATCAGCAGGATATTTCTCTTTCAATTCAGGAAACATCTTCATTGCTTCATCAATTCCCTGTTTAATCATGGTTTGAGCAAATACCAGGTTCGGCGAATCATACTGATCATAACCCAAGACCGCAATGGCGAGATCCTTTAAGCCGAGAGCACGCAAGACGACCTCATAACCGATACTCAATCCGTTAAAGCTGTTGGTGAAATACACAACTCCCAGCTTGTGCTCCTTAAAAGCCGTAATGTAATTCCTGAAAATTCCGTAATCGCCCCACTGCCAGAAAGCATCCCCCTCAGGCGTGCGCTGCACTCCAAATCCAAGGCTCCAGTAAACATCTTTGTCGACTTCGACCTGAGGTTTGAGCATTATCTTCGCAGTTTCCTTCTTGAGGCCCGCACCATTCATGACAGCGATGACAAATCGAGCGTAATCCCCTGCTGTGGTGTAGAGGCTGGCGGCTGCATGTGACCTCGTTCTTTTCCTGAATTCTCTCGGATAACTCAGAAGATGATGCCCGACAGCGGCCTGAGTTTCGTATTCATCCTTCCACACCATACTGCTATCTTTCATTTTTAGCGCCTCCAGCACATAGTCCTTCATCAACTCCTTGAGCTTTTGCTTTTTAAGATGTTCCACAACAAGCTGAAGGTACCAGTATCCCTGGGCCGAATATTTATATTTTTCGCCCGGCTCGAAAAAGAGAGGATAAGGCTTTCCCCGCTCTCCGTGCGGCATCCCAGAAGAGTGCGATAGGACATGCCGGGCGGTTATCCTCCGAAACCAATCCGAACGAAATCCCTCGAAGTCCAAAGGGTGTTTCAGAAGGTCTTTTTCGATATTTTCCTGGGGAAGATATTTTATCAGGGGAGTATCCAAATCCAACACTCCCTCATCGACCATCATGAGCACAGCATATGCAAAAAACGGCTTGGTGAGGGAGGCGGCTTCAAAGATGGTCCTCTCTTTAACCGGCTCTCCGGTCTTTGTGTTCTTGACCCCAAAACCTTTTTGCCAGATTATTTCACCTTCCTTTATAAGTGCTATGGAAAGTCCGGGTATGTTCGCTTTTTTCATCAGCTTGGGAACAGCGTGCTCGAGTTCAGCGATGATCGCCTCTTTCTTTGTCTTTAACTTAAGAACAGAAGGCTCCTGGGCCTGCACAAAGCATACAGCAACGAAGAGACCGATAAACACGAAAGTGCAGATTCTCTTGAAGTAAAGTATTTTTCTCATTTATCTCCTCCTTCGCATGAATATCTTTACTACATATACGAGCAACATAAATAAAAGGTTTCCCGAAAATATCCCAGATATTAAAAAGAGGAGTCATTCCAGCAAAAAAAAGAGAGGCGATTTAAGAAAAATCTGCTAGAGATTACCCATGCCAGGCCTGATGAATTAAAATTCCTACAAAATATATTTATAAATCTATTTAGCGAACCTAAAGGTGGGTTTGATGAATCAAACCCCTACAAGATAAATCAAACCCCTTCAAATCAAATTCATACAAAATATAATTGATAGATCTATTTTGTAAAACACAAAGGTGGGTTTGATGAATCAAACCCCTACAAGATAAATCAAACCCCTACAAACCATGCCCTTACAAATCAAGCTCCTACATAATATGCATAAAACAGATACATTTTATTGGATTTGCCTTGACAAGGCAGGAAGATTTAGATATAAGAGATTGATACCTGCACAACTAAGGAGGTGAACGTTTTTGGCATTCATAGTTGTTGAAGAAGGCGAATCAATAGAAAGTGCTCTAAGAAGATTTAAAAGAAAAGTTCAGCAGCAAGCAATAATCAAAGAGATCAAAAAACACTCTATCTACTATAAGCCAGGCGAGAAAAGAAGAATGAAAGATGCCCAAGCGCGTAAAAGAATGCGCAGGCGTATGAAGAGAGAAAAAGAATTAGAGTATTAAAACTTCGTCTCGGATTTAAAAGGAAACTGTTTTTTATCTAAATTAAGCAATTATTATTGCCTAGAGCAGGAATGGTGTCAGCCCTCCCGGAATCACAACCAACAAAGAAGCCGTATTGGCTCAAGGTAAAACTTCCCTCTCACCGAAATTTCTTTTATGTCTCCGACACCCTAAAAAAAGAGAGGCTTAACACAATCTGTCAAAGTGCTAAATGCCCAAATGTCGCTGAGTGCTGGTCCCAAAAAACAGCCACTTTCCTGATTCTTGGGGATATCTGTACGCGGGGATGTGCGTTTTGTGCCGTGGAAAAGGGAGTTCCCTCTCCCCCTTTTCCTGACGAGCCAGCGCATGTCGCAGAGGCTGTCTCGCTATTCGGTCTCCGCTATGCAGTCATAACTTCGGTTACAAGGGATGACCTATCTGACGGCGGAGCTTCTTTCTTTGCCGAAACAATAACGGCGATAAAAAACAGGACAACCGGGGTTAAAGTAGAGGTCCTGATACCAGATTTCAAAGGCGACGCGAAGGCTCTGGAGCAGGTCTCTCGAGCCCAGCCAGATATCCTGAATCATAATCTGGAGACAACAGAGCGGCTTTATCCTTTAATAAACCGCCCCAGAGAGAATTACCACCGGTCCTTGGATGTGCTGAAAAAGGCGAAAGAGATGGGCAATGTGACCAAATCAGGATTGATGATAGGCCTAGGAGAAAAAAAAGAAGAAATCATCCGGTCCTTATCTGACCTGAGGGAAGCCTCTTGCGACCTCTTGACTATAGGCCAGTACCTCCAGCCTTCAAAAATGCACGCGCCTGTCCGGAAATACTATACACCTTTAGAATTCGAACATCTGAAAGGAATAGCTTTAGATTTCGGGTTCAAGGATGTTGAATCAGGTCCTCTGGTGAGAAGCTCTTATAAGGCTCATAAAATGTATAATTCTCTACAAGAAAAAATCAAAGGAATCGAAGAATGCGTTATTTGATCTTTACCGACATCCACGGAAATTTAGAATCTTATCTCGCGCTACATAAATCTATCCAGAAAAGGAAGGTTGACCATTACATTTTCCTCGGCGACCTGGTTGGCTACGGCGCCTCTCCTAACGAAATCATCCAAAAGGTCCGCTCACTTAAGCCCCTATCTATTATTCGGGGGAACCATGACAAAGCTGTCTGCGGTCTTGACTCTGTCCAGACCTTTAATCCCATTGCTGCTTCTGCCATCCACTGGACAGCAGACCACATCAAGAAGACAAATTTGGATTTTCTCTGCCGCCTAAAAACCGGGCCGCAGATTATCCACAAGGATATCATGATCTGCCACGGAGCGCCTTTTGACGAGGATCATTATATTTTTGGAGAATTCGACGCCGCAGAAGCTTTCGAACATATAACAACTCAGCTCTGTTTCTTTGGTCATACTCATTTCCCTTTTGTCTACACTGAAAAAGATCACGTTGTGGATGGGACTTTCCTGACAGGCAACTCAAACGAGATAAAAATAGAAAAAGGAGTTAGATACCTTATTAATCCGGGCGCAGTGGGACAGCCCCGGGATAGGAATCCTCTGGCAGCCTGCGCCATTTACGATTCCAAGACAAAAAAGGTCAAGTTCTTCCGGATGCAGTATGATATCGAAGAAGCTCAGAAAAAAATCCTGAAGGAGGGCTTGCCTTCTCCGCTTGCAGAAAGACTCTCCCTGGGTATTTAGAACCTCCATGTTCTACACCATCCTTGATTTTCCCCTGGGCAAAATCTTCCTTGCCAAGAGTAGAAAGGGACTAAGCTACGCTATATCCTTGAGGCGCAAAAACCGCTTCGAAGAGATTAGTGAATCTTTTAAAAGAAAGTCTATCCCTCTTGAGCTTGAGAGCAAGAAATTTCACAAGGAAGAAAAACTCTTTAGCCGATATTTCGAGGGAGAGAAAGAAGACTTCATCTCACTCCCTCTCGATTTCATCTCCGGGACTCCCTACCAGAGAAAAGTCTGGTTGGAGACAAGAAAAATTCCCTACGGGAAAACAGGCTCATATAAATCTATCGCCGAAAAATTGAACCACCGAGGCTACAGGAGCGTCGGTCAAGCTCTATCCCAGAATCCCCTGCTTATTGTTATTCCCTGCCATAGAATTCTCTCCTCTGACGGAAGCTTGGGAGGCTTCACTGGCGGGCTCGACCTCAAAAAATTTCTCCTCCGTCTTGAAAAGCAGTAAAACAATGTCTGTACTCAAAACAGAAGGCCTGACCAAGAGTTTTAACCTCCGCCCTGTGGTCAAGGGTGTGAATATTATAATAAACTCTGGTGAGATAATTGGCCTCCTGGGAAGAAATGGAGCCGGGAAGACAACAACTTTTCAGATGATGGTGGGCCTCATCAAGCCTGACAGCGGGAACATCTTTCTTAACGAGAAAAATATTTCACAATATTCAAGCCACCTTAGAGCCTCTGAGGGCATAACTTATCTTCCTCAGGAACATTCTGTCTTTCTTAAGGCATCTGTGGAGAACAATCTCAAGCTAATCCTTGAGCTCCAACCAATAGGAAAAGAAGAACGAAAAAAAAATATAAGAGAGCTCCTGGAGGAGCTTGGGCTCCAGGACCTTGCCAAACAGCCTGCCTACAGCCTATCCGGCGGCGAGAGAAGAAGATTGGAAATCTGCCGCTCTCTTCTCATAAAGCCGAAATTCCTTCTTCTTGATGAGCCTTTCACGGGAATTGACCCTTTGACCATAACCGAACTTCAGAAAATAATACTGAAGCTAAAAAGCAAGGGGATTGGAATCATCCTCTCCGACCACAATGTTCAGGATACATTCAAAATAGCTGACCGCGCCTACATCATCGATGAGGGTGAAATTCTTATCAAAGGCAGTCCTCAATATGTCGCTTCAGACGAGATGGCGAAAGAAAAGTTTCTTGGAAAAAGTTTTAAGTTAGGCGACGAAGTGGAGGTAAGCTAATCGCGCGGGAAGAGGCGATCCCCCGGAGTCTCTCCCAGAAAAAGGATAAAAAAGCCAAAATAAAACAACAGCAGAACAAAATAAAAAACAAGAACCGGTGGTCCCGAAGTTGAAATCAATTTAAATAAAGAAACTGCAATCAAACGAGAAGCAAGCCCGAGGCAGATGAGGCTGAAAGCCGCGATGAAAACTAGGTCAAAAGCTCTGGCTTTTATCCATGCAAAATATCTAGAACGGCGGCGCCTCACTGCTCTTTTTCTTTTTTCTCTAATCTCCCTGGCAAAGGGAACTTTATAGTCCACTGCTTCAGGAAAACCCATCTCTTCTTCTGAGAGAACGGGTTTATCTATTGAAGGAACAGGCTCAGCTGTGGGAGGAGGCTCAACTACTGGGGGAGGAGGCTCAACTACTGGGGGAGGAGGTTTATCTTCTTGAGGGAGAGGCTCAGCTACTGGAGCTTCTATCTCTTCATCTTTAATATATTCTTCCAACTCTTCAGGCTCTTCTATTTTTTTCTCTTCTTCCTTCTCTTCAAGTTCTCGAGGCGGCTTTTCTTTCATCTTCTCTGCCCACGGAGGAATTTTCTCCTTAATTTCCGAAGTTTCCTCGCCCATTTCTTTAGGAGCAATGACTTCCACTTCCCGGGCAAAGTAATCCTGCGCTCTTTCTCTCTCTTTCTTGATGGATTCAACAAACCTCTCAATCTCTACTTTCTCCCTCTCTTCGGTATCGGGAGTTTTCCTCATCCTTATGCTCTGTAAATCTATCTCTTGTCTCTGAGGAGAAGGAGTGATGTCTATCTCTTCTTTTTCTTCTTCAGGGAGTTTAACCTCCTTTCCTCTTTCTTCTTTTACAGATTCCACAAATTTATCAATCTCTTCTTTTTCTCTTTTTTCAGTATCAGGAGTCCTTCTCAGCCTTATGCTCCTTAAGTCTACCTCTTCTTTCTGAGGAGTAGTGACGTCTATCTCTTCTTTTTCTTCTTCACGAGGCACGGGGAATTCTATATCGACGTCAAGCGATTTTAGCTCTTCTCCAGTCCCGACAGATGCCCAGAGCTTCGCGGTCTCCTTTTTCACCATTTCTCTCGCTTCCTTCATTTTCAGCGCCTCTGCGTCCTTGATATCAATATCTTCAATTTCAGGAGGAGTGACAGCTTTCTCCAGCTCTTTCTTTACTTCGTTATTTTCTCCTTCTTCCTTTTCTTCAGCTTCTTCTTCCAATTCCTCTTTCTCTTCTTCTATTACTTCTTCTCCCTCTTCAACTTCAGAAGAAAGCTCTTTCTTTTCTGGTTTCTTCTCTTCCGCTTCTAAAATCTCCTCTTCTTCTTCTATTTCCTCCTCTTCCTCCTCGTTTTCCGGAGAAGGCTCTTCTTTTTCTGATTCCTCCTCCTTCGTTTCTAACGTCTCTTCTACCTTTTCCTCTTCCTCTACGATTTTATCTCCAGGGATTTCCTCTTCTTTAGACTCGTCCTCGGGAAAAAGAAGCTGAGTTCCACAGTTTGAACAGTACTCGGCAACCCCATCAATGATGGCTTTGCAGTAGGGACACCTTCTAATTGCCATTAACATATTTATAGAATGAAAATGAAATCTTGTCAATCCAAGTTAATCGGTCTCAGACTTTGCCATATTATTAAGAAAAGGGAAAAATTGACAACAAGGGATAAATTGAATAAAAATAGATGCGGGCGATTAGCTCAGGGGTAGAGCGCTTCCTTCACACGGAAGAAGTCGCAGGTTCAAATCCTGCATCGCCCACCACTTGTATTCCAGGTTAATTATCTAATTGTCTTCTCGATAAGGGGATAAAGGAGGAGATAAGATGAATATAATGAAAAGATTGTCAAGAATCTTTCCTATTTTTGTGCTGCTTGTGTCGTTCATTCTAGCACCGACAGCGTTTAGCGACGCTCAAAAGGCTGATAGAGTATACATCAATGGCAACATCTATACTGTTGATGAAAAATTCAGCACAGCTTCTGCCGTTGCAGTGAAAGATGACAAGTTCATCTACGTAGGTGATGATGCTGGGGTAAAGGCCCATATTGGCCCTCTTACCTTTGTTTTCGACCTGGAAGGCAAAACCCTGATCCCTGGTTTACATGATGCCCATGTCCACATTCGCTACGGAG
>JABAOH010122981.1_pt1 | contig 35127 bp, 31 predicted proteins | sample 7062181 | NCBI WGS metagenome assembly JABAOH01 (sample SAMN14538630, study PRJNA623070) | marine sediment metagenome | biome: marine biome [ENVO:00000428]; feature: marine pelagic biome [ENVO:01000023]; material: deep marine sediment [ENVO:00002113]; isolation source: pool of 5 deep marine... | reverse complement strand
ACGCGCCTACTGCAGGTGCAATCCCCTACGTGAGCCGTCAGCTTGGACATTCCTCTGTCAAGATGACCTTGGACGTTTACTCCCACGTGATTCCCGAGGAGAACCGCCACCTGGCGGATAGGCTTGCAGAGATGACCGCAGGTGCCGCGACTACCCGGAACCTAGACGCAACCGAACCTTCGACAGTCTCGCAACCCGCTGATTTTTCAAGCCTTGGATAAGCCCATCGATCAATCTATCATTGATGAAACCTGGCACCGGATCCGAGGGTATGATCATGCGACGGCCGTTGCCGAGGCCCAGCGCTTCGCACGGGAGCAGCCGGCAGTCCTCCGTTTTATCCAGGAATTTCTCCGCGAGTTTGATGAAGGAACGCGGGGGACAGCCCTGGCGCTTGCGTACTTCCTCTTTCGAGTCGTCGAAGCTACGCGAAGGGAACCGGTTCCCTCGCTGTCCTCTGAGCAGATCGTCGAAGGGTACTCCGTCAATATCGACTGGCTCGATGCCCTGGAGCGGATGGAATCTGCCCCCCCGGAGCACTGGCAGGACCACCTTCCGCAGTCCCCCGTCGCCCTGTATATCCTTCACACCTACGCACTGTCCCTCGGGAAGCAGGGACCTTACGACAGCCGGACGGGTGCGCACCTCCTGATCTTGCTGAAGACCCTCCTCGATTCCTTCGAAGCAGCGGGCGGGAAAAACGAACGACAAAGACGAATTAGCCCCCGAGATAGGCCTTCTTGACTTGGGGGTTGGCGAGAAGTTCTTCTGAACTACCCTCGAGCACGAGCCTGCCGTTCTCCAGTACGTACCCTCGACGGGCAAACTGAAGCGCCATTCGGGCATTCTGCTCGACGACAAGAATGGTGGTTCCTTCCCGATTGATTTCCTTGAGCGAGTCGAACACGCTCATCATCAACACGGGAGCCAACCCCATGGAGGGCTCATCCAGGAGCATGATTTTCCTGCCGCTCATAAAGGCCCGCCCGACGGCCAGCATCTGCTGCTCGCCGCCGCTCAGTGTTCCGGCCTTCTGATTTTGCCGCTCTTTCAGCCGCGGGAAGATCGAGAAGACCCGGTCCAGGTCTTGCCCGATCGCTCTGCCGTCCCTCCGTGCAAAGGTGGCGAGCCTGAGGTTCTCCATGACCGTCAGGTTGTCGAACAGACGTCTTCCTTCGGGGACATGGGAGATGCCGAGCTCGCTGACCACCTTGTCGGCAGGGTATTGAAGCAAGTCTCGTCCCATGTACGTCATTTGTGTCCCTGTTTCGACCGGGACGAGGCGCGAAATCGCTCGCAAGGTGGTGCTCTTCCCCGCTCCATTGGCACCGATGATGGACACGATCTCCCCCTCTTCGATCTGGAAGCTGATACCATGAAGGGCTTTAATTTTGTCGTAGGACACTCGCAGGTTTTCCACGGACAACAACATCAGATGGCCATCTCCTTGCCCAAATAGGCATCAATCACTTTGGGGTTATTTTGAATGTCTTTCGGTCTGCCCTCAGCGATGACCTCACCAAAGTTAAGGGTCTGAATTGTCTCGCATAACTCCATGACCACCTTCATCCTGTGCTCAATGAGCAAAATAGCCATGCCGAACTCGTCATGGGCCCGACGGATGATCTCCATGATCTGAACCAGCTCTTCCGGGTTCATCCCTGCCGTGGGTTCATCCAGCAACAAGATCTTGGGTTGCGTCGCCAATGCCCGAGCCATCTCCACCCGTCTCTGGGCACCGTATGGCAGATTGAGGACAACCTGCTCCGCCAGGTGGCGAATGCCCATCATTTCCAGGAGGTGATACGCTCTCTCTTCGATCTCTGCCTCTTCTCTGTGGCGCTTCGATGTGCCGAAGAAGGCCCCGAACAATCCGTAGTTGATCTTCGAGTACTGGGCCATCTTCACGTGCTCGACGACGGTCATGTGCCTCCACAAGAGAAGGTTCTGAAAGGTCCTGCTCACGCCCATGGAGGCGATCTGGTACGGCTGAAGGCCGTTTATTTTTGTGCCATTCAAGAGGATGTCACCTTCGGTGGGCGTGTACATGCCCGTAATGAGGTTGAAGATAGTGGTCTTTCCGGCTCCATTCGGCCCGATCAACCCTCTGATATGGCCCAATTCGATCTCCAGGTTGTAGTTGTGAACGGCCCGCAACCCCCCGAAGTCGTGAGTCATTTTGTGAATCTGAAGGAATGGCATGCTACACGTTTTCCTCCGCATGTTGTTTTGGTTTAAGGAGGTTCGTGACGTTGAGTTCCTTAAACGCGATAAGGCCCGTTGGGCGGAAAATCATCACCAGGATGAGCAAGAGCGGAATGATGATCCACTTGAAGATCTCCAGCGGTCGGAGGGCTTCACCGAGGAGACTGATGCTGACGGCGCCAACGATGGCTCCGTACACGGAGTTCAGCCCTCCAAAGTAAACCATGGCCAGGACCTCGGCGAGTTTTTGAATGCCAAAGGTTGACGGGTTCACGTATCTCAGCACGTGAGCAAAAAGCCCACCCGCAACGCCGGCCCAGAAGGCGGCGAAAAGAAACGCCACGATCTTGGTGCGTCTGGTGTTGACCGTCATGGCATTGGCCGCCATTTCGTTGTCACGCACCGCATTGAGGGCCTTTCCGAACGTCGAGCGCACAAAACTGTTGATGATCCATACGCAGGCGACGGTCCAGAGGAACACCGTGGGCAGGTTGGCCCAGTCCGGCTGCCCGCTCAGCCCCCGTGGGCCGCGGACGAGCTCGAGGTTCTCGATCAAACTCTTGACGATGAACATGAACGCCAGGGAGATGATGGCAAGATAATCGCCCCTCGTTCGAAAGGAGGGAATCGCGACAGCCAGGGCCCCGAAGGACGCGACGAATCCGCCCAGGATCAGGGCGATGGGGAACATAAACGGTCCCAGGGCCGGAGGGAGGAATGCTGCGCCAAAAAGTCGATCGTTGACGAACAGGACCATGGTGAACACCGAGGCGACGTATGCGCCCAGGGCCATGAATCCGGGGTGGGAACATGAGAACTCGCCCATGTAGCCGTTAATCACGTTCAGGCTCAGGGTGACCATAATGGCGATCAAGGTGAGCTTGAGTACGAGGACACGGTAGTCACTAATTCCCGCCCAGATATGCAAGATTGCGTAAAGTAGGGCAAGGTGAATGGTCACAGAGATCACCGTCGGGAAGCGGAAAAATTGGGCTGCGAGTCTGTTCGTCAGGGAGATGCTCGTCCGTGTGGCGACACCTATTGGCACCACGTATATGAGGAGCACGTAAAGGATCGCGCTGGGGATCAGAATCGGCTTCTTGAGCATAATAACGAAACCGAAGAGGACGGGTATCTTTGGCAATCCCAAGGCCAGGGCGAGAGGCGTGCCCACGAGGTGTTCAAGAGCCACTGCGATCAGGAGGCCAAAAAGCCAGCCAAGCAGAGGGACCTGGGAAAATGCGGAGGTAGATGTGCGGATCCAAGCACCCATCTAGAGCCTCAACCGTGCGCTATACGGCTCACCGAAAAAGCCGTGCGGCCTGAACGTCAGGATCAGCAGGATGATGGAGTAAGCGATCAGGTCGCGCAGCGTCGAGGGGAAGATCATTGCCACGAAGATTTCGGTGAACCCCAGCAAGAAGCCGGCGAGCGTGGCACCCATGACAGAACCTCTCCCTCCCAGGATCGCAGCCACGAACGCCTTCCAGCCGAGGAGAATGCCCATATACGGGTCCAATACGGGGTAGGCCACGCCAAAGAGGATCCCTGCGGCGGCCGCCAGGGCGGAGCCAAGCGCGAACGTGAGAGCGGCCATGGTGTTGAGCGGCACCCCCATCAAGGGGACGACGGCATAGTCAAAGGCCATCGCCCGCATGGCCATCCCCCACTTCGTCCTGCGTACAAACTGGTGCAGGGCGAGGGCAAGGAGCAAGGACACGAGCACGATCATGATTTTCTTGTTGGTTACGAATACACCGCCCACGTTGTAGGTCGTGGTCTCGATTAAGGAAGGGAAGCTTATCCGCCGCGCTCCCAGCAGGGCCAAGTTGCCGGTTTCCAATATGATGCCTATCATCAAGCCCGTGATGGCGGCCGAGGCTCGAGGCGCGTCTCGCAAAGGCCGATATCCGACCCGTTCAACGATGATGCCCACGAAAGAGGTCAAGAACATGGAGAAGAGGATGGTCAACACCAGGATCAACCAGTTGGGCATCGCGACGGCGCCCGAGGAGGCAAGCGCAATCAGGGCAACGGAAACACCGAAGCCGATGTACGCGCCGACCATGAAGATATCGCCGTGCGCAAAGTTGAAGAGCATGAGGATGCTGTACACCATGGAGTAGCCGATGGCGATCAGGGCGTAAAAGCTCCCCCACTGGAGGGCGTTGACCAGGTTTTGGAAGAAAATTACCATCGCGTCGGTGCTTGTCCTTTCAACAAAGACGGGCTCAGGACTTGCGTCCTGGCCCGCCTTTGTGCACAACGAATCTCTCCACCCCTCCCCCTTCGAGGGAGAGGGTAAGGGAGGGGGGCTGCTACGCCTTCGGGCAGACAGACTTGTAGAACTCGAACTCGCCTTTGTCGCTGATCCTGACGATGACGGCGCACTTGATTGGGTCGCCCTCCTCGGTGAAGGTCATCTCACCGGTGATACCGGTGAATTTCTTGACCTTGGCCAAGGCGTCGCGGAGACGGTCGCGGTCCTTTTTCAAGTTCCCCGTGAGCCCACCGGCATCCTTAATAGCCCTTTCAACGATGTTCAGAGAGTCCCAGGTCAGGGCGGCCACATCGTCGGGCACGTAGCCATATTTTTTGTTGTATCTGTCGATGAATTTCTTTGTCGCCCCTGTTGCACCGGCGGCAGCGTAGTGCGTGCTAAAGAACGTCCCATAGCAGTCTCTGCCGCAGAGTTGTACCGTCTCTGCCGAGCCCCAACTGTCGCTCCCCACAATGGGTTTATTCCACCCCAACTGGTGGGCCTGCTGCACGATTAAGGCCACCTCGTTATAGTACTGGGGAGTGAACAGTACCTCAGCGCCTGACTTAATGATCTTCGTCAACTGGGAGCTGAAGTCGGTGTCCTTGGTGGTGAAGCTTTCAAAGGCCACCACCGACCCGGTGCCATGCAGCTCTTCCCAGGCCTTTTTGAAGAACTCGGCGAGTCCCTTGGGGTAGTCGCTCGCCACGTCGTATAGAACCGCGGCTTTCTTGAATCCAAACTCCGCCGTAATGAAATTCGCCACCACGGGGCCCTGGAAGGGATCGAGGAAGGGAGCACGGAACACGTAGGGTCGGTCCTTGGTGGTGTCGGGATTTGTGGACCACGGGCTGATCATCGGCGTCTTGTAGTTGTTCGCTATCCCACCCGCAGGCACGGCCTGTTTGGAGGCCTGAGGTCCAACAATGACGAGCACTTCGTCCTCGGTAATCATCTTGGTGTTGGCCTTCACAGCAGATTCCGCTTTGGACTCGTTGTCCTCAATGACGAGCTCAACCGGGTACTTCTTCCCTCCCGCCTCAAGACCACCGGCGGCTTTAATATCTTCGAGCCACATCTGAGCGGCGAACTTTGTCCCCTCGCCTACCTTGGGGATATCGCCGGTGATCGGGGCGTTAATGCCGATCCTGATCGTCTCTGCCTGAACCCAGCCGGAAGGTGCGAACGCCATGATAACCACGAGGACACTAACACTGAATAGGATTCGTTTTCGCATCGCTACTCCCCCCTTTTTATTTTAGAGACGTGCCGTTGATTCTTGATACAACTAGCGCCTCATTTGATGGGTGACTATGACTCCCTTAGTAAGCGGTAGGGATTTCGATTTTGGCCCCTGCTGTCGATGGGGCGTGGGCCCAAGGACGGGGTAGGCTTCAAGATAGGGAGCAAAGGAAGGGGCTGTCAAGACGAAAAGCCGGCGGGGGGGCAACGCGCCCCGGGCATGTGGCCACCAACGTAGGCCGAGGGCTCTCGTACCTCCGCGAGGGTCAGATCGTCGCTCCGGTCGACTCACGCCTTGACCGAGTGCCTTGTCAATCGAGGGATTTCCTCTCGCTCCGCGCGCATAGCCTAGCTTGGACCGCTGACCCTGTCAACAGCCACACGGTTGGGATCGGGCCACATAGACGATCCTTTACAAGAAAGAGGAAATTCTGCTACGAAGGGGGGGTTTCGCTTCGGAGAGAGGATGGGATTCGGGGGACGAAGGGTAATCGCGATTGAGCGACTGCAACTTGATACAAGAGGGGAGGGGACCAGCCAATGGTGAGCAAGGAACGCGGACCCTCGTCCTGGCGACCTTGCAGCAGGCCGGGCTGACAGCGGTCCGGTTTGGTCTGCCGGCGGTGGCCCCCTTCGTCCGGGAGGACCTCAGTCTCTCCCTCGTCCAAGTGGGGATCTTGCTCGCGGTTATGGATGTTGGGGGATTCCCCGCATTCATCCCGACCGGACTCTTAGCCGATCGCTGGGGAGAGCGGCGCGTGCTGCGGGCCGGAGGAATGGTCTTGGGGATTGCGGCCATCCTCGGGGCGGTAGCCCCGTCGTACGCAGTCCTGCTGCTCTGTCTCGCAGCGGGCGGTATCGGTTTCCCGAGCGGGCACACCGCGGGGAGCAAGGCCGTCGTGCGGCGTTTCCCACTGCATCGGCGCGGCTTTGCCATCGGTGTGCGACAGGCTGGCCTTCCCATGGGTGGAATGGTCGCTGCGCTCTTGATCCCGGCCCTGGCTGGGTTGGGAGGATGGCGAACGGCCCTGTTGGGGGCTGGCCTCCTCTGCGCCCTCCTCGGCCTCTTGTGCGGGGCACTCCCGCCTGATCCGCCGTCCGGGGATCAACAGAGTACGAGCCTCGGGATGGTCCGCCAATTTCTTGCCGATCCCGACTTCCGGTCTACCACGCTGCTCGCATGCTGTCTGGTGGTAGGGCAGTTCACCCTGACAGGATACCTCCCCCTCTTCCTCGTGGACCGCCACGGGTGGACCCCCGGCGCGGCCGCCCGCCTTCTCGCCTGGATACATCTCGGGGGGATTGGGGGGCGGCTTCTCTGGGGTGCCGTTTCTGACCGGTATGTCGGCGCACGTCGTCGGCCAGTGCTTGCCTGGCTAATTGTCGGAGGCGGGGCCCTCATCGTCGCGGTGAGCCAGTTCCCCCGTGACGGCGGGGTGGTATTGGCGAGCACGCTGGCCATCTTTTGCGGCATCTGCCTCCTCGGATGGAACGGGCTTTTCATCAACCTGGTCACAGAGAAGGTGGGATCTGACGCGGCGGCGACCGCCCTTGGGGTCAGTCTCACCGTGATGTTCCTAAGCACGATGGCCAGTCCGCCCCTCTTCGGGTGGGTCGTGGAGGTGGCCGGCTCCTACACCCCGGCCTGGTTCATGGTCGTCCTCTTCCAGGGCATTGCCCTCCTGCTACTCGCGCGTATCCGAGAGGGAGAGAGATGAGGAGGCTACCCTCACTGCCTCCGGGGGTTGACGGCGGAGAGGAGATAATGGCGGTGGACATGGGCAATTGCGCATGAGCGACTTCGGCGTGTCCCAGAGAGGCGGCGAAGCGGGCGACAGCGGGCAAGGGACGCGAACCCTTGTCCTGGCGACCTTGCAGCAGGCTGGGATCACCTTGGTCCGATTTGGTCTTCCGGCGCTCGCCCCCTTCGTCCGGGAGGACCTTGCTCTCTCTCTTTTGCAAGTGGGGATCTTGCTGGCTGCTACGGATGTGGGCGGCTTCCCGTCCTTCATCCCGACGGGAATCCTATCCGATCGCTGGGGAGAGCGCCGCGTGCTGCGGGCCGGGGGGATAATAGTTGGGAGTGCGGCCATCATCGGGACGCTGGCCCCCTCGTATGGGGTCCTGCTCCTCTGTCTCGCCATAGCCGGTATCGGGGTCCCAAGCGGCCAAACAGCGGGGATCAAGGCCGTCGTGCGGCGGTTCCCGGGACATGCGCGCGGCTTTGCCATCGGTGTCCGACAGGCGGGCCATCCCGTCGGGGGAATGGCGGCCGCGCTCCTCATCCCGTATCTCGCCGGGCTGGGAGGGTGGCGGGTGGCCTTAGCGGGGGTCGGGGTCCTTTGCTTCCTGTTTGGCCTCCTATCCGGGGGGCTCCCCCCCGACAGCCCGTCTGTGAAACGACGGACTGCGAGCATCGGAACAATTCCCAGCCTCTTTGCCGATCGGGACTTTCTCTCCATCACGCTCCTTGGGGCCTGCCTGGTGGTGGGGCAGTTTGCCCTCGCAGGGTATCTTCCCCTCTTCTTCGTCGACCGCCACGGCTGGACCCCGGCGGGGGCCGCCCGCCTTCTTGCTTGGATCCATCTGGGGGCGATTGCGGGACGGATCGGGTGGGGTGTGTTATCGGACCGGTTGATCGGCGGACAGCGCCGGCCGGTGCTTGCGTGGGTGATTGCGAGCGGGGCTGTCATTCTTGTAGCTGTAAGCCAATTTCCTCCTGGAGGGGGACTCGTGCTGGTGAGCGCTCTCGCCTTCGTCGGTGGGCTCTGCCTTGTCGGATGGAACGGACTCGTCGTCAACCTGTTCACGGAAGGGGTGGAAATTGACCGGGCGGGGACTGCGCTCGGTGCGCATCTCTCCATCAGGTTTCTGAGCGCTATGGTGAGTCCGCCCCTCTTCGGGTGGGTCGTGGACGTGGCCGGCTCCTACACCCCGGCCTGGTTCATGGTCGTCCTCTTCCAGGGGGTCGCCCTCTGGCTGCTTTGGCGGATCCGCGAAGGTGGGGGGATCAGAGAATAGCTATGCAGCTCGCGCGCGGTGACGTGCCTCCGAGAGCGCTTCTATTTCGGGTGGCCGTCGTGCTGCAGGTGCCAGAGGCGAGAGTAGAGTCCTCGTTTGGCCAAAAGCTGCTGGTGGGTTCCCTGTTCTACCAGCTCTCCGTGATGGAGGACGAGGATTCGGTCCGCCTCCGCTGCGCTTTGCAGCCGATGGGCGATGATGATGAGGGTCTTCCCTCCGGTGAGATGGCGAAGCCGCCGGGAGAACGCTGCCTCGGTCGCGGCATCAATGCTTGAGGTCGCTTCGTCGAGAATCAAGATGTCCGGGGCGTAGGCGAGGGCGCGCGCGAGACCGATGAGCTGCCGCTCCCCCATGGAGAGGGAGGCCCCCCGCTCGGTGAGACGGGTCTGCAGCCCGGCCGGGAGGCGCTCGACCACCGGCGAGGCACCCGCAAGGTCGAGCGCTCTGTTCACTGCCTCCTGGCTGACCCTATCACCCACGCGAAGATTGACGGCGACGCTTTCCGAGAAAAGAAACGGGTCCTGAGGGATGAGCCCGATCCGTTGCCGGAGATTGCTGAGGTCAACCTCCCGGATATCGAGCCCGTCTGCCCGGATGGTGCCCCGTTCGATCTCGTAGAGCCGGGTGAGGAGGTTGATCACCGTGCTCTTGCCTGCGCCGGTGGGCCCGACGAGGGCGACCCGCTCGCCGGGCTCAATCGAAAAGGAAAGCCCCTTGAGGACGTACGCTTCGGGCCGGTAGGCAAACCAGACATCTTTGAACTCGATCGCACCCCGCAGTGAACTCAACCGGTGCCCGTTGCCGTTCGGCTCCTGCGATTCATCCAACAGGTCAAAGATCCGCTCGGAAGAGGCCATGGCTGATTGCATGACGTAATACTTTTCGCTGAGGTCCTTGATGGGAGTAAAGAACCGTTGGAGATACTCGAGGAAGGCAACCAGCACGCCCAAGGTCAGGCCTTCCTGAACCACCTGCCCGCCGCCGTACCAAATGATGAGTCCTAACCCGACCGCCGCGATCACCTCGACCGCCGGATAAAAAAGGGCGTAGTAGAGGAGCGAGCGGAGTGTGGCCTCACGGTGCTCGGCATTCACCCCGGCAAAGCGGTTGGCCATGGCCCCTTCTCGTCTAAAGGCCTGGATCACCCCCATCCCGTTCAGGCTCTCCTGGAGGAACGCATTCAGGCGACTGAGCTTCTGACGGATCAGACGGTATGCCCCACGCGCTTTTTGCTGGAAGAGGGTGACGGCGGCGATCAGCAGGGGAAGGATGGTAAAGGCGATGAGCGAAAGTTTCAGGTTGAGGTAGAGCATCGCGGCCACGATCGCCCCCGCCGTCAGAAGGTCGCCAATGGCGCTCACGAGACCGCTGGTGAACAGCTCTTTCAAGTTCTCGACGTCCGATGTCACCCGAGTGAAGATCCGGCCTGCGGGATTCGAGTCGAAATAGCGCAAGGAGAGGCGATTTAAATGGCGGAAGATTTCTTGCCTGACATCGGCCATGATCCGCTGGCCGGTCCAGTTCGTGAGGAACAGCAGCCCGTATCGCAGCGCGCCCTCGACGGCCACAATTCCGAGATAGAGCAGGGCAAGGGTCCAGAGACCTTCGAGGCGGGCCGGGACGATGTGGCTGTCGATGGCGACCTTGATGAGGTAGGGGCGGATGACCTCGAGGCCTGAGGCAAGAACGAGAAACGTTGCCGAGCCGGCGAGGGCCGTCCGATACGGCGTGAGATACCTGAGCAGGCGCTTCATCAGCCGGGCGTCGTAGGCCCGTCCGATGATCTTCTCTTCCTCCTGTCGCACCATCGTTGTCATTCTGCCTCGTACCTCATCAGCAGTTCACTGGTCAGCGGTGACCGATGTCCGATGACCGGGGAGTTTCGAATTTGGGACTTCGAGTCGTGAGCGGTTCGGCCGAGCTCACCGTCGAGGCCCTCAGTCGAACGATTTCGGGTTTCGGATTTAAACCGCGGTTCTCTCAAATTCGAAGTTCGCAATTCGAAATCCGAAATCGCTTCACTCTCGACCCTCAACGCTCATCTGTGAACCGTGAACTGTGAACTCATCAAGTTCTTGCCGCCGATGATACTCGTCCCAAAGACGGGCATAGAGTCCTGCTCGATTCAAAAGCTCCCTGTGATTGCCCTGTTCCACGAGACGCCCTCCGTCTAGGACCAGAATGAGGTCGGCTGCCTCGATGCTCGTCAGCCGATGCGTGCTCACGAGGATCGTCCGCCCCCGGAAATGGAGCCGAAGGCGGTCGAGGATTGCCCTCTCGGTCTCGGCGTCCACACTGGAGAGCGCGTCGTCGAGGATCAGGATCTGTGGTTTGGGGGCTACGGCGCGGGCGATGGTCACGCGCTGGCGCTGGCCGCCCGAAAGGGTCACCCCCCGTTCGCCCATGAGCGTCTCGAGGCCATCCGGTAACGTCGCGACGTCTTCTTCCAGGGAGGCAAGGAACACCGCGTGGTGAATCGCAGTCTCGTCAGGGTCTTCGAGGCCGAAGGCGATGTTGTTCCGAAGGCTGTCCGAGAGGAGAAAGCCCTCTTGGGGGACATAGCCGATACTCTGTCTCAGGACGGTGGTGGAGAGCTGGGTGAGGTCGTACCTGTCCAGAGATAACCGTCCTTCTGGGACCTCCCGAAGACGGGGGAGAAGACTTAGGAAGGTGCTCTTCCCGCTTCCGCTCGGCCCCACAAGTGCCACGAAGGTGCCTGACGGTATCACAAACGAGAGGTGCGAAAGAGCCGGTGGACCGCTGCCGTTTCCATAGCGAAAGCTCAGGTCTCGCGCCCCGATCTCCCCCTGGATGGTGCTCGGTTGGATTGGCTGGGGATGTTCCCGGACCGCCGGTTCCTCTGCGAGCGTCTGACTGATCCGGTCGTAGGCAACCTTCCCCCGCTGCCACAAGCCCACGATCCAGGCGAGGGCGATGGTGGGCCACATCAGCATGGCGAGATACCCGTTAAAAGCCACGAGTTCCCCGAGCGTCATCTGCCCTGAGGCGACCTGCTGGCCGCCGATGGCGAGGGCCAGAACCAGGCCGATACCGCCGGTGAGGCTGGTCAGGGGATGGTAGATCCCTTCCACTTGCACCACGCGCATCTCCTCCGCCAGGTACTCCTCGCTCTTATCGCGGAAGGCTCCCGCCATGGCTTCTCCCAGGGTGTAGGTCTTGATGAGCCGCATCCCGGCCACTGCCTCTTGCACCTGGCCACACAACTCCTGGTATCGAGCCTGGGACCGGTGCACTGCCGCCTCCATCCGGTGACGGAGCTTCATGAGAGTCCACAGGAGCACGGGGAAGGGGGCCAAGGCGTACAGGGTGAGCCACGGGTTCAGACGTACCATGAGCAGGACGGCCGAGATCCCCATGATCACGGTACTGAAAAGGTGGAGCGGCCCTGCTCCCAACAGCATCCTCAGGATACTCATATCCTGAGTCGCCCGGGCCATGAGGTCGCCCGAGGGGACCCGGTCGTAGAAGCTGCCGTCCAGGCGGAGCCACTGCCAATAGAGCTGATTGCGAAGGTCGTACTCAATCTGCCGTGAGATCCCCACAATTGTTCTTCGGGCGACAAAGCGGAAGGTGCCCTGGAGCAGTGTGAAGAAGAGAAGGACGGCAGCAAAAATGAGGAGGGTCGTGCTGGGTGGTCGCTCTTGCAGGCGATCGATGGCCTCTTTGAGGATCCAAGGGATGGTCAGGCCAAAGCCGCTCGAGAAGAGGACAGCGACCAGGCCAAGGCAGAGGAGCCCGCGATAGGGCCGATAGAGTGTCAGAATTTTTCTCATGGAATTCCCTTGTAGCAAAGGGAGCATCGCCAGTCAATGTCACGGGTCACCCCCAGTGTTTTTCCGGTGCCACACTTTCCCTCGATTTCTTGGTAGTTGCCTTTGGCGCCTCGGTTGCATCTTTCGCCCCTGGTACCAGGGGACAAGCCATGTGTGCAAAAACTGCATATTGACAGGTAGTTACCTCGGGCCTATTTTTAAAACACAGTTTGGCCTTGAAACGGGGAATCCCGATTAGATATAGGAGGACCTAAACTAGTAGAAATACTTGGTACGCGGTTCGGGCGACCCTTCGAGTTGTCGCGGGTGGTAGGACGATGAAACCGGAATGAACATGGTCCCCTCGCCCACCGCCGGCACAATCGACGGCGCACCAATTAATCAGACGCCTTCTCGGGCGGAGCACGGCCCGAGAAGGCGTTTTATTTTTCAAACGTAAGTTTTTAGGCGTCTCGCTCCGGGAGGATGTGATGTTGCACGTGGGTACTCGGTGCGCGGTCATGTTCGAGAGGCTTTCCAGTTGGCGGCACTCGGTATTTGGTTCCAAACGTGGAAGCGAGGTGACTCCCATGTGGCGGCGATCCCCAAAACTGGCCTTGCTTCTCATCGGCGTCATTGCGGCGGGTTGTGCTCAAACTAAGTCATTCTTCGTGAGCGACGGTATCCAACCGCTGACGTCAGAGGTCCGTGTTGTCTTGATGCCACCCGATATAGAACTATACGTACTGACGGCCAGTGGCATGCTCGAACCAAAAGCAGAATGGACAGCAAAGGCCAGGTTGCACGTGATAGATGCGTTGAAAGAGGAGCTGCGGGCAAAAAACGTCCAGCTGCTCCTTCATCAAACACCGACAGATATGCCTTCACAGAACTACGAGCAGATTCAACTCCTTAAGCTCCACGAAGCTGTGGGTAGGACTATCCTGAAGCACAAATACATTTCCCAATTTGCACTGCCAACCAAAAAAGACAAGTTTGATTGGACCCTCGGAGAGGGTGCGACCGTCCTGCGCGAGGAGAGCGATGCCCAATACGGCCTGTTCATCCATTTGAGGGATAGTTATACGAGTACTGGACGCGCCGTAGCCATTTTTTTGGCTGCGGCGTTGTTCGGTGTTGGCATTCCCGGAGGCCAGCAAGTTGGCTTCGCATCTCTCGTCGATCTCCACAATGGGGATATCCTCTGGTTCAATCGGTTGATCAGCGGGACAGGGGACCTGCGCACCCCTGAACCGGCACGAAAGGCCGTGAAGCAGTTGTTGACAGAGCTCCCGTTATGAAACTTGGGAAGAAAACTGCTTACTTGATTCTAGTCTTCCTCGCGTGCGCATCATGTGCAACGCCGAGGGGCAGTCCCGGGGCCCTGGCTGATATCAAGCCGGGTCAGCGACCCGCACTCGATACGGAGGAGGCTGGGTTTTGGATGATGATGGATCGCGTGGAGGAACGGCTGAAAACCTCGGGGAGGCTTGTCACTGACGCAGGCCTGACTGATGTAGGCGTGGCTGATGCGGGCCTGACTGGTATAAGCCTGAATTGGTATGTGCGTGACGTCGTGTGCAAGCTGGTAACCGCATATTGCCCCGACATTCGCGTCTACGTGGTCCAAACGCCACACTTCAACGCGACCATGGCTCCCAATGGTGCAATGCAAGTATGGACTGGCCTGATCCTACGCGCCCAGAACGAGGCAGAGCTTGCATACGTGCTTGGCCATGAGTTTGCCCATTATCTGCGCCGCCACACGCTACAACGCTGGCGCGATGCCCGCTCCAAGGCCAATTTCCTTGTCTTTTTCCAGATTTTGACCGCTGCTGCTGGTTACGGCTTTGTAGGTGACCTTGGGGCGCTCATTGCACTGGGGAGCATATACAAGTTCTCGCGGGACCAGGAACGCGAAGCGGATGAACTGGGGTTCGAACTGATGGTGAAGGCAGGCTACGACCCTCGGGAGGCATCAAGAATCTGGGAGGCGCTCGTGAGGGAACGAGAAGCGGCCAAGGACCCGAAACGGTTGATATTTTTCTCAACGCATCCCTCGACGAAGGAGCGAATCGAGACCCTGAAAGAGCTCGCAAAGAAAGCGATGGCGGATGGAGGAGAGAAGATTGTAGGAACGGAACGATTTCTCGCCGCCACACTCCCACCGCGAGCAACATTCTTGCGTGATGAATTGCGGCAGAAGGAGTTCGCGCGGAGCCAAGTGGTCTTGGACCGTTTGTTTGAAACTAACGTAGGTCTCGGGGAGCTCCACTTTTTCCAAGGCGAACTCTATCGTCTGCGGGCTAAAGAAGGGGATACGGACAAAGCAATTGCCGCCTATCAGAAGGCCTTAGGGTTCGAGGACGCACCGGCAGAGACACACCGAGCCCTAGGTCTGTTGTTCCTCCATGCCAATGAGAAACCAGAGGCGCGGTTGTGTTTTGAACGATATCTTGAGACTCGACCAGACGCAGCGGACCGGGAAATGATCAAAGCGTATATCGAGGATCTCGAGTGAGGTGAGCATGATGCGAATAGCGGCTCTTTTTGCATTGATCCTGATTGTGACCGGCTGCGCAGTCTACAGCCTGGTAGAGCCTCAACGAACAGATCTCGGGGATCTGTACACCGTCGACCCTCAAATCGCGTGGAGTTCGTCGCGCACAGGGAAGGTAGAGATCTGGACGGTCGATGGCCCATCGCTTCACGCACTCCGCTTTGTAAAGGGCCTCGAAGATGGTGAGGGGTTCGTCAAAGCCAAGGACGAGAAGAACATACCAAAGTTCAAAAAGCACATGACGCCTAGTGAGATTATGGAGTTTGTTGTTGATAGTCTCACTTTGGCTGGCGCGCAAAAGGTAAAAGCAATGAATCTCAGGCCCGAGAAGTTCGGCGATGCTCAGGGATTTCGTTTCGAGATGGCATATCTCACTAAGGAAGGTCTGGAGGAACAGGGTCTTGTGACCGGCACGGTCGTTGAGAAGAAATTACATCTCATCATGTATACAGGGGTGAAAGCCCATTACTACCCAAAATGTAAGGAGGACGCGGAGCGAATCATTCAGTCAATAAAGATGAAGAAGCGCAAAGCCTGATTCGTGCCGGTGCCCACCTCTGGCACAACCGACAACGCACCAAACACTCAGACGCCTTCTCGGGCGGAGCATAGCCGGGAGGGCGTCTTGTTTTGAGTACAGCCTATTTCCTTCAAGCCGTCATTCAGTCCGACATTTGACGTCCGTTTCTTTTTCCCGCAGTATGCTCCCGGAGTCAGGTAAACGAGATTGGAAGGGGTCAGAGCTTCTGCCACGATAATAAGTGGTTGCGTGCTTTGGAGCGCAGTGATAGAGTGCGATTACAGTCGATGAATTCTTGCCGCGTACTGGCACAGTAGTTGAAAGAAGCTGCGGAGGCCCAATGCGATTCCTGGTAACCCTTGAGAAGGATGAGGCTGGCTATTTTGTCGTGGAGTGCCCGAGCCTGCCGGGTTGCCTCTCCCAGGGACGGACACGGGAAGAGGCTCTCGCCAACATCCAGGAGGCAATCCTGCTCAGCCTAGAGACCCGGAAAGCCCAAGGGTTACCCCTCGAAGTTGAAGTAGCCGAAGTCGAAGTGGTCACCTCATGAGTGTGTATGCCGACGACGCGCAGTTTCTCCCGCGCGCTTCCCACTCGCTCGACGAAGCACCCTTCAAGTCCCCCCGAAGGCATTCTTAGTCAAGGGTCCGAGTCTAAATTCTGGACGGAGGCTGCTCTGTTCATGGAATTGGTTGCCTTCGGGGTGATCACTTAAATGACAAGGCTCCCGGTTTGCTCTGGGGACGAGGCAATCCGAGCCTTTGAACGGGCGGGCTGGATCAGGGCTCGCCAGAAGGGAAGCCACGTCAGCCTGGTGAAGCCGGATACACCCGTCGTACTTACTGTGCCTCTTCACAGCGAATTAGGACCGGGTCTCCTCCACAGTCTGATCCGGAAGGCTGGGATCACTGTAGAGGAATTCCGCGGCCTCTTGTAAGAAGGAGCGGGAATAAGGTTAGGAATGGCGAGGGAATTCCAAGCTGGTGAATGGAGGGGGGCGAGCGATGGCAGAGGGAAAGGGAAAGCAACCGCGACTGCTACAGGACTTTCAGCAACGGTTTCCGCACGTGTGGGAGGCGTACGTCCGGCTCCGCGAATCCTGTGACCGGCAGGGACCCCTGACTCCTCGGGAGCTTGAGCTTATCAAGGTGGGGATCTCGGCAGCCCTGCGACGGGAAGGGGGGCTCATCGCCCACATTGATCGGGCACGGGAAGTGGGGGCAAGTCCCGAACAGATTTACCAAGCCATTCTCGCGGCCACCGGTTTGGTCGGATTCCCCAACACACTAGCCGCCTTCGGTATTGCCCGAGATAGGCTAGGAACCTAGAAAGGTAGAGCGCTAAGGACGTAAGAGCGCTTAAGCCTTCCAGCCTCCGCGCGTGCCAGCATGCTTGCTTACATGTTGTAGGCGTCCACTCCCGCGAGGACCCAGCTTTTTTCGGCTTGCTCCCGACTGTGAAGGAGTTGCTGTCCCCTGACACACAGATCGTGCGGGTCCGCCTGCTCCGCGCCGGCGAGGCGACAGGCGTGGCAGTCAGTGAAATGATCGGCAACGCCCCGCGAGGTCACTTCAAGTTCATCAGATGTCACGGTTCCTCCTCGGAGGAATTGCCTCGCAAAATACAAGGTGCGTTCCAAAATGGGAAATTGGCACGCGCTGCCGCCTCCACGAAGATAACGCGAGATGGTTGCATGGAATTCCCTTGTCGCGGGGAGTAATATCGAATACGCTAGGGGACTGATATGGGGCTTAAATCGAGCGAGGCGGTCGTTATCGGGGGGCACAATCTCGGCGAAGCGGACCGGATCGTCGTCTTTTACACGCGAAGCTACGGCAAGATCCGGACGGTTGCAGCCGGCGCGAGGCGTATTCGGAGTCGGTTCGGTGGCAGCCTCGAGCTCTTTACGCATGGCCGCCTCGTTTACTTCGAGCGGCCCACGAGCGATCTTCACCGCCTGAGTGAATTTGCCCTCCGGGAACCCTTTCACGCGCTCCGAACCTCTCTGGAGCTCCTGACTGCCGCCTCGGAGGTGGCCGAACTCGCTGGAATCGGGGGGGTCGAGGGAGAGGGAAGCGAGGAGCTCTTTGCCCTGATCGTCGGGACGCTCGGGAGGCTCAATGCGGGGATGGAGGTTTCCGTCGTCCTGCGGGCCTTCGAGATCCGCCTCCTGAAGACTCTCGGCTACCTTCCCGAGCTATACAAGTGTGTTCGGTGCCGCGGAGCGCTCCCGGAGGGGGTTCAGGATTTCGGGCTCAATGAGGGGGGTCTCCTTTGCCCGACCTGTGAGGCAGGGGCGATGGAGACTACGCCTATCTCACCACCCGCGTTGGGTTTTCTGCGAATGGCCCTTCGGGGAGATTTGGGCATAAGCCGTGTCAGTCTCGAGCCCAAGGAGTTGGAGGAGCTCCGATCACTCCTGCAAACGTTTCTGGAGTTCAAGCTGGGACGCAGGATCCGATCGGCCCGCTTCCTCGTTGGAGTTCCGGGCTTTTCCCTTGACAGCTCATCCCCCCATTAAGTAAGCTGAGGCCTGAATTTACAGGGACTTCGAGTCCCTTTCGGAATATGCCCGACGCATAGGCATACGCCTTGGTCGGGCATCCTGCTCGGAGGGAGGAGCATGAACTATCAGGACGTCGTAATTGGACTCGAAGAGTTCTTTGCCAAGAAGGGGTGCGTGATCCAGGAACCGTACGATATCGAAGTGGGCGCGGGCACCATGAACCCGGCCACCTTTCTCCGGGTGTTGGGGCCCGAGCCGTGGAATGTCGCCTACGTCGAACCCTCGAGGCGTCCCACCGATGGTCGCTACGGAGAAAACCCCAACCGGCTTCAGCACTATTATCAGTTTCAAGTTATCCTCAAGCCCTCTCCTGATGACATCCAGGAGATCTATCTCGACAGCCTCCGGTATCTTGGTATTGATCCCCTCAAGCACGATATCCGCTTCGTGGAGGATGACTGGGAATCGCCAACCCTTGGGGCCTGGGGCCTGGGCTGGGAGGTCTGGTTAGACGGGCTGGAGATCACCCAGTTCACCTACTTTCAACAGGCGGGTGGGATCGACCTCAAGCCGGTCTCCGGCGAACTCACCTATGGAATCGAGCGGATCGCCATGTATCTCCAGGGCGTGGACAGCGTGTACGACCTGGAGTGGGTCGAGGGGGTGACGTACGGGGATGTCCATCATCGGGGGGAGATGGAGTGGTCGGTCCACAACTTTGACGAAGCGGACACGCAGCTGCAGTACAAGCTCTTCGATCTGTACGAGACAGAATCGCTGCGACTCATTGAGAAAGGATTGGTGCTGCCTGCCTATGATTACTGCCTCAAATGCTCACACACGTTCAATATCTTGGATGCCCGGGGGGTCATCAGTGTGACGGAGCGCCAGGCCCTCATCGGCCGGGTACGGAACTTGGCCCGTCGGACCGCCGAGGGCTATCTAAAGCAACGGGAAGATATGGGATTTCCACTGCTGAAGAAGGCCTGGCGGAAATAGTTCATAGTTCACGGTTCAGGGTTCGCGGCAAGACATAAGGTCAGAAAACCCCGAACCACAGGCCACGAACGGAGATATAGATGGCAAACGAGAAAGAACTGTTATTCGAAATCGGAACCGAGGAGATTCCCTCGGTCTATATGGCCGATGCCCTTCGAGATTTACACGCGGTCGCTGACCAGCTGTTGCGCCAGACCCGCCTGCGTTATGGAAAGGTGCGGACCTTGGGGACCCCGAGACGTCTGACGCTCTACATCAAGTCCTTGGCCGAGAGGCAGGCGGACGAGGTGCGGGAGGTGGTCGGGCCGCCGAAGGCGGCTGCGTATGACGCGGCGGGGAAGTCGACCCCGGCCGCGTTGGGCTTTGCCCGAGCACAGGGGATCCCCGTCGAGCAATTGAAAATTCGGTCCACGGAACGAGGGGAATATGTCGTCGCCAGAAAAATGACCAAGGGATCCAAGACCACCGAGGTGCTCCCTTCTCTCCTTCCGAAGATTATTACGTCACTGACATTTCCCAAGAGCATGCGTTGGGGCGATTCGACCATCCGCTTCGTCCGGCCGATTCGATGGGTTCTTGCCCTGTACGGGGGACGGGTGGTCGGGTTTGAGATCGACGGGATTCGGAGTGGCGCGAAAACTTACGGCCATCGCTTCCTCGCCCCGAAGCCGATCCAGGTCCGGACTTTTCAAGAATATCTCAAAAAGCTGGAAAAAGGATTCGTCATCGTGGATCAAGACCGGCGGCGAGAACAGGTGAAGAAGCTCGTGACTGAGGCGGCCCGAAAGGTGGGTGGCGAACCGCTCCTGGATCCCGATCTATTGGATCAGGTTACCCAGCTGGTGGAGTATCCCACGCTCGTCCGGGGTGGCTTTCCCGAAGAGTATCTGAGTCTCCCGCGGGAATTGATCATCACCCCGATGCGGAAGCATCAACGCTACTTTCCCGTCGTCGATAAGAAAGGGAAGCTGCTTCCCCACTTCGTTGCCGTCTCGAACATGAAGACGCGGAACATGGACGTGGTCCGCATCGGAAACGAGCGCGTCCTGCGGGCCCGATTAGCGGATGCCGATTTCTATTTCAAAGAAGACCAGAAAAGGCTTCCGCTCGAAAAGCTGGTCCCCCGCCTGGGCCATGTCCTCTTTCAAGAGCGGCTCGGAACCCTGCTCGATAAGACCAACAGGATCACCGAACTCGCTGGCTTTATGGCCAAAACGATGGAGCCGGCGGTGGAGGAGCATGCGCGCCGAGCCGCGACCTTATGCAAGGCGGACCTGGCTAGTGGCATGATCCGGGAATTTACGGAATTGCAGGGTGTCATGGGGCGCACCTATGCGGAAATGAGCGGCGAGAAGGGGGAGGTCTCGGTCGGGATCGAAGAGCACTATCTGCCCCGATACGCGGGGGATGCCCTTCCCCAGACGAAAGCCGGCGCCTTGGTCGGAGTGGCTGACCGGCTGGATAGCATCGCCGGCTGCTTTGGCATCGGGATGATCCCCACTGGCTCTGAAGATCCGTACGCGTTGCGCAGGGCGGCCATGGGCTGCATCCTGACCATGGCGGGACAGAGCCTCTCGATCCCGCTCACGACACTGACCCAGAAAGCCCTCGAACTCCTTGGTGACAGGGTCAGCCGTCCTCAGGGGGAGGCCTTACGCGATATTTTGGGGTTTCTCAGGGTCCGGTGTGAGGGCATCATGGTCGATCGGGGGATTCCGGCCGATGTGGCGACGGCGGTGCTCCATGCCAGTTTTGAGGATGTTCCGCGGGCGTTTCAACGGGCACAGGCGTTGGCCAAGGCCAAGAAGGATCCGGCCTTTGCCTCCCTGGCGATTGCCTTCAAGCGGGTGGCCAATATTCTTCCCCCCGATTTTGCGGGTGGGGTGGATGAAGGTCGGCTGCAGCAGGAGGCCGAGCGGGTCCTTCACCGGGAGGTACAGGCCCTGCAAGGTGAGGTATCTCGCCTGACCGATCGGGGGGACTACGAAGAGGCCCTGAAGAAGATTGCCACGCTGCGGCCCGCGGTGGACCGCTTCTTCGACGATGTGCTGGTGATGGCCGAGGAACCGGCGATCAGGGCGAATCGCTTGGGACTCCTGGCCGAGACGGCCGGCCTTTTTAGCCGGATTGCCGACTTTCGCCAGATCGCCGTTGCGGTATAGGAAGGGGGCATGGAGAGCGTCTATCCCGGGCAGGGGTGGGCGCTTATGATTTTTTGGCCACGAAGCGGGATAGTTTGAGAATGGGCACGAGGAATGCAAGGGCTAGCTGAGCGGCTTTCCTTGTGACTCATCAGCGCGGAGGTGTCATGGCGGCAAAGAAATACGTCTACTTTTTCGGAAGCGGCCGAGCCGAGGGAACAGCCAGGATGAAGGACCTGCTTGGGGGGAAGGGGTCGAACCTGGCCGAGATGACCAATCTGAAGATCCCTGTCCCACCCGGCTTTACGATCAGCACGGAGGCCTGCGTCGAGTCGATGAAGCTCCGAGGGAAGTTCCCGGCGGGAATGTGGACCCAGGTGGAAAAGAACCTGGCGAAGCTCGAGAAGGCGATGGGACTGAGGTTTGGGGACCGGAATGCCCCTTTGCTGGTTTCGGTGCGTTCCGGGGCCAGGGTCTCCATGCCGGGAATGATGGATACGGTGCTCAACTTGGGCCTCAACGATCAGGCGGTGGAGGGGCTTGCCAGGCGATCCCAAGATCCCCGCTTTGCCTATGACAGTTATCGCCGCTTCATCCAGATGTTCAGTAATGTCGTGCTGGACATTTCCATCAAATACTTCGAAGAGATTTTAGAGAAGCGGAAGCGTGAGCGGGGAGTCGAGTTGGATACGGAACTGACGACGGCTGATCTCCAAGAGGTCGTTCGCCGATACAAGGCCCTCGTCCGGGAGCGCCGCGGGCGGGAGTTTCCCCAGGATCCCCGGCAGCAGCTCCGGCAAGCCGTGGGCGCCGTGTTCGGCTCCTGGAATAACCCACGCGCCATCAAGTATCGGGAGATCCACCGGCTCCCCCATACGTGGGGGACGGCGGTGAATGTGCAGGCGATGGTCTTTGGCAACATGGGGGAGCGCTCCGGAACAGGAGTGGCTTTTACCCGTGATCCGGGGACGGGGGAAAAGCGCCTCTTCGGAGAGTTCTTGATGAACGCGCAAGGGGAAGACGTGGTGGCCGGGATTCGGACCCCGCAATCCGTTGAAAAACTGAGACAGGTTTCCCCGAAGGCCTATCAGGAGCTGGATCGCATCTGCCGGAGGCTGGAGAAACACTACCGGGATATGCAAGATGTCGAGTTCACCATCCAGGATGGGACGCTCTTTCTCCTGCAGACCCGGACGGGGAAGCGGACCCCGACCGCCGCCGTCAGAATGGCGGTGGACATGCAGCGGGAAGGCCTCATCGACAAGCGACTGGCCGTACTCCGCGTGGACCCACATCAGGTGGAGATCCTCCTCCATCCCATGCTCGACCCCAAGGCGAAGGTCGAGCGGGTGGCCCGCGGGCTTCCTGCGTCGCCGGGGGCAGCCGTGGGGCAGGCGGTCTTCACGGCGGAGGAGGCTGAAGCGTGGGCCGCGCGAGGGGAAAAGGTCATTTTGGTCCGCGCCGAGACGTCTGCCGAAGATGTTGGGGGGATGCATGCCGCCCAGGGGATCCTGACCGCGCGAGGGGGGATGACGTCGCATGCCGCGGTGGTGGCCCGTGGCATGGGGAAGCCCTGCGTGGCGGGCTGTGGCGATATCAGCATCTCTGAGGCCGAGCGGAGTTTCCTGGTGAAGGGCCGGACCGTGAAAGAAAGTGATTGGATCACCATCGACGGGACCACTGGCGATTTGATGCTGGGTAGACTTCCCCTAATCCAACCTGAGCTCTCAGGCGACTTTGCGCGCCTCGTGAAGTGGGCCGACGATTTCCGAAAAATCGGGGTCCGGACCAATGCCGATACTCCGACGGACGCCGCCGCCACCATGGACTTCGAGGCCGAAGGGATCGGGCTGTGCCGGACCGAGCACATGTTTTTCGTAGAGGATCGCATCACCGCCATGCGCGAGATGATCGTGGCCGACGACGCGGAGGGGCGGCGGAAAGCCCTCGCCAAGCTCCTCCCCATGCAGCGGAGTGACTTCAAGGCCATCTTTGAGCGGATGAAGGGGTTGCCGGTTATCATCCGCATCTTTGATCCGCCGCTGCACGAATTCCTGCCCAAAACGGCGCATGAATTGCAAAGCCTGGCCGCAGACATGGGGATCCCGCTCGAGCGCCTCGAGCGCAAGGTCCAAGCGCTTGTGGAATCCAATCCGATGCTCGGACACCGAGGATGCCGGCTGGCCATTACCTATCCCGAGATCACGGAGATGCAAGCCAGCGCCATTTTCGAGGCGGCCTGTCAGATGGTGAAAGAAAGAAAGAAGGTACTGCCGGAGGTGATGGTTCCCCTGGTCGGCACGGTTGAGGAGTTCCGGCACCAGCGGGCGATTATTGACCGGGTGGCTGCCGGGGTGATGCGGAAGTCTGGCGTGAAGGTACCGTACCAGGTGGGGACGATGATCGAGACGCCCCGGGCCTGTCTCGTGTCGGACGAGATCGCCGCCGAGGCCGAGTTTTTCTCCTTCGGGACCAATGACCTGACCCAGACGACATTTGGCTTTTCCCGAGACGATGCGGGTAAGTTCCTTCCGCAATATATCGAGGAGGGAATCCTGCAGGATGATCCGTTCATCAGTATCGATGAGCAAGGGGTCGGAGAACTGATGGCCCTTTCGGTGAGGAAGGGGCGCTCCGCCCGAAAGGGGCTGGAAGTCGGCATCTGTGGCGAGCACGGTGGCGACCCCCGGTCGGTGGAGTTCTGCCATCGCACTGGCCTTGATTATGTGAGCTGCTCTCCGTATCGCGTCCCCGTGGCGAAGATGGCCGGGGCGCACGCCGCCCTCAAGGAAAAGGTGAAGATCACCGTGTTGGGAGAAAAGTAGGGAAAAAGGAGGCGAAGAATGGCAAAGCGGTTACTGACACTCATCATCGCGGTCAGCCTGCTTGTGGGAAGTGCTGGAGTGGTCGCAGCAGTGGAGCATGACTTCGAGACAAGAGGGTTCTACGATTATCCACCCCGGTGGGTCATTTATCCCATCCATGCGGTGGGGTGGGTCCTGGATATCTTCATCGCAAAGCCCGTGACCTACGCTGCCTGTGTTGCCCCGAATGTTACCGGCTGTACCTCACACGAGCGGCGTGCATTGGGAATGGATGAGGTCGATGTCGATCTGCCCAGTGAGGCGGGCAACGATTAGCAGACTCGGCGTTCGGTTCGCCAGGCCTCGGTAGATTGCAGTTCAGGAAGGGCAACACTCCCAGAAGCGATCGCTTAAATAGCGCAGGCGACCGTCGGGACATCTTTTTGTACCTGTTGCCGTCAGCGGCGATGACAGCCGAGGGGCTGCCATCCGCATCTTTGTGTCCAACCTATGATTGGCATATCCTGCCATATTCTTTGACAATCTGTCACGCTCTCTCGTAGAATCAGGCTGAGCTTCCGCCAATCTCCTGGAGCGGACAGCGCTGCCCCTGCCGGGGGAGTCTCATGACCACTCGCCTTAAGCAAATTCTCCTGATCCTCGCCGGCCTTTTGTACATCGTATGGCCAGTGGATCTCGCCCCTGATCTCGTACCAGCCCTGGGGTACCTCGATGACCTCATCGTCTTGGGCTTGGTTCTCTGGTATCTCTTTGGGAGGCGACCGGTCGCCGGAGGTACCTCGCGGGGGTGGGGGCCGGAGCAGACGCACGAAGCGGAATCGTCCGATCCTTACAGCCTTCTGGGGGTGGGCAGGGGCGCCAGCCCGGACGAGATCCGCACCGCGTACAGGCGGATGGTGGCCCAGTATCATCCCGACAAAGTTTCCCATCTGGGGAAGGAGTTCCAGGAGATGGCCCATCAGAAGCTCATCGCCATCCAACAGGCCTACGAGATGCTGATGGGCCGAGCGAACGTCCGCGGACCGATGACGGCTCGACAAGACTCGCCGCAAGCCGACGACCGATGACGGCTCGACCCGGCTCGCCGCAGGCCGATAGCCGAAGGACTTGACAGGTTGAACGGGTGGGAGGTAACATCCGCGCCCAAGTCATTGATATGTGGTCGGATAGGAGGTCCATGAAAAGCCACGCCAGAAAATCGGGTTCCCGCTTTTACGAACTTTACTGCTTCGTCTGCGGCAAGAGGGTTCGGGAAGAGGAATCCACGACCCGCTGCCCGGCCTGTCGAAGCCCCTTGGATGTTCGGTATGATTACGACCACATCCGCTCCCGGCTCAACCGGTACTCGCTCCGGAATTCGCCGATCAAGGCGATGAAGTATCTCGACTTCTATCCCATTGACAATCTTGGTCTCGTGGTCTCTTTAGATGAAGGGGGGACCCCTCTGTACCGCTGCCGGAAACTGGGGGAGGCCACAGGGTACTCTCGTCTCTACATCAAGAACGAGGGAGCGAATCCCACCGGGGTATTCAAGGACCGAGGGACCGTCGTGGAGCTTACGAAGGCCAAGGAACGGGGCGCCAAGGCGATCTGTGTCGCCTCCACGGGGAACATGGCTGCCTCTGTGGCTGCGTATGCTTCCATGGCCATGATACCCTGCTATGTGCTGGTTCCCGAGGGGACCGCCCTCGGAAAGATGGCCCAGGCCTTGAGCTATGGGGCAAGACTTCTCGAAATCCGGGGAACGTACAATGACGCCTTTCGTCTCACCGAAGAGATGAGTGAGCGATACCACTTCTACCTGGCCGGGGATTACGCCTTTCGGGTCGAGGGACAAAAATCTCAGGCTTTTGAGATCATCGAACAGCTCGACTGGCGGGTCCCCGCGGTGGTGATCGTCCCCATGGGCTTTGGCACCAACATCGCCGCCCTGTGGAAGGGGTTTAAGGAGTTTTATGACCTGGGGCTTATCGACCGTCTCCCCCGCCTCATCGGGGTGCAGCCGGAGGGGTGTAACCCCATCGTCGCCGCCTTCAATCGAGGGGACGAGAAGATGATCCCGGTAGAACGCCCTCAGACGATCTGCTCCGCGGTGGCGGCGGGGGACCCCTTGGATGGCGTGAAGGCCCTGCGCGCCATCCGCGAGTCAGGGGGATGTGCCCTGATCGCCACGGATGGGGAGATCCTGGAGGCCCAGCAGCGTCTGGCGCGACTCGAATCGATCTTTGTCGAGCCAGCAGGCGCCCTTCCCATGGCCGCTCTGCAGCCGCTGCTGACGAGTGCCCGGGTCCGTGCTGACGAGGTGGTGGTCTGTCTCGCCACCGGGAACGGCCTCAAGGACCCCCGGTCGGCTCTCCGCGTTCTGCCGTCGCCTGCGGCCATCGAACCCTCCATCCAGGAGGTGGACAAATTTCTCAAGCTCAAGCTCTACGAGATCCGGGCCGCCGGAGCCAAGAACGGCGACCGAAACCTTTTCACGGAGGTCCCCTCGAAGGCGGCCCTCTCTGAGTTGGTGAATAAGGAATTCGGCATTCGCCTCACGCCGGAGTACGCGCAGCGGGTCCTCGGCTTGGTGGAGGATTTCGTCAACAAGGGGAAACAGGTGACCAAGGCGGACCTGCAATACATTTTGGAGACGACCTTGAAGCGCGCCTCCGGGGAAGGGGTGCTCAAGGTCGAGGATTTTCAGGTCACGACGACGTTGCACGGTCATGCCGAGGCCAGGGTCTGGGTCAGCTTGGACGGGGAGCGGCTCGAGTCGAGTGCTACGGGGGTCGGGCCGGTCGATGCCGTGATCAACGCCCTCAAGGCCGCTGCCAGTAGTCGGGGTCGACTTTTCTTCGAGTTGATCGATTACCAGGTGGAGATCAACTCCCCCGGGACCGATGCCTCGGTGGAGACCACGTTGGTGTTAAAGGATGCTCAGGAAAACCGGATCGTTGCCACGGGAACCTCTCCCGACATCATCGTCGCCTCGGTCCAGGCCTTCGTGGACGGCTATAACCTCCTTTGGTCCCGCCAACAGTCGTAAGGCAAAAACACCCAGCAGCGGTCAACCGCTGCCATGTCTCCCCACGAGATTCTTGAACCACCTCAGGCTCCGGACGATCCCCGGCAAGCCGTCCTCTCCTGCGCTTGGGCAACCCTTCCCCGGCTGCAGAATTCCGAAATCGGAGGGCAAGGCGTCTGGCCTCGACCGCGGAGCCGAAGGCTGGTGTACTTCGTATCGGGAATGTTGAACAGCTATTTGAGGATGCCCTGAGGGGGCACAGAGAAGTCGGGCATTTCGACACTAGTCGTAGGGACGTCCTGAAAGGGGAGGGCGGTGAAGGTTGCGGTGATGGGGGCCGGGGCGGTGGGAGGGTATTTCGGAGCCCTGCTCCACAGGGGAGGGCTGGATGTGACCTTGATCGCACGAGGTCGGCATCTCGAGGCCATCAAGTCGCGTGGGCTTCAGATCAAGAGCGCGGAGGGGGACTTTACCGTTCCGGCCAAGGCGGTCGGTGATCCAAAGGCGGTCGGACCGGTGGAGCTTATCCTCTTCTGTGTGAAGTCATATGAAACGGCATCGGCGGCACGCCAGTGTCTTCCCATGGTTCAGGAAGGCACGACCATCCTCTCCCTCCAGAACGGGGTGGATAACGAAGAGAAGATCGCCGAAGTGGTCGGGGAGGAAACAGTCCTCGCGGGCGTTGCCTACATCGGGGCGGCAGTCTCTGAGCCGGGCGTGATTGCGCATACGGCTGAAGGTCGCATCGTCTTTGGACAGGTCCACGGTGGAATTAGTCAACGGGTCAGACGCCTGGAGCAGACCTTCCGTGAGGCTGGCCTGCCGGCAGAAATCTCCTCCAACATCCAGGCGATCCTATGGGGGAAGCTGTGCTGGAACGCTGCCTTCAACGCCATCAATGCGCTGGTCGGCGGGGAGGTCCGAGACTTGGTCGAACGTCCAGAAACTCGGGCGCTCGCGCGAGGAGTGATGGAAGAGGTCCGCGCCGTGGCGGCAGCCTCCGGGATTGATCTGCCCGAGGAAATCGTGGACAAGCTACTCCACTGGACCAGAACGGCGGCCGCCGGGATGAAGACCTCTACGCGTCAGGACCTTGAGGCAGGCAAGCCGCTCGAGGCCGAGGCCCTCAATGGAGTGGTCATCCGGAAGGGACAAGCGGCTGGAATTCCCACCCCGTTGACGTTCGCTCTCTATGGCCTGCTCAAGGCCATCGATCCGCGGTCCTGACTCCTCGCATTTCATGCGCCACCGCTGTTTCCGTTCAGACGGAGATCCGCAGGTGAGTCGTGCGTCGCTGAGCGAGGTGAACCAGCGCATAGAGTTCAAGACTAAAGGGCAAGTAGCCGAGGTAGCCAAGGAGCGGCATCTCGAAGAGATGCGCGAAATTGGCGAACGGGACGTGATAGGTCCACTTCGGGTAAGAGAAGTAGTTCCACATCTCCCAGAAAAACCCGCAGGTGAGCGCGCCAGTCCATAGGGCAATGACCGTGCGCCAATCGCCATGGTGCAGGTGGGCCAGGATTGATCGCTTGCCAAGCCACGCGTTGATAGGCTCCACAATGAAAAAGAGAGAGATCCACACGAAGGGGTAAAAGTAGCGTGGCCACACCAGGAGCAGGCCGAGCATGGCGGAGCCGGTGAGAAAGAGCCCGCGGGTCACGCGAGGTGTGGGTCCCATGCATGGGCCGCGGGCGAAGCGCTCGATCCAGCCGAAGCTCCTCATCAGTTCGGCCGTGCTGAAGACCGCCGGGATGACGGTTGAGAAGCTCACGGACGCGAGCACGAAGTACTCCAGATCGCTGAATAATTCCCCGCCGACGTACACCCAGTTTGCGGTCCGCCAATTGATGACCTCGAATAACCACCATGCGGGTGCCGAAATAAGAAAGAGCAGGCCAAAGTCTCGAGGTGATCGGGTGAAGAGGGAAGTGCCCGTACGGCGGAGTACGAGCGCGTCAACGATCAGGGTGTACCCCAGCCACAAGGGGAAAAATAGAAGGTGTGTCCGGAGCCCCGGCAGCAGCCAATTGAGCGGCCAGCAGACTCCCACCAAGAGGCAGCCGATCCATCCATGCCATGCCCAGGTCTTATGCAGAGCCGGCTTCACCGCCAATTCCCCCGTCATAGAGCATTGAATGCGCGATAGTGTTCGCCGAATTGCAGTGAGCGAAAACGGCAACGCCCAGCGGGACAGATCCGCCGGGCGTGTCGAGCAGGTCCAGCTTTCCAAATTCTCAGCCCTGGACCCTGACCCAGACCTCCCGCGTCCGAGGCCCATCAAACTCACAGAAAAAAATTCCCTGCCAGGTTCCCAGGCAGAGCTTCCCTTTCTCGACGAAGACCGTGACCGTATTGCCGACTACCGCAGCCTTCAGGTGAGCGTCGGCGTTTCCTTCCAGATGCTCGTAGGTGTCTCCAGGAGGAAAAATGCGATGGAGATGGGTCGCGACGTCGCGGCCAACCGCCGGATCTGCTGCTTCCTGGATGAGAACGGCCGCGGTCGTGTGAGGGACATAGATGTGACATATTCCCTCGTTCACCCCTGATCCAGCTACCGCACGCTGAACCTCCGAGGTGATTTCATAAAGTTCCTCTCGTTTTCCGGTCTTGACCTTCAGTTTCGTCATAGGTCGATCATCTCCACTGTGAGGGTGGCGAGGTCCACTGTAGCCGCCGTTGCGCGGCCGTGAAGCCACCCATATGTCTCCCCAGGATTGATCAGCAGCACATTGTTTTCGTGGCGAATCTCCGCTTTGTGAGTGTGCGCGAAGATGATCAGATCCGCCTGCTCGCGGCTGAGGTCCAGTTCCTCCAGGATGTGGATGACCGTAAGCTGTCTGCCACCAAGTTCCATCCGGAAGGGTCCGTTCTTGATGCGCCCTTCCGACCTCCGTTCGAGTCCTGCCCGCTCCCCGTCGTTGTTGCCAAAGACGCCAACCCATTGACACCGGAGGCGCTCGAGGGGGGCCAACGCGAAGGGAGCGATAAAGTCCCCCGCATGAATAACAAACGCTACCCGGCGACGGTTGAAGAGCTCAACCGCCCGCTCTATTCGGGGAAGGTGATCGTGAGAGTCCGCCATGAGACCGATCTGCATGGTTCCCTCAGCAGTCGAACTGGATACCACAGCTCAAATCGAGAGTCAAGGTACCCCCTGATCACCCACGACCGAGCACTAAGGGCTTGGAGGGACCTTCCTCGTGGCGGGCGCGTTGGGTCGCCTCTTAGCTCACCGGCTCGGGAACTGTCCTTCGTTGGCGGAACATTCGACGGATTCCTGATTCTGGCGGGCCAGCACCTTTGGCTCCTCGCTCCGGGCCTCTCATGGCAGACGAGCCCGCAAGGGCTCGGGGAGTGGGTCTTCCCCGCCGGAACAATTCCACGGGTCGGTCCAGCGAAGGTCGGTATTTCCGCGTCAGGCGGTTCCAGTTGGCCACAGGACGGCCACCCCCACCTGCGCTTCGCTCCGGCGGCGGGACCCCGGCCGGCCGCAAACCAGGTTCCGCCGGGTCCAGGCCCAGTTCCCCTCGCCCTTTTGGAGATCTCGCCATGGTCAGGCAGTCGTGAAAGAATCGGGCCCCGCCGCTTCCGGCAATGTCGCTCGGGACCTGCAGGTGCTGTTGCCTGGGGAGGGACGATCTGATTCCCTCGCCGGTTCAGGTGTGGCGTCACCCGCTGGCCTCACCGCGCGGACCCCGGCCAGTCCGAAGGACTCCGGACTCCTTCGGAGACGCAAGCCAGATGTCGCCTGCCTCGGATGGAACCCCCTCCTCGCTCTTTGCGACATGAGGATTTAGGATTCAGCATTCAGGATCTCTGAGCTCTCAACTCTCAACTTTAAACTGCCTGGTTGGGGAACGGGATGTTGTGCCGCTCTAGATCGCTGCGCAGCGGACAGGTGTCGCACTGCGGGGTGTTCCGACAGTACGCTTTTCCAACTGCCACGAGCAGGGCATGATACTCGTTGTAGAGCTTTGCATCCTGCGGCAGGTGATTCATGAAGAGGGCCTGGATCTCGCGATAGGGGGCTTGGTCGGCAATGATCCGGTGGCGGGAAAAGACGCGTTTGGTGTAGGCGTCAACCACAAAGGCCGGCATGTTGCCCGCATAGAGGAGGATGGAGTCTGCGGTTTCCGGACCGATCCCGGAGACCTCAAGAAGGGCCTCCCGGATACGTGCCGGCTCATCCCGGAACATCCGCTGGAGGCTCCCCTTGTGTCGAGTGTGAAGAAAGACAAGGAAATTGTGGAGTCGCTGTGCTTTCACGGCAAAGTATCCTGCAGGGCGGATCAGGTCCGCCAAGCGACGTTGCGACAGCGCTGACATGGCTGAGGGGGTAAGAGCCCTTGCCCGGCGGAGGCGTCGAATTGCCTTCTCGACGTTGCCCCAGTTGGTGTTCTGGGCGAGGAGTGCCCCGACAATGAGCTCGAATCGGCCCCGTCCGGGCCACCAACCCTGCGGTTCGAAATGTGCATACAGCCGCTGATAAATGCTCAGGAATCGCCGCCGCATCGGAGCCTCCTGAATTCGGCTGGCAGGAGAGTCGCGACAAAGCAGAGGTGGCATCCGGCTTCGTTTTGTAGTATCATATTTGGACTCATTGGCCAAGGATCACCCCCCGGACAGATGTGTCGCGGGGGGATCCGTTTAAGGGTTGGGTTGCGTGGCGAGGGTACTGGCTATTGATCTCGGCGAGGTTCGAATGGGCTTGGCTATCAGTGATGAGCTCATGATCACTGCTCAGCCATTACCGACTTGGCGTCGGAAGGACCGGCGGGCGGATATGGCCCATCTCGAAAGCCTGGTTCAGACCTGGGGGGTTCACCAGGTGGTTGTCGGGTATCCAAGGCACCTCCGGGGTGAAGTGGGGCCGGGGGCCTCCAAGGCTCAGAAGTTCGCCGAACGACTGGAGGCCGCGCTGGGCGTCCCGGTGATCCTTTGGGATGAGCGGCTCAGTACGGTCGCGGCAGAGCGGACCCTGATCGAAGCAGGGGTGAGGCGAGAGCGCCGGCGGCAGGTGAGGGACAGTGTGGCAGCCCTCCTCATCCTCCAGGGTTACCTCGACCGCCGGCAGAGGGGTACCTAGCGTGAACTTTTGGTGTCGCCGGTTTGCTCCGTGGGTCGTGGGGCTCAGTTTGGTCTTGATGACCGTGTTTGGCGTCCGGACGTATCTGGCGCTCCATCCCACCGTGAGCCCTGGGTATCGAGACGGGGGCGTTAAGGTCGTCTACATCAAACCCGATACCGAATCTTCCGCGATTGCAGAGCTACTCAAGCGGGAAGGGATAATCCAAAATCGCTTCCTCTTTCTCCTCTTCACGATGCTCCGCGGTTCCTCTGATCGGCTGAAGGCCGGAGAGTATGAGTTCACCCCCTCTATGGGGCTTTTGGACGTCATTCGGATCCTCGAGGAGGGGAGGGTACTGGTCCACAAGGTGACCATTCCTGAGGGGTCCACTGTCTGGCAAATTGCCACGCTGCTGGACGAGGAAGGGCTCGTAGAGCGCGAGCGCTTCCTCGAGCTGACCATGGATACTGGGGTGGCCAGCTATTATGTACCTGAGGCGGATACTCTGGAAGGATTCCTTTTTCCCGATACATACTATTTCATCAAGGGTGTCACGGGGGAGGAGATCATTGAGACGATCATCCAGCGGTTCTTTCGGACATTCACCAGTGAGGATGAGCTCCGGGCCCGGAAGCTCGGGATGAGCGTATACCAGATCGTGACCCTCGCCTCCATAATCGAAAAAGAGGCGGTGGTGGATCGGGAAAAAGCAATCATCGCGGGGGTCTTTTACAACCGCCTCCGGCGGGGGATGCGACTGCAAGCCGACCCGACCGTCCTGTATGGGAAAAAGCATCGGGGCCGGATCACCCGCCGGGACCTTCGGACGAAACACCCCTATAATACCTACGTCCAGGACGGTCTCCCGCCGGGCCCCATTGCCAACCCGGGAGAGGCCGCCCTCAAGGCCGCCCTGCACCCGGCCCGGGTCAGTTATCTTTATTTCGTCTCCAAGAATGACGGGACCCATCACTTTTCCCAAACCTTGAAGGAACACAACCGGGCGGTTCGCAAGTACCAGGAGACCCAAAAAATCCGGAAAGGGAAAAGTATTTAAGGAGGAAGGAATGAGGATGGTTCGGACCTTCCTGCGGACGATTCCAATCGTCCTGCTCATAGCTGGTTGTGCCCCGAAGCCGCGAGTGTCACCGGTGCAGGTGGCGGCAACCCATTACCAGTTAGGGAAAGCGTATTTTGACCGCGGGAATTATCGGGCGTCCATCCCAGAGTTTTCCAAGGCAGCGGAACTGAATCCTTCCAATTCCGACTATCGGCTTTCCCTAGGCATGGCGTTGATGTTTACGCGAAACCTCGACGAGGCCATCAAGGTGCTCGAGGAGACCGTCCGGCTTGACCCGAGATTCTCGGCGGCCAAGAACAACCTGGCGACTGCTTATATGCTCAATGGGGACCTCGAGAAGGCACGGGAAATTTACCTCGAGGTGTTGGACGACCCCCTGTATCCGACGCCCCACTTTGCCTATTTCAACCTGGCCAAAATCTACGAGCAGCAGGGGAAAATAGAGAAGGCGATTGAGGAGTACAAGCGTGCGTTGGACATCGAGCGAAACTACGTGGAAGCCCACAACAATTTGGGATTCCTCTATCTGCGGCAAGGGGAGACGGACCTGGCCATTCGAGAGTTTGTCGAGGCGACTCGCTTGAGACCCAGAATGGCCATCTATCACCGCAATCTGGGTGTTGCGTACTATCAAGCCGGCGAGCACGAGAAGGCCCAAAAGGCCTTTGAGACAGTGGTCGAGGTGGAACCTGAAAGCTCGTCGGCGGAATATGCGCGAAGGATGTTGGAGGAGCTCAAGCGATGACCGTGGTCTCGCTGGGGATGCCAGCGGTTCAGACCCCAGATCTTCGGGACTTCACGCTGCCGGAGCTTACGGAGTGGATTACAGGGCTGGGCGAGACTCCCTATCGGGCACGACAGTTATATCGCTGGCTCTGGAGGCGACGGGTTGAGGCATTTCGGGAGATGACGGACCTGCCCATAACCTGCCGCCAGAACCTCGAAACGCGGGCTCGCCTCGGCACGGTCACGGTGGTGGCGGTTCAGTCGTCCCAGGATGGGACCCGCAAGCTTCTGCTCGAGCTCCCGGATGGCGAGCGGATCGAGGCGGTGCTGATTCCGGAGGCGCGGCGCCTGACCGCTTGTATTTCCACGCAGGCCGGTTGCGCCATGGAATGCCGCTTCTGCCTTACAGCGTCTATGGGGCTCCACCGAAATCTCCGGGCGTCGGAGATTGCGGGCCAGCTGGTGGCACTGGGGAACACTCTTGCCGCCGGAGGGCACATTACCCACATTGTCCTCATGGGGATGGGGGAGCCCTTGGCGAACTACGCGGCGACCGAGAAGGCCCTGAGGATCCTGATCGCCAGAGAAGGGGTCGGCTTCTCTCCGCGGCGAATCACGGTCTCCACCGTGGGTTTGGTTCCAGGCATCCGTCGGTTAGCTCGCTCTGGGCTCGGGGTCAACCTTGCTGTCTCCCTGTCGGCCACGACGGATGAGCTCCGCGATCACCTCGTGCCAATCAACCGCTGGTATCCCCTCGGGGAACTGCTCCAGGCATGTCGGGATTTTCCCCTCCCGCCCCGGCGCCGCATGACTTTCGAATACGTCCTCATGGCCGGAGTCAACGATCACACCGAGGATGCTCGGCGGCTGGTCAAGCTGCTGAGAGGCATCCGATGCAAAGTGAACCTCATCCCCCTGAACGAGTCACCGGAGATTCCGTTCCGCCGTCCCTCGCGGCAGCGCACCGAATCCTTCCAGGGAGTGCTGGAGCGGGCCGGTTACATTGCCACCATTCGGGAGAGTCGAGGAGAGGATATCTCCGCTGCCTGCGGCATGCTTGTAACGGCCGAGAGGCCGCTTGACACTATCACGTCCACTCCGTATAATCGTCGATGCGGGGTGGAGCAGTTCGGTAGCTCGTTGGGCTCATAACCCAAAGGTCGCAGGTTCAAATCCTGCCCCCGCAACCA
>JABAOH010033880.1_pt2 | contig 35153 bp, 34 predicted proteins | sample 7062181 | NCBI WGS metagenome assembly JABAOH01 (sample SAMN14538630, study PRJNA623070) | marine sediment metagenome | biome: marine biome [ENVO:00000428]; feature: marine pelagic biome [ENVO:01000023]; material: deep marine sediment [ENVO:00002113]; isolation source: pool of 5 deep marine... | reverse complement strand
CACAGACGGCAAGCACGATGCCGAGACCGAGGTTGTTACGCAGCATCTCGATCGAACGCTCGATGTAGATCGTTTCGTCATACACTTGCTCGATCGACAGCCGGGCGCGGGCCAATGGGCCCTCGGCGAGCTCGGCCATGGCCTCCTGCAAGCCCCTCATTACCTCGAGCACGTTAACGCCCGCTTCGCGATGGGCATTGACGGCGATCGCCGGCGTGCCCTTGGTAATGACGAAGCTGCGGCGGTCCTCCATGCGCACATCGATTTCGGCAAAGTCACGCAGCAATACCGGCCGGCCGTCGCGCCACTCGAGCACGAGCTCGCCCATGGTCGTCGGTTTGAAGGCGCCGGCGAACCGCACCGTGTAGCGGCGCTTACCGACATCAACGGTGCCGGCAGAGATATTTTCATTGCCGCCAATCAGACGTGCGGCCACCGGAAACTCTACACCGAGGCTCGCAGCCTTATAGGCGTCAAAAGTCACGCGCACTTCACGCTTACGCCCGCCCCGAACTTCCGACAGCGCCACACCGCGTACGCGTTCAAAACGCGTCTGCACCACTTCCTCGACGTAGTCAAGGTAACTTTGCACGTCGCGCGTGTTGCCCTCTTTGGTCTTAACGATGAACCAGGCTATCGGGCGGCTACGTCCACCGACGGTGCTCAGCACAGGCTCATCGGCGTCTTCGGGGTAGCGCGGGACCCGATTGAGTCGATTGAGCACTTCCACCAGCCCACGCTGCAAATCGAAGCCGACGACAAACTTGATGCTGATCTCGCCCTGACCACGCCGTGCGTTAGACAACAACTCCGTCATGCCCGGAAGACCGCGCAGCACCTTCTCTTGCGGCTCGATAATCTCCGCCTCCACTTCTTCGGGTGCAGCGGCACGCCACGTCGTGGTGATAGTGATCTCGGGCTGTTCGACCTCGGGCGTGAGCTGAATCGGCAGGCGGCTCAGACTGATCAAGCCAAACATGATCACGAGCAACACGCCCACAAGGGTCGCTACGGGATTGCCGAGGGCTGCGCGTGTGATGATCACGGCTTCGGTGGAGCGCTCAGGACCTGAACCTTCTGTCCATCGCGCAAACGCTCGCCGCCACGAATGACAACACGGTCACCGGCTTGGATACCGTTACTCACCTCAATGAAGTCTCCTGCTGCGACTCCCGTGGTCACGGTCAGGCGTTCGGCGGTGTCGTCATCGCGAATGCGAAATACGCTCGTGCCCGTACGCCGCAGCACCAGCGCATCGCGCGGTACAGCAATGACTTCGCGCGCGGCTGCCGTGGGTACCTCGACGCGCACGGTGTGGCCTGCCGGCCATTTCGCATTGCTAAGCGTGAGGCGCAACTCGTAGAGCCGCGAACGGTCATCACCGACCGGCACGATCGTGCGTACCTTCGCGGTCACGCGTTCGGGGCTGGCCATAAGGTTGAGCTCGCTGCCTTGGCGGATGAAGCCAAGCGCATCGGCCGGCACGCGTGCCTGCACTTCCAGCGCGCCTGGATTCACGAGACGTACAATGGCGCCGCCACTCTCGGCCCATTCCCCCGGCTGCAAGATCCGCTCGGTCACCACACCTGCAAATGGCGCACGGATCAGTGTGCGCTGCAGTTGTTCCTTGGCACGCATCACACGCGCCTGCGCGGCCGCGAGCTCACCACGGGTCGCATCCCGGTTAGAAACGGCTTGGTCCAGATTGCTAGGCGTCACGATCTTGCGCTCGACCAGCGGCCGCAAACGTTCTACTTCTTGACTGTAGTAGGCGAGGCGAGCCCGCTCACGCGCGACGCTCGCTTCGTTCTCGGCAAGCTCTTCGCGCACCAGCGTGTCGTCGAGGCGGGCGACGACTGCACCTTTTTGCACCTGTGCCCCGATTTCGGCGACTTGCACCAGACGACCTTCTAGCTCGGCAGCCAGCCGCGCGTCATCGCGACTGATGACGGCACCCGGGAACCAGGTGACCGGCGCCAGCAAGCGAAGCTCCGCTTTGGCGACAATGACGGGCGGCGGGGGCGCGCCGGGCTGCGCATGCGCCGCGGCCCCGGCGAGGGCACACAGGCTCCCCAGCAGACATCGCTTCCAATATGCGCCAAAAGTGCTCATGTCACCCACGTTACCGTGACTATGCCCAGAAAATCAAAACCTTGCTCGTCGACTGCGTAGATTAGGAAGGTCGTCCAAAGAGGACTCCACCGCCACGCCTAAGTTCCGCATTGCGTCCAGCCTGGCCGCTGCGCTCCCGTCACGACCGCGGTCCGCGACCCAGGCTAAGGGGCGTAGTTTACTGCTTCACAGCCTGTTGCGCCCGACGGCACCATGCTCGCGTGGGCTCCGCAGCAACAAAAAAAGGAGCGGCTCGCGCCGCTCCTTTTTCCGCTAACTTGATGCAGCGATACTAACCAAAGATGTCCGCCGCGATGCTAAGGTACCACCCTTCGGCGTAACGCGCCTCTTTCCGGCGAAAATCCGCGTCCGCATCTTTCGGGCTCACGCCACCCGCACCCTTGACGCCAGTGATCACGCCATTCTCGAGCCTATAGACGGCAGCGACCGAGATGCCGTAGTCGGGCGACACGAGACTGTAGCAGGTGTTGACGTAGGACGGATCCGGCATCTCCATCCCGCGTAGGCTTGAAACAATGGCAGCAGCACACACCTTCGCCTGACTGCTGGCGGCGTAGCCGGATTTCGGCATCTTGCCGGCAAGGCTCGCATCGCCGAGGACATGGATGTCCTTCTGCATCTTCGACTCGAAGCTGCGCTGATCGATCGGGCACCAGCCGTCTTTGTTGGCGAGCCCGGCCTTCAGGGCGATGGCACCTGCCGACTGTGGCGGCACCACGTTGAGCACATCGGCCTTGATTGGATCGCCGAAGGTTGGATAGACGGTCTTGGTCTTGGCATCCACGCGATCGATCAGACCTCCCTCCGAACCCTTCACCCACTCGATCATGCCGGGATAAAGCTTATTCCAACCGTCCACGAACAAACCCTGCTTGGCAAACTTGTCCTTCGCATCGAGAATGAGGATCTTCGAGCGCGGCTTGCTCTGCTTGAAGTAGTGCGCCATCATGCACGCCCGCTCGTACGGTCCCGGCGGACACCGGTACGGGTTCGCCGGTGAAGTGATCACCGCCACCCCGCCGTCTTTCATGGCCTCGAGCTGCTTGCGCAGCAACGCGGTTTGTGGGCCCGCCTGCCAGGCGTGCGGGACTAGCTGGCTCGCTGCCTCGTCGTAGCCCTGAATGGCGTTCCAGCGCATGTCCACGCCTGGGGAAACGACCAGTCGGTCGTACTTCAGGGTCTTACCACCGGCGAGCTTGACTTTGTGCGCAGCCGCATCGACCGAAACCGCGCTATCCTGAATGACCTTGACGCCCCACTTACTGCGCAGCGCGTCATAGCTGTGCGAGATGAAATCCATCTTGTACAACCCGCCCAGCACGGCGTTACTGAAGGGACAGGTCACGAACTTGGCCTCACGCTCAACGAGGGTCACCTTGAGGCTTCCGTCCAGCTTGCGCAGGTACTTGGCGCAGCTCGCCCCCCCGAAACCTCCGCCAATGATGACCACACGACCGCCTTTCTTGCCTGAAGCGATAAGCGGCCAGCCCACAGTTGATGTGGCACCGGCAACGCCGACCAGCTTTATGAAATCTCTACGCGAATAGTTGCTCATGGCTGTCTCCCCTACTTGAGGCTCGCAAAATACTGTGCGATCAACTTGATCTCCTCGTCCGTGTAGCCCTTCATATGGCGTACCATCATCGTAGACTCACGCTTGCCGTCACGGAATTCTTTCAGCAGCGTTTCCATGGTGCCAGCCGCCTTCCCAGAGATACTGGGAATCGACCCCGGACTCTCCCCGTCTGTGCCATGGCAGCCAGCGCAGGAAACGCTCAACATCTGCCCGCGGGTTATCTCATCCGCGTGACCGAGTGCCGCCGGCAGTAACCAGCCCGCGAGCACGGCTAGCGTCACGGTTAAGAACATGAAACGCTGTCCCATCGTTCACCTCCGTTTGTTGTTCGTCTAGCAGTATGTTTCCTCAGACAGGACCATAAAAGAGCATGGGTGCCCGAACCCTGTCCTTGAGGTAGGTCAAGTCTGCGCCTGTTTTGCCTCCAGGGAAAGCGAATATTGACCCGTCACCGGCCGAATGGCCACGCAGAACTAGACGCTTGCAGGCCGTACGCAGCTTGCGAGGCCAGCGGCCAAGGTAGGATAGCGCACGGCCACCCCCAGCTCGGCGCGCATGCGGCGATTGTCCAGCCGCCTCGACTCCGATAAATAGGACAGCATTTCCGGGCTCAGGAGGCTTTGCGCCTGCTGCCAACTGATTTGAGGCGGGGGCGGCAAGCCGACCGCCTCGGCGACGCGGTTGAAGTAGTCCGTCATCGTCGTCGGATTACCGTCGCTGATATTGTAGACACGGCCGGAGCGTCCGCTATCGGCTGCCGCCAGGCAGGCCGTAACCAGATCATCCACGTGTATACGGTTGCTCCAGGGGGATTCCTCCTCACGTAAAACGGGCAGACCTTTGCGCAGGCGTTCGATGGGCAGCCGGTCGGGACCGTAAATCCCCGCGACACGCAGGATCGCCAGCGCCACACCTGTCTCTTCGCCCCAGGCTTGTAATGCCTGCTCAGCCGCCAAGCGCCGGTGGGCACGGTCGGCTTGAGGGTTCGGCGCGCGATCTTCATCCACCCACTGGCCGCCACAGTCACCATAGACGCCGGTGGTGCTGACAAGCACGATTCGCCGCGGCTGTGCCTGGGGTTTGAGCGCCTCTAAGAACGCGTGCATGCGTGGATCGCTCATGCCCGTCGAGGGCGGGGGAGCCAAGTAGTAGACACACACCCCGGCAAGCCGCAGTGCTTGTAAAGAAGAGGGATCGTCTAGATCACCGGCCGCGGTCTCTATGCCCGCTGCCTGCAGGCGAACGGTGCTGGCGGATGAGCGTGCGAGCGCCCGTACGTGCGCCCCGCGTTCCCGCTCGCGCCGCGCGAGCGCCATACCCACGTAACCACAGCCAACAATGAGAATCTCACGCCTCATCCGTATCAGACAAGGGACTCAACGCTTGCGGCGTGTGCCACGTGGTTTGGCGGGAATCGCTTTCTTCTCTGCTGGCCAGTTTCGTATATGCACATCCCGCTGCGGGAAGGGAATCTCGATGCCGTGCATGCGAAATGCCTGATCAATGGCAAAATTGATGTCGCTGATGACAATTCGGCGCATGTCTATGTTCTTGATGTGACAACGCAGCTCGAAGTCGAGCGAGCTCTCTCCAAATACCAGGAACAGCACGCGTGGTTGCGGTGAGCTGCCGTCATTGATGATTTCCCCGTGCTCTGCAGCCAGTTGCAGCAATATGTCGCGAACTTTCTCTGTATCGCTGCCATAGGCCACGCTAACGGGTATGCGGATACGGCCGCGCGGGTCCTTGAGCATCCAGTTCGTAACCTGACTGGAAATGAGATCCGAATTCGGCACGATGACATCGGCCCGATCGAAGGTCTGGATTTCTGTCGAGCGGATGCGGATCCGTTTCACATAACCTTCGGTGTTCCCTACGACGATCCAGTCACCCGTCTTGATGGGACGTTCAAAAAGCAAAATGAGGCCAGACACGAAATTGTTGACGATGGTTTGCAGCCCAAAGCCAATGCCGACGGACAGAGCGCCGGCGATGATGGCGAGGTTGGTGAACTCGAAACCCGAGACCGCCAAGGCGATGAGCATGGCCAGCGCGATGGCAAAGTATCCGCTGATTGTCACTGTCGCCTCGCGGGCGCCGCGGTCCATTCGCGTCCGTGGCAGCCATTTACGCTTCAAGCGGCTGCGTAACCAGCCGCCGAAGCCCAAAAGCACCGTCAGCGCAATAATGGCGAGCACGATGCGTGCGGGATTTACTGTCAGCGAACCGACGGTAATCCCGTCCACCGCCCACTGGTACAGCTGTTGTTTGAGTGCCTCGGGCAGCCCCCAGATCTCCAACAGCCAAACCACGAACACAGCCCATAGAAACAGCGTGACAATCAGCCGGGCCCATAGCAGGCCTGGCACGGGGTCACCGGGTTGCAATGCCAGCGCGGTGCGCACGCGCCGATGCCAGGCGTGGCGTCCCTTATCCAACCCGTCATGCATCTCCCGAAGCAAGCGTGACACCAACCACACAATGCCGAAGGCGATGAGCGTACCGAATACGGCGCTCGTGGCGCCCACGGATAGGTTACGATAGCCCGCCAGCTCAGCAACAAGCAGCCCAAGCAACACAATCACCAGACCCCCGCGCAGCCACCGCGTCTTGGCCAACGCCGGGATGTGGCCCAACAACCAGAAGGCCCATGCCAGATTGACGAACAACACCACGGCAAAGACGGCGCGAGCAAGAAACAGCACCGGATCCGGCAGGCTGTAGGTCAACAAGGAGGCAAACAGGAGGTAGCCCAACAGGGCCAACAACGCAAAGACCTTGAGGCGGCGGGCGAGCGCCTTGCCAACATCGGCTGGAATCGGCAGCCATGTGGCAGCGGGCGGGCATGGCCAAAGGAACACGTGGATCAGCGCGAGTGTGAAGAAATAAGGCGGAAGACCGTAGGCCAGCACACTCAGGTAGGGGATCGGGCGCGCCTGCCAGGTCACCACTAAGAAGAAAATGCTGGCCGCGATGCTAGCCAGCAGATAGGGTGCGTAGTGGGCAAAGCTGGTTACCAGTGATTGACCGAGTTGACTCGAGAGATTCGTGTGCCACTGATGACCCTGTACCCAACTCCCGAGGCTGCGGCGTAACCAGCCGCCGACGAGAAGCGCTGCAGCGACAATCAAGGCCAGCGCCGCAACTTTGCTCGCGGTCAGATAATCGATACCACTATGCACGCGGACAAACACGCCGGTCGTTGCGAGCAGGGTCTCCCGACTCAGCCGTTTATCCTTCAGTAGCGTGAAGACACTTGGGCCGCGCGCGAGAAAGTGTCGCGCTCTCAGTTGTTGCTCAAGCTGGGTAATTTTCTTTGTTAGCTCGTCGCTGCGCTGAATGATCACGCGGCAGGTCGCCAGACGATTCTCCTGCGCTGTTCTCTCTTCTCCCAAGGCCTTGCGCTGGCGGGTAACCTCTTGTGGCTCCTTCGGGCCGGGCACACCGAGCGCTCCCAGGTCGTTGTTCAGCTTTTGAATCGTTTTTTCTGTCGCGGGTACGCATGCGGTTGCGCGTGCCTTGAGTCCGTCAATGTCTTTCACCCAGTCGCCCAGCAGCCCGACGTCAGATATCCCGCGCACGAGGGCACGGTCAATGCGATCGAGGCGCTCGACCATGGCCTTGGGTTCATCCTCCTTTTTATCTTCCTCGGCCGCTGTCGCTGCACCACTGAACAAGACGATGGCCAGTAAGCCCAGGAACCAAAGCCACGATCGATGATGGTGTCCCTGCCTGTTTTTGACGACAGCTGCAGATAAGAAAAACATACGGTGTTGCTTCCTAATCAGGCCAACGAGTCGGGTTGTCATCCAAGGCCGCTAATCGTATCACTTTCCCGCTGACGTGAACGACTGCATAGCCGGGCCCGGGACTTGTACCCAGCCTTTGCCGGGCCAGTGGCCTCGATGCTCCGAGCGCGTTAAGCTAGTGCTCATGCATGTCGCCTTGATTTCGCATCCGGATTGTCGAAAACACGAGATGGGTGCACGTCACCCCGAACGTCCTGCGCGCCTCGATGCGATCAATGACCAGTTGAGGGCATCAGGCCTGGACGGCGTGTTAGCACATTACGACGCACCGGCAGCCACGCGGGAGCAGTTAGAGCGCGTGCATGACGCCGATTACATCGACTGGATTTACGCACAAGCGCCCGAGGAGGGTGTGGTGTGGTTGGATCCGGATACGGGTATGAATAAGTTCACCTTGAGCGCGGCATTGCACGCAGCGGGTGCAGTCGTTGAGGCGGTTGAGGTCGTGATGTCAGGTAAGGCCAAGGCCGCGTTCTGTGCGGTGCGTCCGTGCGGGCACCATGCGGAACGCCGACGTGCCATGGGGTTTTGCCTCTTCAACAATATTGCCGTGGGTGCCGCCCATGCGCTTGGCCTGCACGGCATCGACCGTGTCGCAGTCGTCGACTTCGACGTGCACCATGGTAATGGCACCGAAGATATTTTTCGCAACGAGCCGCGTGTGTTTTTCTGCAGCAGCTTCCAACATCCTTTTTATCCCGGTACCGGCGCGGACACCGTGAGCGATCATATTGTCAATATTCCCTTGCCGGCGGGCGCTGGCGGAGCCGAGTTTCGTGCTGCCGTGGAGAGTCGCTGGCTAGAACCCCTCGACACGTTTCGACCACAACTGATGATGATATCAGCGGGCTTCGATGCCCATGCCGAAGATCACATGGCCATGCTCAATCTGGTGGAAGCGGACTACGCCTGGATCACCGACCAGATCAAAGGCATTGCTGAGCGGCATGGCGACGGGCGCATCGTTTCAGCGCTCGAGGGCGGTTATGACTTATCGGCCCTGGGGCGCAGCGTGGTCATCCACCTCAATCATCTTATTGGCAACCGCGGCTGAGTTGCGGCGCACAATTTGTCGAGGACCTAACGCCTGCTGCTGGCCGCACTCCCACGGTAATGGCGTCTGCAAGCAAAGTCACTGCGCTGTTGCTCAAGCAATATCCCCGGCCGACACTGGCGCTCAACTACTCAAACGCGCTCGAGCTGCTTGTGGCCGTGATCCTTTCTGCCCAATGCACAGATGCCCGCGTAAATGAAGTGACCAAAAGTCTCTTCAAAAAGTACAAGAGCGCAAAACACTATGCCAACGCGAATCTCAAGGTGTTCGAGCAAGAGATCCGATCGACCGGTTTCTATAGAAACAAGGCCAAAATGGTGATCAACTGCTGCAAAAAGCTTGTCGACGATTTTGGTGGCAAGGTCCCCACGACTATGGACGAGATGCTTAGCTTGCCAGGCGTCGGCCGAAAGACGGCGAATATGGTGCTGGGCAATGTGTACGGTAAGCCGGGAATCGCTGTCGACACCCATGTACTGCGGGTCAGCAATCGCCTGGGGTTGGTGCAATCAAAGAATGCTGACGACGTCGAGCAGGCACTGATGAAACAGGTGCCAAAGCAGAGCTGGACTGCCTTCAGTAATGCCATGATCTTGCATGGCCGGCAAATCTGCACCGCGCGCAAACCCCGTTGCGCCGACTGTGGCTTGTACAAGGAATGCCGGTGGCCGGAAAAGTTGCCAGTCACCCACTAACACGTTCGGGCAACGAATGCGCCTGCCGTAGATGGATTGCGGTGGCCCAGGGCGGGGTTTTGATGCTCCTCATCACTTGACACTCCCGAACAGCTACTGCGGCGCGAACCAAGCGCTCAACTCTTTGATCGACAGCCGGTCGAGCTGGGTCACAACACGATCGGCCGCCTGCAGCGCGGCCCGGGGATTGGTTGAGGTGACTGCCACCACTTTCATGCCGGCAGCATGGCCCGCCTCGATACCCACGACGGCATCCTCGAAAACCACGCAGTGTGTTGCCGGCACGGCAAGCTTTTCGGCCGCCAACAGAAAGACCTCTGGATCGGGTTTACCCCTAGAAACATCCTCGGCAGAAATAATGACGTCAAAGTAGTCCCTAAGCCCAATCAAATCCAAAGCGACCCTGATATTCTCGTACTCTGTGGACGATGCAATGGCACGCGGAACTGCGGCCATGTTGAGCGTGCTCAGAAAGGCATTGACACCCGGTAACGATTCGATCCCTGCTTCCTGCAAAATGGTGCGGTATAGGGCTTCCTTGCGTTGTGACAGCCGCCTAATCTCAGCGTCATCCATCGTCCAGCCAAGCACCTCGGGTATGATGCGATCATTTTTCATGCCGAACCCTCGGCGGAAGGCATCGGCTGGCATCGGCAAATTCTCTTCTTTCGCCAATCGCTGCCAGGCCGCTTCATGCTGGCGAATCGAGTTGATAATCACGCCGTCCCAATCAAAGATGGCTGCCCACTGGATAGGACCGGATTTGCTCCTTGTCTTGCTCATGGCATTCTTTTCTTCGACATGTAGCGTTGGCTCCGCGATCCAGCTGCCGTGGCAGGCGGGGCACTTTGCCGGTTTGCGCAGTTTTCGCTTCCGAAAGATAAATCCGCATTTCCGGCAATGTGCTGGATTTACCAGCACACGGTAGGTCGACCGTTTTAGGCTCTTGATAAGGTGCTCGATATCTTGCTCCAAATCCTTTGGATGAACCTCCAGCAGCCGCGCAAGCTCGGCTACAGACGTTGGGCCCTGCGCGAGCAGGTCGATCAAGTCTCTGCGGAACATGGTTGAGATCCAACTCTGCGGTACTGCCCGAGCACGGGCATTGATCTGGCTCAATTTCGTTGGCCACGATTGGGCCTATAGTGTCGCATACGGTCCCGAGGCTCTGGCCATGGATCTGTCGCTGAACCAAAAGGTGGCCGATAAGCTGCGTGAAGCCGCAGATCTGTTGCACCAGCAAGGCGCAAACCCTTTTCGAGTGGGTGCCTACCGTCGTGCAGCCGAAACGGTGGCTGGCTTACAGCGCGATCTGCGCGATATCGTTCGCACCGCCGGCATCGACGGTCTGACCGCGCTCCCGGGAATCGGTATCGGCATCGCCACAGCGATCAATGAAATCCTGCGCACCGGACGCTGGGCGCAATTGGAGCGTCTGCGCGGTACCCTCGATCCGGTGCGACTGTTCCAAACGGTCCCCGGCATCGGTAAGAAGCTGGCTTCGCGCATTCACGATACGCTGCATGTCGACACGCTCGAGGGACTGGAGATCGCGTCACACGATGGGCGCCTACAGGCCGTCCCCGGCGTGGGGCCGCGCCGTGCTGCAGCGTTGCGTGCGACGCTCGCCTCCATGCTCGGTCGCGTGGGCACCTCGTGCCTGCCGCGCGCGGACGGACCACGCGTGGATATCATTCTGGATGTCGATCGCGAATACCTAGAGGCAGCACGCGCCAAACGTTTACCCCTGATCGCCCCGAGGCGATTCAATCCCCGCAACGAAGCCTGGCTGCCCATCTTGCACACGGACCGAGACGGTTGGCACTTCACTGTACTTTACTCGAACACAGCGAGGGCGCATGAGCTCGGCCGCACGCACGACTGGGTGGTGATTTACTTCTACGATGATCATCATCAGGAGGGCCAATACACAGTCGTGACAGAGACCCGCGGCTCGCTAATTAACAAGCGCGTGATACGGGGCCGCGAGGCGGAGTGCCGTGCCCTCTACGCTCGCTTTGATACGCGGGGCGCGCGAAGTTAGGGCGCTCTAACCGTCTAGCACCTCTCTCTGTCTTTGCCCGAGGCGCTTCCCAAACCAAGTAATTATCAGACCACGCGGCTGCTGGGCACCTGTTAGCAGATACTGAAGCGTGTATTCGTTGTTTAGAGCTGCGTCGAGCAGGCGTTGCGCATTTCGCGTGCCGCAAAATAAAACTTCATCTCCAGCCGCGAGGGGCTCTGAACGCTCGGGTGTTACGACGGGCTTATGATGCCGGTTGAGGACCAACGGCACAGCACTGATGCTGCGCTCGCGATTCAAATGATCGCGCACTAGGTCGCCGAGGGTCACTGAATATCCCCTTGCCTGCAGCGCCATTACCGACGGCGCACCGGTGTCGTTGATACGAACAGTCCACAAAACCGGCCGATGGTCGCCGACTACGCTGCCAATATCGGCGATGAGCCTGCCCACCAACGGCTCGCCATGTCGACGCAAATGCTCGAAAAACGGCTGGCTAAGGGGAGACAGCAAGCGGAACACGATGCTGCGTGCGGTCACCAGACTCGGTTGCATGATGAGGTCGGCGTTCGCAGCGCTGAAGGCAAGCTCGTTCTCGTGATGATTCTGGCGCACGATCAAGCACACCTTGGAATTGAGCGTTCGTGCAGTCAGCAAAATACCGAGGTTGTCCGAGTCGCTGTCGGTGGCAGCCACCACACCCACCGCTCGGTCAATACCGGCCTTGCGCAACGTTTCGGCATTTGTGTACCCGAGAACTTTGTCTTCGTCGGGCAGATCCTCTGCGCCTTCCATGTCCGGATCAATGATCACCGTGCGCACAGCATGGGCCTGCAACGCTTCGCGCAGCCGTTGCCCCATCCTGCCATAACCGCACAAAATCCATATCCCTAAAGGCGCGCAAAACGGCTGTCTGAGCTTCACGCCACGTGCCCCGCTCAACCAATCGATGAGAGTGTGAAGCAGAGGCGCATACAAAGCCGTGCTGAGCCGTCTCGCAAAAGCGTCAAAGGGATTGACGACTTGAACACCGCCGATGCTGTCGAGGTATTCGCCGCGTTGAAGGGACGTGGATAGACAAACGACCCGAACGGCGGGATTTAGCAGACGCGCCATGACCGCGATTTTTACATTGATCTCGTCATTTTGTGTCAGCGCGACTATCGCCTCGCAATCCGCCCGCGTCACGCCAGCCGCCACCAGTTGCTTGGGCACACTCGCATCGGCGCACAGGCCAGGCATCGTCCGGCGGTAGTCCCGCAAACTCAGCGCCTTGATGCGTTCGGGATCGCTGTCAATGATAACGGCCGTACGACCGGCGTCGTCCAAGCCTCTGGTCAACAGACTTCCTCTGTCACCGAAGCCGCAGACAATATAAAACGGCCCAGTGACACGCCTAACCGCCCGCGAAAAGCGCCGCTGCGCGACTGCCTGCACGAAGTGCGGATTCTGTACCAGTCTAATAATCGAGGCGATCGCATAGAACCAGGCAATCACGCTGATATACAGACACACGATTGCCCAGAGACGCTGCGCATCCGTGAATGCGTAGGGAATCTCGCCGAAGCCCGTGGTGGTGGCCGTGTAGGTCAGAAAATAGAATGCGTGAAAGAAACTCATATGGACAGGATTGCCATCGGCGTCCCGACCCGGCATCAAGACCATGCCGATAATCGCGATCGCATAAACCGTCACGAGAACGATAATCGGTGTGCGCATGAAGCGCAGCACGATTGATGTTACGCGATCAAGATCCGACGTCGTCGCCATCGCTCGTCTCCTTAGCGTCCTGAGATCAGGGTATCCGCGACCAACATCACCACGGACACAATATTGGCCAACAGCGCCCCAGCCGCCAGTGAGACAATGCTGGCAATCGCACTGGGAACGAGTCCGGTACCTGTGATATGCACGGCCACAGTCCAGACGACAGCGGCGCCGATCAATTGCAGATTGGCGACTAGGCTGGTCGCAAGCAGCAAAGCGCCGATCTGGGAACGGTCACCGAGCTTGAACCCCATGGCAACAAGGTTGACCACGATCACCGCGAAGAACTCATAGATATTATGATGATCAGGGTCAGAGATCTCGCCCATGACAAAGCCGAAATTAAGCGTGAGCGCGAGAATGATAAAAAAACCGAAAATGACTTTTTCTATGTTCATGGTCTCAATGGATATCGCATTCGTGCGCGTTCGGACTACCCACGCGATGAGTTCATTTGCCTACAACACCCTCTAAAGGTAACTCAGAACAGCAGATTCACATAGCACGGCTCTGCTCAGTTCCCCGCCAGGACAGCCCATACAGACTATCGAGCGCTGCCTGCACGGCTGCCAGCATGCGCTCGCTGACGCCCTTACGGGCCACGTAGCTGACCTCGTAAAGATCTGCACCCTTGCTGGCAGAGAGCAAGTAATCATCCGATGTCTTCAGCTCGTCCACAAGCTGCAGTTCGCGCGCGCGCGCGCCGTACCAATGCTCGCCGGTCGATATGCGTGCCATATCGAGGCTCGGTCGGTGCACGGATACAAAGTTTTTGAAAAGCGAATGCGTATCTTCGATTTCTTGCTTGAGCTTGGCGCGATCTTTATCCGTGTTCTTGCCAAACACCGTAACGGTTCGCTTGAATTCACCTGCCTTGATTTGCTCGAAGTCGATTCCGTGGCGGTCGAGCAAGCGATGGAAGTTCGGCAACTGCGCGAGCACACCGATCGAGCCGACCACAGCAAACGGTGCGGCGATGATACGATTTGCAACGCAGGCCATCAGGTAACCCCCGCTGGCCGCCACCTTGTCCACGGCAATCGTAAGCGGAATCTGCTTGTCTTTGATCCGCAGGAGCTGGGAGGCCGCCAGGCCATGCTCGTGCACGAGCCCGCCAGCATTCTCCAGGCACACGAGCACCTCATCGTCGGGAGTCGCCATCGTCAACACAGCGGTGATCTCTTCGCGCAGCGAGGACACAGCGGTGGCCTTGATGTCCCCCCGGAAATGGATCACGTAGATGCGTTTTCTCTTCGCTCCCCGCTGTTCCTGCTTGGCTTCGCTTTTCTTGCGCGCCTTCTCCGCCTTGGCGTCCTTCTTGTAGGCCTTCTTGGGCAGTATGCTGCGTTTCAGCACCTGCGCCATGGCCTCGTACTTTTGGTTGAGGTGTTTCACTTCCAGTCGCTCGGGCGGACGTGCACGCCGCGTCATTGCCACCGTCAATGCCGCAATCACGCCGATGGCTGCAACCACCGTTATCGCTTTCGCCAGGAACAGCCCGTAATCCGTCAAGACGTCTATCATGCCCCTCTCCTTGCCTGTGTTTGAGGTAATGACGTTTATTTTGACTTATCATGCACGCTGAAACACCCGCAGGCGGCCCCGCACATGTGTGTGAGAGAGCCGTGCCGCGGTTCCAGGTCAAGAACCACTAGGGGGCGAGCAAAATGGCAGAGAACGAAGTGGCACTGGTCGTCGGCGTGGGCCCGGGGCTGGGTGCGGCCTTATGCCGGCGATTTGCCGAGGCTGGCATGAAGGTCGCCATGAGCGCGCGTCGCGAGGCGCCGCTGAAGACGTTGGCCGATGAGCTCGTTGCAGCCGGCGAGCTCGCCCACCCCTATGAAACAGACGCGACCGATGAGGGCGCCGTGGTACGGTTGTTCGACAAAGTCAGCGCCGACCTTGGCGAACCCGATTTGCTGGTGTACAACGCCGGCGCATTTCAGCGCACTAGCATCCTCGAAGCAAGCACTGCGGATTTCGAGCGCTGTTGGCGGGTAGGATGTCTCGGCGGTTTTCTGGTCGGTCGCGAAGCCGCCCGACTAATGGTGGCGCGCGGCTCCGGCACGATCATCTTCACCGGCGCTACTGCGTCCCTGCGCGGCAGCGCCCAGTTCTTCAACCTTGCCGTCGGCAAGTTCGGCCTGCGCGCTCTAGCTCAGAGCATGGCACGTGAGCTCGGTCCGCAGGGCGTGCACGTGGCCCACGTCATTATCGATGGACAGATTGGCAGTCCCCGCTATGCTGAGCTCGCGAAAGAACGGGGCCCCGACGCGCTGCTCGATCCGACAGCGATCGCCGAGACCTACTATAGGTTGCACCGCCAACACCGCAGCGCCTGGACCCAGGAGGTCGATCTACGCCCCTGGGTCGAGCGCTTCTAGGCACCGGCACAATCTCTCCCCGCAAGCATGGGGTGAAGCAACGTAATGCGTCGAAGCCAAGGTGCTTCTCCCCGCCAATGCTCTCTTGCTGAGCAGCAGCTAGAAGACGATAACGTGTGTGATGAGCAGGGCGGGCACCACCAAGGTGGGTATGAGTTACGTGGCGCCTAAAGACGCGGGATCGACCTGCGAGATAAATCGTTCTCACCACAGCGCATACGGCAAGTCAACAAATCCGACCACTTTACTGCTCACCAGCAAATCAACCACAGAACAACCAGCGCCCAGATGGCGAGCCCGATGGGCACCGCGAAGAGCAGCATGTTGAAGGCATTGAAATCGTCTCGTTTCGGCATCGTCCTGCCGTCCAGAGTCCTTTGGTGAAATGGGGATGGAAGAACGCTTGAGCGTGGGAGCATGATGAGGGCAATGCGGACGAGCCTGCTTGTCATCCAACGCCAAGGTGTTATCCCGGGCTAGCATGTCGGGCACCGGGGAATGGCAGCGGCAAGGGGCTGACGGCGCGTGGGATCGCGCGCGAGACCGTCAACTACTGAAAAACTCCCGCAGCGCATCGGCGCAGGCCTGCGGCTGCTCTTCGGGCACGAAATGACCGCAGTCGAGCGCGATCTCGAAGACCTGCTGCGCCCAGTCGCGCCACACAGCAAGCGGAGATTGCGCTTTGGCGGAAAGATATCGTTTCCCCCACAGCACGAGCGTTGGACAGCGGATCTTATGGCCGGCGTCGCGATCGGCGCGGTCGTGCTCAAGATCGATACTCATGCCGGCACGGTAATCCTCGCAGGTAGCTTCGATGACAGAAGGTTTACAAAAATGGCGGATGTATTCAGCGACCGTATCGGGGTCCAAGGCCTCGCGGTCGCCTGCCCAACGATCCAACAGATGGCGCAGATAAAACTCCGGATCATGGCCGATCAATCGCTCCGGCAGGGGCGCCGGTTGGGCGAGAAAAATCCAGTGGTAACTGTTGAGTGCCTTGTCCTTGTCCATGCCTTCCGCGGCCGTCAGCGTGGGGATGATGTCGATAGCGGCGAAGTGTGAGACCCGCTCGGGATGGTCGAAAGCGAGCCGGTAACCGACGCGGCCACCACGGTCGTGGCCGGCAACGCCGAACCGTTCATGGCCGAGTGCACGCATCACCTCCGCCATATCGCGCGCCATGGCCCGCTTCGAGTAATTGAGATGCCCCGGATCCGGCGGCGGTCCTCGGCTCTCCCCGTACCCACGCAAGTCGGGGATGACAAGCGAAAATCGATCTACCAGACGTGGCGCCACCGCGTGCCAGATGACATGCGTCTGCGGATAGCCGTGCAGTAACAGAACGGGCGGACCCTGCCCGGCAGAGCGCACATAAATCTCGGCCTCGCTGGTCGCGACGCGCTGTTCGCCAAAACCTTCAAACATCTTTTTCTCGCTACGCCACGGCTTGTTGCATTGCCGTCGTATAATCCTCCGCAGTTACGATACGTGCATAGGGCACGCTCAGTGCCGCCATGAAGGCTGCGTGTACGTCCTTGGCTGCTACCGTTTCTCCTTGGAATGTGAGATCGCGCGTTGCGCATGCATCCTCCACGACGGTGCATTTGAAGCCCAAGTCGAAGGCGGCGCGGGTCGTCGCATCGATGCACATGTGGCTCATGGCGCCGCAGATCACGAGCTCGTCAACGCTGTCAGCCCGAACTTTTTCGAGCAACGGTGTGTCCCGGAAAGCATTCGGAAAATGTTTTTGAACTAACGGCTCGCCTGCTCTTGGCTTAACGGCTTCGTGGATTTCGACGCCGTGCGTATTCGGAATAAAAAAGGTTGCGCCGGGACGAATCGACACATGTTGCACATGGTAAAGCGGCAGCTCTTCGCTTCTGAAGGTCCCGAGTAATTTCGATGCTTTCTCCGCAGCAGCGTCCATGCCCACAAGCGCCATGTTGCCGTCCGAGAAATAGTCGTTTTGTATATCGACGATCAATAACGCGGTCGTCATTAGGAGGCTCCTTGTCACTCAAGCATCATTGGCGAGAGACGGATCCTATCAGAATTCGCAGGGCGATTTCCTTGTGTCGTCTTTCACCAGACGGAAATCGAAGAGCAACAATTCAAATACGGCATGCGGCCAACTTTCGATAGCTATTGTTCCTGCTAACACTGGGCAACTTGATGTCTTATACAGTTTGTCGCTGTCCAGCAGCATCATAACTGCGTGATACTTCATTGTCTTCGGAAACGGGTTGTTCACCTTGAGGAACATGTCCGGCTTACCCTTGTCCTGCCAAAACTTCAGCTCTAGCGTCCTATCTGGATCTCGCACCCGTTTCACCGCTCGCAGGTTCACTAAACGGTTTTCATCGCGGTCAGCTTCCACGAACAAGGTCTCACCTGGAAAGATACTGACCCATCCTTTATGGACAATCGGATTTTCCACATCGAAGGAGGACTCGAGCACGCTTCCGTCATCCTTCATTAATTGAATAGTTTTCGGCGGCCGACAAAGTGTGTGCTCGCAGACACGTTCGGGCGCCTGCGAGCGAGCTTTAGCCTTCGCCAACACTAAGCCCGGACTCAAGAGCCACGCGCTTACACCGATCACGATTAGGGCGTTGACCGGCAGCAAAGCAGCAAAGAAGGGGTGCTTACATCTGAGCATCTGTTGCCTCTATAACCCCGGGACTAAGCCGTTGCGGGCGAGAATCTTTGTCGCACACCGGTTTCTGTGATCCAGGCTGTTATCAAATGCATGGGCGTGATGTCGAAGTAGACATTATGCGCCGTGATGTTCGGCAGCGCCGGCGGGCTGAACTCCTTAGGATCGTGATGTTCAAGGGGGATATCGGCCGCGGCGAGCTCGGAGCATTTGAAACTCTCAAAACACACATAGAAAGACATTTCGCGCTCGCGCGCCGCCAAGGCGAGTAGATAGGTACCTGCTTTATTGATCACGGACCCGTCGGCCGCAACGGTATCGGCGCCCACCAACGCCACATCGGCGTGGCTTACAATCAGACCCATTTGTTGATCAGTGATGAAGTCCGTCGCGACGCCGAGCGCTGAAAGCCTCTCTGCCAGACGACGCCCTTCCCCCGGCGGGCGAGATTCCGTAATGATAGCTCTAGCGCGCGAACCAAGGATCTCGAAGACGCGAACGACTGTTGAGCTCAAACTGTGCGTCATGATGAGTTTATCGGGCCCAATCAACTCGGCCGCATAGGCGGCCGCTTTTTCCACCGCCTGTTCCGACTCGGCAATCAGGGCCTGTGCACAGATAACGGCCTGCGCACGCGTCTCATCGAGCTCTCCGGCGCCCGGCTTCTCAAACGCCATCCGCCAACGTTCGACAAGATTGATGACAGGCGCCATCGCGGGCCGCGCTTGCTGCAGCTCCCGGGCGAGCTGCGTGAGGTTGTCTCGAAGGGTCGTTACATCGTCAACCTCTGCATCACGAGCAAAGCTTGCGATCGCTGCGAGACATTGGCGGGCCAGCTCGCTCGCCCCATGCTCGCGGTCGCTGCGGACTTTCTCGATCAACGACGTGGCTGCGCTGCCTAATGCCATGTAGCGTCGCTATTGCAAACAGTTGAGAAGCGCCTGCTTAAGTCCCGGCACGGTCGCATACTCGTCGATCTCGCCCGGCGCGATCCAGCGCATTTCCACGTTTTCCCAATCGAGCCGGATGCGGTCGGGACACTTCACGTGAAACAGAAACGGGTGCACAACCCAGCGGATATTGTGTTCCGGATCTGGCACGTCAACTGTCTGACTTTCCCTTTGAAGCTCGACGTCTTCTTTCTCAAGCCCGGTTTCTTCCTGGATCTCTATCAACGCTTGTTCGAGCGGCCCGTGTTCTAGATAACCGCTGATTCCCGCCCACAGGCCTTGGTGGGTGCGCACCGCCTGGCTGCGCCGAACCAAAAGAATTTTGCCCTCATGCTCGAGAAAGGCTGTCACCACGCGCTGCGTTTCGCGCGCCGCTGCTTCCTTTGATGTGCTCATCTCAGTGCCGAACGCTCATCTTTCTCGCCCTCAGTCCTCATCGACTCTCAGTCCTCAGCACCGATCTTGACAACCGCTCGCCCGGTGAAGCCACCGGCAATCAGCTTATCAAAAACCGGCGACATGTCGTCGAGCGAAACCGTTTCGGTGACAATCTGATTCAGATGCCGCGGTCGCATATCGCCCGCCAGCCGCTCCCACACCTGCAGACGCACGTCGCGCGGACAATAACTGGAGTTGATGCCAAGCAGATTGACACCCCGCAGAATAAACGGCATGACGGTCGTGTTCAGGTCGTGTCCCGCAGCCAGACCAATCGAGGCTATGTTGCCCAGTGGCACTACTGTTCGCGTGAACCAGGCGAGCATCTCGCCGCCCAAATTGTCGACGGCACCACCCCACATCGCCTTTTCCAACGGACGCTTGCCCATCTCCAGGTCCTGGCGGGCGCGGACCTCCTTGGTACCGAGCCGTTGCAGGTAATCGTGGGCGCTTGCTTTGCCTGTAATGGCAACGACCTCGTAGCCCAGGCCCGCGAGTATGTCGATGGCAATGCTGCCCACACCACCGGTGGCACCGTTCACGATGATCGGACCACGGTCAGGGTGCTGGCGATTGTGCTCCATCTGATGCACGGCAAGCGCCGCCGTGAAACCGGCCGTGCCCAGCGCCATGGCCTCGAACGCAGTCATGCTTCCCGGCAGCGGCACGACCCAATCCGCCGGCACGCGTACGTACTCCGCATAGCCGCCGTTGTGATCTTCGCTCAGCCCATGACCCGTCACCAATACTTCATCACCTTCACGCACGCGCGGATCGCTCGAGGACGCAACCGTACCCGATACGTCGATACCGCCGATCAGGGGAAACTTGCGCAGAATCTTTCCTTTACCCGTCGCCGCCAGTGCGTCCTTGTAATTGATGTCCGAATAGGCCGTCTTGATAACGACCTCACCCGGCGACAGCTCATCGAGGTTGACCTCCTCGATACCGGCCTGGCCTTTGTCGTCGTGAATACGAAATGCACGGAATGTGGTCATGTGGCTGTCATCCTCCGTTCTCGCTCATGTTCCGACACCATGCTCGCCGGTATTGGCGCAAGGCGACTGGCGAGCCCCGCCTGCGGCCCGGGTAACGCCCCGCAAGGGGGCGCGGACAAGGACGTTGCGCCCGCCGGGGCGCAGCTCAAACAGGGCGAAGCTGGAGCTGCGCGGCAATACCGGCAGCTTGCCGTCTAATTTCGTGCCCGTGCCACTTTGCTCTGCGTCTCTCGCCCGAGCTTGGCGCTGATAAAGCGACCGGCCTCGATCAGTTTATCGAGATCGACACCGGTCTCGATACCCATGCCCTGCAACATATAAAGCACATCCTCGGTGGCGACGTTGCCCGTTGCCCCCTTGGCGTAGGGGCAACCGCCAAGGCCGCCAACTGAGGCATCCACGACCGCTACGCCGAGCGCGAGGCAGGCTAGGATGTTCGCCAACGCCTGGCCACGGGTATCGTGAAAATGCACAGCAAGGTGCTCGATCGGTACCGCGCGCGCAACTCGTGTCACCATCACCTGGGCCCGCAGCGCCGTACCGATGCCGATAGTGTCACCGAGCGAGATCTCGTAACAACCGAGCCCGTAAAGTTCTTTCGCCACCGCAGCAACTTGTTCGGGATCGACGGCACCTTCGTACGGGCAACCGAGCACGCACGAAATATAGCCTCGTACCCGTATGCCTTCCTTTTTCGCTCGCGCCACGACGGGCTGAAAGCGCTCGATCGACTCATCGATGGAGCAATTGGTATTTTTCTCTGAAAAGGTCTCCGTTGCCGCAGTAAATACGGCGACCTCCCTGACGCGGGCAGCGAGCGCGCGCTCCATGCCCTGCATATTCGGCACCAGCACAGGGTAGGACACACCGGGCTTGCGCTTGATACGCGCCATGACCTCGCCGGCGTCCGCCAGCTGCGGTACCCATTTCGGACTGACAAAACTGGTCGTCTCGATGACGGACAGTCCGGCATCGCTCAATCGATCAATAAACTCGACCTTGGCCTCGGTGTCGATCGGCATCGGTTCGTTCTGTAAGCCGTCGCGCGGAGCCACCTCGACGATCTTGATGCGCTGTGGGTAGCCCTTCACTTGACCCACTTCGGCTTGCGCTTTTCGAAAAAGGCCGCCATCCCCTCTTGCCCCTCCTCGGACAGGCGCAACCGGGCGATCAGGGCGGATGTGTCCTCCGCACCCTCCCGCTCCGTAAGGCGCAGCATGAGCCGCTTGCACTCAGTGAGCGCCGTCGGACCGGCCTTCAGCAAATGCTGTACATGTTTCTCCACTACATCTGCCAGCACATCATCGCTTGCGATCTCGTGCACCAAACCGATTCGATGGGCCTCTTCACTTGAGATCCGTTCGGCCGTGAGAAACAGTCGCCGCGCCTGGCGCGCACCGATGGCAGCGATCACATAGGGTGAAATCACCGCCGGCGCTAGCCCGAGCCGCACTTCGCTGACCGCAAACTCGGCGCGCTCACTCGCAATTACGATATCGCAACAGGCAATCAGCCCCACGGCGCCGGCAAAGGCGGGGCCATTGACCTGCGCGATCGTCGGCTTGGCAAGCGTATTCAAGCACTCCATCAGCTCAGCGACACGCCGGGCATCTTCAAGATTGGTCTGTTCATCGTACTTGGCCATGCCCCGCATCCACTCGAGATCGGCACCGCTAGAAAAGGACTTGCCCGTGCCGGTCAAGACGACAACACGGGCGCTGGAATCGCCTTCGATTTCTTTCAGTTTCTGCAGCAGCCGTGTTATGAGCTGATTGTCGAAGGCGTTGTGGCGCTGGGGCCGATTGAGCGTCAGCGTGCAAACGCCGCGGTCATCGATCCTAACAAGCAACGGTTGGTCCATCACCAATCTCCACGTGGGCAATCAACGCAGAGAACGCAAAAGGGCAAAGAACGCGCAGAAATCCAATTAAATATTTCTTTGCGCACTTTGCGCCTCTGCGCACTTTGCGTTCAATCCAATCTTTATTATTGTGGGCTGTTACATCCTGAACACGCCGAAATCGGTTTGCTCGATCGGCGCATTGAGGGCCGCCTCGATACCGAGGCCGAGCAGCTCGCGGGTATGGACCGGGTCGATGATGCCATCGTCCCAAAGGCGCGCGCTGGCATAGTAGGGATGCCCCTGGGTCTCGTATTGCTCGCGCAACTGCTGCTTGTAAGCCTCCTCGTCCTCGCCACTCCAGCTCTGGCCACGCGCTTCCAGACCCTCACGCCTGACAATCGATAGCACCGTGGCGGCGCTCTCCCCACCCATGACCGAGATGCGCGCGTTGGGCCACATCCACAACTGGCGCGGCGCGTAAGCCCGTCCACACATCGCATAGTTACCGGCACCGAAGGAACCGCCGATGACGACAGTGAACTTCGGCACCTTCGAGCACGCCACGGCCGTCACCATCTTGGCGCCATCCTTCGAGATGCCATCGTTTTCAAACTTCTTGCCGACCATGAAGCCGGCGATGTTCTGCAAGAATACGAGAGGTATGCCGCGTTGGTCACAAAGCTGAATGAAATGTGTCGCCTTCAGCGCCGACTCCGAAAACAGAATGCCGTTGTTGGCCAGCATGCCGACGGGAAAACCATGGATGTGCGAAAAGCCGCAGACCAGCGTCTTGCCATAGAGCGCCTTGAACTCCTGGAACTCCGAGCCATCGACGATGCGCGCGATCACTTCATGCACGTCGTACTGGTAACGCGAATCGCGCGGGATGATACCGTAAAGCTCTTGCGCCGAGTACTTCGGCTCGACCACTGCACGCCGCGGCAGGTTCCCGGGCTTGCGGTAACTCAGGTTGGCAACGATTTCCCGCGCAATCTTCAGCGCGTGCGCGTCGTCGTCGGCCAAGTGATCGGCCACGCCGGAGATGCGCGTATGCACATCGCCGCCCCCGAGCTCCTCGGCATCCACGACCTCGCCGGTGGCTGCCTTGACCAGCGGCGGACCACCGAGAAAGATGGTGCCCTGGTTTTTGACGATGATGGTCTCGTCCGCCATCGCCGGAACATAGGCGCCGCCGGCGGTGCAGGAGCCGAGCACGGCGGCGATCTGAGGGATACCTTTGGCCGAGAGCACCGCCTGGTTATAAAAAATGCGCCCGAAATGATCGCGATCAGGAAAGACCTGATCCTGCAGCGGCAGGAAAGCACCACCCGAGTCGACAAGGTAAATGCAAGGCAGGCGGTTCTGCTCGGCGATCTCCTGTGCGCGCAGATGCTTCTTGACGGTGATCGGATAATATGTCCCACCTTTGACCGTGGCATCATTCGCGATCACCACGACTTCCTGATCTTGCACGCGGCCGATGCCGGTCACGATGCCGGCGCTCGGCACGTCGTCCTCATAAAGCCCATAGGCGGCGAGCGCCGACAGTTCCATAAACGGGCTGCCATCATCCAGCAACACTTTAATGCGGTCCCGCGCCAGCAGCTTGCCCCGTTTCAAATGGCGCTCACGCGCCTTGGCGGGGCCACCTCGCGAGACCTGTTCGAGCCTCGCCGTGAGATCATTCACGAGCGATTGCATGTGCGCGGCGTTCTCGGCGAACGCGCGCGAGGCAGTGTCGATTCTGGACTTGATGACAGGCATGGCTTACGGGACGGCCCTGTTGTCAGTCTCCACTCTATCAAAGGCCGACCGGCGCGTCCCCAAAGCGCTGGCGGGCTTGCTGATCGTGGTCGAAGCGGGCGTGGACAGGATCGCTGCGATTCCTTGCCGCGTCACTCGGGGAGTTGCAGATCCTTGATGACGACCATGAGAAAACGTCCGGCTTCACCGCCGGTCACCGCGCGGTGATCGAAGGTGAGCGAGAGCGGCAGCAGGCGATGCACCACGGGCTGGCCATCGACCGCGACGACCTCGGGTCGAATCCGCCCAGCGCCAAGGATGGCCACGGTGGGCGGCACGACGACTGGATCCGCGTAACGGCCACCGAAGGTACCGAAGTTGGAAAGCGTAATGGTGTAACCGCGTAACTCCTCGGGCGGAACGGTGCGTGCCTTCACATCCTTCTTGAGCGCCTCGAGCCCTCGGCGCAAATCGTCGCGGCTGCGGTTCGCGACGTCACGCAGCACGGGAACGAATAATCCATCTTCGGTGTCCACGGCAATACCGAGATCGATCTTCTCGATCACCCGCCGTCCCAGGGAGTGGCTGTCGTACCAGGCGTTCAAAGACGGCTCGGCTTGGCACGCGAGCACGATCGCCCGAATCAAGCGAAACGTAATATCCTCATTTGGCTGCCACGCATCGATATCGGCGTCATCGGTAATGGTAACCTTCGCCGCCTCGGCATGAGCGTGAGTCATGCTGCGTGCCATCGCCCGGCGCACGCCGCGGAGCGGCTCGATCGGGCCCACTTCGGCGAGAATCTTGGCCGCGCGCTGCACATCGGTGGCAGTCACCGTGCTATCGGGTCCCGTCGGGGTAACGATGGAGATATCCACGTTCAGGCGCCGCGCCAGCGCACGCACGGCGGGCATGGCCCTCACACCCGCGGCCGGTCCTCGCGCCTGCGAGGCCGTCTCGTTGACGACCTCTTTACCGACCTCGACGCGGCCCACCACGGTGCCCGCATCAGCCTTTTCCGGAATTCTTCCAGCCTCACCTTCGAATTCCACCAGCGCATCACCGACCTGCAAAATGTCGCCGGGCTTGCCGTTCAGCTTGAGGATGCGCCCGCTCTGCGGGCTTGGGATATCGACGATGGCTTTGTCGGTTTCTACCGATACGAGTGGTTGATCGGCCTTAATCGCATCACCGACCTTCACGTGCCACTCGCGGATCTCCGCTTCCTGCAGGCCCTCGCCGAGATCAGGCAGCTTGAAGGTGCTCATGCCAGCTCCATGGTCTCGGTGGCTGCGGTCACAATCCGCGCGGTGTCTGGCATATAGGCGTTCTCCAACCGGTAGAGCGGCATCACCGTATCGTAACCGGCCACACGCCGGACCGGTGCGAGCAGATTCAACAGCCCACGTTCCGCAACCTCTGCTGCAACCTCCGCACCCATGCCCGCCGTTCGTGCGGCCTCGTGCACAATCACGCAGCGCCCGGTCTTGGCCACCGACTGCAAAATGGTTTCGCTGTCGAGCGGTTTGATGGTTGCTACATCGATGACTTCCGCACTGATCCCTTGCGTGGCCAACTGCTCGGCGGCGAGCATCGTCTCATGGGTCATGGCACCCCAGGTCACTAAAGTAATGTCGGTGCCCTCTCGGAGCACAAAACAGACATCAAGCGGCAGCGCCTCGCCGTTATCGGCCACCTCTTGTTTCATCAGGCGATAAATCCGCTTCGGCTCCAGAAACACCACCGGGTCAGGATCGCGGATGGCGGCGAGCAACAGCCCGTACGCGCGTGCCGGCGAGGACGGAATGACCACCCGCAGCCCCGGGATGTGTGCAAACAAAGTCTCGGTACTCTCAGAGTGGTGCTCGGGCGCATGGATACCGCCGCCAAACGGTGCCCGTAACACCATTGGACAGGTCAACCGTCCGCGTGTGCGATAGCGCAGTCGTGATGCATGATTCAATATCTGATCGAGAGTGGGGTAGATAAAACCCATGAACTGGATTTCCGCCACGGGCCGCATACCCTGTGCTGCCATGCCGATCGCCATCCCGGCGATGAGCGTTTCGGCAAGCGGCGTGTCCATGACGCGCTCCTCGCCGAAACGCTCTTGTAAGCCAGCGGTCGCGCGAAACACGCCGCCATTGACGCCCACGTCTTCGCCAAAAACTACGACGTTCTCGTCAGCCTGGATCTCATGCGCGAGCGCCAGATTAACCGCCTCGACCAAGGTGACTTCAGGCACTTTCTTTACCCTGCTTGCTTGCCTGCACGCGCTGATCGACATAAGCCGTGGGCAGCGTTTCATAAAGATAATCGAACATGCTTTCGGGCGGCGGTGCCGGCGTTGCTAGATATTCCTTGACGGCCGCCTCGACTTCGGCTGCAGCTTCAGCATTCAGCGCCTCCTCATCCTGTGAAGTCCAATGACCTTCGCGTTCGAGGTATTCCCGCAGGCGCTTGATTGGGTCGTACTGGCGTTGCTCCGCTAATTGCTCCTCGGACCGGTAGCGACGCGCATCGTCGGCGGTCGTGTGATCCCCCATACGATAGCTCAACGCTTCGATCACGCTTGGACCTTCCCCACGCCTAGCCTTATCCAGCGCGGCCGCCACGCGATGGTGCACGGCAATGATATCGTTACCGTCGACTTGCTCACCGTCGATGCCGCCGGCAATGGCTTTCTGCGCCAGTGTCTGCGCCTGTGTTTGTTTGCTGCGCGGCACTGAGATCGCCCACTGGTTGTTGCAGATCACGAAGACCGCCGGTAGTTGCCAGACACCTGCAAGATTGAGCGCTTCGTAAAAATCACCCTTCGAGGTTGCACCATCGCCCAAGGTACACACGGCCACGCGCGGTTGGCGCCGTAACTTGATCGCACAGGCAATGCCGACCGCATGCGGGACATGTGTGGCAATGGGCACACAGATGGGAAAATCTTCGCGCGGACCCGCATAGTCCATACCGCGTTCATCCCCACCCCAGTAGAGCAGCAGCTCGGTCATGGTGACGCCACGGGCAAACATCGCCCCGCATTCACGATAAGTCGGCAACAGCACATCCTCCGGGCGCATGGCATCGCCAACGGCGACGAACGTGGCTTCCTGTCCGAGCGAGGACGCATAGGTACCAAGTTGACCCGTACGCTGCAAGGCGATCGCTTTCTGGTCGAAGGTGCGCGTGCTCACCATAGCCCTATAAAGCGCAATGAGCTTCGCTGGATCGCACGCAAACTCGGGTAACGGACCCTTGAGCTCGGCACGATGATCGAGGAATTGCGTATATTGAACGACGAAACTGGTAACCGTTTTAGTCGAATCGCTCGACTGCCCGCGCTCAGCGACGGCTCGCCCAGCGCCCGACTTGTTGCTCTGGGTCATCTTTTATAGGTCCCTCTTATCCGGGATATGTTGATAGCGCGGCTGTTTTTCTACGCCGCTGCTTAGCGCCTATCCGCAGACTGCAGAATCGACTCTACCATACTGTCCGCCACACGGTGCGGCGCCTCGCCCGTCTTCACCGACTCCTCGAAGATGCGCGTAAGCGTATCATAAATCGCCATGATCTTTGCGTGCATGGCAGACTGATCATGTAACGCGATTTGGATAATACCACCGGCGTTCACCACATAGTCCGGCGCATATAGGATGCCACGTCGATGCAACACATCACCCTGTCGTACATCCTCGAGTTGGTTGTTGGCCGCACCGGCGACGATTCGGGCGTGCAAGCGCCCAATGGTGGCATCGTTGATCACGGCACCCAGCGCGCAAGGGGCGAATACGTCACAGGGTACATCGTAAATCCGTTCACTCGCCACTGCGGTAGCGCCGAATTCCTCGACGCAGCGCTCGCTCGCGGCGGGATTTACATCGCAAACCGTGAGGCGGGCGCCACGATTGTGCAGCTCGCGGGCCAGCGGATAGCCGACGTGGCCGACACCCTGGATGGCGACATGGATATCGGCGAGATCGTCGCCGCCGAGCTTGAACCTGACCGCGGCCTCGATAGCGCGACACACACCGAGCGCGGTGTGGGGTGAAGGGTCGCCCGTCCCCGCCAGGCTGGCCGACGTGCAAGCGACGTGGGATGTGTAGCGCGCAACGATATCCATGTCGGCGGGGCTAGTGCCACTATCGACGGCCGTAATGTAGCGCCCGCCGAGCTCGTCTACGAAACGAGCGAAGGACTCGAAGTACGCCTCGCGATCCTTAATGTACGGCGGGAGTATCAACACGGCCTTGCCACCGCCTTGCGGCAAGCCCGAGATGGCGGCCTTGTAGGTCATACCACGTGCGAGACGCATCGCATCGAGCACGGCCGCCTCGGTCGATGGATAGGGGAGTAAACGACAGCCGCCTAAGGCCGGTCCCAAACGCGTGCTGTGGATTGCGACGATCGCTTGCAAATCGACAGCGGGATCAAGCTTAAAGTGAACATCGCCGAAACCGAGGGAGGCAGCCAGTTCGAACAGATGCAAATCTTCGTTGGTTGGTGGCTTCTCATCAAACAGCACTTGCGTACTGGTACGTTTAGCTGCACTGCGCATAGGCAACCCTCAATACCGACCGCGAAATTACTGCGGCAGGACGCTTGATGACCAGACTACATCCCCCTCCCTGCGGCGAAAGCTACAACGTATGTTCGTTGCTGACCTGCTAACTAATTATAGCTCCCGCAAGTTTTACATACCGGGGCCCGACAAAGGTTTCTACTCGGTATTTTTTGGTGCAAAAAGGCCGCTTATTCAGCCGCCTGTAACGTGCTGCGCTGCTAACAGGACTGATCCGACGCTCGTCCTGCGGTGACGCTCGCGAGGTCACCGTAAGGGCGTCAGGGTCCGAGACCGATCTGGTGGTCCAAACTTCTTGATATCACGCTGTCAAATGAGTCGTTCCCGACCGCGCACGCCAAAACGGTATCCAGAGTTTGCCTAATAAAGAGGTGCATGATGGGTGTCGCGGTTAATCCGGAGCTGGAAACGTTCGCCCGAGACAATGTCCTGGTCGGCCTGACGGCGCCATCACTGCGCGCCGCGCTTGAACGTCGCCCAGGCTACTGCATTGGCAAGGCACGACGTTTCCTCGTTTATCAGGAGCGCATCGACAAAGAGTTGTTACAGCACTGTATCATCAGCGCTAATCGTTATACCGCCTGGTTCAAGCAAGGCGAGCAGACCCATGAGCAGATCAAGGCCTTTGTTGTGCAGTTCTCAGTGTTTTCCAATCTTTTCTTGATCGCCCAGCTTTACAAGATGATTCATGCCGACTCACTCGAGGGCATGCGCGCATCAAAAGAAATGCTGGCCAACGAGATCGGGGTGGTATTCAAGCCTTGGAAAAAGGGTAATGCGAAGCTACCGGTCAATGACGCAGGCACCGATCTGCAACTTGTTTCGCACTAGGGTACGGTTGAAGGTGGTGTGTTTCGATTCCGCGCCGCGCACTTCGAGTGGTTACTGCAGATCGCGCAGAAGCGCGTACTCGGGTTCAACGACGTCGGCAAGCGGCGGCACGGTACGGTCTCGACGTTGTTCTTTTGCGATGAGCTCAAGCGCCTGTATGGCAGTGAGGACCATCTGATATCGCGAGCCGCAAGTTACGCTGTGGAAAATTGGCCAGCCACCGGATTCTGGGACCAGCTGGCCGACGGTTTTAGCAAGTACAACGCTCGCACGGATACGGCGCTGCCGCTGGCCTTCTTCACCTGGCACGCGCGTCTCGAAGCCCAACACACCCAGGAAGAACCGGAAGAACTCTACTTTGCGCGCGATCTCGACGAGGGCGACTTCATCGGCTACGGCAACGAAATGCTCGACGGCGTCGCTGCTTTCTGGGACGGCCTAGAAAAACAGCGTAAAGAACTGCAGTGACGAGTGCCAAGTAGCTAGGAGACTGCCTGCTGAAGATCAACAATTGATTCTTCCTCGCTACTCGCTAATGCTTTTTCTTTTGATATGTCCCAATCAACTCTGTCTGGGCGAGCACATGCCCCTTCATGGCTTTCTCTAACTGAGCTTTGGTCGCGTGCCCCCTATCGGGCAGCGTGACGTCCAACGCATAAAGCTTGTGAAGGTAGCGGTGGCGCCCGATCGGCGGGCACGGGCCGCCGTATCCCGTACGCTTCCAGTCGTTCAGACCTTCCTTCGTACCGCCCGGAAGATCTTGCGCTGCCACGGCCTCCGCTAAGCCACCGGCATTCGCTGGAATGTTGTACAGCACCCAGTGGACCCACGTCATTCTCGGCGCCGACGGGTCCGGCGCATCGGGGTCGTCGACAATCAGCGCCAGGCTTTCAGTGCCCGCCGGCACATCCGTCCAGCTCAGAGCAGGGGAAATATCGTCGCCTTCACACGTGTAGCGCGTCGGTATCTCGCCATTGTGGCTGAATGCGGAGGATGTGAGTGTGAGTGCCATACTATTGCCCTCCTGTGTGCTTGCCCTAGGCTATCAATGCTACCGCGTCACGTCGCCCGGCAACACATGAGGTTCACATTGCCCGGTACCCGGTCGGCGTGTTGCCGTGCCAGCGCTTAAACGCGCGCGCGAAGTTGGCAGGCTCGGAAAATCCGAGCAAGAACGTGATCTCCCCAACCGACAGGTGCGATTCTTTGACGTAGCGTGCCGCGAGGTCGCGTCGCGTCTGCTCGAGAAGCTCTTTGTAACCCGTGCCCTCTGCTCTCAGGTGGCGTTGCAAAGTCCACAAGCTAATCTGGAGCACCTTCACTGCGAACTCTTGCGAAGCGGGGCCTGAGGAAAGCTGTTCGATCAATTTACCTCCAGCTGGTGCCTGACCGTCCCCTTCAGTCACATCAAACACCACTCCTACGATCACTACACCGACATTATCAACCGCTCGATTGTGGCGAAAGGTCCATTACTGGATTTCAGACATCCCAGCTCAATCCGATCGCCGTCCGGCGTCATGGCGCATCGCCATATTCTGCGTCGCAGCGTTCTTTGCACTCTGTCCCGGACGTATCTTTAGTGGGGGCAATTCACGCGCGGTTGCGAGGTGCACGCAGGGCTCACGCATGAACTTTCCGTGTTCGAGTTTTGATACGGAAAGTTTCAGTTTGGTCGCGGAAGCTTGAAATAGGTGCCGGCATAGCTGAGCACGACCCCTTCCGCTACGATTTGTTCGAGCCTTATGCCGCCTTCCAATTGCTCGCCTCTACGCAGCTGCCGGTCATTGATATAGACCAGATTTTCTGCCTCATTTGCCGAGTAGAGATGGATGTTCAATGTCAGCGCAGGCAACTGACGGCGGAAATCTGCTGGCATCTCCCGCAGCAGCGGTACCGCTGCCGTATCTATCGGTGCTGGCGCGTTGGCGGGCTGCCCGGCCGCCGGCTCGCCCGACGCTTGCGCGGGTGCTGGCGGACGCGCTACGGGCGCAGGTTCAGAGGGACTCGCCGCCACGCGTGCCTGGGTGGCCAGATCATCGGTTGCGGATCGGCTGGGCGCTGTGACGACCGGGCTCGTTGCCGGTGGCGCAGATGTCCTAACCGGTGTCTCGCGCGTAACGACCGCTTGCGCAGGCAGTGAGGGTTCAGTCATTACTTTGTTGGCCATTGAGGTAGGCGTTTGTGCGGGCCACCATCGCAGCACAGTCAACGTAACGCCCGCAAACAGCGCAAGTATGACAATTGCCGGCCACAGCCGTCGCCGTGCCGGCACCCAGGAAAATCCTGCCGTGCCAGCTGTCCTCAACATGCGCACCAGCTCGCGTTCCTGTTCCGACTTTTTCAGCGCATCGAGTATGTACGACATGACTAGCTCGTCTCGGCACGCGGCCCTTTGAGCAGCAGCGGTGGTGGCGCCAGGGAATCGTAGGTATTTAACTGCAAAAATGTCAAACGACCTACGATCCCGTCCTGCGCAAGGTTGTGCTCGCGTTGAAATGCCTTGACCTGTTCTTCAAGCTCCTTGTCAAAAACATCCTTTTTGCCAGCTGATACGGGTTCCCGCTGGTAGCGCGCCAAGACCTCGCGTAACCACACCACTGACTGACCCCGCATCCCCACGCGTAGAACCTGCCTCTCCGGTAGGGGAGGCTTCCACAACAAGAGGTATTGGCCATACCAATACCGCTCTATTTCACTGATGTCGAAGGTGTACTGCCGATCGCCGATCTGCGACAGCACGCGGCCCCCTTCCAGCGCCGACACCAACAGGTGATGCTTCTGTCCGTCATTGGCGATCAACTCAATCACCGCCGGTCGATTAAGATGGCGCAGGTTGTTCCACGTCCCGGACTGAAAGATACATTGCAATCCCGCCCGCACCGCGCGCGCGCATGCTGTATCTCCCCATAGCTTCTTGTAATCCTGACCCCAATTTGCGAACAGACCGACCATAGCGGTCTCGATATCAGTAGCGATCTCCGGATCAGCCAACAACTCCGCCAGCGTCGGACGCCGTTCCTGACTAACTTGTGCCGATTCACTCTGTACCACCACTGCTGTCTGCGCAAGCCCTTCGGGGGGACCGGCATCGGACTTCTCGGGTGCTGTCGGTGCAGTCTCCTGTGACGGCCTCGCAGCGGCTTGCACCTGTGTGTCCCCTATCGACTGTTCAAGTTGTTTTGCCGAAACGGCGGTGCCGTCGCCTGGATACCAGGTCTTTAAGGCCCCCGTGAGCTGCCAACCGAGAAGGAAGGCCGCCACAACGGCGGCGGTGGCGACAAAACCTGGCTGTAACATCTTGGCACGCAAAAAAGCGATTCCCACCTGGCCAGCACTGCGACGTACCACCGACGCGCGGACCCTCATCTTCCCTCGCGCGTAAGTCCCGAGTAGTGCACGGTCGCAGATCATGTTAATCACGCGTGGTATACCGCCGGACAAGCGATGTGCGCTGCGCATGGCGGCGCGCGTAAATAACTGATTCTTGGCTCCAGCCACGCGACAGCGATGCAAAATATAGTCACTCGTCTCGTGCGGGAACAGCGACATCAAGCTATACCTTGCGGTGATGCGCTGGGCGAGCTGACGCAAGTCTTCTTGCATTAACATCTTGTTCAACTCAGGTTGTCCCACAAGCAGGATCTGCAACAGCTTCTCTTTGTTGGTTTCCAGGTTAGTGAGAAGCCGCACCTGCTCAAGCACGTCGCGGCTGAGATTCTGCGCCTCGTCAATGATCAGTACGGTGCGACGGCCCTTGGCATGATTCGCAAGCAAGAATGCATTGAGCGCATCGATCAGTGACTTGACCGTGGCGTTGGCCTTTACGTAGTCGAGACGCAGCTCATCACAGATTGCACTGATGAATTCGCGCACCGACAAAATGGGGTACAACACCAAGGCGATATCCACGTTAGCCGGCAGCCGCTCCAGCAGCGCGCGAATAAGCATGGTCTTGCCGGTGCCCACGTCCCCCGTGAGCTGCACGAATCCGCCGCCCTCGGTGACACCGTAGATGAGATGTGCGAGCGCCTCCTGATGGCGCTTGCTGAGGTACAGATAGCGCGGATCCGGCGCGATGGAGAATGGGGGTTCCTTGAGACCGAAGTAGCGCGTATACATGACGGCAATCAGCGGCGCGGGGCCCGCCCCCCTGCAGGCACGTACCTCACTTGGCTGCAGTCCCGACTCATCAGCCGCTCACTGCGAGTGAATTCACGTGGCCAGGGAAGCAGCACGTTTGGCCCATCGCACGACCCGCTATCTCGTTGAAAATACAGTCTTATTGAGCATCATCGCTAGTAAGAAAAGTACTGTCAAGGCCAATTAGGGAGCGCGCCGTCGATCTGCCCTGGGCCTTGCAGCCGGCCCCCTCGGACGTGCCACGCGACTTGAGGCTGATGGGGCACGCGTGCGCCGACGGGGCAGGGCCAAGGGTGTCGCACTGCCGACTCCATGACCCGCAGCGAGCCCGAAGGAGCAGCCATCCGCTTATCAAGTATCTTCTTGCTGGCCCGGCTTGTACTCCGCCATCAGTTGCTGCTGGATGTTGGGCGGAACAGGTTCGTAGTGACTAAACTCGACACTGTACTGACCTTGCCCCCCGGTTACAGACTTGAGTTTTGACTGATAGTTATTCAACTCGCTCAGCGGTACCTGTCCTTTGATCACGACCATACCGCCGGCTTGTGTCTCGGTATTGCTGATGCGGCCGCGTTTGCCGGAGAGATCACCGGCAATATCCCCCATGTTGCCCTCGGGTGCAATAACCTCGATGTTCACGATCGGCTCAAGAGCAATGGGTTTTGCTTTTTTGATTGCATCTAAAAAGGCCTTCTTGCCCGCGGTAACAAAAGCAACCTCCTTAGAATCCACGGGATGATGTTTACCGTCATACAGCGTGACCTTAATGTCTTGCAGCTGGTAGCCGGCAATGGCACCCGACTCCAGCACCTGGCGCACGCCCTTCTCGACTGCGGGGATGAACTGGTTGGGAATTACGCCACCGACGACCCCATCGACAAACTCAAAACCGCTACCGCGCGGCAACGGCTCCACGCGTAGGAAGACTTCACCGAACTGTCCGGCTCCACCAGTCTGCTTCTTGTGACGATGATGACCCTCGGCATTGATGCTGATGGTCTCGCGATACGGAATCTTCGGCGGCCGTGTATTGACCTCGGCATTGTAGCGGTTCTTCATCTTCTCGAGGATGACCCGCAGGTGCAAATCACCGAGTCCTCGGACTACTGTCTCATTCATAGCCGCATTGTGCTCCACCACAAAGCATGGATCCTCCGCGGCAAGTTTCTGCAACGCACTNNAACGCACTAGAGATCTTCTGTTCATCGCCCCGCTTCGTCGGCTCGATGGCAAGCCCGACCATGGGTTGCGGAAGATTGATGGGACGTACGTGGTAGTCATCCTCGTCATGGGAGTCGTGTAGTACAGCGTCGAACTGCACTTCTTCCACCTTGGCCACTGCGCAGATATCCCCGGGTACACCAGCGTCTGTCTCACGATGCTCCTTACCTTGAAGCTTGAACAGGTGGCCGACTTTGAAGGGCTTGCGGGCATCGTTTACATAAAGTTGGCTATCCTTATTGATCGTGCCCTGGTGAATGCGAAAGACGCCGAACTTGCCAACGAACGGATCGACAGCAACCCTGAATACATGCGC
>JABAOH010017757.1_pt2 | contig 35184 bp, 20 predicted proteins | sample 7062181 | NCBI WGS metagenome assembly JABAOH01 (sample SAMN14538630, study PRJNA623070) | marine sediment metagenome | biome: marine biome [ENVO:00000428]; feature: marine pelagic biome [ENVO:01000023]; material: deep marine sediment [ENVO:00002113]; isolation source: pool of 5 deep marine... | reverse complement strand
AATTCTTCAACATCTACGTCCATTTTTTTCAGCTCTTCGGCCATACATTTGATTCGGTCGGTCTCTTTGCTGCGAGCCTGGGGGACGTTCAGCAGTTTGGTTGAGCCTTTGGCGAAGGCGGCGGTAACGGCCATAGCGGGCAGGGCATCGGGGGTTTTGTTCATATCAAGCTCGGCGCCCTTAAGGTTTGCAGCTTTAACCGTTACTGAGTTTGGGCCAATACTAATATCGGCACCCATGGCCTTTAGGTAATCAACTACTGCCTTGTCCGGCTGACTATCTGCAAAATCCAGCCCAAGCAAGGTTACTTCCTCTGCGGACATAGCAGCAGCGCAGAGGAAAAACGTGGCACTGGAAAAATCGGCAGGGATTGTCTCATCAAAGGCCTTGTAGCTCTGATTGCCTTTGATTCTGAATTGGCGCATCTGTTGGTTTTCATATTCAATTTTCTGTTTATCGAGCCAGTCGAGTGTCATCTGGACATAACCCGGCTCGTTGAGCAGAGTAACATCTATCTCGGTATCATTTGACGCCAGCGGTGCGCATAAGAGCAGGCTGGACAGGTATTGACTGGTGGTGGCGGGGATGGAGGTTTTTCCGCCTGTTAGTTTTCCGGTTATTTCAACAGGGACTTTGCCGTTGTTTTTAAGACTGGTGCATTTTGCTCCGAGCTCACTAAGGGCGTCCATTAGCGGCCCGATGGGGCGGGTCTGAATTTGCTCATCGCCGGTGAAAGTTGTGGTCCAGCCGGGCTGGATCAGAGCGGCTGAGCCCATTGCGATACGCAGCGTTGTGCCGGAATTGCCCACGTCGATAATTTCAGATGGGGAGCTAATCTCGCCGCCTGTGCCTGTTACTTTCCAGAGCTTGGGGTCGGATGTGTCAATCTTAGCTCCTAACGCTCGGTAGCAGCCCACGGCTGCCTGCGTGTCGCTTGAATCCAATGGATTGCGAATGTTACTTTGGCCGGCTGCTAAAGAGGCGATTGCGACGGCGCGAATAGTGTGCGATTTAGAGCCGGGAATTACGACCGTTCCTTTTAACCGTGATTTTCTTACAATCAATTTCATATTTTCGTATATCGTATGTCGTATCCGCCAGATAGAAGCGGACTTTTCAGTATCGTATTGTGTGTTGCACTTTTATCAAAAATGGCGAAGAATTGAAAGAAGATTTTTAAACGCAGATTACGCAGATTTAGTCACGGAATTGCCGCTCTGCGAGGGTTGCAGCTTAGGAAATGTTTAGAGTAGTAGTCATATGACTATGACTGTTTAATACTTAGAAAACATTATTTCGATAATGTAATAGTCAAATGACTATTGTGCAATTGCCTTGAATTCTTAGGGTCTTACTGCCCGGTTGTAGATGCGGACATCATCAATCAGGCCGGACCAGAAGGTTCCGGGTTCCATAGCCTTGCCGGTGCCAATGTACAGACCATTATCTGAGCCTGCCAAATTAGCCTGTGTGTCTTTGGCTACTTCAACGTCATCTACGTATAGGATTCGCTGAGAGCCATCCCATACAAATCCGATGAGGTGCCATTGGTTATCTATAACCACGATTTCCGATACAAGTGGTTTTGGGACAGACCTACCACCAGGAGGAAGGGCTAACCCGGTCATAAGATTACCACCTGAAGAATCTGCGCCAAGCCATGTCGCACCGGTCCCACCGATACCATCTGTCTGAGATATGATTACCTGTCCGGGCGCACCACCTTTAATCCAAGCAAATACGCTGAACTCTCCATCTGCCGGATTTAAGACAAAATCTGTCTCGATATAATCATCAATCCCATCTAATTCCAGAGCTCCGGCTACCCGACCTTCGAGTGGTCGCCATTGTGGATCACCGTTAAGCGTACCATCGTATTGGCCGGAACTGTCGTGCGCAACAATACCTTCGGTCTCGTCCAACTTCCAGTGGGCAATCCAATGTGCGATCAGTTCAAGGTCTGGGATCTCCTCCTGCCAGTATTCCATCAAGAGAGCCAGGTCCTGTTCATCAACCATACCATCACCGTCGGGTAGTGGCGCAATATCAACTGTCAGCTCATCCTGGCCCCAGTATTCAATTAGTTTCAGCAGATCCTGGAGTTCCACAATTCCATCGCCGTTAAAGTCCGGAGATGCCTGTTCCGGAATCAGTTCTACATCTACGCGAACAGCATGCCCATCGATCACACTAACGTTTTTCACCAAACGAGGCATATACCCATAGGCGTGATATGCAATGTCGTATATATCGGGTAAGAGCATCCTGTGATAGTCGCCAACGTTAGGGTCAGTGAATACGGGATGAGAGTTGCCTTTTACCAGCACTTGCGCCCAAAGTGGTGCGCCGGATGCACGGTCGGTAATAATCCCGCGTACGCTAGATTGCCTCGAGAAAGCTCAGCATAGACTCAGAATTATCATTCCATAGGGCCGGGATTTGAGAGTTGTATAGTTCGATAGTCACCTCATTACAACTTACGTAGCGGTAGTTCCAGTCCGCCATCTCTCCAATAACAGGATACCAGAGGGCGCTATTTACAATGCCGTCAGGAAATTGTGAACTATTCCACATTCTCGGATTGTGCATAGTGTAACGCCTGGAGATTTCTTCATACAGAAGGTCGTCGGGTGTAGGTGTATCCACGGCTTGCATCTGTTCGTTGTAACCATAAGGATAACAAACGAGCATCGCACTCATATGAAAACCAGCAGAGAGGACAAAGCTGTTTTCAACCGTCCAGTTCATGATGTGCTGTACTTCCGGCTGACGGTTTTTGGCATCCAGCGGTTCACCGGTGAATGTATTTAGACTGCTGTCAGTTAGCAGCGGGAAGTTGCGGTTCAGATCAATGCCATTGGCATTGGCTCGTGTGTTCCTCTCAAGGCCGTCCGGATTCATCAAGGGCACAGTCCAAATGGCTGTGCTGTCAACAAGGTTTGTGATGCGTTGGTCTGTCCCGTAACCCGTCAAGAGCATATCGATGAAGTACAGGCACATTTCAGTGCCCAGGGGTTCGTTGCCGTGCATTGTAGAGACATATTTGAATTCCGGCTCATCTTCCTCATCATCAGGATTATCGCTTATAAGCATGGCCCAGAGTTCGCGTCCCTCGACCGACTGGCCAAGAGTGTATAGGCGGCAAATCTCAGGGTATGCCTCGGCGTAGATGTTCAGCTCATCCGTAAGAGTGGCATAATTGTGGTGTTCACCCAAATCCATGAGTTCAATACCTTGCGATTGAGGTTGCCGCTCAATCTGGCGGTATTCATATCCGCTTTGTTTGAGTTTTTCGAGTTCTTCCAAGGTTGCGTGTATCGTGACAACATTACCCTGGACATTACTGATGTCGTATCCTGCACCGGCCAGCTCGTTTAGAGCGTCACGATTGGGAATTGTCACCTCTACTACCACAATAGTACCCAGCCTGGGGCCAGCAGCCGTTATATGGGTTGACTCGACATTGCTATCCTCAGTTTGTCCTATAGCAGCACTCAATAAAAAAGTAACAGTGAATCCAATTAGCATTAGCCTGACAACAGAACCGCTTAACCATTTCATTTTACACCATCCTTTCTGCCCTTTTAGGGCAATATTAGAGCCAGAGCAGAAAAAAATATTTCTTTCCGGCTGGGTCAAATTGGCCGGTGAGTGACATGGTGAATATACGGGCACAGTAATAGACCACAGGGATAACAGTAATACAAAGCCACGATTTCATCCTTTCAACTCCTCAAGTGACATGTAGTGTATCTGTTCAAGAGAAAAACATCAAGGAAAAAATACATTTCGTATTGCGCATCGTGGGTAGCGTGACGTTAGGAGGGTTTTTGGTTATTTTTTTTGGATTTTCAAGGCAAAAATGGGAGAGTTTATTGAAGCTAATCGCAGGCGGGGTCAAAGAGATTTGTGCATTTGAGCCAATCGTCGGCTAATATTATAAAATCCAGAAAGTCAACATAGCAATCACCATTAAGGTCGGCTTTGAGTTTTGTCCGGCATTGAGATATTGTGAATGCTTTATCGCTCGTGTCACTGACGAGCTTATTATCTAAATCACTAATACGAATCAGACATTCGTTTGAATTGATTAGCGGAATCGTGTCCCAATCGTACCAACCGGTATTGGGCGATTGGGCTATCTTCTGCCAGGTTTGACCATCGTCGAGAGAATACTCGATTATCACGTAGTCTGTTTGGGTGCCTTCGATTATTTTCCAGGTGATAGTATATTTGCCTGTTGCTATAAGGTTTTCACTGCCATTTGGTGAAAGCACAATTGGTTTCGGAGTAACGGTATAACTCCATGCTTCATTAGGCTCATATATGCCCGGAGCATCTAAGTTGTTGGTGTGGCGTTCCACCCAGGTAAGAGTTACGTCAAGCTCATCAATCTTTACCAGGACATAGCCGTACTTTCTGGCATGGTGCCATTGTTCCACAGTATAGCCACTGTTATTGCCATCGTAGGGCGGCGACCAGGTATAGGGCGGTGCCCCAGCGGTTGCGACGACGAATTGATGTATGTCATTATCCGGATTACCATCGCCATCATCAACGTGTGCATGGTCGTAGAAGTGGTCATGGCCGCAGAAATACGTTCGCCCTCCTGCATTTTTGATACTTGTCCAAAAGGCATCCCGTTCGGCAGGAAAGTAATCGAGGCAATCGTTATGTCGGACTCGAAAAGCCTGCTCATGTCCGGCGAGGAAGATGTGCGGCTTTGTATTGGTGGTTAATTGGTTATCCAGCCATTGTTGATTGATTTTATGGTGAAAATCATGCCTTCTGCCGGCGTATTGATCGAGCATGACAATAAAGGCATTTTTGTGCGTAACGGAATAGGTCATAAATTTTTCGTTTGCAGGGCCGTTGTCGGGCAGCTTCTGTTTGGGATAAGAGTTGTTGCCGAATACGTTAAGCCAGCGCAGCATGTTATTATCATTCGGATCGGGGCTGGTGCCGGGATAGGGATAGTGACTCCATACATCGCCAAGCTCGTGATTGCCACGGCCGACATAGACGGCTATACCAGCATCATAAACCGGTTCCATTATTTCTACCCATACTCTGAGCTGGGCTTCGAATTCATCTGTGTCGATTGCCCGGTGGCCGGAGACGAGGTCGCCGGAAAAAATAACAAAATCGACGCCCTGGCTTTTAATCTCGGTGACAATCTCACGGAGGATAAGCGGATTTATTCCATTGATGGAGCCACGGCTGTCGCAGGTGACAATAAATTTCCAGGACTCCTGAGAAATAGCTGTCGGAGAAAAAGCCGTTAGAAAAAGAACGGCAAGAACGAACTTCATTGGAATTGTTTTTCTGATTCCCCGGCCCTCCTTAAAAAAACACATTCGTTTCGGTGTTGAATGTGGTTGTCTGTTAGACGCAGGTTATTCGGATTTATCTTCTTGTTTTGTGTACCAATCGGCCTTGCGCTTATTTTGCTCTATAAGGATTTCGAAATCGTTGATGTCGATTGCTCCGTCGGCATTGATGTCGCCGAGTAGATAACTTTCCGGTGATTTTTTGCTGTTTAAGATGTTATTGAGCAGAATAGTAAAGTCTGATTCGTTAACGATACCATCGGCATTGAGGTCATACCAAAAGATACTGTCGCTGTCTTGTTTATCGCTGATGTTCCAGGCAAGGCCATAGCGCTCGGCTATGGCTATTTCTCTTGGGTCGTCAGTATCGTTCATGGACAGAATAATTTCGTAGCTGGTATAGTTGGGGTCTGCGGGGACGTAAATGTGCTCAACATTGTCAACATTGCTGTCGCTGTAATCGAGCAGATAGTCGTTGTTGGAGTTATTCGGGTCGATGGCCCAGAGTTCGAGGCGGAGATTGTTGTCTCTTTCAAGGGCTGATTCAAAAGGATAGGTGCTTTTATAGTGTTTGTTCCAGATGGCTGTGGTGGTAATAAGTTTACCGGCAGGTTCCGCTAATGTGATTTTGTACACATTCTGGAGCCTCTGGGTATTATCCAGCTGGTTTAAGTCCCAGCCGGTTGTTGGAATATCACCGGGCTTATTTGGTCCGGCGATTAAATGGTTGTAGGCCCCGACTGCATTTAACATACCGGCCCCCTGAATGTAGTCGAGGGGGGCTGTGTGGTCGTCGTCGGTTTGGAGCAGACCCTTGTGCCAGTAGGGCAGCTTGACTGCGGAATTTAGTAAAATAGCTTTGATTACGCAATTTCCGCCTTCCGGTGAGATAGCCGGACTTAAGGTGGGGTCCTGTTTGGCTTTTTGAACGAGCAGGCCGATTGTTCCTGCAACTATCGGGGTCGAGAAGCTCGACCAGTTACCGGTTGGTTCATAGCTGTTGGGTTTGTCATCGTTTGCAGCTAAGCAATTACCGGGAGCGACGATGTCAGGTTTGCAGCGGTCATCGCCGGTCGGGCCGAAAGTCGAATGCTCCGGATAGGCCAAGGCAAAATGTTCCATATTGGTTGCAAGGTCTTCGGTTTTTACCGAGTCGATTACACCAACACCGATGACGTTTGCTCCGGCACCCGGATACAGAACAGGGTCATGAGCATCGTTGCCGTTACCTATGGCGGCGACGATAATAAGGCCGTAGTGCTCAGCCAATGATTCAATACCACTTGTCCACCAGTCTTCAAATTGAATGCCATTACCGATGGTTATAATATCCGCATCAGGTGGTGAGTGCTCGAATACATAATTAGTTAAGAAATGCCAAAATTCGTAGATATCAGCCTGGGCCTGCGGAGCTGTGCCCTGATAGTAAAATTGTCCAATTCGGGGATAGAAAGCGTCGGGGTACTCGCCGAGCAGTATAGAGCAGATGGCTGTCGAATGAGGTGAAATTCCTGCAGGCGGTTGTCCCTGGTCGTGAAAGCTGAGACTACCGGCTTTGAAACAGTTATGTTCGATACCGGGTCGGTAATCGTTTTGTGGCTCATCGTCGATATAGGTAATGCTGCGGCAGATGACGGCGAATTTTACGCCATCGCCTGTCAGATTAGGTTCTATTCGTCGTAAGGCGTAAATTCCAGCATATTCTAATCCCTGCGGCTGGAGAGTTTTGGCGTTTTGTGGCTCCTGGGCTCTGGCGGTAGTGCCGGCGCTTAACAATGCTGCCATGCATGTTATCAAGCTCAACAACAATGTTTTTTTAGCTGTTTGTATCACTTCATAACTCCAGAGGGGGCGCAAAATACCCGCAGGAACAAAGTTGCTCCCCCGATAAGCCAACCTCCTTAGCTTATACAATTCTGTCCATAAATTCTTGATACTATAATACCATAAAAAGCCATTGTTTTCAAGTAAATTATCCGGCAGGTTCCTGTAATAATGTGGTTTTTAGCATTAGAAGGTTGGTTTTTGAAAACTTCTGGAGAAATCTTGCCTTTATTAGCTGTAGTTGCTATACTCAGGCCAGTATTCAGAGTGTTTTGTTGTTATTTGGTTTGCTGCCTGCACCTGTGGTTGCCTGCACAGGTTACGCAGGCACAGGTGTAATTATGAAGGTAATTTTAGATTCCGGACAAATCGAGCAGATTCTCAAGGATTTGACAGGTCGTATTCTTTCTGAGACGCCGGCTGAGATGGATATTGCAGTAATCGGTATTCGCAGCAGGGGAGAGGTCCTTGCCCAGAGGTTATCAGGCCAATTGTCACGGCAGCTTGGTAAAGATGTTCAGTGTGGGACTCTGGATATAACGCTTTACCGTGACGATTTGAATTCTCCGCAAGGCACTGCCCAGCCGCTGGTTCGCACCACGGAAATCGGATTCGATATAGACGATAAAATCATTATTTTGGTTGATGATGTTCTATATACCGGCCGGTCAGCGCGGGCAGCGATGGATGCTCTTATAGATTTGGGCAGGCCCAGGGCGATAAGGTTGGCGGTCCTCGTTGACCGCCTCGGCAGAGAGCTACCGATACAAGCTGATTACGCCGGGTATAAGACCGACGCTGCGCCCGGAAAATTAGTTCAGGTCAACCTTGTCGAATCGGATGGAAAAGACGAGGTTGTCATCGAGTGAATGAGTGAATAGGGAAATGAGTAAATAGTGACGCCTTAACTCATATATGAATATACGAAACTATGGCGTTAAAAAGAAAAAGTAAACAATTCAAGTGGCATCACAAACATTTACTTGGGCTGCGGGAGCTTAGTGCCGAAGAGATTACGTATATTCTTGACACAGCTAAAGGTTTTGAGCAAATAAGCACGCGGTCGGTCAAGAAGGCCCCACCTTTGCGGGGCAAGGTTGTAGTAAATTTGTTTTTTGAAGACAGCACACGGACGCGAAACAGCTTTGCCCTGGCTGCGAGTCGATTGAGCGCTGATATTATCGAATTTACCAGGAAGATGAGCTCCGTCAGTAAAGGTGAGACCCTTTTGGATACGGCCAGGAATCTGGAAGCGATGGGGATTGATATTGTAGTGATTCGGCACGGTGCCGGCGGAGTGCCGAAGTTTCTGAGCAGGAATATCAACGCCTGCGTGGTCAATGCCGGCGACGGATTCTGCGAGCATCCGACACAGGGTCTTCTGGATGTCTATACCATTCGCAAAATAAAAGGCACCCTTGAGGGCTTAAAGATAGCGATTGTCGGCGATATAGCGCACTCGCGCGTTGCCCGCAGTGATATGTGGGCGATGACAAAGCTCGGCGCCGAGGTAATATTAGTCGGTCCGCCTACACTTATGCCGACACAGGCAGACCGATTGCCGGTCAAGGTAAGCTACAGCCTTGATGAGGTTATCGAGAAGGTCGATGTGATAAATATGCTTCGGATTCAGTTCGAGCGGCTCGGTGGCAATCCTTTTCCTTCGGTACGTGAATACTCGCATTATTTCGGACTGACTGTCGAGCGTATGAAAAGGACCAAATCGGATATTTTGGTTATGCACCCCGGGCCGATTAACAGGGGGCTTGAGATGGAAAGTGAAGTAGCCGACGGCCGGAACAGCGTTATCTTAGAGCAGGTAACCAACGGCCTGGCTGTGAGAATGGCGGTGCTGTTTCTCGTCAATCAGGCAGCAGCACAGAAAGAGTGATTATTGGTTATTTATTATTGACTATTTTGTTGTGAACTTTGAGCTGTGGACTCTGTACTTTTAATAAAAAATGGACGAGTGATAGACCCTGCGAACGGCGTAGACAAAAAATATGATGTGCTTATCGTCGATGGAAAGATTGCAGAGGTTGGTGAAAAGACTCAAGACCCAAGACTCAAGACTCAAGACTGTAAGGTTATTGATGCGGCCGGCAAATTAGTTGTGCCGGGTCTGATTGACATCCACGTTCACTTTCGGGAGCCGGGCGATGAAGAGGAGGAAACAATAGCGAGCGGCTCAGAGGCGGCGGTGGCAGCAGGCTTTACCTCAGTTGTCTGTATGCCGAATACTAATCCTGTCATAGAAAATGAAACCGATGTCGAATACATCCATAGAAAGGGCAGACAGGCCAGGAAAACTCATGTCTATACAATGGGGGCCATTACGAAAGGACTTGAAGGTGTTGAGCTTGCGGAGATGGGATTTATGGCTGATGCCGGGGCTGTTGGTTTTACCGATGACGGTAAGGGAGTACAGGACCCTGGTGTTATGCTGCGGGCCTTAAAATATGCTGCTATGTTCGATGTGGTTATAACTGAGCATTGTCAGGATGACGGCATTGCNNCTGGCGGAAGAGGCGATGCTGTGGCGGGATATTCAGCTTATCAAAAAGGCAAAGGTTCGCTATCACGCCCAGCACATATCGACGGCCGGAGCGATTGAGCTGATAAGAGTGGCAAAGAAAGAATCTCTTCCGATTACCTGTGAGGTTGCACCGCATCATTTGCTTTTGAGCGAGGAATGCTGCGCCGAATATGACACAAACTATAAGGTGAATCCACCTTTACGGACGGAAAAGGATATTGAAGCTCTAAAGCAGGCAATAGCCGATGGACTGGTTGATGCTTTGGCAACGGACCACGCTCCGCACCTGCAGAGTGAAAAGGAGCTGGAGTTTTTAGCTGCTCCTTTCGGCATAGCATCTCTGGAATGTGCTCTGGGTCTTTATGTCAAGGCTCTTATTGAGCCTGGCGTTCTGGACTGGCCCGGCTTGATTAGCTTGATGACTGAAAAGCCGGCAAAGATAATCGGTGTTGACAAGGGCACACTTGGGGTAGGCAAACAGGCCGACGTTACTATTATCGACCCAAATTCCGAGTATGAAATTGACGTAAACACATTCCGTTCCAAGAGCAGGAACTGTCCATATCACGGCTGGAAAGTCAAAGGCAAGGTCGAAAAAACAATCGTCGGCGGCGAGATTAGATTCGAGGTCGAGAACCAATAGTGCGTAGTTGAGAGTTGATAAACCATGAACTACGAACTATGACTCATGTTTATTATTGACGGTCATAATCTGTTGCATTCAATCCATAAAGAGGACTTTGATTCTGGGGCAATCAGCGATGTTATGTTATGCCGGATTGTCGGTAGATATTTAAAGCAAATCGGCCAAAGTGGTGAAATTATTTTTGATGGAACCGGTCCGCGAGACAAAAGCGAATTCGATAATATAAGTAATCTGGAGGTTTTTTTTGCCGGCTTAGGGACGGATACCGACACAGTAATCGAAGATAAAATAGGCGCAAATACAGCGCCGAGAAGATTAACGATTGTCAGCAGCGACCGAAGATTGCGAAAAGCGGCACAGGCCAGAAAGGCAATATCAGTAAAGTCAGAGGTTTTCTGGAAGAATATCCAGAAGCAATTGAGTCGAAGAAGAACGACAAAAGAACCAGCCGAAAAACGCCAAGGACTAAGTGACGGCGAAACCAAGCAATGGCTTGAGTTTTTCGGCCTTGAGCAATGAATGGGCTTAAAGCGTGGAATATAAAATGTGTCTCGAATAGAATAATTGATACGGAACTATGTGCGAATCCAGGATGACCGATAACGCGCTTCTTTTAAGCTTTTTGCTCTTTTCATTCGAACTGAAGGTGGTGTCAGAGTAAAACAAAATCCCTCGATAAGCTGGAGCTTTCTGTCCCAGAATCGAGGGATTTTGTTACACGGGGTCTTTTATCTTCTTAACAATTTATATTGAATCTCTGAATTCTCCGGCAAAATCGTACTCTTTGTTGTCTATTATCACTTTTTGAATAGTTAATGTGGCGGTTCGTGAACTTGGTATCCAATCTGTCCCGAAGCTGACTCTGCCACTTTCATCTGTTGTACCGGAAACATTGCCACTATAAGCACCACTCCAGGTTCCCTGTATAGTCGCTCCGCTGATAGGTTGTCCGGAAGTTTTATTCTGTGTAAGCGTAATCACTGCCGTTGCTGTATCCCAAGTTAGGAAGGCCCGCTTCCTCGACATACCAATGTTGATGCGTATTTGTGGAGTGCTCAATTGGATGTAATCGGTCTTGGTTTCAGTATCTGTGCCGCCCATGCCTGTTACTGTTAAACTGACGGTGTAATTACCGATGTTTCTGTGCCTGTAGGTATGAATTGGATTCAGTTCAGTTGATGTTGTTCCATCACCGAAGTTCCATGACCGGCTCTCGATATATCCAGAGGATGTGTTAGTGAATTGCACCACTAGAGGGCCGTCACCGATTCTCGGTTTTCCTATGAAGTTGGCCACGGGTACCGCAGGCATCGTCAGGGTGACGTAGTTCTCCTTGGTTTTGGTATTCGAACCGGCTGGACCTATTACCTTCAAGGTTACAGTGTATGTACCAGGATTCTTATACGTGTGAGTTGGATTCCTCTCGGTTGATGTTTCTCCGTCTCCGAAGTCCCACAACCAGGTTGTGATACCTCCGTAATCTGCGGATTCCATCCAACCGACTAACATGCCACCATCTTCGGTGCGGGTGATATAATGGGCCGGACAGGAGGATTGATCAATGAATTGCACGGTCATGGGCGCATCCATCTGTATAGGTTCTTTTGAAAGGTCAGCTTCAGGAATAGTAGGTGTCAATCCCTGGATATAGGTGGCCTTGGTTTCGGTATCCGAGCCGTCTGGGCCTGTTACTGTCAAGCTTATGCTGTAAGAATGAGGTTGGTGAAATGTGTGAACCGGATTCTTATCGATTGACGTTGTTCCGTCGTCGAAATCCCATAACCAGCTGGTGATATTTCCGGTGGACCGATCAGTGAATTGTACAGTCAGCGGTTCAGGACCGATTTTCGGTTCTGCCGTAAACTCCGCTGCAAGAGGCAAAGGTCCTGGTCCTGGTCCGGGTTCTGGTCCAGGTCCTGGGCTAGGTCCTGGTTCTGGGCTAGGTTTCTGTTGAAGAGCAGCAAAAGCATCTACTATTCCCCAGCCGTATTCTATGTCCCAGCCTGCCATTCCCTTATCCTCTGCGGTGAATTCTAAAGCCTCTCTGACTCCATCGGGTGTGTTGGCAATTCCACTGGCCATGAGCAAGGCTGCAACTCCGGAGACATGCGCGGCAGCCATTGAAGTTCCCTCCATAAAGCAGTAACCCCAGAATATTTCGCTGGTACCGTTTTTCTGATAGGTCTGCTGTAAAATCCCATCACTATAGCCATCTCCACTCTGGTCAACATTAAGGTCCCCGCCCGGAGCTACTAAATCCAGACTTAGTCCGTAGTTGGAGTAATAAGCTAAAGTTTCATCATAACGTGTGGCGCCGACCGCAATAACATAATCATCGTAGGCGGCAGGATAACATATATTTCCTGAGCCATCATTACCGGCAGGGGCAATTACGGTTACGCCATAATTGTAAGCATAAGCTACTGCATTCTCTAAAGTTTTTGAGGGCTCAGTTCCTCCCAGGCCCAGGTTAATCACGTTCGCGCCCTGGTAAGTTGCCCAAATAATACCTTCTGCTACATTAGCATAAGTTCCAACTCCCCTGCTGTTCAATACCTTTACAGGCATTAAGGAGGCATTATAAGCTATACCAGCTACTCCGATTTCGTTATAAGTACTTTGAGCGATAATACCTGCTATATGAGTTCCGTGCCCGGGATTTGAATCATCATCAGGGTATTGATCTTGATTAACAAAGTCATAACCAGCCACAAAGTCCGTTTCAGCTAAATCTGGAGCTCGCTGGTAGAACCTTGTGGGCCCTGTGGGATCTTGTTCGTAGCGAGATTTAGCGGTGACACCCGTGTCAAGAATTGCCACGACTATTCCTGAGCCGGTAGAGAGACTCCAGGCTGATTGCATTTGAATACCGCCGTGACTTTGATTATATAGGTGCCACTGAAGGTAATATAGATCATCATTTGGGCGCATCATGGCAGAAGCAATGTAATTTGCTTCAGCATACTCGACGCTGGCATTTGCCTGATAAATACCAACCATTTCGTCGACTGTACTACCGCTTGGAATCCTTATTATTTTGAAACCGGCGGTTGAGCTGGTGTAGACAGTATAAGCGCCTTGAACTGCATTTAAGGCGGCTATCTCCGCCTCCGAAACGTTTGGCTTGAATTTGACGATGATCTCACCCGGAACGTACTTCTGGCCCACTCGGGGCAGACCCTTTTCAAAAATTTGGTTTTCGGCTGCACTGTTCTGAGTAAAGACTGCAACAAGCAAAAGTAAGAATAGCGCACTTGAGCATAGCTTTTTCATCGCTCACTCCTCCCAAAAATGGATTTTTCTTAACAATCTTATATAAAAAACCGCAATGTTTTCTTTTAGGATATTATAGCCGAATTTCTCGAATAAAGCAAGAGAATTTTATAAAAATTGTCATTTGAACGCTTTTCGAAGGTGTTTGCCAGACCCCCATTTTTCGAAAAATTGCAAAGCGGCCCCTTCTTTGTGTGATTCCATTAAATCTTGCCGGAATTTTATATTGCTTAATTCAGAGGAAAGGTGTATAAGGGTGTTTTTTAAGGTGCGTCGAGTACGGGGCACCAGACCGATATTATTTATTTTGCTTTGCCTGCATACAGCAGATTACCGGGCTGTATGGGCATCCCCTGTAGGGTGCTTATAGGACCTGTTGAGAGGGGCGTTATTGAGCTAACTTGTTTATGGTTTTTGCTTTACAGAAATGGAGAATCTATGGATAAACGCAAAATGGTTACGATTGACGGTAATACGGCGGCGGCATACGTGGCCCACGCTACGAACGAAGTTATTGCAATATACCCGATTACACCGAGCTCACCTATGGGTGAAATGGCTGATGCCAAGACAGCCAAAGGCCAGCCCAATATCTGGGGAACGGTTCCTTCGGTTACGGAGATGCAGTCGGAAGCCGGTGCGGCAGGGGCTGTGCACGGGGCGTTGGCGACCGGTGCTTTAACGACGACTTTCACCGCCTCACAGGGGCTTTTGCTGATGATTCCCAATATGTATAAAATTGCCGGCGAACTGCTGCCTACCGTCTTTCACATTTCAGCTCGTTCGTTGGCCTGTCAGGCACTTTCAATATTCGGCGACCATTCTGATGTGATGACCTGTCGAGAGACCGGCTTTGCGATGCTCTGTTCGGGCAGCGTTCAGGAGGTTATGGATTTAGCACTTATTGCTCAACAGGCCACTCTGGCCTCGCAGGTACCTTTCCTGCATTTCTTTGATGGCTTCAGGACCAGTCATGAGGTTCAGAAGGTTGAGGAATTAACGCTCGATGATATGCGGGCTATGATTGACGACGAGCTGGTTGCCCGGCATAAGGGCAGCGCACTTACACCGGACAGGCCGATGATTTCCGGCACCGCACAAAATCCGGATGTGTACTTCCAGGGCAGAGAGACGGTGAACAAATATTATTTAGCTGCGCCGCAGATTGTTCAGGATACAATGGATAAGTTCGCAAAGCTGGTCGGAAGGCAATATCGTTTGTTCGATTATGCCGGTGCGGCGGATGCCGAGAAGGTGATTATCATGATGGGCTCAGGATCTGAAAGCGCTCATGAGACGGCTGAGTTTCTGGCCTCTCAAGGTGAGAAAGTGGGAGTGGTGAAGGTCCGGCTCTACAGGCCGTTCAGCACCGAGCACTTTATTGCTGCTTTGCCCAAAACCGTGAAAAAGATTGCGGTACTGGACAGAACAAAAGAGCCTGGATCTCTTGGTGAGCCGTTATATCTGGATGTTCGCACCTCTATCGGTGAGGCTATGTTTGCGGGTAAAACGGCTTTCAAGAAATATCCGCTTGTTGTTGGCGGACGGTATGGGCTTGGCTCAAAGGACTTTACGCCTGCTATGGTCAAGGCCGTTTTTGATAATCTCGATGCTGCAAAACCCAAAAATGGTTTTACAGTGGGCATCATTGACGATGTAACGAATACCAGCCTGGAAGTTGACGAATCTTTTGATATTGCCGGTAAAAAACTTTTATCCGGCATGTTTTTTGGGCTTGGCGCAGATGGTACTGTGGGTGCGAATAAAAACTCTATAAAGATTATCGGTGAGCTAACGGATAATTACGCCCAGGCCTACTTTGTGTACGATTCGAGAAAGGCCGGTACAATGACCACATCACATCTGCGGTTTGGCGAGCAGCCTATCCAAAGGCCTTATCTTGTAGGCAAAGCTGATTTTATTGCGTGTCATAATCCAAGTTTCCTAGAAAAATATGATATGCTCTCGGCTGCGCGTCAAGGAGGTACCTTCCTTCTGACCAGTATGCACGGCAAGGACGAGGTGTGGGACACTTTGCCGCAGGAGGTGCAGAAACAGCTAATCGATAAGAAGCTGAAGTTCTATGTTATTGATGCCATTGGGCTTGCTGCCGAGCTTGGTTTAGGTGCGCGAATCAATGTAATTATGCAAACCGCCTTTTTCAAAATCAGCAATATTATTCCACTTGATACGGCTGTCGAAGCTATCAAAGATGCTGTCCAGAAGACTTACGGCAAGAAGGGCCAAAAGGTTGTGGATATGAATTATGCAGCCGTTGACGGCGCCCTTGATAAGATATATGAGGTTAAGGTTCCGGACAAGGTAACCAGCAAGATACGAATGCGGCCGCCTGTTCCGGAAGATGCCCCTGATTTTGTCAAAGAGGTTACCGCAGAGCTTATAGCATTTCGCGGGGATAGGGTGCCTGTGAGCAAATTGCCTGCTGACGGTAAATTTCCGAGCGGTACGACTAAATATGAAAAGCGCAACATTGCCGTCAATATTCCCCAGTGGGAGCCCGATGTTTGCATTCAGTGCGGAACGTGCTCTTTGGTTTGTCCGCATGCGGCTATAAGAATTAAGGCTTACGATGCGAAGTATCTCAAAGATGCCCCTTCAACATTCAAGAGTGCCGATGCTAAGGGTAAGGACTTTGCCGGACTGAAATTCACGGTCCAAGTGGCTCCGGAAGATTGCACTGGTTGTGGCGCCTGTGTTATGGCTTGTCCCGCCCAGGAAAAAGACCAGGATAAGAAGCCCACAGGTCGAAAGGCAATCAATATGGCACTGCAAGAGCCGCTGCGTGCTACTGAGCGCGATAATTATAAATATTTCCTGGCGATTCCGAATACCGACCGTAGTCTCTTCAAAGCCGCTTCCGTTAAAGGCAGTCAGTTGATTGAGCCTTTGTTTGAATACTCCGGCGCCTGTGCCGGTTGTGGAGAGACGGCTTATGTCAAGCTACTGACACAATTATTCGGAGACAGGGCGTATATTGGAAATGCGACCGGCTGCTCGTCGATTTATGGCGGCAATCTGCCCACAACGCCTTATGCGAAAAGGTCGGACGGCAGGGGGCCAACATGGAGTAATAGTCTGTTCGAGGACACTGCTGAGTTTGCGATGGGTATGCGGCTGACGGTTGACAAGTTCAAAGAACGTGCTCTTATGCTTTTAGATAAGGTGGTCGAAAAAAAGTGTATCGATGCGAAATTGGCGGGAGAAATACGAACGGCCACATTGGCGGATGACCCGGCCCAGGATGCCATTGAACAGCAGCGAGAGCGGGTGGATAAACTCAAAGAGCAGTGCAAAAAGAGCGACTGCGCAGATTGTAAGCAGTTAGTGGGCATTGCCGATTACCTTGTGCGCAAATCCGTTTGGGGTCTTGGCGGTGATGGATGGGCTTACGATATCGGATATGGCGGACTGGACCACGTGCTGGCCAGTGGGGCCGATGTTAATCTGCTTGTTTTGGATACAGAGGTATATTCGAATACCGGCGGGCAGATGTCTAAATCTACGCCACGGGCGGCGGTAGCCCAATTTGCGGCAGGTGGAAAGCCAATGCCAAAGAAAGACCTCGGACTTCTGGCTATGACCTATGGGAATATTTTTGTTGCCAAGGTGGCAATGGGTGCGAATACGAACCAGACGGTAAAGGCATTTGTCGAAGCGGAATCTTATCCGGGACCTTCTCTTATAATTGCTTATGCCCACTGTATCGCCCACGGCATTAATATGACAGCGGGCTATCAGGAGCAGAAGAAGGCTGTTACCTGTGGTCATTGGCCATTGTATAGATTCGACCCGCGGCTTAAAGAGCAAGGTAAAAATCCTCTGCAGCTTGATTCAAAGGCCCCCACGATTGATTTCGAAGAGTATGCTTATGGCGAAAATCGTTTTCGCACTCTAAAGCAGTCTAAGCCTGAAGTTGCGGCGGTGTTAATAAAACTTGCGGCTACTGACGCTACCCAAAGGTATGCTTTGATGGAGCAGCTTGCGAATTTGGCGTGCGATGTGAAAAGTGAAGCGTAAAATCTAAATCCAAAATAGGAAATAGGAGGCTAAGATGAGAACTCAGAAGTCGGAAGTCAGAAGTCAGAAATCGCAATTCAGAATTCAGAATTCAGAAGTCAGAAGTCAGATTATCTGTCCTCTGTCATCTGTCCTTATGTTGGTTCTTGTGGCCGCTTTCATATTCGCAGGGTGTCAGCGGAAACAGGAGGAAGATATAGCAAAGGTATTAGTTTCTGGGCCGAACCTTGAAACGATTTCTGTTCCACCTGACTATGTGGTTCGAGCGATTGAAGCAGTTGGCGGATGGAAAGCCTGGACGGGAATGAAAGAGCTGCAGCTTGATTGTGTAGTTACTTTTTACCAGCCGGATGGCAGTTTCTACCTGACAGAACAAAGTCACGTGGTGTATCCCTGGTCGAATTCTATCCAGATTTCGGCCCGGGAACCGCAGGGTGCGTTTGCCTGGCAACTATCGAGAGGAAAGTTCGACGTGTTGCAGGACAGCGGGCAAAGTGATGCCTTGCCGGTTGTAATCGGCAGCAGCCATTATGCAGAAATGATATTGAGTATTATAACGATACCGGCACGTTTTTTAGATGAGTCGGCTGAGTTTTCCAGAGAGACAACCGAACTCAAAATCCAGGGACAATGGTATTACCCAATTAGCAGAAGAAGCAGACCGGTTGTCGGAGCCGAACTCGAGTCCGAACCAGCTCGTCCTTTCACTAATGCGGTTTTCTATCAGGACAGGGATAACTCTTTGGTCGATATGATTTTGTTTGACTATATGGGTGGAGATGATTTTTTAGCGGTCCGCGGTTATGACTATACCGAAGTTGAAAAAGAGGGCGTTCGTGTTCCTGTCAGGATAGAGATATTTAAGGCCGATGCCGGCGGCAATTTGCAAGAGCTTCTGGTTAAGATAGATTATCACGCCCTGAAACGTGCTCAATAAATTAGAGAAGGTCGGGTTGTTTAGGTTTGGCCCGACCTTCTTTCCCATCCAGGTTATTTTTTTAGCTTTTCGGTGTGACTAAGGTATAGCTATTTTTCACTCTCAGGGATTTGATTTTGCTGCATCATCATTTGTTGCTGCTGCATCTTCATAAAGACGGCCATAATCTCCATCAGATGCTCTTTTGGCAGGGCAATATCCAGAGTGAATTTTCCCTTTCCGGCCTTGCCCGCGAATACGATATTGCTCTTGGTGGGAATATCCATTTGTAGCATTGGCATCGGAATAGGCGAGATTGCTCCAATCATCTTGAACAATCGCAGATAGTTGTACGTCGCAATAAAGTCGGCTTTCTCCGCCTCGGGCACGAGTGCCATAGCAGCCTTCATTTCGGTACACATTTGCGTTGGGCCACCGGTTCGGGCCTGGTCAATCAGCTTGTGTATCTCCGAATCTGCTTCTTTCGAGGCAGCACAAACCCACAGCCCGTTAACGGTTGCCCATCGGTAATCGATACCGTCACCAAAGATGGCACCAAACATAACATTCATCATTTGTCCCTGTGGTGAATTGGGGTCGGCTGACTTTATTTTGAGCTTGGATGAATCTATTGAAACGCCTTTGTAGCGCTCAATACCTCGTTGTGTTGCAAAGCTCATTTCCATACCGATACTCTTATAAAAATCCTTGATATTACTTGTATTCATCATTTCGATTGCTTCGTTGATGAGCTTGTTGAACTTTTCTGTATCTTTAACTTCAATAAAATATTTAATCGCAAAAGGCGGTCTATTTTTGGCATCAATCGAAATAGAGAACGCTGCCGGTCCTGCGAGGGAATCGATTATGTTTGTAGAAAGAGTTTTAAGTTTTTCTGTATCCTCGGCTGTGATGCTCTGACCAGCGATGATTGAAAGCAGATCGAAACGTTTATCGTTAAATTTCTTTAGGAGAGTTGTATTTGTTTTGAAACCGATATTCATCATCGCCCCATCTTCCAGATATGCCGAGAGCTTATTCTCCTGCGCCGCTGAGGCATCTGCGACGAACATATTTGCCATATCCGTCCCGGGTAGCGCCGAAACGCCAACTTTCAAATTGAGCGCAGTCGGTTTCGGCCTGATGGTCAGGCTCACCGAACCGGTCTCCTTCATGAGCGTCTGGAAAATGCTGACGTATATATTGGCTATATTATCTATGTTCATAATAGGTGGTGTGTTCGGGTCTTTGGCTTTGATGTTTTTCATGTTTGTTTTTATCTCTTCAATTTTTTCAAACACCACATTCCCGAAAGCCCTGGAGGCCTGTTGCACATTACCGTATGCCCACACTGGTTCGGTCATAGCCAGTTTTGCCTCAGTGGCATCGAGGGTACTGGCAAGTCCCGCTGTCCCGGTGGCTGACATCACTTTTGCCATCGCAACCAGCTTGGCGTAGTCATTCGCCGAACTTATGAGCGCATACTTGCCAACCTGTGTAACCAGCATAATAGGTGTCTCGTTGCTTGTAATTTTTGAAACGCCTTTCTCGTCCGGCTGGCTGCAATTGGGATTACCGCTGATAAGCTGTCTATAATCTGTAACGGAGACAAGTGCACCAATGAACAGCTCTGAAATTGGATTGGTTTGTGTCGGTTCGCCAGGTGGAATTGCGCCAAATATCACAAAACTACCATTCATATTTATGCCATTTAGCTCCGGACTGCCTAACACATTGGCTAATTGTGCCCGAGCCAGTATCGAGAGCCCCATAGGCATAGGCGAGACGCCGGCTAAGAACTGGTCTATTTGACTTAAAGTATATTCAAAATGATTCACCCGTATGCAAAACAGACTCTCGGCCGGTATCGTCTTCAACAGTTGGTCATCTGCGGGCTTTGACGAACTTTGCGCCTGCAGTCCTGTGGTAAGAAAAAACAAAACCAATAATCCTATTGAAGCAGCATTTCTCAAACATCTTGAATTAAACATTCTTTACGCCTCCATAAATTAACGTCGGCAAATTCGTTTCATACAAATCTTAGACGGTGCTTTACAATTTATATAACGCTTATTCTATCGGAAAATTACAAAAAAAATTAACTAAATTAAAAACTAATAACTGAGGATTACGACAACACCAGCGATATATCAGCAAAGGATACTTTCCTGACGATAAGACTGGGCCCAAAAAGCTCATCCCGCACTAATTAGTTCTTGTTGCGGAAACAATATTTGTCATTCCCGCCCCGCATCGTGTGCGGGATAAACTCCAGCGGGAATCCAGCTTTTTCGCCCTGGACCCCTGCTTTCGCAGGGGTGACATCGTCGATTTTTGCTTTCTGCAACAAATACTAATTAGCGTGAGTCAAAGCTCAATTGGTACGTGATGCAATTTTTATCGGTGTCCACAAAAATTTTCTATCTGAACGGTCTTTTTGTCTATATTGGTATGGCAGGGATTATCGGCCCCGAATAAGGGGGCGGTTCCGAGCAAACTTTACAAGAGTTAAAAAAAGTTAAGCGGGCAAGGCATTAAACCGATAAATTTCATCGAGTTAAGGTGTGTTTTTTGCGATTCAGGGGTTTAGGACAGAGAAAAGCTCGATATTTTTGGAAGTTTGCTGCTATGGACAGAAGCCAGAGGACAGAGGACAGAAGTCAGAGGACAAAGGACAGAAGTCAGACTTCTGACTTGCGACCTCCGACTTCTGTCTTCTGCATCCTACTACTTTTTTTGCCTCTTTTATCCGGTTGTGGCAGTAAATTTTTTGACCCAACACAGGTAGGCAGATTCCGTCCTGTTCCTGCAGTAAATGTAATTTTGGATTCGTTGGGGGTTGCTGAGGAGGCGCCGGTGGCCTGGGAGGATGCCGAAGAACCGCTGGCTATAGATACTGTAGCGATGGAGTCTGACTATGTGTTCAGGGCAGGTGATATCATCAGTGTGGCTATCTTCGAGCTACTTCAAGAGGGTATTCAATTTGTAAATAATTACGTTGTTACCGAAACCGGCAGGATATCCATACCGGAGGTCGGCGTAGTAAAAGCGGCGGGATTGACAGAAACACAGCTTGAAGAAGAGATAAAGCAAATTCTTTCTCCGGGCATATTGAAGAACCCGTCGGTTATCGTTACTTTAGCCGGCTCCCAGCAGCGGGCGTTTTCGATATTAGGTGACGGTGTGCCTCTTCCGGGCAGGTACTCTATTCCAAGATATGATTTCAGGCTGACCGACGCGCTTGCGACAGCAGGTGGACCAAGACAGTTTAATGTAAGCTATATTTACGTTTCACGCTTTGTTGGGAACAAAAGGAACAAGGGATATGAGCCGCTTGAACAAGGATTTGATGGGCTTGAGCTGGAGGTTATTGAGCCTGAGACTGCCATCATGTCGCGCAATATTCAGCCCCGGCGCGCCGGGGTTCGGCCTCGTGGGAAATATCAATGGCCTGAAAGTAAAGTGGTTATATCTTCGTCCGAGATGGTAAGGGATTGGGAGGAGGCTGGAATACCGAAAGCTTTTGAATGGCCGAGCAATCGCACACCCAGCCGTATAAATACCCAGGGTACAAGGAAATCATCCACTATGTTGGCTGCTCCGGATACGACGGAAGAGCCGGTAAGTGTCAAAGACATATTGAATACGTTGGATGCGCGGTCTCGACGTGAACAAAAGTGGTTAAATGAGCAAGTAAATGTCGAAAACGCACTGGAGACGTTCAGGGAACTGGTTCGTTTCGAAGAGAGAGTAGATAAGCGAATAAATCATCGGGATACACCGGCATCTTCACCCGTACCGGTTGCACCAAAACCGATGAATGAGCCGTTGGATAGAGAGGAACCCGGGCGTATTAAGTGGATTTTCCAGAACGGCAAGTGGGTTTCTGTTCCTGATGAAACCGCGCCACCGAAACCTACAGAGGAACAAGAACAAACAGGGCATATTGAGTGGATTTTCCGGAACGGCAAATGGGTTCCTGTTCAAGTCGGTACGCCACAGCCGCCAACGCCGATAGCGCCGATAAGACCGGATATTAAAATTGAGCCTGGAGAGAAACCGTTTGTTCCGTTCGAAGAGCAGGCGCCGGCGGTTTTGGAACGTGAGCCTGGTGCTGGGACGCGGCTTATAAGGATTCCGGCCGACAAGCTGCTTGCAGGTGACAGCCGATATAATATCGTGATAAAGCCCGGCGATACTATTCATGTTCCTGTTGATATTGTTGGCGAATTTTGCATAATGGGTAATGTCAACCGTACTGGGTACATTCCAATTACGGGCCGACCAATGACTTTGAAGATGGCTATAGCTGCTGCGGGCGGTTTGGGACCTTTGGCCTGGCCAAGGCGCTGTGAAGTGGTAAGAAGGATCGGCAGGAAGAAAGAAGAAATAGTAATGGTGGATTTGGATAAAATCGCCAGCGGTGAGCAGCCGGACTTCTTTATAAAGCCGAATGATTTAATCAATGTCGGCACACACCCAACCTCCAGATGGCGCGCGATTTTGCGAAATGCGTTCAGGGCCACTTACGGCTTTGGTTTTGTTTACGACCGTAATTTTGCGGATAGAGATTTCTACACAAGAAGGCCTTTCCCCAGTTGGTTCTAATAAAGGTGTGGAGCGAAAAACCGTAGAACGATTGAACTCCACAGTTCTGCTTTTTGGTTTTTAGCTGTTAGTTTACACTATGGTGGACAAAATCACCTCTTCTGTTGCAGAGGGACCTGATTTCGCAAAGAGTTGCAAAATGGGAACCCAAACACAACAAATGAGTACTCCGCGTCAAAAACAGCAGTGGCGCGAGTTCGGGCGACATCGTTACATTAAGATATTGATAATAGGAACACTGTTTTGCTATCTTTTTCACAATGAGATTCAGACAATCGTACACAGATGGCTCACCGATAGCAGCTGGTCGCACGGTTTTCTCATTCCGATATTCAGTTTATACTTTATCAACCAGCGTAAGGAAGAGATTCTTCGCTCCGTTCAGGATGGTGAACTGAAGCCAAATTATCTCGGCTTGTTTTTTCTGATTTGCGGGATTTTTTTCTATCCTTTTAACATCGTTCAACTCCAATACGGATACCTACGGCCCATCGGCATGATAGCGACACTTGGCGCGATTGTATTGTTTTTGGGTGGGTGGCGTTTGGTTAAATATACGTGGCTGCCAATCGCTTTTTTAATTTTTGCTGTGCCGCTGCCGCGCAGATACTATGTTAGTCTGACTATGCCGATGCGTCATCTTGCTGCTTCTGTAGCAACTGCGTTGCTTAATTTAGTCAACGGAATGGAGGCTACTGTCAGCGGTGTGGTGATAGACGTGATTTATAAAGGACAACGGCTGGAGCCTTCGCTTAATGTGGCCGAGGCCTGTAGTGGGATGCGCCTGCTGATGGCCTTCTTGGCTTTGGGCGTTGCTATGGCGTATTTGCACTATCGGCTCATTTGGCAGCGACTTGTCCTGTTGGTCAGCACGATACCTATCGCGATATTCTGCAATATTGTGCGAGTTACAGTTACCGGATTTATTTATGTGTTGATACATCCCAAGTATACTCAGGGCATCTATCATGACACGCTTGGATTAGCGATGCTGCCGTTGGCATTTGGCTTATATGGTTTTCTTGCGTGGTTTATGTCGAGTTTGTTTATTGAAGAGGATATTGTGGTTCGTGGGCATGATACGTGATGTGAAAACACAGATTACACAGGCTAAAACAGATTAACACAGATTATGAGATACAATATACGAGTTTATTTACAGCCGGCCTTTTTGATATGTGCAGCGGTGCTTGCAACGGCTGGGGGCGGTATGTCGATAGCAATAAGCAGTTTCGGAGTTTACTTAAAGAAAGAACCACTGCCGTTGAAGAAATCTTTGGACCTTTTGGACGAAAATGATTTAGCTTCTTACGAAGTAATATCAAAACTCAAAATAGAGAATGAGGAAATAGTCAAAGCATTAGGGACCGAGGATTATATTCAATGGATTCTGGAAGACACCGATGCGGCAGCAATCGGTCCTGTTAAGAAATGCATGTTGTTTATTACTTATTACCAGCTTCCTGACAGGGTGCCGCATGTGCCGGAAGAATGCTATGCCGGCGGAGGCTTTCAGAGGTTGGCATCCGATAGTGTAACGTTGGAGGTAAACAACAATGCCGGCTTTGATAAAAAAATCAGGGGAAAACATCTTGTTTTTGGCAGTACAAAAGCGAATCTCTGGCAGGCGGGTGGAAAATTCCCGGTTTTGTATTTGTTTAAGGTCAATGAAGATTATGCAGCTTCCAGAGAAGAAGCTCGAATAGCTTTGAATAAGAACCTTTTCCGCAAATCTTCGTATTTTTGCAAGGTTGAGCTGGTTTTTAACCAGACGTTGATTCCACCCAACAAAGAGCAGGCAGTTAAAGCGGGCGAAAAGCTCCTGGCTGTGATTTTGCCTATTTTGGAAACAGAGCACTTGCCCGACTGGTAAAAGTAAAGAGCGGTACGCGAAAACAAAAAAGTGAGTAGTGAGTGGTGAGTTGACTGCTCACCAATTAGCCAATTAACCGCTCACCAATTAACCACTCACCAATATACGAGGTTAATTTATGGCAATCAGGAGGTTAAACAAAAAAGTTGCACTGATAGGCTCGGTGGTTTTTGTAGTTGTTGCCTTGGTGGCCATTTTGGCAATTCTGCAATTGGGGGGAGACCCGGAAGAATTTATCAAAGACGCCGAGGCCGCCCTAACAGCAGCACGTCAGGCGACGGATGAACAAATAAAACAACAAAACTATGACAGGGCCCAAAGCAGTTTTCGCAGTGCATATGTGAGTGCAAAGACCGACCCGCTCAGAGAAGAGATACTTTTCAAAATGGTGGATATGTACCTCGAAATTCAGGAATGGCCCTTTGCATTAGGATGCTGGGACGAAATAATAAGGATAGACCCGAACAATGTGAAAGCACGATACGGCCGGTTGAAGTACCTTTACATAATGGCTGATAGCGGTGCACGTCTGATGTCTGTTGGCAATGCGGGTCGAATTTGGCAGGAGGTGCACAAGCAGGCATCGGAATTCTTGAAAGTGGCAGAGAATGCGGAACTGCTTATGGAAAATACGGCCAGATGGGATATCTTCGAGACAGAGTCAGAAGCCAGAAGTCAGGAGTTCCTGGGGCCGTATTTATATCTGGTCAGCGGCAGAGCCGTTCTCGAAATGGTATCTTTGGGAGCGGTAACTAACAGGGACGAATCGCTTACTCAGGCAGTTGATGATTTGGAGAAGATCCAGGAGTTTGAACCAAATAATATCGATGCATATTGGTATTTGGCGAGGGCGGCTGTCACAAGAGGGGAACTTTTCGCTTCGCGAGGTAACCTTGAAGAAAGAGATAATGCTACAAAGCAGGCAACAGCGCTTTTGGAGCAGGCAGTTCAGATTGCAGGGACCGAGCCGAAGGCACACATCAATCTTCTGGCACTGAAGCTTATGCTTGCTAAAAGCAGCAGCCCTGAGCAGGTTAATGAGCGGATTCGGTCACTCGAACCGGAGTATTTGTCGCTGGTGCGCAACTTCGGCTCCAGTGCAGAGGCATTTGCTGCAATTTCCCAATTCTATTCGGTCTATTCGGCCTATTCAGGTCCTCGGCAGGTACCTGAAAATCTTGACAAGGCTATTGAAGCCGTTGAACAGGCGATTAGATTGGACGAGAATAATGTAGCTTATGCAATAAATGCGGCTAATTTGCACTATCGCAGGTTTGCTATTTACAGGCAAAAGCAGCAGGTGGAAAAAGCAATAGAAACAGCAAAGAACGCACTGACTTTGCCGGATGCACAGGATGCACCCGGTCCACGACGTCAGGCTAAGATAAATAATCGATTTATTCTGTGTGCTTTTCTTGCAAATTGCTACATCGAGCAGATACTTGAGCGGTTCCCGCAAGGCGGGGTCCCTGGTGGGCCGCAGAGCCAATCTCAAACCGAACTTTTGATGACGGGTGCTGAGCAGGCTGTGCACGAAATCGAGCAGATTTCCGGCAGTGGTGAAGAGCCGCTGGTTATTAAATGGGGTGGGATGCTTGAGCTTGCAAAGGGCAACAGAGAATCCGCTATCAGAAAGTTATATGCAGCTTATGAAAAACTTAAGGCACTTAAACCACCTGAACCACCCTGGCCCAGTGAACCACAATTTGCCCAGCTTTCGTACACTCTTGCAAAGATTTTTAAGGACACTTATGAAATTGGGGCGGTCAGAGAATTTCTGATAAGTGCGCTCAATTCAGGAATTGGCCAGACCAAGCCTGAAGCGCATTTGGATTATATTGATGTTATTTTGGAGTTCAATCAGTGGTCGGACGCCATACAGACCATAAATGCTTTTGAAGAGTATTTCGGTCCCAATGAGAGAAGCCAGGAGCTTCGCATCAAGAGTTATATTGGCGCAAAGCAGTTTGATGACGCTGAGAAGGAATTGGCAAAAAGACCTGAGGATGACCCTGATACAATTAAGCTCAGGCTGGTTCTGGCCCAGGCCAGGATTCGGCAAATTCAACTGACAATGGCGCAAAAGGAAATACGGGAGAGTTCAGGCCTTATTCTGGAGCAAACTGGACCCGAAGAAAAAGAACCTACAGAATTGACGGCCGATATCCAGCTCTTGAGAGAAGAATTGAAAATCCACCAGCAGCTTGAGGCAGAGTTGTTAGGAAAACTCCTGTTGATAGAGCCAAATTCTGTTGAACCGGCTTCTGTTATTGGCGTTTGTAGAAATTACATATCGCAAGGCCTGGCGAGCCGGGCTGAAAGTTTAGTCAGCAGATTTTTGGAATATTTTCCGGATAGTGCGGCAGTGCTGGTTTATAAGCAGATACTCTCTGAACCTGACCCGGCAAAGGTTTCGCAACAAAGGCGCAAGGAAATAGAGGAGCAGGTGCTTTCGAGTATCGCTGACCCGATTCGCCGCGCCACGCAGCTTGGAATATTTTATCGAGGGTACAATGAACCGGAAAAGGCAACTCGCCAGTTAAACAGGGCCATTGAGATAGGAACATCGCAACAGCGTGTATCCGAGGGTCCGGCTCTTGAGCAAATGAAATTTGCTGCGAGCCATCTTTTGGATATATCACTTGCGACGAAAGACTGGGAGCTGGCAGAAAAAATCACGGAGACGACCCGCCGTGAAAACCTCGATAATTGTCAGGGCCTGATTTTTGCAACCCGCCTGGCTATGGCTAAAGGTGAGTTCGAAGATGCATTGGCAAAAATCGACGAATGTTTGAAACAAAGACCTGTATTTTCATACGCTTATATGCTCAGAAGCGATATCAATGCTTCTCTTGGAAACGAGCATGCATCTATGGAGGACATTCGAAAAGCCGCATCTATAAATCCTCTCGATGGAATCATTGCAAAAGCATCGGCGAACGTATTATACCGTCGAAATCAAAAGCTCGGTGACAGTGTCTCTTCGGCCCAGATAGTCGAGGTCAGGAGCGCTTTGGAAAGAGCAATCGCACTGAATCCCGGTGATTTGGTGTTACTTAGTCTTTACGCTGAGTATATAGCCCCGACAGAACCGTTGAGGGCGGTCGCGATTCGTCAGGACCTGCAAAGGGCCGCCCCTAATATGGACAATGCTTTACTGCTCGGGCAACTGGCAACGAATGTGGCTGTGAAAGAAACCAATCCGCAGCTTAAGGAAGCGCTGTTTGGTATTGCTGTTTCTGCTTTCGAGCAGGCTAAGAAAATAAACCCCCGTGACACGCGAATGCTCTATTACTATGCGGAATACTTTCGGGCCAGGGGACAGGATGACAAGGCTAAGGCGCTGCTGCAGGAATCGCAAGACGAGAAATTGCTTTGGGACCATTATTTTCAGCGAGGCCAATACGACGATGCCAAGAGGGTCCTGGAGCAATTATATAAGGGGGGCACTAAAGACAGCGTTGTCCTCCAGGGCCTGTTGCTTGTTGCTGAAAAAACCAACGACAGAGAGGCTGTAAAGAAATATTCCGAGGAGCTTGTAGCGCTTGATGGGGCCGTAGAAAACAATCTTATTCAAATTGAGGCTTTTTTGAGAGTGGGCCTTATCAAGGAAGCTGAATACAAATTACAGAGCTTTAAGGAAAAGTATCCTGATGAAAAGAGAATACTTCTGCTTCAGGCCTGGCTGTTAATGAGACAGGGGCACCTGGAAAAAGCATTGGAGTTAACGAATAAAAATCTCCAAGCCAATCAGAACAACGCGGCGGCATGGCGATTAAGGGGTGAGATTAATTTCTTCCTCGCAGATTATGGCAAGGCAATCAGCGACTTTAGAGAAAGCAAATTATTGTCAGATGAGCCTGTTACCCGGATTTCTCTGGCCAAGGCTTATATGGGCGCCGGCCGATATGAGGATGCTATCACGGAGCTTAAGGTTACAATAAACGCACCCGGTGCTCCTCCTGAAGTAAGGTCATTGCTCGAGCGCATTTACTCACAGCTCGACAGAAAAGAAGCATTGAAGAGATTCTACAAAGACACACTTGAGGAATTTCCGGACAGCGTACGGTGGCTTAATCAAGCGGGTGCATTTGCTATTAAGGAAGGTGAATTCGACGAAGCCGAGCGATTATATAAGAAAGCTTATCTGCTCAGACAACAAGCACATCTGGCCGAGGATGAAAGAAAAGAAGTACAGGATGTGTTGTACGTTACAGCTTTTGATGGGTATTTGAAAGCACTTATCTGGGGGGCAGGGGAACCAAACACAGCAAATTGGAATCCTCGTAAGCTGGACAAGGTCTTTGAAGAGTGCAGTAAATATGTTGATAGCAGTATTGCGCCCATAGCATATTTGCGAATGGCTCAGGCGAAGCTGAAGCTCGGCGATAGAACAAGCGCTGTGGAATATTGTCGAAAATCTGTTGATAAAGCGGGGGAAAATGAGACGCTTGCCTCTGAGGTTCTACTGAGAATGTTCTTGATGCTTGGACCTGATGAAGTTTTGAAGTATTGCAGGCAAAAGCTCGAAACCAATCCGAATTCACTTGCGGCTAATTTTGCTATGTTTAATTTGGCGAAGCTTAACAACGAGTACGAGAAGGCCATAGATTATATTGGCAAATGCATCGAGCTGACTGAGCCGGACAGTCCACGCAGGGCTAATTACACGATGAAAAAAGCTGATATTTTAATCCTCATCTACAAGAAAAGTTCCGATAAAAATTATCTCAGGACCGCTATTACAGAATACAAAAGTCTGCTGGCCAAAATGCCGAATAATACCAGTATTCTGAACAATTTAGCGTATTTGCTTGCTGAGAATAATGAAAGGCTCCCGGAAGCTCTCCTATACGCCAAGCGCGCGCTTGACGCACAGCCGAATAATCCCGGCTTCCTGGATACTTATGCTTATGTGCTGCATAAAAAGGGTGAAAATTCGCAGGCCGCCGAATTTGTGGCAGCCGCGTTGCAGCAATATCAACAGAATGATATTCTCGTACCTGCAGAGGTGTACGAGCATAAAGGAATGATAAAAGAAGAACTCGGGGCAAAAGATGAGGCACTCGCTGCTTATAAACAGGCTTTGGAAGCAGGGGCAGACAGATTGTCACAGGAAGCTGAGCAGCGAATCAACAAGGCAATTGAGCGGCTTTCGCCGTGATGCCTTGCGTGATTGCTTTATAGGTTGATTCCGGGTAGAGAACAGAATGGCCGAAGCAAGACCAATAGCAGGGACCCCGCAAGGCGGGAACCCATCAAATAGAATGACAAGGCCGGCCGGGCAAAGATTCCCGGCGCCTGCCTCGATGACGTCGAAAGAGGCACTGGGGATATTGCGCAGGCACATATTTCTGATAATTTTTCTGACTATATTGGGAGTGGCAGCCGGCGGCGCCGGCTGGTATCTTTTACAGAAATATCTTCCAAGATATACCGCCACAACCTATATTCAAGTCCTTCCGCCGGTAGAGACAGACCCTATGGACATCACTGCTCCTCAGTTGCATAAGGATATTCTGTACGGTTATCGCCAGTCCATAGCTAATCTTATAAAACAGCAGAGAACTCTGCAGGACTTGCTTGAGAGTGACGTAGTAAAAGGGACGAGGTGGTTTGAGCGCAGAAACAGGAGCATTAGAAAAGCCGTTAAGTATTTGGACAGATATTTTCGTGCTTACGCCCACAGGGATGCTGAGTTTGTTGAGGTCTCGATGACCTGTCGTGATGGCAGAGAAGCAGCGGACATAGTTAACGAAATGGTGCGTTTGTTTCTTGCCAGACAGGGAACTGTAGAAAGAGGAAAAGTAAATGCTGAGCTGGTAATGCTCGAAGACCGGCGAGACCGAGTTCAGGCAGAGTTGAATGATGCCGACAGAAGCCTGGATGAGGTTCGCGAGAGATGGGGCATAACCGACCTTGCTATGCCTGTGGGGCGTAATTTCCAGCATACAATCACCCTCAAATTGAATAATCTGGAACTTGAGAAAAACAGCCTTGAATTAGCTATAAGGCAGCTTAGCGCCGATATAGCAAATCTTAAGGATTTGGCGACAGGTCCTATTACCGAGCAGATTGAATATGCGGTAGAACAGGACCCCGTTATGGTTACACTTGCTCAGCAGCTTGTTTTTCAAGAGGCCCAGCTCTCAGGAAAACTCTCGAAGTTTGGTGAAAATCATAGAGATGTGCGCCGAATACGGGAGCAGATAGACGAAATCAGGAAAAGAAGAGAACTCAGGAAAGCTGAAATTGCAGAACAGACCCGCAGGGCGAATCTCGAAAATGCACGCGATGGCCTGCATGTATTGCAGGAAAGGTTCGAGCAGCTGGAAAAACTGCGAGAGGAAGCCGAGGCCAAGAAAGAAGAGCTTGATAAAGCCCGGGTCCAGTATGAACAGCGGTTGAAGATAAGAGATGAGCGAATCGCGATGCTTGACTTAATCAAAGAGCAGGTTGAGAAATTGAAAATGATGCATGATTCGCCGGAGACACCTAAGGTGCAGGCTGTTGGACTTGCTCCGATACCGCTGGAAATGGTGTTCTCCCGCCAGTGGTACCTTTGGTTCCCAGGCGGAACGATGTTGGGCTTTATGCTTGGTGTAGGTCTTGCCTTCCTTGTTGAATTGGCTAACGACCTGGTGCGGACACCGAGCGATGTTGCCAAATATTTACATATTCCCCTTTTGGGTGTTATACCCGATGCGTCTGAAGATAGTCAGGTTCGGCGCATTGAGCTTATGTCTGTCGTTCGCAAGGCTCCTTACTCTCTTATCAGCGAGTCCTACAGGCGATGTCGAGCGAACTTGAAGCTCTCCGGCACGGCTGAGTCTTTGAAGACTTTGCTTGTGAGCAGCGGTATGGCAGGGGACGGCAAGACTTCTGTTGCGGTTAATCTTGCGACCACCTTTGTTGCCGCGGATAAAAAAGTGCTGCTGATAGATGCCAATTTCAGACAGCCCAGTTTACAAAGACTGTTTCCAAAGATACTTACCGATGAGCTCGAAGATAAACTTGGAGCCGAGGGCTTTGATTTTGGATTGAGCAGTGTGCTGATGAACCAGTGCGGTTACCGCGAAGCTGTAAGGCCCGGCGGCATAGAGGGCCTTGATATAATCGATTGTGGGCCGTTGCCTGCTAATCCAGCGGAGTTGCTCGGCAACCCGCGGATGGAAGGATTGCTCGCAGAACAACGTAAGAACTACGACCATATTATAATTGATGGGCCGCCGGTCCTGCTGGTAAGTGACGCCAAAGTATTAGCACGACTCGTGGATACAACAATCCTGGTATTCAACGCCGCCGCTACAGGCAGGGGCGCCGCCCAGAGAACTATTCGAGAATTCGAAGAGGTAAATGCTAAAATAATCGGCTGTGTTCTCTTTGCAGTAAGGTCTATGAAGGGGGGGTATTTCCACGAGCAATACAAGTTGTATCGGAAATATGATAAGAAGGCCAAGAAGGCCAGAAAGGCTGCACTTGCCGCCGGCCTAACCTAAGTCCCCGAACATTGCAGATTCAGTTGAATAGTGAATACTATTGAGCTTTGCGTTATTATAATAGAACTTGGCGTTTCCTTAAACCTGTAGGCAGACTTTTTATAAGAGGCTTATTTTATGGAGAAACTTTTGGTTACCGGCGGAGCCGGTTTTATCGGTTCGAATATCTGCAAAGAGCTCATCTCGCAGGGCTGCTTTGTAAGAGTTGTTGACAATCTGCTCACGGGCAAAAAAAGCAACCTTGCCTCTGTCATAGACAAAATCGATTTTATCCAGGCCGATATGGGCGATGCAGATGTCGCCCAATCGGCCATGAAAGATATCGACGTCGTTTTGCACCAGGGGGCATTGCCGTCGGTTCCGCGCAGTGTTGACGACCCTGCTCTAACGCATAGACACTGTGTAGATGCAACATTCGCACTTCTTTTGGCCGCCCGTGGCGCCGGCGTAAAGCGATTTGTATATGCCGCGAGCTCTTCAGCTTACGGCGATACGCCGAGTCTACCTAAGGTCGAGACGATGACGCCTATGCCGCTTTCACCTTATGCGGCTGCTAAGCTGGTTGGCGAATATTACTGCTCGGTGTTCTATGAGGTCTTCGGCCTTGAGACTATTTCACTGCGGTATTTCAACGTCTTCGGCCCACAGCAGGACCCGGCAAGTCAATATGCAGCCGCAATACCGGCTTTCGTTACTGCGATATTGAAGGATGAACCGCCGACTATTTACGGCGACGGCGAGCAGAGCCGTGATTTCACGTATGTTGACAATGTCGTCGAGGCCAATTTACTTGCCGCAAGGGCCAAGCAGACTAAGGGCGAGGTCATAAATATCGCCTGCGGCGAAGCTGTAACAGTAAATGCGATAATTGATATGATTAACGATTTGCTGAGCAGGGATATAAAGCCGAATTACACCGACCCGCGCCCCGGCGATGTAAAGCACTCCCTCGCCGACATAACTTTGGCCCAGAAACTAATCGGCTACAAAACTAAAGTACCATTTAAACAAGGCTTGCAACTGGCAATAAATTGGTATCGTGAGAATCTTCTCTAATGTTTTTCCGATCGCACAGTCGGAGAATTGTATTGACAGAAGTTTATACAAAGCTGTTTATTTTTCATTACTTACCATTTTAGATTTTACTGAAGCTGCTCCTTCAAATTCTCAGCGTTTTGGATTAGTTGTTCTCGGCTTATTTGCTTTTTGGGTTCGAGCTCAAACGTCCATTCGTATGAATCGACGATTCTGTCGGGGCTGATTATCTGCGCAAAGAAATCAAACGGGAACTCATCGTACCACGGTCCTTTTAAGAGGCGGTGGGTGTTGAGGGTTTCGTAGCCTTGTTTGCTTATTCTGACCCAATAATCGCCGTACCATTCAAACGAGACCGTAACAGGCGAGGTGCCTATCTCCTCGTCATTTAATATTACTAATGCCCCCTGCGGTTCGGTGTTGATTGTCAGCTTACGTTCCACACAGCCGGTAAGTAACAGGCTGACACTTAAGCCAAGAGCCGATAGGACGAATAAATTCCGTTTTGCCATAACAGGTATCCTTAAATCATTTAAGCTCAATTAGTGGACCTATTATAAAGGGAAGGGCAAAAAGATAACAGCCCAAATATTGCTGGTCTGTTTTTCAATCAGCGGGGACGCATCTACCCTCGGCCCAGGCCCGAAGGCATTGAACCCTTTCGGCTAACGTTACCGAAAGCGGCGGTGAAGCCCTCAAGGCCGAAAGAATCCTTTCTGTGCTTAGGTCGGTTTTTTCGGTATATGCCTCATGCAGGGCGGACAAGATGGCCTGCTCTATTTCAGAGCCGCTGTAACCTTTAGATGCCTTGGCCAACGCCTCCAGCTTGAATTTCTTGGGCTCTCGCTTACGTTTCTTTAGATGAATGGCAAATATTTCTTTTCGCACATCCAGGTTGGGCAGGTCAACAAAGAATATCTCGTCGAATCGGCCTTTGCGCAGAAGTTCGGGGGGCAGGGCCTCGATGTCGTTGGCGGTAGCGACGACAAATACCGGTGCTTCGTGCTCCTGCAACCAGGTCAGCAGAGTGCCAAACATCCTTTTAGACAGGCCCCCATCGGTACTTTGGCTGGCGGCTGAAGCAAAGCCCTTTTCGATCTCATCAATCCAAAGAACTACGGGTGACATCATTTCGCTTTGGCGCAGTGCCTCGCGGAGGTTTCGCTCGGATTCGCCAATGTAGCTGTTGAATAGAGCACCGGGGTCCAATCTCAAAAGCGGCTGGTGCCAGGCGGTTGCAATGGCCTTGGCACAGAGACTTTTTCCGGCACCCTGCACGCCGAGCATAAGCACGCCTTTGGGTGCTTCAAGACCGAACTTCGTGGCTTTGGAGCTAAATGCGTCTTTACGCTGGTTGAGCCATTTCTTCAGTTGCCTCATACCGCCGATTTCGCTCAGGTCCAGAGGTATTTGGATATACTCCAGCAAACCACCCCGTTGAATCATCCTTCGTTTGCTCGCAATTACGACGTTTATATCATTGTCGTCGAAGCGTCTGTCGTCGGCGACGGTATCGATAATAATGCGTTCAGCCTGACGGCGAGTCAAGCCACGAAGGTTACGGACGATGGTATCCAGGCCCTTTTTTGTGATACCTATCTCGATA
>JABAOH010008648.1_pt1 | contig 35249 bp, 30 predicted proteins | sample 7062181 | NCBI WGS metagenome assembly JABAOH01 (sample SAMN14538630, study PRJNA623070) | marine sediment metagenome | biome: marine biome [ENVO:00000428]; feature: marine pelagic biome [ENVO:01000023]; material: deep marine sediment [ENVO:00002113]; isolation source: pool of 5 deep marine... | reverse complement strand
CGAAGCCTAGTTCGGCGAAGAACTACAAAAGTGGAAGGACTATTCAATATCACTACTAAGGATGGATATAGGGTATTAATGGCAGTATGCGCTTTTACACTTTCAAGGATAAGAACGTCCCAAGAAAGAGCCATACGCACTCTAATGGAGACGATCGTCAAAGAGAAAGCGTCTACACTCACGTTAGACCAATATGCACAGGAAATGGTTCTGGGCAAGATAGCATCAGACATTTATAACGAAGCCAAGAAGATAGCTCCCCTGCGCCATGTAGGAGTTAGGAAATCGAAGCTTTTGAACACTCTATCTCAGTTATTGGAGTTACGAGGCCAGCCGCAGCCTCAGGATGCCTGATAAACTCTAATTATTGACCGTGTTTTGTAGTACTCATTTTTCTGCGAAGGCAGCAAGATTCACAAGACCTTCCAAGTCAAGAAGACCTTCGGTTCTCGAAGAACCCAGAAGGCAATGAAGTCCATTGCCTAGAACATGCAATCTTCAATTCCGAGAGCACCATCGATTCCACGGTCACATTCGCAGAAATTGGTGATGAAACTTGTGAGCTGTTGGAAGCAGACCTCAGGTACGCAAACATTACTGGCCATGAAAAAAAGATCATCCGAACATGGAACTGACTCTGAACTTAAATCTCTGCTCCAGAGTAGAAGCACACATTTTGGAACAGGGGTTTACATTTGTAAACCTTTATATCTGGGAGTCAGCCCTATTTTAGAGAGGCCTCACAGGTTGCAGGCAGCGAAAACCATAGTATCCAAAGAAGTCCTCCGGAGACTTTTGAATAGTGAAAAACTCAAATATTGCTATGAATGTGGCATCTGTACAGCCAGTTGTCCAATGGCAGAGCTTATGGGTGAGCACTACAATCCAAGGACGCTTCTTGAAAAGACTGTTTTGAATCCCGAGAATGTCCCGACCCCATGTGCTCTTTGGATGTGCGCATGGTGCTACCAATGCTATAGACGATGTCCCCAAGCTCTAAAACTACCTGACATCTTTCATCAAATGAGAATAGCTGCTGTGAAAAAAGGATATACACAATCTTTTGAAAAGGCTGTTCAGAGGATTGTGCAAAACATCCCGCTACCGCTCGTGACCACGCTAGTCTGCTTCCATCCTGAACGTGCAGGACTGAAGACGAAGGAGGTTTTGGACAAAATCGAACAGTTACGGGAAAAACAGTCAAAAGCAAAGCCTGCACTCAGAACCTCTGACGGGAAGGTTGCAGTTATAGGTTCCGGCCCCGCCGGCCTTACAGCTGCTCAGGAATTAAGTCTAGAGGGCTATGCCGTCACGATTTTTGAAGCCCTTCCAGTAATGGGCGGAATGCTGGGAAAATGTGTGCCTGATTATCGTTTACCCAAAAAGCTTTTGACAAAGGAAACTCAGTTCGTCAAAGACTTAGGTGTGGATGTAAGAACAGGCGTAACTGTCGGCAAAGATGTCAGTTTTGATGATCTTCGAAAAGAAGGATATGAAGCCTTCTTTATAGGCGTGGGTGCTCATAAAAGCCGAAAACTGAGAATTCCAGGCATGGATATGAGAGGTGTCGTTCAGGCTCTCAGCTTCTTATGGGATGTGAACTCGGATAAGAGAGCAAAAATTGGAAAGAATGTTGTTGTGGTTGGTGGTGGAAACGTTGCGATGGATACGTCGAGGACCATCTTAAGACTTGGAGCTGACAAGGTGACTGTGCTCTATCGCAGATCCAGAGAGGAGATGCCTGCAAATCCGTGGGAGGTTGAGGAGGCAATAAGCAGAGGCGTGGAGATCGAGTTCTTGACTGCGCCGAAGAAGATTCTGGGTGATAGCGGAAAGGTCTCGACCATCGAATGTATTCGCACGGAATTAGGCGAACTAGATGATACTGGAAGAAGAAGACCTATTGAAATAGAAGGCTCTGAGTTTATGCGAGAGACGGATATGGTTGTCCTTGCAGTAAGTGAAGCCCCTAACCTTGAGTTCCTGCCGGAAGAAATAGAGTTGAATGACAATGGCACGATCTGGGTCGATCCAATAACCATGGAAACCAGTCTAAGAGGTGTCTTCGCAGGGGGAGATGCAGTCACGGGTCCAGCAACAGTGATTGAAGCAATCCAGGATGGAAAGCGCGCTGCACAGTCAATCGGAAAATACTTGAGATCTCAAGGGGAATAGCATTATGGCAGAAGAACAAGAGCCACCACAAGAAGATGACGAAGAGGAAATTCGTGTCGGAGTCTATGTCTGCCACTGTGGATTGAACATCGCCGGTTCTGTAGACTGTGAAGAAGTAGCAGAATTCGCCGCAACCCTTCCCTATGTAGTATTGACCAAAGACAACCGATACGCATGCTCAGACCAAGGACAAGAATTGATCAAAGACGACATCAGAGAACAGAAACTTAACAGAGTGGTCGTGGCCTCCTGTTCTCCACGCCTTCATGAATCAACATTCAGAAAGGCATGCGAAGAGGCTGGATTGAACAAGTATCTCTTCGAGATGGCTAACATAAGGGAACAATGCAGCTGGGTCCATTTGCATGATCGAGACGCAGCCACTGAAAAAGCGAAAGACCTTGTTAAGATGGCCGTCGCAAAAGCAACTTTGCTCCAACCGGCAGAAGAAGTAGAAATCCCAGTGACCCAAAAAGCATTAGTCATAGGCGGAGGAGTAGCAGGCATCGAAACCGCTCTAGACCTTGCCAACACTGGATATAGAGTGTATTTGGTTGAGAAAGAACCCAGCATTGGCGGAACAATGGCTCAAATAGACAAGACATTTCCAACAATGGACTGTTCCATCTGCATCCTTGCTCCCAAAATGTCTGAAGCCGGCCATCACAAGAACATTGACCTACTAACCAACAGTGAAGTCGTAGATGTGAAAGGATACATCGGCAATTTCCATGTCAAAGTATTGAAGAAACCTCGTTACGTTACTGATGAATGCAAGGCCTGCGGAGAATGTGTAGAAGCATGTCCAGTCATCGCCCCGAACAAGTTTGACGTAGGTCTAGCAGTAAGACACGCTATCTACACACCTTTCCCGCAAACCGTACCGTCCACATACATAATTGACATAAACCAATGTCTTAACAAAGAAAACATGATTGTCTGCAACAAATGCATAAAGGCATGCGAAGCAGAAGCCATAGTCTTCGAGATGAAACCGGAAATCATGGAACTCCAAGTAGGCACAATTATAGTAGCAACAGGCGCTGATGTATTCGACCCATCATCAATACCGAAGTATGCATATGGAAAATATCCCAACGTGATAACTTCACTCGAATTCGAAAGATTAATCAACGCAGGCGGACCTTCAGCCGGTCATCTGATAAGACCTAGTGACTTGCAAATTCCCAAACAAGTAGCATTCATCCAATGTGTAGGCTCACGTTCAGAAAAGAGTGGAAGACTATATTGTAGCAATGTCTGTTGTATGAATACAATTAAAGACAGCCTGTTGATTAAGGAGCACTGGCCGGAAACTGAGATCTACATCTTCTATGTTGATATACGGGCCTACGGAAAAGGCTTCGAAGACCTATATCAACGAGCGAGGAAAGAAGGCATCCGGTTCATCCGAGGTCTTCCAGCCAAGATAGTAGAAGATAAGAGGACTGACAATCTTTGGCTCACTGGAGAGAACACTCTGCAGAAAGAATTGTACAAGGTCAATGCCGACTTGGTAATTCTCTCCATAGGTTTGGAGCCTAGAAAAGACTGCGACAAGATACAGGGTCTGCTAAAGCTTTCCAGAACTCAAGACGGTTTTTTCATGGAAGCTCATCCGAAACTGAGACCTGTGGATGCAGCCACAGGCGGAATATTTTTCGCTGGATGCGCCGAAGGCCCGAAGGACATAAAGGACAGTGTAACTCAGGCGAGCGCAGCAGCAGCCCGTGCCGGCATATTAATGGCCAAGGGAAAAGTCACAGTAGAAGCTATCACACCTATCGTCAACATTGGAGACTGTAAGGCTTGTGGGCTTTGCGTAAAAGTCTGCCCGTACAATGCCATAACTCTAAACAAAGAATTAGGGCGAATCGAGATCATAGAGGCAGCATGTGGTGGATGTGGAACATGTGCCGCAGAATGCCCTACGGGCGCCTTAACACAGAATCATTTCACTGACAAACAGATCTTGGCAGAGATAGACGTTATAACAGAGTGTGATGCGGAGAAGAAGATAGTTGCCTTCTGCTGCAACTGGTGCGCTTATGCTGGGGCAGACTTTGCGGGAGTGAATAGAATGCAGTATCCTCCAAGCGTGCGCATAATAAGAACCATGTGTTCTGGACGTGTAGCTCCAAAATTCATTGAAAGGGCATTTGCAAGGGGAGCCGCAGCTGTCTTAGTAGCTGGCTGTCATCCAGGAGACTGCCATTACATAGACGCAAACGATCACACACAGACCCGTGTCGCACGCCTCCGGAAGAAGATGGAACAGCAGGAACTGAACAAGGAAAGATTACAGCTGCTGTGGGCTTCAGCTGCAGAAGGTGAAAGATTTGCCTCCAGGATCCGGGAAATGCAAACGACAGTAGAAAATGTCACATCAGAAGAGATAGAGAAAGCGAAAAAGGTCTTCAAAAAAACTTTAAGTGGAGTTTGACCATGCCCGTCAGAATTTGGCGCACACCACTTGACATTGAAAAGGCAAAACGTCCACAGGTCAAGATTCATATAATCAAAGATCAATGCAAAGGATGCGGGTTCTGCATACAATTCTGTCCAAGAGATGTCCTCGAAAAGTCGCAAGAAATCAACCGAAAGGGTATTCATCCTCCAAAGATTACAGACGAAGCCAGATGTGTTGCCTGCAGTTTCTGCACTTCTATATGTCCAGACCTTGCAATATTTGTCGTTGAAAAGTCATGCAAGGAGGATGTTGATCACGACTGAAGAAAGGAAAGTTCTCTCTGGGACACATTTCATGAGCGGTGATGTTGCGTGTGCAGAGGGGGCAATAGCCGCTGGCTGCCGATTTTTCGCTGGATATCCGATAACACCAGCAACAGAAATCGCTGAAAGAATGGCAAGAAGGCTTGTTGAAGTCAGTGGAACATACATTCAGATGGAGGATGAGATAGCCTCGATGGCTGCAATAATTGGGGCGAGCTGGGCTGGAACAAAATCTATGACAGCGACCTCTGGACCTGGATTCAGCTTGATGCAAGAAAACATTGGATTGGCAGTTATGACTGAAACACCATGCGTTGTGGTAAACGTCATGCGAGGAGCTCCAAGTACAGGTCAGCCAACAAAAGGATCGCAGCAAGATGTCATGCAGTCCAAGTGGGGTTCTCACGGCGATTACAGCATAATTGCATTGGCTCCAGCTTCTGTTCAAGAAATGTTCAACCTGACAATTGAATGTTTCAACCTGTCAGAGATGTACCGCGTTCCAACTTTCCTCTTGGCAGATGGTTTTACAGGCCACCTGTGGGAACGTGTCGTAATTCCGCCACCGGAAGAGATCAAGACTACTGAACGCAAAAAACCCTCAGGCCCTCCAGACGAGTATATACCTTTCAAACCTAACGACCAATTGATCCCTCCTATGGCAAGCTTCGGTGAAGGCTATAATATCCATGTTACAGGCCTGACTCATGATGAACAGGGATATCCAAGAACTGTAGATCCTGAGGCTCAATTCAAGCTTGTGAGAAGACTCTGTGACAAGATAAAGAAAAACTCCGAAAAAATAATCAAAGCCAATGAGTTCAGACTTGACGGCGCAGACATAGTAGTTATCGCCTACGGAATCCCCTCGAGAGCTTCACTCAGAGCAGTGAGAGAAGCACGGGAATCCGGGATAAAGGCAGGATTACTCAAACTGACAACTGTCTGGCCCTTTCCTGAAAAGCAGGTTCAAGACCTAGCCAATCATGTACGGGCAATGGTTGTTCCAGAAATGAATTGTGGACAGATTCTGAGAGAAGTTGAGAGAGCGGCAAAAGAGACGCCTGTGCATTTCGTGCCTAAACTTGGTGGAGAACTGCACAGACCCTCTGAAATCCTAGAGGGAATAAAACGAGTAGCGAAGTCGTGATAGGCATGCAAGACTTGGATAAACACCCCTTAATAAAGTACCTCCGTGAAGAGAGACTCCCCCACATATGGTGTGAAGGTTGCGGAAACGGAATCATCCTCAACTGTTTCGCTCAAGCTCTTGACGATTTGAACATAGACATGGACAAGCTTACTGTCGTTTCCGGAATAGGATGCATAGGACGTATCGCAGGATACATAAAATGTGACTCTTTCCACACAACTCATGGACGCCCCATAGCCTTGGCTACGGGGATAAAACTTGCCAACCCAAAACTGACTATCACCGTTATCAGTGGTGATGGAGACCTATTCGCAATTGGTGGAAACCACTTCATCCACGCTGCAAGGCGAAATGTGGATATGACAGTAATATGTGCCAACAACTTCAACTATGGAATGACTGGGGGTCAGTTTGGACCAACAACTCCATTAGATTCTTACACAACAACAACACCATACGGAAGTATTGAACATCCCTTCAATCTTGTCCACTTGGCAGCTGCTGCTGGCGCAGTATATGTGGCAAGATGGACTGCACTGCACGTCAGAAGACTCACAGAATCTGTTAAAAAAGCACTACAGAAGAAAGGTTTCAAATTCATAGAAGTTATCTCCCCCTGTCCAGAAATATTTGGAAGACGCAACAGACTTGGAAGTGCGACCGATATCATGGATCGATATAGAAAAACCTCACAAGTAAGACACAGATTTGATCCATCAGAGGCAGGAATTACTGAAGACAGAATAGTAGTAGGTGAATTCATAGACATTGACAAGCCAGCCTATGATCAACTACTTGAGAAACAATTCATGAAAGTTCAAGAGAAACTAAAGGAGACCTGAGGCTATGCGTGTAGAAATCCGCATAGGAGGATTTGGAGGACAGGGAGTGATAAGAACAGGCTTAATCATGGCAACGGCTTCATGTGTTTATGGAGACAGAAACGCGATCCAGACAGCATCATATGGTCCAGAATCCCGAGGAGGACACTGCAGATCCGAAGTAATAATCTCAGAGGAGGACATAGACTTTCCAAGCGTAGAGCAGCCGGACATCCTTATTGCCATGTCTCAAGAGGCGTATCTGGAATATGTGGACGACCTAAAGGAAAACGGTATACTCATCGTAGATCCAGATCTGATTTCGAACCAAAAAACGAATTTGCCAGCCAAGGTCTATGAGGTTCCGGCAACTCGAATTGCAGAAGAGCTGGGCATGAAGATCGCTGGAAATGTTGTCATGATAGGGGCTTTAGCAGCAATAACAAACCTTCTGAACGCGGAACATGTGAGAGAATCAATTAAGCGAAATGTTCCAAATAAATTCATAGAAGTGAATCTGGACGCCTTCCAACAAGGTTATGAATATGGAAAAAAGCTTTTGGAAAGCTAGGCTCTCTAATCCTTAACAGCGCGCCCATCGACCTGTAGCAATGAATCTTGCGGTAGCCAAGTCAGAACCGCAGTCTTTGAGAGACTCCGACACTGCGCAGGGGTACATCCTCCCTCATTCATCCTTAAACGTGGAATCCAGAACCATTGTAGAGTGCTAGAAAAGCTAAAATGTGGTTTCCTCGCGAATTAAATGCAGACATAGGATTGTGCGAAAATGGAAGAGGTGAAGATTGTTTTATATGGGATTGGCGCAGTCGGCAGTCTGATCGCGAAAAACCTTTTACAGAAAGAAGGAATCGAGATTGTAGGCGCGATCGATATCGCAAACAATAAGGTTGGCAGGGATCTGGGCGAAGTACTGGGACTGAACAGAGGGTTAGGTAGAAAGATATCGCCTGACCTTGATTCAGTGCTTTCTAAGACGCATGCAGATATCGCAGTTCATACCACAGCATCCTTCCTCAGAGACACATATTCACAGATAACTTCCATCGTAAAACATGGTGTAAACGTACTCTCCACTTGCGAAGAACTAACATACCCACATCTCGTTGACTCTGAACTTTCAAAGGAATTGGACACCCTCGCCCAGAAGAAAGGCGTGACAGTTCTCGGAACCGGAATAAACCCTGGTTTCTTGATGGACACATTGGTGATCACACTTACAGCAGTTTGCCTGGAAATCGAGAAGATCACTGCAGTTAGAGTCATGGATGCGGGCACCAGACGTCTACCCTTCCAGAAGAAGATAGGTGCCGGCTTGAGCATTGAAGAATTCGAACAGAAAATTCGGAATGGACAGATCACCGGACACGTTGGACTTGAACAATCCATCGCCATGATCGCCGCAGCTTTGAAGTGGAAACCCGCAGAAATTCAAGCAGGACGTGTCGAACCCGTAATCGCACAGCAACCTGTGGAAAGTGACACCATGAAAATCAAGATTGGAGAAGTCAGCGGGTTAAAGCAGAAAGCTAAAGGAAAGACGAAAAATCAAGAGATAATCCTGCTAGATTTTCAAGCATACGTCGGGGCAGAAGAGGAATACGACGCCGTGACAATCGAAGGTACACCAAACGTCAATCAGCGGATTCAGCCTTGCGTTCATGGTGACAAAGGCACGGTCGCAATGATCGTTAATTCGATTCCAAAAGTAATAAATGCACCGGCAGGGCTACTCACCATGAAGGATTTGCCGATTCCATCAGCCGTCACACAAGATATTCGCAAATATATCAAAACCTGAAAACATTCATGTGGCGTGCCAGCTATTGACGAAATATAGAGTGGCCATAGACATCGGCGGAACCTTCACAGATCTTGTTGCCTTGAACGATGCAACGGGAGAACTTCTGAATATAAAGGTGTCTTCAACACCAAAAGAGCCTGAAGAAGCCGTCATCAAAGCCTTTCAAGAATTCCTTAAAAAGACGGATGACCCAGAAGCATCAGTCATCCTTCACGCCACAACTATAGCGACAAACGCTCTACTCGGCCAGCTAAACCTAGAGTTGCCAAGAACAGCTCTCATAACAACAGAAGGATTTCGTGACATTCTTGAGATCGGTAGACAATCCCGACGGGAACTCTACAATCTCTTCGTTCAAAGACCTTCTCCACTAGTCCCCCGCAGACTTCGCTTTGAGGTAAGCGAGCGGATAGGGCCAAAAGGCAAGGTCCTCAAGCGCGTTAGCAGAAAAGAAGTAAATAGACTGTTCAAGCTTTTGAGAAAGGAAGAGGTCAGATCCGTTGCTGTTGCGCTTCTCTTTTCTCACATAAACCCGTTACATGAGAGACAAGTTGGCCAGATCCTCAGAAAGTCTTTACCAGAGACTCACGTTTCTCTCTCATCAGAAATCGCACCAGAATACAGAGAGTATGAACGGACAAGTACAACAGTCGTCAACGCAGTGTTGACGCCTATAGTATCAAATTATCTTGACGCTTTGCTGATGAAAATCCGTAAACTCAAAATTGAAGCTCCCTTGTGCATTATGAAGTCAGATGGAGGAATAGCCACAAAGACAATCATGTCGAACAAGCCTGTGAGTATGGTAGAATCCGGACCAGCCGCAGGAGTCATAGCCTCAAGCTTCTATGGAACGCGTCTCGGGTTGGAAAACGTTTTGAGCTTCGACATGGGTGGAACCACAGCCAAGGCAGGAGCCATAAAGCAAGGCACACCCGAAGTGGTGACCGAATACGAGGTTGCAGGAGAGGTCCATAAAGGAAGAATCATCAGGGGAAGCGGCTATCCAGTTAGGTATCCATTCATAGACCTAGCAGAATGTAGCGCCGGTGGAGGAACAATTGCATGGGTAGATGAAGGGCAAGCATTGAGAGTTGGACCTATAAGCGCCGGAGCAGACCCTGGCCCAGCATGCTACAACAAAGGTGGCGAGAAACCTACCATAACAGATGCAAACCTCATTCTTGGCAGGCTCAATCCAAAACATATTCTTGGTGGCAAGATGAAGATTTATCCGAGACTTTCAGAGAAGGCCATCGCAGAGGAGATCTGCAGCAAAATCTCCTTAGAAGTAATAGAAGCAGCATCAGGAATCGTTGCAATTGCGAATTCGATCATGGCAAAAATCCTGCGAATCGTCTCTGCTGAACGAGGACATGACCCAAGAAGTTTTGCTTTGATATGTTTCGGTGGAGCAGGCCCAATGCACGCCTGCGAGCTAGCTGAAGAGTTGGGGATCGAAAAAATAGTCGTTCCTTACAGTCCTGGTCTCTTCTCTGCCTATGGTCTACTGACTGCTGACTTCAGAAAAAACCTCACCAAAGCAATTGTGAAGCTGATTGACAAAGTCAATGTGCAGACAGTAGAATCCAAGTTTCAGAAGCTGGAGCAGCTGGGAATTGAAATCCTCGTGAATCAGCAAGTCTCAAGAACGAACATGAAGCTTGTCCGCCAGATGGACTTGAGATATAAGGGTCAGAGCTACGAACTGACTGTTCCCACAGACAACCCGCTAACAAGAAGAAATCTCCAGCAAACCACAAGACGATTCCACCTAAAACATAAGTCCATCTACGGATATGCAGTTCAGAGTGAACCAGTAGAACTAGTGAATATCAGGCTTATCGCAACAGGTCTGGTTGAGAAGCCAAAGTTCAAAAAAATGCCTTTCCATCAAAAGCGGCCTACAAGGAGAGCAACGATCACCAAACGTCCAGTCTTCTTTGAACAAGCCGGCGACTATCTTGACACACCAATCTATAGTCGAGGAGAACTGAAAGCCGGAAATGTAGTTGAAGGACCCGCAGTCATCGAGCAGTATGACGCCACAATTGTAGTTCATCCAGAATGGACAGCTTCCGTAGATGGATTTCTAAACATAGTCATCTCAGCAGCTACCAGAGAAGGCAGGAATCGTTGATGGACCCAATAACGGTTGAAGTCCTAAAAGGAGCATTGACATACACGACGGAAGAGATGGGGATAGCCCTGCGCAATTCAGCTTATTCGCCCAATATTAAGGAAAGAATGGATTTCTCATGCACTCTCTTTGACCACAAGAGACGTCTAGCTGCCCAAGCAGAACACATTCCAGTGCATCTGGGTTCTATGCAACTTGCGGTTCAAAACGGACTGCAAGGATTCGAAGGGAAGATGGATGAGGGAGATATGATCTTGCTAAACGATCCATATATCAGTGGAACCCATTTACCAGACTTGACTCTCATTTGCCCAATCTTCTTCGGAAACGAAATCGTCGCCTACTCAGCAAACAAAGCCCACCATTCAGATGTAGGTGGAAAGGCCCCTGGAAGCATGGCTGGCGACGCCACAGAGATTTACCAGGAAGGCATCATCATTCCCCCTGTGAAGTTCGTCAAGAACAACGTTATTGACAGAGAGATCGCCGATATAGTGCTCAGCAATGTGCGGACTCCTGAAGTGAGATTGGGTGATCTGAGGGCGCAGATGGCAGCAAACCTTCTAGGTAAGAGACGCATTCTGGAGGTAATTGACAGATATGATGCGAGAACCCTATGCAGAGCTGTTGAAGAGATTATGGATTACTCAGAACAGCGCGTGAAAGCCAAGATAAAAGAGATGCCTAAGAGAACCTACACGGCACAGGATTGCCTCGAAAATACAGGAACAAGCAATCGACGAGTCAAAATAAAAGTAGCAGTAACAATCGAACCAGACTCGTTGCTAATTGACTACACGGGGACAGATGAACAAGTAGAGGGCCCTGTAAACGCAGTGCTAGGCGTAACCCTGTCGGGCGTATATTATGTTCTAAGATGTCTGACAGATCCCAGTATACCCATGAACGAAGGATCTACCAGACCTATCAGAGTTCATGTGCCTGAGGGATCATTGATGAATCCGGTTCCTCCGGCGCCTGTGGCTGGAGGGAATGTAGAGACTTCTCAAAGGAATGTAGATGTATTGCTGAAGGTTTTTGCCCAGCTAATTCCAGAGAAGGTATGTGCAGCATGCCAAGGAACGATGAACAACGTCGCCGTTGGCGGAACAGATCTTATGACTGGCAAGCAATGGACTTTCTACGAGACAATTGCTGGTGGATTTGGCGGCAGAAGAGATATGGACGGTGTAAACGCAGTGCATTCCCATATGACAAACACTATGAACACGCCAATTGAAGCCATTGAAACGACCTATCCAATACGCTTCCTTAAGTATGAGTTGCGTCCAGACAGCGGAGGACCAGGAAGATGGAGAGGTGGAGTGGGCTTGGAGAGGAGTTGGAAGCTGCTCGCCCCATCCGCCGTTCTTTCAGTGTTAGGCGAGAGAACGAAAACCCCTCCATGGGGATTGTATGGCGGCAAGTCAGGAGCTAAAGGTGAATACTTCATTATGAAGCCCAATGGAAAACGTCTGCGTCTGAAATCGAAATGCACTGTAAATATTGAGAAAGGAGATGTTTTCATAGTGAGAACGCCAGGTGGGGGAGGGTATGGGAACCCGTTGAAGCGAAAGACAGATCTTGTGCTTCGTGACGTCTCAGACGGGCTGGTTTCGTTAGAATCCGCTAAGAAAGACTACAAAGTAATAGTAGATCCGCACAGAACAAAGATCATCCAGAGATCTGATGAGAAACTCTGATCAAGAAGAAGTAACGTTTAAAACGCTCTTTCGAACACGAAGATTCTAGGTAAGTGTATAATGACTGAGACGAGGATTCATGAGAAGGGAGCCTTTTCCTTGTCAAATCTGATCAAACACATGAAAGAAGGGCCAGACTTCTGGAAGGCAGGGGCGGTTGCTCTATTTGTAGGTGTAGTTCGAGGAGGGGGGTTGGATGAAGAAAAGGTTGAGAAGTTAGAGTTGGAAGCCTATGAAGAGAAGGCGAATGAGGTGCTGGGGAATATTTGCCAAGACTTGAAGAGTAGAGAAGGCATTGTGGATGTTCGAATTCACCACCTGCTAGGAGAATTTGGCGTCAGTGAAGAACTTGTCTATGTCTTGGTTGCGGCCTCCCATCGTAGATATGCTTTTCCGGTTCTTGAAGAGGCAGTAGAGAGGTATAAAAAGGAAGCCCCAATCTTCAAGAAGGAATATGTGACCACTAGAGAAGGAGAGACGAAAGCTTATTGGATTTCAAATCTTGAGACAGAAAAGTAAATCTTTGCTGTTGGGCTTAGAACGAGTTTGAAGCGCGATGCTTTTTGCTTGTGGCTTACGTCGTCTTGAAGACTGACTTCCCGATTGACTTCACTGGAATTTCCGTTTTTCGACATATTTTTATTGATGTTTAGCTTTTTTCAGGGAGCGTTGAGTCGAGATACAAGTTGATCAGCGTTAAGGCAGTTCTCTTTGACCTGGATGGAACAATTTTCGATATGAGTGAGAGGGATGCCTTTTCACGTTTTGAGGCCCTAGGTCGCTTGGGTTACGACATTTCATTACATGATGTTAGGCATTGTTATAGTTGGGGGATTGGGCGGTTAGGAGTGATTAGAGCGTTAGGAATCAAGCTTTCAGATGAAGAGATAGAGAAGTACTTGAGGTTGAGGTTTACGTTTTTCATGGACAGAAAGAATGCGTTAAGCTTGACTCGGATTCACAAAGGAGCGCATGATGTGCTCTCTTCCCTTTCTGTAAGATATAAGTTGGCTCTAGTGACTTCTAGGGATGGACTTATGTCCACTGAGGAAGAACTGCAATGGTTCAACATAAGAGAGTTCTTCGATTGGGTGGTCACTCGAGAAGTTGCAGCAGCATACCATGGAATCAGAGAAATCCCCCTGTATCCTTTCAAAGAACAGAGAACAAAACTGTACGAATGCGTAATCGGTCTAACTAGGATAGAACCTGAAGACATGTTGTTTATAGGCGATTCGCTGGGGGAGTTAGAACCAGCAAGGAGGTTAAACATTAAAGCCGTAGGCGTGTTGACAGGATGGGGCAGTAAGGCAGAGATGAATGATGCCGACATTCCGACTATCAGGAATATCACCGAAATCTTCAAGATCCTGACTTGAATAGACTTCATCCGTTCTAGGTTATTTTTCCTGAGGCTTTGACAACCGGTAAGATTTGAAATGTGACAAATAGGACGTACAACGCCGAGAAATATAATGGTCAAGTTATAGTTGATGATGAGCGATCTCCAGTATGCCATGCCTTAGCTTTCTACTGCTACTCTGCTGGCTTCCATGTAGAGATTCGAGAATTTCCTCTTCAAATCTCGTAAGGTGTAGACTAGGCAATGGTTTCTGAAGTAGAGTTGGACTCGTCGACTTCTGGCTCCGACTCCGATCACGGCTACACGGGCTTTCCGCAATGTATCTAAAGCTTCCGCCAACTCTTCATCGATGCTTTCATAACCAAGAGGCCATCCGTCACTAATAATCATGATCAACCGCAAATTCTCGTTTCTCTTCTTGATGATATTTCCTGCAACCTTCAAAGCATCTGGCATAAACGTAAAACCTTCAAACCTTATCCCACCGATCCGAGACTTGACACGAACATTATACCTTTCATTCAGATCTTTAACAACAAGAAATCTGTCATTAAACGCATAGGCACCCCAAGAACCTGGGTCCAACAACAGTTGATTAGCAGATTCCAAAGCCATTATGAAGAGCTGCAAGGCGAAATCGCCAATCACGCCCATACTCCGACTAGCGTCTAACAAGACAATCCACGCATAGCTCTTGCTGATATTTTCATCCAGCATAAAAACGTCCATCCTCGGGCTCTTGCTGGCCACAACTTGAATCACCTCTTGCAAATCCAAAACCCCATATCGCTTCCGAGGATCTTCATCAATTGCATCCCTAGCCACAAGCAGACTCTCAATTAGCCTATGTGCCTCACTCTTACACGCAGCCTTAATCTTCAAAAACTCGGTATAACCTGCGGGCGGAATCTCTACATCCTTAAATCGCGTAGAGCCCATATACTCCCTGTACCTCCCCAAAACCTTCTCACTTCTCTGCTTCTCGTGTAGCCACGAATTAAAAACCTGTATTCCTTCAGCCTCAGCTGTCTTCAACCACGTTTCGTCATGACATTCGGAGCAAGAAGAAACACCGCTCAAGAAACATAAACACTCTCCATGAGCATCCTCGTGCAAGACATCCCAACCCACAAGGAGAGACTTGGATAGACAAGAACACCTGCCTAAATTCTCAGTATGAGGCAAAAACGGAATTTCCAATAAAGGCCCCATGTCCTCCACTACAGAATAGATCCTATCAACAACGTTCAACTTGGTGTCCTCCAAATCCACGTCTTCACCTCTGAATGACCGAAAAACCCTTTGTCTAAATTCCCCAATCATCCTTAGAAGAGGATCAGTCAACCCACGCACTCTTTTTCCCTTGACCTGTGGAACACCCGTGTTTACCCTAACCAGAAGATCAGCCATCACCTTTGTCGCAGGATTCATCAGACCATCCAGAGGGAGCAGCCTCTTTAGTGCCAAAGCATTCGCAAGGGCTAAATCCACGAGTTTGCCTTTGTGTTTCACGGCAACATATGCGTTAGCGACTACATCCTCTGCCATTGTAACCGCGAAATCCGCCAACCTCCGATCCTTGCCTTTCCTCCAACTGCAGAATTCCTCCCGACTAGACGTCATTACGTGAGCACCTAAATGAAACACTGAGGCGCGGAAGAGACTTGCCAGCTGTCTCTTACCCAGAGTATCTTGAATGAATCGGTAGCCCATCAAGGAAGCATATTTTTCATTCTCTCCATCCTCGTACGACGTGGGCTCAGGAAAAATACACTGGAAACCCTTACCGTTCCACAAAAGCTGGGGATACTTGACTCTTGGAAGCACTAATATGTCAGCTTTCAACTCATCTTTCTCAAAGAAGAGAGATCTAGCATACTCCAAGAACCCCAACTATATCCACCGCAAAGAAGAGATGCTAGCCTGTAAGCGCCAACTTAATCAGCCTACGGACGTCAGCTTGCACCTCAGCACTATCACTCGTTAACGCCACAATAGTCTCCTCAGCCGCTTTGCTTGGATCTGCCCCATCTACAATCAACACTGCCCAGTGACTCAAATCGCCCACGGAGGGCCCATAAGGCAGATCACCCGACAAATATTGTCGACGCATTTCAGCTCCTACCCGAACAATTTTATACGCAGTGTCACGATCAATCTTTGACCGTTTGATCAAAAGTTCTACTTCTCTCTCCGAAACTTTCTCTCCAATACTTTCATATTCGAAATTTATCCAGACGCTCATTCTCCGCCTGAACGCCGCGTTCAATGGCTTAGTCCCCGCAAACTCTGCCGAAAAGGGGTTCATACTAATAACAACGTAGGCGAAACGATGCCTAGGAACAATATCATTATCTTTTTCTGTCAGAACCAGGTGACCTCGAGTATCTAAGACTGGATTCAACCTTGTCGCAACATCTTGCTTCATCATATTTGCCTCATCAAGATACAACAGTCCTCCGTATTTCAACCAAGACGTGACCTGTCCGTCAATCCAATTCTCCTTTCCCAAGCCTATAAACCGTCCAATCAGATCATAAGAAGAAGTCTGCAAACCACAATTCACTTCCCAAACGGGCAACCCTGTCAATTCCGCAATCAAATAGGTGATATGTGTCTTCCCTGTCCCGGAAGGGCCGATCAACGCACACTGCTTGAAATAAAAAAGCGCTCGTATGATCCTCTCTACATAACGTTGACCACTATCGATATACTCAGGGGTCCCTTGAGGAATCATAGGTTCTAACGATTCTGGAAAGACATAACCAGGATGTAAATCGTATTTGCCAATGTCGTATTTCTCCAACTGTGGAGATCGAGACATCCTACGTCTTTTAGTAATATCCAAAGTCACTCGAAAGTTGCTCCGCTTGACCGACACGGATTCTGTCTTAGTACCATATTCACCTTTCCGTATAGAATCCGTTTTATACCCTACCCCGCCCAACTCCTGCTTATCATCCATAACGATCCTCAACAGAAGTATTTGGCGGGCACGATAAAAATATTGTGTCTTACGATGCATGATTACCTTAACATATTTCAGCATTGTATGTAAAGTCCCAGACAGACTAATTCTTATTATGAATGGTGACACGATAGCTTCCTTGTTCATTCGAACTAGGAGTAGGACTAGATGACCGAGGAACCCATTGCTTCGACAGATCAGGAATCCATCCCGAGAATTACATTGAACGCAACATCTCCACAAGAAAACGGAATGACAGACAAGGATCAGGTGGAGGATTTTCTGAGAGATGTGCAGGAAAAAGCTGGGCAGATATCTGAAATCGAGATGGAAGAAGAAAATCTGGTAAGTGAGTTTTTTGATTCTCTGCTCAAGATTCTGAAACCTTTCAGCGAGACTTTGAAGATTTCGGCTTCGTCCATTCCTGAAAAATACGGAGAGATAAACAATGCTCACATATGTCTCACTGGGCAGTTGGTTATAGTTCACAGAGATGAGAAAATCAGAATACTTGACCTATCAGAAAAGCAAAACCACGAACTCCTAGTAGAGATCACAGGAGAAATAATGGCTCAACTGAAGACCATAATCGACTCTTATAGATTAAGAATCGAAAAAAGAATAAAGTTCCTACTGCCAATCACGAGAGAACTGCAGAAAGTCGCTAAAGTCTTTTCGGAGAAGTAATCTCGCAACTGGTTTTTCTGCGCGCAGCTCACATATCGAAGATTATGAAAGAAGAGCCAACAGAACCTTCCTTAACTCCTCTTTGCTCTCAAAGTCTCTGAAGATCGCCTTTCCTGTTTTGTAAAGGCGGAACGAAACATTCTCAAAAACCAGTTCGAAGACTATTCCAGAGATAGACTTTTCCGTCTTAGCACGTTTCAGAATCTTTTCGATCGCCTCTTTTCTCTTATCATACTTAAACGTTACAACGAAGTCTTTTTCTTTGCCACAGGTTTCTTCGACCCTGGCTACAAGATCGTGGACACTATTCATTGAAGCTGGTCAATCTCCTCCAGAACTTCGATAAATCGGTCTATCTCTTCACATGTGTTGTAGATATAGAAGCTGGCTCTAGCCGTAGACTTCAGCCCGAATCGCTCATGTAGTGGCTGAGCACAGTGTAGACCACTTCTGACCATTATCCCATAGTTGTCAAGGAATAGTGCGAGGTCATGAGAGCTCATGCCTTCGAAATTAAAGGGAATTATGCCGCATTTGTTCGAGGGATCCTTTGGACCGTGGACCTGGACTTTCCCGATTTCCTCCATACGATGCATTGCATGTTTTGTCAAGGTTTCCTCGTGTGTTTTCACATTGTCCATGCCAATTTGTTTCAAGTATTTGAGGGCTGCGGTCAAACCTACAGCCCCACAGATGTTTGGGGTCCCAGCTTCGAATCTCCAAGGTAGATCACTGAATGTAATGGTACATCGCCGTGTAGTGTCGTCGAAATTGACCTCTCTTATCATTGAGCCGCCACCTTGAAAGGGTTCCATTTTCTCCAAGATCTCACGTTTACCGTAAAGAACCCCGATACCTGTTGGACCCAGCATTTTGTGAGCAGAAAAAGCCAAAAAGTCTATGTCCAAGTGTCTAACATCAACCGGCAGATGAGGGACGGATTGTGCTCCATCTACAAGGACCAAGGCTTCATGCTCATGTGCTAAATCTGCAACCCTCTTCACGTCATTTATGACTCCTGTAACGTTGGAAACATGAGATAGACAGACAATCTTTGTTTGATTGGAAATCGTCTTCTCAAGAGATTCATAGTTCAAAGTTCCATCAGGGTTCACTTCTACATATTTGACTTGACATCCGGTTATCTTAGAGATGAATTCCCAGGGCACTATGTTGCTGTGATGCTCCATCAGAGTGATCAAAATCTCATCACCCCTCGCAAGGTTGTGGAGGCCTGATGCGTAGGCAACAAGATTTATTGCTTCAGTAGTACCTCTGACAAGGATTATCTCATCTCCATCTTCAGCATTCACGAATTCGGCTACTTCTTCGTGAGCTGTTTCATAAAGCTCTGATGCCTCTTGAGAAAGAGTATGAACAGCTCTGTGAACGTTTGCGTTACAACCTTCGTAGAATTCCCTCATCGCGGCGATCACTTGTTTTGGCTTCTGGGTAGTGGCTGCATTATCGAAGTAGATAATAGGGCAATCATTGACCTTTCGCTTTAAGATCGGAAAATCAGTCCTAATCTTACATGGATCCAAGCTCATTGGTATCTCCTTCCTTCATCCTTTCGGAAAGGATTTTTGCCAGTTCCTCCTCTTCTAAGGCTTGTTTTTCCTCGAAAGTCGGCTCTTCGGGCAGCCAGTTTGGAGAATTGTCCTTGATTCTGTAGTACGTCCTTATAGCCCTCTTCAATGCTCCCACGGCCAAGATGCCACAGTGAAACTTGACCTTTGGTAGCCCACCTACCGCTTCAATGACGCTCTTCCAAGAGATGCTCCACGCATCTCGTAGGTTTACTCCTTTAACCATTTCGGTGAGAATACTAGATATTGCTATGTTTGCGACACAACCATAGCTTTCGAAGGACGCATCTTCTATAGCCTCGTCATCACCTATTCTCAGATAGAAAACAATCATGTCTCCGCACGAAGGGTTTCCAGCTGTTGCACTAACAGTTGGGTTTTCCATCTTGCCAAGGTTTTTCGGGTTCCTAAAGAGCTCCAATATTCTGGGGTTGTAGGGAAGAGGGGACCTAGACACAGCTAATTCAGCTCCATGGAACCAGTGATTCCCCTGATTCTTTCTACAGCTTTCGGGATGACTTCTAGAACGTATTCTATATCCTCTTCCACATGAGATATGGCGACTTTCATCAGAATGCTACCATGGGCTTCAGCGAAGCTTCTGCCCAAAGCAACGAGGACATGACTAGGTTGAAGCAGTCTTCTTGAGCACGCACTTCCACTAGATACATAGACTCCATTCAGACTCAGCTCGATTGTTAATGCCTCACCCTCGCATCTCAGAAAGCTTAGATTCACATTGTCAGGAGCCCTTTTGTCTCCTTTGGGTCCATTAAGCTTGATATCTGCCACCTCTTCTGTTATTCCGTTAATCAGTCTATCTCTGAGGCTTCGCATATGCTGGATATTCTCTTCAAAGTTTTGGATCGCTAGCTCAGATGCCTTGGCAAAACCGACGATTAAAGGTGTGTTCTCAACTCCTGGCCAAAGTCTCTGTGTTCCTATCTGTCCTTCTATTATTCTCTCCACGTTGACGCCTTCTTTAACATAAAGGGCGCCTATTCCTCTCGGCCCGAGAATTTTGTAACTGCTGATAGTCGCCATATCCACATCCAAGCTCTTTACGTCTAATGGGATTTTTCCGTAGGCATCCGAAGCTTCCGCGTGAAATATGCTACGAGGGTTTCTATCCTTTACTGTTTCAACTGATTCCTTAAGAGGTTCAATCGTTCCAACCTCATGATTTACAGCAGACAGGCTTACAAGAGCTGTTTCCCTATCAATAGCGTCCTCCAGTTTCTCGAGGTCTATAAAGCCATAGGAGTTGACTGGGATTTTCACCACGGTAAACCCGTACCTAACAAGAAGCTCAGTTGTGTGGAGTATGTTTAATGGTGCAGTCTCAGAGATCACGATTTTCCTGCCTTGGTCCTTCATTGAAGATGCCAAACCCAAAAGAGCTAAGTTGTTGGCTTCTGTCTCTCCTGGAGTGATATTGATTTGCTCAGGGGTTCCACAACCTAGTGAGTGCGCTATGCTCTTGATGGATTTCATTATTATTTCGAAGGCTTCCCAGCCTGGTTTATGCGTCAATGTAGGGTTGCCATATGCAAGTTGATTGAAGTAGGGCAACATCTCTTCGACGACTTCCTCCAGAACCATGCTCGAGTTTTCAATGTCTAGATAGACCTCACGCTTCAGGCCTTCATGAGCGTTGAGAAGTTCCCTTATGTTTTCACTCATCGCTGTCCAAGCCTTCTATCATGCTTTAATGTTTGCATCTAATAGAAAAGGGTAACTCAAGGGAAAAGGAAATGACACACAACACTTAAACCAATCACGCTTAATTACTGTGTAAAAGGAGATGGACGCTCTCCGGTGAAGGTCTCCGATTTATCAATTCCAGAATCCGTCAAACAGATATTGGCTACTTCCGGGATTGATAAGCTCTATCCTCCACAGGAAGAAGCGGTAAGAGCCGGGGCTTTGCAGGGACATAATCTGGTGCTGGCCAGCCCTACTGCTTCTGGCAAGACTTTGATCGCCGAGTTTTGCGCCCTTAAACATGTGCTAGAAGAGAGTACGAAGATCATTTACTTGACGCCACTAAGGGCTCTAGCAAGTGAGAAGTATCAAGAATTCAAGAAATACTCTTCAATACATAAGCCAAATGGGAGTCGGATAAGGATTGGCATCAGCACTGGTGACTATGACAGCAACGATCCATGGTTGGAACGATACGACATAATCGTAACCACTAATGAGAAAGCAGATTCACTTCTAAGACATAGAGCCAAATGGATGGATGAGATCTCACTTGTAATCGCTGATGAAGTACATCTTCTCAATGATGGTGAGAGAGGACCAACCTTAGAGGTTGTTCTGGCTAGACTGATGCAGGTTAATCCGAGCGTACAGGTTTTGGCTTTGAGCGCCACCATAAATAACGTGAAGGAGATTGCCGACTGGCTTAAAGGCGAGTATGTCACAACCGAATGGCGCCCGATCCCGCTGAAAGAAGGCGTAGTTCTCCATGAGGAGATTCAGTTTAAGGACGGGGATGCCAGAAGAATAGAAGCAAGGTCAAGGAACGCTGTGATAAACTTAGCTCTGAACACTGTAAGATCCGGTGGACAGGCTTTGATCTTCGCTAACACAAGAAGGAGGGCTGCTGCAGCTGCAAAGAAAACCGCAAGTGAGCTTAGGCAACTCCTCACAAAATCGGCAAAGCGTGCGTTGGGGCGAGAGGCTGAAAGGATTTTGGCTACTGGGGAAAGGACTAGAATGAGTGCGTTGTTGGCTGGATTGGTTGAGCAGGGAGCAGCTTTTCATCATGCCGGCTTGGGAAGCGCCCATCGCAAGGTAATTGAGGATTCTTTCAGACAAGGGAAAATCAAGGTAGTGGCAGCTACCCCTACATTGGCGTTTGGGGTAAATCTGCCGGCGAGAACCGTTGTGATTCAGGATTATAGGCGATATGAACCTGGCTATGGCTACTACCCGATCACTGTCCTTGAATACAAGCAGATGGCCGGTAGAGCTGGAAGACCTAAGTACGACAAGATTGGAGAAGCTATACTCACAGCGAAGACTGGTGACGAAGCAGATTACCTGATGGAAACCTACATACTCTCTAAACCAGAGAGAATATGGTCAAGACTGGCTGTTGAGAGGATCTTGAGATCTCACGTATTGTCAACCATAGCGGCAGACTTCGCCCACACTGAACGAGGGATCTACGAGTTCTTTGGCAGGACCTTTTACGCGCACCAATATGATGTTACAGCAATCAAGAGCGTAATAGCAAAGATTCTGAAGTATCTCTACAATGAAGAGATGATAAATGTTGCCGGAGATGATATTCTCGCAACAGAGTTTGGGAAGAGAGTGAGTGAGCTCTACATAGATCCGGTCTCAGCAGTCATAATTCGGAATGCATTGAGATCTGAACCAGCCTACTTGACGGACTTGAGTCTTCTTCACCTGATTGCCCATACGCCTGATATGTCGCCGAAGTTAAGGCCTTACACGCAAGAACTGGATAAGATTGGAGTTTTCATGGAAGAGCATAGAGAAGAGTTTCTTGCGGATATAACTGAGGAGTGGGAGGACAGAATGGCCTACGAGGAACTCTTAGGAGAGGTTAAGACAGCCATGGTTCTGAAAGGTTGGATTGAAGAGCTGAGTGAAGATAAGATGATTGAAAGATTCCAGGTGCAACCGGGAGATCTTTACAGAACAATACACAATGCTAAATGGTTGCTCCATGCTACCCATGAGTTGGCTCGGCTTTTTGACAATAGGAAAGCACGACCGCGAACTCTTCGACTTATGGAAAGGATAGAGAAGGGAGTAACGAAAGAGTTGCTGCCGATTGTCAGGTTGGAAGGAATTGGCAGAGTTAGGGGAAGAGTCCTTTACAGTGCAGGTTTCAAAACTATAAAGGACATTAAACATGCAGACGTCAAAGATTTGATGGCTTTGCCACTTATAGGGCCAAAACTGGCGAAGAAGATAAAAGAACAGGTAGGTGGCTTCCTCAAAAAAAGGGAGTGGCAAAGATTGAAGGATGAAGAGGACTGGGAACAGAGGGCATTAACAGAATACTAGGTGATTGCCCTCACATTGCGTTGTTTCCTAGTCTTTTCTATCATCTGCTCCACTTGTTCTATGGCTGTGCCCAGATAGTTACTTGGATTCAAGGCTTCATCGATCTGTTCTTCGTTCAGTTTTTCACTCACGGTCCCGTTCTGCAAGAGCACTTTTCTGAAGTCTCTCCTCTTTCTCTTGCTTTTGACAGCCAGTTTTCTGAGTAGTTCATGGGCCTCCTGGCGACTCATGTTCTTTCTTGTCAAGGCAATCATGACGGCTTCTGACATGCTGCGTCCTTGAGTTAACTCCATGTTTTTCCTCATGCGTTCTTCATCTACGTGTAGATTAGTTACCACGTCATTCATCGAAAGGAGCATATGGTCGATGAGAATACATCCCTCTGGAAGGATAAAACGCTCAGCCGCTGATTGTGTCATATCTCTCTCATGCCATGTTATCATATTTTCAAGGGCTGGAACGACCAGACTTCTCATGATTTTGGCCAGACTGCAAATTGTTTCACAAGTTTCCGGGTCTTGTTTGTGGGGCATTGTAGAGCTGCCAACTCGCTTCTCCAGTTTGAAGGCCTCAAAGACCTCGGCGATCTCAGGCCTCTGTAGTTGACGAATTTCAGTTGCAAAATTGTCAAGGGTGGATGCTATCATGGCCAGCAGACAGAGAAACTCGGCGTGACGATCCCTCTGGATGATTTGTGTTGAGATCTCAGCAGGCGAAATGCCTAGTCTTTGCATGACCAATGTTTGGATTTTTTGGGCATGTGGTCCGAGACCGGCTTGAACTCCAACGGCTCCTGTCATTTTGCCTACGAGAAGACGCTTGCTACATTGTCTTAGTCTCTCGATATGTCTTGAAATCTCACGCATCCAGACCGAAAACTTGAATCCAAGCGTTATCGGAAGAGCATGCTGACCGTGAGTTCTCCCCATCATCAGCGTGCCCTTATACTTCAAGGATTTGTTCATCAGGGTTTTTTCAAGTCTACTTAGCTTTTCTTCAATTATCTTGAGGGCTTGTTTGAACTGAAGAGCTCTAGCCGTATCAACAATGTCGTAACTCGTTGCTCCAAGATGAACATAAGCACCGCTTGTGCCGCACGCTTCGGTCAAGGCTCTGACTATCGAAGCAATATCATGTTTTATTTCGTGTTCGATCTCTTTGATGCGGTCTATCTTGACATATCTTGCAGAAGCCCTTAGGACTATCCTTTCAGCGTCCTCTCTTGGAATGTTACCAACTTCAGCATGGGCCCAAGCCAATGCAGATTCCACATCCAACATTTTCTGGAGAAGTGTCTCCTCCTGAAAAATTCTTTTCATCTCGAGAGTCCCATAACGGCCGGTGTCGATAGGAAGAATAGACAAATATTGTTCACCAACCCACAAAACTAGATAAGGTGACTGGAATTAATGCTTTACCATAGAGCGGCTACATCAGATGGGAGCTATAATTGCCATTCTAAGTAGAAAGATGGAAGACGTGAGAAGAGAAGCAGTGAGCATGCTTAAGATGTTGGGGCATGGAAAAGCTGACGGTTTTGGACTGGCCTCACCAACCAAGGTCATTATGGATGGTTCCATCGAAAACTTGGAGAGAAAGGAATTTGATTCTCATATTTTGATTGGGCAGGTCGTCTCAAAAACACTGGAGTCGGACATCCCGCAACCAGTGCAGTTCGATCATGGAACACTTGTTTTTCAAGGCAGAATATTCGCTTCTATAGAAAATCCAGCCAAGGCGAATCTGGTGGCACAGAGATTCAATCAGAGGGACAGAAATGCAGAGACCTTCGTTGAAGAGTTTGATGGAAACTATGCCTTTGGTTTGGCTGAGCATGGAAGACTAATAGTTGGAAGAGACTCCTTAGGATTGCGTCCCCTCTACTACGGCGAGAATAACCGTCTGACTGTTTTCGCCTCAGAGCGGAAGGCATTGTGGGAAATTGGAATAAGACAAACGTCTTCTTTTCCACCAGGAAACGTTGCGTACGTTGATGAACGCAGTTTCAAGCTCAAACCTGTGAGAACACTTATCAAACAAAGAGTGAAGGAAGTAACGTTGGAAAACGCGGTTGCGGATCTACGGAGGCTTTTGCAGAGTTCAGTCAGACAGACGATCTCAGGTCTGAAGGAGGCTGCGTTGGCCTTTTCAGGAGGTTTGGACAGCAGCATTATCGCTTTGTTGGCCAAATGCTGTCAAGCAGACATTCATTTGATCTTTGTAGGTCTCAAGAACATTTCGGAAACGGACCATGCAGAGAAGGCTGCAGAAGCCTTGGAGCTGCCCTTGCACATTTATCAATATGGCAAAACATCCGTGGAAAAACATCTTCCTCAGGTTTTATGGTTGATCGAAGAAGCAAACCCGGTTCAAGTTGGCATAGGCCTTCCAGTCTTCTGGACTGCCGAGAATGCCTCAAAGATGGGGTTAAAGGTTCTATTTACTGGACAAGGAGCAGACGAGCTTTTCGCAGGCTACAGACGACATTTGGATCACTACATCACATATGGGAAAGAAAATGCCGAAGAGACCATCTTCCGCGACATTTTGGAGATGCATAAAAGCAATCTTGAAAGGGACGCCAAGATCTGTAATTTTCACGATGTCGAACTTCGACTACCATTCGTCACACACCAGATGAGAGAATTTGCAGTCAGCCTGCCCCTGAAACTGAAGATATCACCAAATGGGAAGGTTAGAAAATATGTGTTGCGTAGATTAGCGGAGGACATGGGACTGCCGAAATTTATCGCTAGAAGACCTAAGAGGGCGGTTCAATACTCTACTGGGGTGACCAAAGCTTTGCGAAGATTGAGCAAGCAAAAGAGACAGTCTGTGAAGGAGTACACAGAGAATATGTTCGCTGACATTATGAAAAGGATGATTTGACATGGTAACCGGCCTAGTCTTCTCACCTATCTATTATCGACACGATCCTGGCAGAGGTCATCCAGAGTCGGCGAGTCGTCTTCGTTCTATTGTTGGAGAATTGAGATTAGGCAAAGCTCGCGGCATTCAAGATTGGCAGTTTATTAAGCCGGAAAAGGCAACGTTGGAAGAAGTAGAGCGGGTTCATGACGTGGATTATATTGAATACGTGAAGAAAGTGTGCGAGGCAGGAGGTGGAATCGTGGACTTGGAGGAGAATACAGTTGTTTCCTCCTCAAGTTTTGAAGTTGCACTTCATGCTGTGGGAGGAACTCTGAGAGCCGTCACCTTCACGATGCAGGAGAAAAATCGAAACGCTTTTGCTCTAGTGCGGCCTCCTGGACATCATGCGACCAGATGCAGCGCTGGAGGCTTCTGTCTCTTTAATAACGTAGCCATAGCGGCCAAACATTTGCTTGAAGAATTCAAGCTAGATAGAATAGCAATATTGGACATTGATTCTCATCACGGGAATGGGACACAGGAGATCTTTTATGAAACCGATAGCGTCCTGTATATTAGTCTGCACGAAGATCCTCAAGACTTCCCTAAAAGAGGTTTCATATCCGAGATCGGAGAAGAAGACGGATTCGGCTTCAATGTAAATGTTCCCCTACCATTTGAGACGACTGACTCATTGTATTTAAAGGCAGTTTATGAAGTTGTAAAGCCCATCTTACAACAGTATAGGCCTCAATTGGTCTTAGTGTCCGCTGGGCTGGACGCCCACTATGCGGATCCGGTGGGAAGACTCCGCTTGTCTATTCCCTGTTATCAAAAGGTCTATGAAATGGTAATTGACTTGGCTGCAGAAGCTTGTAATGGAAAAATCGTCTCAGTGCTTGAAGGGGGATACAGCATACGTTTTGCTGGAAAGATAGCTACAGCGATTACTGCAGAGATGAGTGGCGTGCCCTATAATGTATATGACAAGAGTCCTGAGACCTGTAAACACGTCCATGAGCAAGGTAAAAAAATCATAGAAGAGGTGAAGCGAACTCAGAACGTTTTCTGGGTTTTGTGAGATAAAGATGTTGAAGAGGACAAAAAAGGTGGAGTGCGAGATCATTCAATTACTTGGATAGCTGCTTCAGGACATTGGGCTTCACATGCACGGCAGACTAAACATTCTTCGACTTTCACGGGAACAGATTTGTCTTCTTGAATCTCGAAAACTTCTACAGGACAAATCTCTACACATGTGCCGCATCCAGTGCATTTCTCCTTGTCAACTATGATCTTCACCATATCTCATCCCTTTTTGATCAGAGTCTGTTGAATTTTGAAAGGGAGAATAAAAGCATTTGGGTTTTCTAGCGTATTTCCTCACGTAATCTTATCAAAATTTCACTGATCGTTGTTTCGGCCTTCTCTTTCCTTTGTTCATAATCTGCTAGCAGCTTCCGGTAAGCCCCCAGCGAAAGATCTCCTCGACGGTGTTGTGTTTCAATGCTGTCAATGTTGCTTTCAACCTCGTTGATCTCAGTTTCTGCAATCTCAAGTCGATTCATCAGATCTCTGTATCGTCCACCAGCCACTCGGAACTTTTGCCTCAAATCATCTATTTTCCTTGAAAAAGTGTTTAGACGTGTCTCCAAGGTCTTTCTTTGAACTTTGTACCTGCGCCTTGAGATTTTTCCCTTTCTGGCTCTTTCCTCTAGAGACTTGATCCTTGAACGAGTCTTTGTTCTCCTCCCATAGATGTCCGCAAAGGATCTTATCTCTTCAGGGCGAATGCGCACTGTCACTTCAGGCGCCTCAAGTGGAAGAGGAGCCTTAGGTCTCTTCCAAACGAAGGCCACTACACATGCCACGGCTGTAATTGCCAGAATCCAGAATGTTGGACGAAATGAAAGCCACAATATGTCGTGCTTGTAGGTGATTCCGATGTCAATACTATCTAGGGAGAATGCGCCTTGCCGACTTATCGTTAGAGCCTCTTGGAAAACTCCTTTGGACACGCTATAATGAACAGCGCCAGAAACGTCTGTGAAACTCAGTATTCTAGCACCTTCAGGCAAAACAAAAGTTGTGAATGAGCTGTTAACGTAACAGTCTGGATTTTCGAACACTGGAAACTCAACGTGGAAGCTTCTGGGTTCTTCTTGTTTGATGTATTGGGAGCTAGGCAGAGAGTATCTCACGATAAAAATACTTGATGTCCCGGGTTCTAATGGAGACCTGTGAACGATTTCATATGTGTTTTCTATTGCTTCGAGCACTTCTACTTCTCTACCCAGTTGTTCATAGAAAGCTGGATTGGACGCGTTCTGAGGCAGCGTCATCCTGATCGAGCTCATTCGAGTGGAAGCCTTGTTTGTCACGTGATAAGTGTCAGATATCTCGAAGTTACCTGTACCGATTATTCTGACTTCACGGTTCAGTTTTCTAATGTCAAAGAGCTGTATTGCCTTTTCAGGCGACAGAAGAGTAACTGTTGCAGGTGAATATGTGAAGGCTGGCAGATTCTCTTTTGAGAATACAAGAGAATCTATTGTTCCGTCTAGGTAGGTGGAACCAGGGGGCAGAAAGACGGAAACGTTGCATTGGGCTATGCTTTTGGTCAGGCTGGGAAGTTCGGGGAAGTCTAGCGTGTATTGGGTTGTATTAGAAGGGTTCTGCGTGATGAGGGAGTTCGAGAGCACAAACGTCACTGAGAAAGTTAAGGGGGTGCCCTTCGGAAAGCCAATCTCTACGCCATAGAATTGGATACGATTTCCTAAAGGCACATCGAGAGTGACGGGCAGGAGATCGGTGGAGTTGTATGCTATGCATCGAACAACTTTCGAGGAATACTTGTGTGGAAACCCTATAAGGAAAACATCGGAAGGCGTCCCGTCTGTTTGTATGGTATCATTGATGACTATGTAACCATTAGACATTACATGAATTTCGTGGTTTATGCTTTCTATTCTTAAGCCGTTGTCTGTGGCTTCAACTTCCTTAAGCACTAATGAAGTATAGAGCGTTGAGACTAATGTGGCCATAATTAAAGTCAAGGTCAAGATTTTTGTCTTCATCCGTTTCTCCGCCCGGTCTGCGACTTTTCTTGGCTTCTTATCTATCTATTAGCCCATTTATTTACTTTTGTTTGCATACGTGCTGAGGAAAAGAGACATGTGAGGGTGTTGCACGAGCATTGTTAGAAGGGGATTATTGATCCCCATATTTCAGGTAGTAGTCTTCTTCCTTTTTAGGGCCAAAGCTCCTGACGCCCTGATCTTTGAGTTGTTTTCTGAGCTTTTCTGCGTATCCCCTCGGAATCTCTTCTCTTTCCTCCATGTAGTCGATTATTTCTCTTGCTTGGTCCTCTGTGTCGCACCGGCGAAGAAAGTCTATTATGTCAGGCGTGTAGTGACTGAACCTTGCACACGCTGCTTTTTCACCGGTCTCTGAGTTGGTTCTGACGGAGTCTATGGAGACCTTGTAGTCGACATTTTTAATTTCTTTTGATAGATTTGGAAAGAGTTTCTTCAAGGTCTTTTCGTCAAGCTCCATGTTGACATCCTCGGGTCCCATGGCGTTTTGTCTTCATTTATTTGACAGCGTGTATTTAAACATCTGTGGTTCTGTTCTTATTCTAGAAAGGCACGAATCTTCTTGTTGGTTCTTCTTCAAGCATCCTCTCCAGGTCGTGTATATGAAGCCCTGTCACTGTGTCAAGGTATACTTCACATCTTCTTTTGATATTGAACTCTTCGGGCTTCCGAACAACTATCTCGGCTTTCTCCCCTGCAGGGAGTCCCAATTCGATATGAAGGGAGGTTTTTACGGTTCCATGCTTAGTCGTTGTCATCCATTCTGTTCGCTTGATCTTCAGCTTGTTTCGCTTCATCAACATCAGAAGCTGATGAGGGTCATGACTGTATGCATCGATGTCGATGTCGCTTCCATGGTTTATCGTTCCCCGCCAAACGCTTCCCACCAAGACTGGAGTATAGGCTTCCAGAAGTTTCATTAGTCTTAGAGCTTGCTTGCGCATCTGGATCAAACGTTCCTTTCTTGTTGCGCCTTCCTTTTCCTCCGCTATCCTGTCAAGTTCTATTGCGACTTCAAGATTTGAAGGCAGAATGGTGACTCTGAACGTCTCCGCCGCCTTTAGTTTGGCCTGCCTATATTCCTTCTCGATTCCAAGGTAAAGAAGGTTAGCTGCTTCTCTTGCAACCTTTTTTCTGATGTTTAGGTAAGGCAGATTCAAATGTGTATCCCATATGAATGGCAGCTTGACCATTCTAGTGTTCCATCATCTCTTCATATAAAGCAACTGTTCTCTCAGCTATCTTGTCCCAAGTAAATTCGTTGAGAACTCTTCGTCTACCATTCTTTCCTAGCCAGTTCGTCTTCTCAGGATTCTCCAAGGCACTACTTATCCCCCAAGCGATATCTGTTGGATTGCCTGGGTCAACGTGATAGCCGCATTGCTCGTCTCCAGTGGGGATAACTATCTCCCTCATCCCGCTGACTCCTGCAGCGCCAACGACCACTGGACGTTCCATGCTTAGCGCTTCTAGAACGACTATCCCAAAAGGCTCATATAGGCTGGGGAAGACTGCGACATTGCAGGCCGCATAGTGAAGGATGCGTTCTTCCTCAGGAATGAATTGGAAGCGGAATTTTACTGAGGTCTCCAGCCTTATCGTCTTAACTAGATTTGTTATGTAGTCTTGAAGGTCGCCGAGGCCCACTATGACCAGTTTCGCGTTGGGAATCTTCTCGAGAACGTGGGGCATTGCCATTATGAGCCTGTCGACTCCTTTGACACCTACAAGTCTGCCTACAAATAGGATCATTGAGTCCTCATCTTTGATCCCATATGATTCTCTCAGTTTCTTGATCTCTTCGGGCTTCACAGCTTCCGGCGAGTATTTCTCTTCATCAACACCATTATAGCACACACGTATCTTGTCTCGAGGAAAACCCAGCTTAGTAAGCTCATCTTTCATGGCATATGAAACCGTGACGATTAGATCTGCTGCTTCTGCTCCATGGAGTTCGATGTTGCTGACAACCTCTGAGCCATTTCCCAGTGTTCTACCTTTCTCTGTGGAGTGAACGTGAAAGGCGAAGGGAAGCCCGAGTTCTTTCTTTATGGTGATTCCTGAGATGGCTGAAAGCCAGTCGTGGGCCACCGTGATGTCATATTTGAACTCTTCTTTTCTGATCAGATCATTCACAAGTTTTGAGGCGCTCAGATAGTTGTAGACAAGGATCTTGGAGAACAGGTTTATGCCTCGACCCCATTTTTTTATGTCTTCTGCGATGACGTCTGGAAGTGACTCAGAAATGTCGATATGTAGGGGACGGTGGATCTCTATACCTCGCCAGATCTCTCGCGTTGGAAGACTGCGGGTATCATCGTTCATGGTGAAGACAGTAACATCATGATCCAGTAAGACAAACTTGCGGGTGATCTCAGCTGCGTACGTTCCTAGACCACCGACAATCTTGGGCGGATACTCATAAACCAATACAGCCATTTTCATAGGAAATCCTCGTCTAGATGTATCTGTGGGCTTATTAACCTATAGTATCACTATTTACGTTTTCGGAACGGATACATATCTTTCGTAGAGACATTCATCTATGCTGCACATGCGACCTATTTTCGCCGCAAATTTCCTTTTTTTCCCAAAAGTAATAGAAAGTTTGAAAAATGGATTAGGTGTATAGTAATTGTGAGGATGTAACAGTATGCGGCTGTCACCAGTTAAGAGGTTGGTTCTTGAGACTATGTGGGTGCTTTCCAAGCCGACTAGAGCTGTTGATATAGCTAGGGAAGTGGGGCTGGGGTTCCCTTCTGTTATGATGCATATTATAGGACTCAACAAGATGGGCTACGTGGAAAGACCTGAGAAAGGGTGCTATGTGATAACGGATCAGGGCAAGAGAGCCCTCGGTTTCCCAGAAGTTGATGGGACGATGGCCACGCAGATTTTGGGTTATCTGCCTGCAGAGAAGACTTTCCACTTTTATGCTGATGTTGGGAAGCCTCTAAATGTCTTTGCTGCAAGTCTTCAGGATTTCTGCGATAAGATCCAAGAGATTGACACTGGCTCCATAGAGTTCCATGTCAGGCGTGGAGATTTCCAGGCGTGGTTTACTGAGTTAGGTGACGTGGAATTGGCCCGAAAGACATTGCTGATAAAGGAGAGGCAGATTTCAGGAGAGGATCTGCGTAAGAAACTCTATGAGACTATCAAGAATCGGCATGAAGATCTTTTGAAGAGAAGAAAGTACGAGATGGAGTTGGCTGATCAGAACAGCGGCTAGAATGGTTTGAACCGTTCTTTCAGATTTTCTAGAGTATGTGGCAGAGTCGTATATTCCATCTCTCCTGCACCTAGGCGCGCTGGTTCAAATTCGCCCATTCGCCTGAGCATAGAAGCATAATCCATGGCCTCCTGCCTACTCATGTCGAAAGCTGGGTCATCGAAAAGATCTGCTATCATGGGTTTTCCATTGTCATCGTTTGCTATCTTTCCGTTTGAAACTTGGAGGCCAAGAGCGACTATTCTAGGTGGACCATCGAAGACTGTACATTTTGCATCTTTTACTCCTACAGGCATTATTGGTCCCCAATGGCTGCCTCGCATCCATCCGGCCACTAAATAGGTGTGCATGAAGGGAACAAGTATCTCGCCTAATGCTGGTAGTCCATGTTGGGCACGGACAAGCAGGACTGGATCATCTTTTCCAACGTATTTTCCTGCAATCTGGGAAAGTTTTGTTACACTGCTCACGGCACATATCAGATCGTCTCGAGCTCTCCATACCCGAGATATTACGTATTGACTTACGGTTCCAATAAGTCCAACCAAATCATACATTTCTTCGGGGCATTTGAGGACGACGGCCTTGTTTTCCAGAATATCGAGTACTTCGAATTTGAAGCCGCCTCTCATCTCAGGATCAATGACCAACCCTGCTGTATTCATTGGATTGGCGAACATTTGGAAGAGGGGAAGGTTGAAGGCTCCGGCTGATGTCTTGTCGGCTGCTATAGCCACAATAGGGTCTGATCTTCTCTCTTCTATCTCTATCTCGGCCACGCCTGGGCCCATACCTCTTATGTTTCCGCTGAAGGCGTTCTTCAGCAGGTCCTGACCGGCGCCGTACAGTTTCAGTTTTGAGGCTTTTCCAGCGGCTGCCTGGAAGATGTGCCAAGCCAGTTTGTGGATTTCTGGGTTTGACAGGCCCTTGTCATGGATAATTAGAAGTTGAAGGTCATCTCCTACGTGGAAGGTGTAGTGACTGTTGATAAGCCCTTCTTGTTCTGCGTTGGTCAGATTTTCCTCAGCGATTCTCAATAGAGGTTGCGGGACAACGTGGTGTCCTGATAGTGAACCTACATCGCATTTGATTAGAGAGATCGTAGTCTTTCCGGGCATGTTTTTCACTTCAGGAAAGTTTCGATTTAAGGTTGTGTTGCATATCTAAAAAGATTTCCTGAGGGAAATCTGAAGTATGTGTAGGATAATTATTAGATCTGATAGCTGCAGGACAGAGTGAGTTATGCAGAAGTTACACGTTATATCGGCGAAGATACCTGAAGAAGTCTACAAGGAGATGGTTCTGCGTGTGCCGAAGGGAGAGAGAAGCAGCTTTATTCGGGACGCGATAATGGAGAAGCTGGAGAAGACGCCCAGACCTGACAGGATCTTTGAGTTGGAGCAAAGACTTGGCAGGATGGAGATGGAGTTTGCCCAAATAAGAAAGTACTTGGGAGATCTGGAGCTACTTACTCACGGATCAGGAAGAATAAATCCACATGCATTCTGTATAGATGAGCTGGATCATAAGATAGTTGACTATCTTGTCCATTACAAAGGGGCAACCACACCAGAGTTGGCAGAGTATCTGGAGACGAACAGATGGCTCATGCTGAACAGATTGAGGAGATTGAAGAAAAGGTCGAAGAAACAGTTGGGAAAATCAGTTGTGGATTACTATGCAGGAGAAAGATCAGGTAAGAAAAAGGCTTGGTGGATAAACGAAGAGTTAATTGAGACATAATTCTCTTGAAGTTGCTTGAACGTGAACCAGTATGATTCTGTCTCGGAGGGCCCGTAGCCCAGTATGGATTAAGGCGCCGAATCGGAGACGATGCGCAAGCCTCCGGACGTCTCTGGCGAGAGAAAGCCGGAGAACAGGGGTTCAAATCCCCTCGGGCCCGCCACATTTTCGTAGCGAGTCCTCTATATCTGAGTACAATCTAACGCTATACAGAGCATTGAGATGAGCAAGAAAGCAGGATTATTAGAGAATCCTGATGTTGCGCGCTGGCACGCTAATGTGACCCGTGGAAGCTCTACCACATCAGAGGTCTACCTCAGAAGATTAACCATATTGTGATTGATGCAACATATTGAATATTATCTAAAGTTATCTGTCAGCAAATCGTATAATTGGTTGAGCATCTTTCTTTTATTTTCTATTCAACGTGTCTTCTGATATCCCCCGTTGTTGGCGCATCAGGCGCTGTGTTCGGTGTTCTGGCTGCCTTTTTCGTATTCTTTCCAGAAAGAGAAATATATCTTTCTATAGGATTCACACGGCATAGAGTACCAGCTATCGAAGGAATAACGCTGATCTTTTTCGTGGAGACTGCTTTTGCAGTGATTACGGCTCTAGCTGTCTTGCTGGACGCCCTCATTCCGAGTCCCAGAATTTCCCCATGAAAGCAGAGAGAATTCGTAGCGTCGTTAGCTTCAAAAGCAGAATTGGACATGCGCCCTAATACAAAAATAGCTGCATGCTCATCTCATGGCTAGTCATGTGTATCGTGTGAACTATTAGCCTAAAGCTATTTAGTCAATGTTGACCTATCATCGAAACGTTAATGGATGCATGTTTATGAGAGTTCTCTTCGTCGAACCTCCCAAGGACATCTGGTTTGTTATGGGAGAGTATCTTGCGCCACCTTTCGGCATAATTCAACTGGCTGCCTATCTGGAGAGAGAAGTGGAGAAGGTGGAGATTAAAGTTCTGGACTGTAATGCTCAACAGATAGAATGGAAAGGATTGGAAGAACAGATCGCATCCTTCGATCCTGATGTTGTGGCTTCAAGTGCTTTGGCAACATGTAACACCTATCTTGTCGTCCGGGCTTTAGAGATG
>JABAOH010000271.1_pt1 | contig 35280 bp, 34 predicted proteins | sample 7062181 | NCBI WGS metagenome assembly JABAOH01 (sample SAMN14538630, study PRJNA623070) | marine sediment metagenome | biome: marine biome [ENVO:00000428]; feature: marine pelagic biome [ENVO:01000023]; material: deep marine sediment [ENVO:00002113]; isolation source: pool of 5 deep marine... | reverse complement strand
GAGGCCCCTATAAACATCAAGCTCTTTGCTGAAGGAGAAGAAGAGATAGGTAGCCCACGCCTTGAATCGATCATAAAAGAACACAAACACCTTCTTTCAGCAGATGCTGCAATCTGGGAATTCGGCGGGACAGATAGATTTGGCAGGCCGAATCTGTATTTGGGACTAAAGGGCGTCTTGTCTCTGGAGTTAAAAGCCAGCGGGGCCTCTAGAGATGTCCACTCCGCTAACGCACCCCTGATTCCAAGCCCGACTTGGCTTCTTGTTTGGGGACTAAGTTGCTTGAAGGATCATAATGAACACATTCTAATAAAGGGCTTTTACGAAAACGCTCTCCCCCCTTCGGCAGAAGACATAGAATGTATGGGGAATATCCCGTTTGAGGAGGACGAATTAAAGGAGGAACTTGGATTATCAGAGTTCTTGCAGAACAAGTCTGGACTGGAAGCCCTCAAAGCGTTGCTATATCAACCCACATGCACCATCAACGGTGTCATGTCGGGCTATATTGGAGAAGGCTCAAAGACCGTTCTGCCTCACCATGCCTGTGCCAAACTTGACTTTAGGCTTGTCCCAGATCAGAAACCTAGCGAAATATTCAAGAAACTGGTTGAACATCTAGAACGGAATGGTTTTGGAGATTTGGATGTGGTCAAACATGGCTCTACTGAGCCTACGAGAACACCCGTCAACGATCCATTTGTGAAGCTAGTTGCAGATACGGCTGAGAAAGTCTATAACAAACAGGCTGTAATCTATCCCACCAGCGCAGGTTCTGGTCCAATGCATCTGTTCAGAAACTATATGGGCTACCCAGTGGTTTCTGTGGGATGTAGTCACCCAGAAGCTAATACCCACGCGCCGAATGAAAACCTAATAATTGAGAGTTTTGTCAAAGGAACCAAATTTATTGCAACTTTGATCGAAGACTTCGCCGCATAGCTGGTGCGAAGTTTGTCATGAAAGCCTGTATAACCCGAAAAGGCGCCGTTTTGCTAGGCAAATATGTGGCCTGTGACGGCTTCAATAAGGCTGTTCCATTGAGAGTTGTGACTCACGCCCACGCTGATCATATGGGCGGCCTGCGACAGAGTCTTAGAGAATGCGAAAAAGCTCTCATGACTGAAGCTACGAAGGACTTGATTGACGTTTTGCGAAGTCCCCTCTTTCTGATGGAAGGATGTGTAGAGACATGTGAGTATGGTGACTCTATTGAATACGAAGGGGAGCAAATCACTTTTTTCAGGGCTGATCATATCTTGGGTGCGGCTCAGGTGCTCGTTGAGGACGTTGAAGGAACAAGGCTTGCCTTTACAGGAGATTTTAGGATTGAATCGACCCCTGTCCTGGACGCTGATGTTCTCGTCATAGAAGCCACGTACGGAACTCCCTCTTGCCAGCGTTCATTCAGGAGAAATATAGAAAATCTGCTGGTTTCTGTCGTGGAAGCAGGTCTTAGAAAAGGACCTGTGTATCTCTTTGGTTATCATGGTAAGCTACAAGAGGTCATGCAGATCATGTACAAGGCTGGCGTGAAGGTTCCATTCGTCATGCCTGAGAGAGTCCTTCACGTTTCTAAGATCTGTGAAAAGCATGGTATGCATTTCGGCCACCGTCTAATGTTATGTAGTGAAATGGAAGCTCAAGAATTATTGAAGAAGAACTCTGCGTGCTTGGTGTTCTGTCACATGTCTTCAAGAAGCAGATTCGGTTCTGAAGGTTTTCGTGTCTATCTCAGTGGTTGGCAGTTCAATTCGCCTTGGCGGCATATCGGTAACAATGAGTACTTGGTAGCTTTAAGCGATCATTCTGACTTCGATGGACTTGTTGAATACGTCAGACGTTCAAAGCCGAAACTTGTCATAACCGACAATTTTCGTGCAGGTCACGCAAAGACCCTAGCCAAAGAAATCCGAAAACGTTTCAAGATTCCAGCCTCAGCCCTTCCCCGTAGATGATCCGCTTCGGCCAATACTGCGCTGCGTATAACAACTTGTGAGTTTCATTCTAAAGACTCCTAGTGAAACCTGTAGTCCTACGGATTCGGATTGAAGATTCATATGTCTTAAATAAGAAGAAACCCGACATTCGCAATACGGTACCGAAATGCCCTCCCCTATTCAGCCAGAGTTCTTTGCACTACTGGGCATAGATCTTTTCCTAGCAACAAGTCTGCTGACATGCCTACTGGATCGACACTTTCCATGGCAACTACCGTACATATATCAGCTGGCGGCCTTGACTGGCTTTGGGCAACTTCTAGTGAGCAGAGAGTTCATGTCCTTCTTTGGCGAATACATGCGTTTCTGGTACAGTCTTCTATACGTGGTCGTCGCCTTGGCAAACATAGTGGCTGTTAACCTATATCTCGGAATAGTGAAGAAACTAATAACCTACTCTAAAATCTTCTCGTTTGCTGTGACTTTTCCAGCCATCGCCTTGACAGCCCTCTTTGTTACCAACTATGCTGAAGTTGCTATCCATCCACTAGTGATGTTTCCACAGATGTCTTGGGAGGCCACATTCATAGCCATGGTGGCATTCGATACTTTCGTCGTAGGGGCAGGCACATACATGTTCTTCAAACCCAAATGGTGGTACATAGTATTAGGCGCAGGCACATCGATCGGCAGCGCAAGCATTTATGCCTGTTTAAGACCCTCGTGGGGAGCGGCAGTATTTGTCGTATCAGCCATAGCTCTAGCAATAGCCTGCGTCTTCGTTCTAGGAGTAAGCCTCTACATCCTAGGCCGTATATGGAAAGACTCCATGAGAGAGAGAAAGAAACGAAAGAAGGAGGTGAGACAATAAATGAAGATAGAATACAAGAAGTCACTGAAGATCGTAGTATTGCTAATAACATCACTACTCATAGCAACAGTGAGCGCAGCCACATACTATACAATGTTCATGGATGCCACTGTTGGAGTGGCAGGCAACAAGGTTCAATTTTGGGAAGGAGCAGACTTCACTGATGCAGGTGGGGCCATTACAGATGCTCGGCAAAAAGTGACTTTCAGCTCGATGAACGGACAGAATGGAAGTCTTACAACGATCTCGAACCCAGTCACGATCAACAACACCCATGCCACCGATTCGTACACCATAGAATTGAAACTAGATTCATGGACAGGTACAGCTGCTACACCGCTGTACTATATCAACGTGACGATGTATGATGTTTCTACGAAGATGGGTGCAAACATCTACTTGGTTCCTGGTGGTGCCGGGCAAGTTGACACGACTGGGCAGCAGACCCTAGGCAACATGACTGGTTGGAGGGTACAGTGGGATATATACTGGAACGGAACAGCAACCTCAAGTGATTCAGTAACAGTGAATCTACACCTAATAGTCAGCTAAGCTCCTCCCTCCCTTTTTTTCTATTGTATTCCAATGTTGCTCAAGAGCTGCGCTTTGCAAGCCATTAAAAATAAGCAGACATCAACGATGAATCGCCACAAACAAACGCAACCACGTTCACACCTACTTCGCTTTGGATTTGCATTAGATTATATATTGCTGCGCCAGCAACTCCTACGAAAAAAAGAAAAAGAAGGCATGCTAGAAGCTTTTTCTTCCTTTTTCTATGTCTCTTAGCTCTGGTCTCCTCAGGATTCTTCATTTCTAGAATGAAACTTGACATGTCAATATCTATTGTGAGATTCGAATTCAGAATCTTTATAAAAGTTGTGAAGCACCAATCATCAACTCAAATAGACTTAAATGAATACTTTCTAATACTCAAGATGAGAGCTTAGGTGATGGTATATGAACGGTTCTTCTCTAGTTTCAGGTTTCTATAAGCTTAATCCTGAGGAACGTCTACAATTTGTCAAAAAATTTGCTGGACTGACTGATGACGAGTGTTCTTCGCTGATGAGAACCGGTTCCTTGCCCCTAGATTTGGCTGACCGCATGATTGAAAACGTTGTAGGAGCAATGCCCGTACCTCTAGGAATTGCTGTAAATTTCCTGATAAACGGAAAAGACTACCTGATTCCTATGGCAATTGAAGAGCCATCAGTTGTTGCAGCAGCGAGTTATGCTGCCAAGATCGTGCGTGATGGGGGAGGCTTCTCTGCAAGCAGTACACCATCAATAATGGTTGGACAAATACAAGCAGTCGACATAGAGGATCCCTATGCTGCGAAGGTTCGTGTTATCCAAGCAAAACAAGATATTCTGAGAAAGGCGAATGATCAGGATCCGGTGCTTGTTTCTGTCGGTGGAGGAGCGAGGGACCTAGACGCGAAAGTGATCAGTACAGGACAAGGGTTGATGCTGATCACAGAATTACAAGTGGATTGCCTAGATGTAATGGGTGCCAACGCGGTCAATACAATGTCTGAGGCTGTAGCTCCCATGATCGAGCGCATTACTGGTGGTCGTGTTTATCTGCGTATAATTTCTAATCTGGCTACGAAACGGCTGGCTAGGGCTTGGTGCAAAGTGCCTAAGGAGACCGTTGGGGGAGAAAAAGTGGTGGACGGTATAGTTGCCGCTTGCGCTTTTGCCGAGGCGGATCCTTATCGGGCGGCTACTCACAACAAAGGGATTCTGAACGGAATCATCGGCGTCGTAATTGCAACATGCAATGATCATAGAGCTGTTGAGGCTGGAGCCCACGCGTATGCGGCTAGAAACGGGCGTTACACTACACTCTCAAGATGGGAGAGAGACAAGACAGGTGACTTGGTCGGCTCAATCGAGTTGCCTATGGCTGTAGGCGTAATTGGTGGCGCGGTGCGAACACACCCGGTAGCGAAGACAGCTTTGAAGATACTGGGCGTCAAGAAAGCCAGCGAGTTCGCACAGGTTTTGGCGGCTGTAGGGTTAGCTCAAAACCTTGGAGCGTTGCGAGCGTTGGCACATGAGGGAATACAACGAGGACACATGTCTCTTCATGCGAGAAACATTGCGGTGGCGGCGGGGGCAACAGATAAACTCATAGATCTAGTGGCGGAAAAGATGGTGCAAGAACAGAAAATCCGCATGGACAGAGCGAAAGAACTGATAGAACAATACGGATAACATAGGAAAAGACTGGGTTTTTGAACAGATAACTAGGCTGGAAGAAGTATGAAAATAATTCCAGGACCCGCATCCACGCGTCTGGGAGAAGAAGTGGCCGAGCTTTCGGGCTTGGAAATCGTATCCTGCGCGTTCAAGACCTATCCAGACGGTGAATCCTACGTTAGACTTGGCGGAACGGTAGAGAATGAAGAAGTGGTAATCGTACAAACGACAGGTCCTCCCCAAAACGTTAGGATAATTCAATTGGCACTAATTATCGACGCTGCGAAAAGACTTGAGGCAGAAAAGGTGACCGCAGTAACACCTTACATGGCTTATGCACGCCAAGACAAGATGTTCCTTGTCGGCGAGTCTGTAAGCATTCAGGTTGTAGCCCGAATGCTGAAAGCAGCAGGTCTAGACCGCCTAATAACGTTAAACATTCACGAGGAAAAAGTGTTGGCTAAATTCCCCTTTCCAGCAAAGACTATCTCAGCAATTCCTCTCCTAGCCGAATATTTCAAGGAGGAGGGCTTTGCAGAAGCTTTTGCCTTGGCACCGGATGAAGGAGCCTTACGGTTTGCCGAAGAGGCAAAACCAGTCCTAGGAGGAGAATGTGGCTATCTGCAGAAGCATAGAAATCTCAATACTGGAGAGACAACCACAAAGAAAAAACCGTTGGATGTCACAGGAAAGACCGTCGTAATCTTCGACGACGTTATCAGCACAGGAGGCACTATAGCTTCGGCTGCAAAGATTGTGAGAGAGCTTGGCGCAGATAAAGTATTTGCCGCTTGTGTTCATCCCCTCTTAATTGGAGATGCTGAAGAAAGAATCAATGAAGCCGGCGTGGATGAGATTGTTGGCACAGACAGTGTTGAAAGCCATGTGAGCAAGGTTTCTCTTGCACCATTATTGAGCCAAGAACTGGCACAACAGCAGGAGTACAAGTGTGGCTGATCTCTATTTTCTGCTTTCCGGTGAACACGACACATTGCCCATCTCTGAACTCAGAGCTATACTCAACGCTGAGGATCATACATACGAAATCTCGGAAAACCTTGACCAAGTGGTAAGACTTACAGCAGACCGATTTGTGTGTGAAGAAGCCGTAAAGCCTAGGGCAGCCTTCACAAGACTATGTGGACTTGAACTTTTCAACTGTGAAGCAAAGACAAGCAAGATATTGAAATCAGCTTGCTCTGCAGATTTCAATATGGTGTTGAGGGAAGAAGAAAGCTTTGTAGTACGTGTTAGACGAGTCAAAAACTGTACCCGTGAAATCAACAGGATGATGTTGGAGAGAAAGCTCGGCAGGATTCTATTAAAGAAGACAAAGACGGCAAGAGTAGACCTTGAAAAACCAGACAAAGCCTTCATAGGGATCCTTACTGACCGAAGATTCATCTTCGGGTTGAAGCTGGCTGAGATTCCGCCAAAACCATTCATTGAAAGACGACCCAACAAAAAACCTTTTTTTCATCCATCAGCGATGCAAGCCAAGCTTGCTAGGTGTATGGTTAATCTTTCCCGGCCCAAAACAGGAGATCTAGTCTTTGACCCTTTCTGCGGTACTGGAACCATGCTTATTGAGGCTTTGCTCATAGGCTGCCGAGTCTTGGGTTCAGATATCAAAAGAAACATGGCTAAGGGCGCTCTCAAGAATCTAGTCCATTTCAAGATGAATCCAGAAGGAGTTCTCGTTGCAGATGCGCGAATGGTCCCAGTGGCGAAGGTGGACTGCGTAGTGACTGATCCACCTTACGGCAGATCTGCAACAACCCTGAAGAGACCGGCAGAACAGGTAGTGAAAGAAGTTTTAAGAAGCGTTCATGATTTGCTGGATGCAGGGAAGCGAGTTTGCATTGCTGCACCGAAGAGGTTGAACATCAGGCCTATTGGTATGAGCCTGGGGTATAATCATTTAGAGTCCCACTTCGTTTATGTTCACAGAAGCTTAACAAGAGAGATAGCCGTGTTTGAGAGGGTCTGAGAAATGTGTTTGAGCGTTGTTTTCTTGGGAACGGCAGGGAGTGTTCCAACTCTCAGGAGGAATATGCCAGCGGTTCTGGTGAAGAGGAAAGGTGAGCTTGTAATGTTTGATTGTGGAGAAGGGGTTCAGAGGCAGATGATGAAGGCCAAAACGGGTTTTTGCAGAAAGATGAAGATACTGGTGACTCACATGCATGGTGATCATGTCTTAGGCTTACCTGGGCTATTGCAGACTATGGCTTTACTTGACAGAGAAAGAAAGCTGGAGGTTTACGGGCCTTCTGGATTGAAGCGATTTTTGGAAGCCATTGAAGATTCATTGCAGTTCGTCTTGACTTTTCCCGTCGAGATCTACGAGATAGATAAGGCCGGCATTGTCCACGATGAAGAGGAGTACACTCTGGAAGCATTGTGGTCAAGCCACGTAATTCCAAGCTTGGCATATGCCCTAATCGAGAAGCCTCGTCCTGGAAGATTCTACCCAGAAAAGGCTTTGACTTTGGGCATTCCAGAAGGTCCCTTATGGTCAAGGCTTCAACAGGGGCAGGAAGTTGAATTAACGAGTGGGCAGGTGATAAGACCTGAACAAGTTCTAGGCGCATCCAGGGCTGGGAGAAAGGTTGTCTATACAGGCGACACTAAGTCTTTTGAAGGCTTAGTTGAGTTTGCAGCAGATGCAGACTTGCTAATTCATGATGCTACTTTCGCTGATGAGTTGGCTGAAAAAGCCGGAAAAGACGGTCATTCCACACCCAGCCAAGCAGCCAAAGCGGCCCAAAAGGCTAGGGTAAAACAGCTGATTCTCACTCACGTTAGTGCAAGATACGAGGATCCGTGCATACTTCAGGAACAAGCTCAGAGAATCTTCAAAAATACAAAAATAGCAGAAGACTTCATGGAGATAGAGATTCCACTTCGGAAGAGCCAAGAATCAGACCAACAGCTGTCTTAGCTTATGTACGCTATCTTTCACATGATCCAGTGACTCGATGATTACAACACCATCATATGAAATCTCACGCAGCCTCTTTGCCACCGTCTTCCAATCAGTTATGCCATACCCAATTCCGAGATGTAGGTCATTCTTACCGTCGTTGTCATGAGCATGTAAATGGACGATTCTCTCTTTAAATGTTGTCAGAAACTCGTCAGTTTGCTTGTTGATATTCGCATGCCCAACATCGAAAACCAACCCTATGTTTTCGTCAACTTCATCATAGAACCTTCTGAAGTCTTCCACACTCTTCAAGATATACGGAAAGGGTTCAGGAACATTCTCAATCGCAATCTTCACGCTATGTGCACATGCAAATTTCGACAGCAATCGCACCGTCTGAAGATTCTGAACCCGTTCTCTTCCAGGATAAAACATGCTTATGCCCGTTTTGACTCCAGGATGAAATATCCACAGTTCACAGTTCAGTGTGGCAGCGTACTTAATAGACCTGCTTAGTCTCTCGAACATGGCATCCCAGATAATTTTTGATGGGGAGGCTATGTTTATGTCTGCGAAGGGGGCATGAACCATGTATTTCAGGTCATAAGACGCAGCCAGTTCGTTCAGGATCCTAACTTTTGCTCTGGTTACTTCGTGGTCTCCTTCATCAACAATCTCTACATACTTTGTTTCCACGTCAAGAATGCATTCAATCATTTCTTTGTATTGTTTGTCCAGAGTGAAGAGTGTAGAACAACCTATCTTTGGCTTTGCCATAGGCCAACCCTACTCGCTCTAAAGCCTCCCTTTCTCTTATAAGGAGATACACTAATTGCCTCTCTACTTGCCGCAAGTATTCCTTCACGATATGAACCTTTATAGTGCGTAGATCCCAATCTTATATCTGGGAGACCTATGATCGAAGAGAAGGATATAGTCAAATTTCTCATAGCGCACAAAGGTTCAGCCTCGCTAGACAAGATAGCGGAAGAATTGGACATACCAAAGTATGGACCGAGTTCCGCATATGCCATCTTACAATCTATGAAGTCTAAGGGGATTATAGAACGGAAAGGAGAGCAATGGAGACTTGTGGATGAGGCAGCTGTTCTTGAACCTCCTCCACAGACTTCAGTAGTCAAATCGGAATCCGCCATGAAGGTGGAGGCCATGACTCCTGATGTGAGCGAGCTTGTGAAGACGATGGCAGCTGCCCTCGCTGAAGCCATGAAAACTGCGAAAAGACCATCAGACGAATGGGAATTAGCCAAGAAACCCATGTCAACAAAGATCGACAGGAAGAAGGAGAAACTGAGCTCTTTAGTCTTGACACCGGATATAGCGCCTGAAGCCAAAAAGCCCTTAGTAGGCTTTCCAACGGGGGCATTCATCGATCATTTCTTCATAACTCCGGAGGGCGAAAGTCTAGAGGGTGTGCCGATCTGTGGACAATTCGCCATTACAGGTCTACCTGGTGCTGGCAAATCAATACTTGTTGAAGAGATTGCTGCTAGGGTGGCAGATTCAGGGAGGAGAGTGCTCTACGTGACGGCTGAAGATACGTGGAAGAGTTCGACTCCTCGATTCGACCTACAGTCTCGCTTGAAGCAAAAGGCAGACATCTTGGGTCTGAAGTGGAAAGAGATTCGTGAAAACCTGTTTGTATTAGATACGGTCGCCTACCCAGAACTTAGGGATTGGAGTACGTTTGCGGAGACTTACCGTTATGTTGCGGAGAATCACGTCGTTGAATTGGCCTTGATCGACTCTGTTACAGTTCTTGAATCCTATCGTGGGGCTCTCAAATATCGGGTCATGGAACTGGCCAGATACAACCAAGTCCATGGTATAACAGCCCTCTACGTGAATCAGAGAAGTTCAGAATCTTGGGACAGCTATGATATGGCCGGGGGCATAGGTTTAGCCCATAATCTGGACGGAACAATAATAGTCGACTATGGAAGAGTGTACTGGCAGGACCAGCAAATCGATCTAGCTGTAAACAGAGGAGAATTTGTTCGAATCGTCCGCGTCCTAGACTGCAGAATGTGTAACTTTGAACGCAGAAGAATCAAAGTCAACATTACATCAGATGGTTTCTTGAAAGCCTTGGAAACCGTGCAAGAAGAAGAATAGTGGCGACGGATAGACTAATGCCAGTTGTCAAGCCACCATCCTTCGACGAGTTGGTCAAGACTTACGGGACTCCTCAAAAAGCCATATTGCACTTGATTCAGGCTGGATTCTCGCCAGAACAGATAGAATGGAAGATAGGCATTCCTTATTATCTCATACGTTTATATATGAAAGGGACCGAGCCAAAGACCGGAATCCCTTTCTTCGAGATAGCAGAGTTTTACGAACGTTTGGCCGTTCTACAAGGAAAGAAAGGAAAAGAGACAGAAATCGCAAAATTCCTCCAAGCGTCGGGGTTGGCATTGGAAGCTAAGGTTAGACTTGTCATCGGGAAACTCTCAGACGAAGTCCTGAAGATAGGGCCAGGTTTGATAGAGCGAAGTATAAGCAGAGCAACAGGAAGCCCTAGGCGCGAAATCGAAGAACTTCTTACAGATTATGGAGAACACGGCGAGGTAGCCTATCTGGTTACCGAGGCTAGGGCTCCGCACCTAACCGCGAGAGAAGTTTACGAAACCATTAGAATGCTCCCTCAATTGAAAGGAGTCATCGAACGGGAACTCCTTGTTTCAAGTCTGTTGCGAATGAGCACCCCGATAGAGGCGAAATATGTTGTTAGACTCTTACTTGAGGATTTGAAGCTGGGCTATCACACCACAACCGTCGTCAGAGCAGCAGCGAGGGCTTACAATGTACCTTCAGAACTTGTTGAGAAAGCGTGCTTCATATTAGGACTAGCAGAAGGCATAACGCTTGCTTCTAAGGGAACCGTGAAACTTCAACGTGTGAAGATGCGTCCAGGTCAATTCATCAAGCCCCAATTGGCCAGTCTCTTTGAACCTGACAAAGTTGTCTACCCGGCGAGGATAGAGTATAAACTCGATGGAAGTAGACTCCAGATCCACAGATGGGGGACAAGAACCTTGCTCTTCTCACGAAGAGGCCTAGAAAAATCGCGGACTTTGCCGGAGATAGTCGAGATTGCACAAGGTTTTCACTCACAGAACTATATCATCGACGGCGAAGTAATACCAATAGACAACGCAGGAAATCCTTTGCCTTTTCAATCATTGCTTCAAAGAACCGTACCGAAAGAACTCTCTCCAGAAGAGTTGAAAGAAAGGGAACGGGAAGTTGGAGTCACTGTCAGAGTCTTTGACATACTGTTTCTGAACGGCCGAGAACTCCTCAATCTACCTCTTTCTCAAAGACGAAAATACCTTTTGGAAGTTGTTCAACCGGGACATTTGGCAGGAGGTGTAGATTGCTCAAACGAGATCGAATTGATGCGTTTCTATGAAGAAGCCTTGAGTAGCGGTTATGAGGGGATCATGGTAAAGAACGTAGACTCGCCCTATGAAACGGGGCGAAGAACTGGAACGTGGCTTAAGCTCAAGCCGGAACGCGACACGATAGACTGTACGATAGTGAAAGGTCTATACGGAAAGGGAAAACGAGCGGGCCTCTACTCTTCCTTTCTACTTGCAGTTCGAGACCCTGCGGAGAAGAAGCTGTATACTATTGGTAAGGTCTCTAACCTTCCTGAAGAAGCTATGAATTCTCTAAGAATGATCATTGAAAAGAACAGGGCAAATGAAGACAAGGAAGGTGTCTTCGTGAAGCCTACCATAGTGGTAGAAGCCACTTACCAAGAAATTCAAGAAACTGATGAATACACAAGTGGTTTTGCCCTAAGGGTGCCAAAGATAGTAAGATTCAGAATAGACAAGTCAATAGATGAGATAGACTCACTTGAAAGGCTTCAGAAACTTCATGAACTACAGTATGAAAGATATCCAACCCGTGTGATATGATAGAGTTTGTGTGCTATGGATCGTCCACAACGGACAAACACCTTTTTCTGACTCTGAGATTTCAATTTCATCGCCAGATATTTCGATGAAATCAATCCGTTCACCTGGGTCATTTTCTTTTTCCCTACTACTGTCCAACGTCTGATTGGAAGAACCTTGAAGGTTTGCCATTTTTTTGGCATACTGTTTTCTCTTCGTTTGGCTTTTACAGTAGTTATGGCGGCAAGGAAAAATAGAGGTGAACTCTCGAGACTGGCGATCTTACAGAGAAGTGGCTGAAAATGCCAAGCCAAAGAACTGGTGTGCAGCTTTGCATCGAGTTGATTTGTTCATTCTAGATTCTTGGCAGAACATAGGGCTGGATATGGTCAATTCTTCCTGTTGTCTTGGTCTGATCTCTTCGTTGTCCTGAAGCTATCTCCACAAACTCTCTTAAGGTATGGTTAGCAAATTCAGGTGATGGTTCTCCGTATGTGAGACCGCTGCAATTATAGTCAGCATATATGAAGAATCTATCATCGCCATTGCGATAGGCAGCTTGGTACGGGTATCCATACTTGGGCTTGCTGAGAATTTTGAAGGGCCAGAGCTTGCATGCCTTGGGTTTCGTTTTTTGAAGGGCGCAGAAATGTGTAGCAGAAAATCGGTACAGAAAAAGGCATGAACCATCACCTCTTCTTCTTATGAGAAGCCTATTCAGGCTAGGAATTGTTTTTTCAACTCCATAATTCTTGACTAAGCTAAGCCATTCTGGAAAACTCAGTACTACGCTGTAAGATTTGCAGCAGTTGCCACACGCAAGACATCTCCAGTCTGAAATGTAACGCCACGGAACAAACAACATTCCTATAGCCTACCCTATCTTGCCCTATGTTTTGAAGTGAAGCTGTCTCTTATAAAATCTGCTTGCTTGGATGTCTAAGAATTACCTAGAAAACGCCGTGTCCGACTGTACGGATTGCTATATTTTCTTGTAGAGATAGAGAGTATGAGAAGGGTATCCCAGTCTTGGATTTTCACAAAAGCTGTCAACTCTCACAGGCTTCCATCCCACAATCTCGTAGTCGTGAGAGATTATGCGGGTGCCCTTCTTCAATTCAGCCATCAGTTTAGGTCTAACTTTCTCGTTGGCACTGGTCGTCAAATACAGAAAAATAACATCTGCTGAGGATAGATCGACATGAAAGATGTCACTGTTCACTATAGTAACTCTATTCTGAAGGTTATTCTCGTATACGGTGCTTAATGCCTTTTTTACGAGGTCCTTTCTTAACTCAACTCCAACAGATCTGGCGCCGAAATCTTTTGCAGCCATGATTACTGTTCTGCCGTCTCCGGCACCTAAGTCAAAGAAGACTTCTCCAGCCTTGAGTTCGGCCAATACTAGCATTCTATGAATTACTTGCGGCGGACTCGGCACATAAGGCGCTATGAACAGTTTGTTGCCCCCATTCAAACCTGATTATTGCTAGGTCTTATAGATTTTAGCTTTTCTCAAGATACATATGTGGACTTCCTAGGTGCTGGCTTTCGAGATTCTCCACATTTCATGCAGCTTTGGGCACATAACTCTAGGTATTTTGCCTCGTCTCTTGATGCTTGTTCTGCAGCTTTTCGACACAACATGTTAGTATCCTCACATCCAGCTTCTTTGCAGAGATCTGAGATGTAGAGGCATATGTCGTGAACGTCCTTCGGTTCTAAGACGGCTCTGTTTGTACGTACAAGAAGACACAGTTCTCTGGCTAGGACACAAGTTCTGACATGTTCAAGTCTCTTGAGAACTTCTTCTCTTAGCTTCTTTCGACTTATTTCCAAGTCTGTCTTTCTCCACAACTGAAGTGAGGAATGCAACGAGTTTAGAGTGATCAAGGGTCTTAAAAGCTGTTGTGAGTCTATATTTTACCAGAATCTCTTACTTAGCGCTTTTCGTTCAGCTTCAAGAACCAACTCGTAGAATCTGTCGCTGATTCTTGACTCTTTTGCAAGAACTGCCATTACATCTGAAGGTCGAACTCTTTTGGCACACAAAGCCAAAACAGCAGGCTTTCCATGATTTGATATAAGGTAGGCTGTCTGCAACGCCCGTCTTTCCATTTTTTTCTCTATCTTAGTTAGCTTCTCACCCTTCTTCTCGAGAAGTGGAAGGGCTTGTTCCTCAGGGACCTTTAGGAGTCCGATTTCGAGCGACCCGCACCGAGGGCATTTCGGTCTGTCCGGTAAGTCTTTTGGACTAGTCATCTCCAAGTAATTCCAGCAGCTTGTGCAGACAAACGTGCATGTTTCGCCCAGCAATCGGACTTTGGCAGATTTGATCAGTACAGCTCTCATCCTTTCTGGCGGGATCAAGTCAGTTTTCATACTTACTCGTTGAATGCCGACCTGGGCAATGGGAGTGGCCTGCCCATCAGTGTCGATTTTCTGAACTTGAATCCCGCCATCTCGAATCTTTCCAAGTATATGGACGAGTTTCTCTAGAGCTAGGTCTTTTGTGAAGACCTCTTTTAGAGCTTCTTCAAATATCGGTGTATCCTCAAACCCTTTTATCAGTCTCTGTAGGCTTACGTTGCTGAAGTCAGCCCATTTCTTCAACGCCCCAAAGCGTCGAGCCACATGGATTATTCTTCTCTTAAAGAGTCCAGTTTTGATAGTTGCTTTCGTCAGTTTCTCTTCTATCGCTTGTTCGGACATGGCTTTCATTTCGTTGAGCAGTGTAACTGCTTGAGATGCGTCCGCGGGGCTATGTGTCTGTATGAAGATACGGTATGGATCATGTTGTACTACGATGCCATGTCCAATCTTGTCAGAGAACAACTGCCCTAGCATCTGGGCTAACGCTCTGTTCGTAAGTGAACCGAAATGAGCATGAATTATGACAAATTCCTCCCATTCCTCAATTGTCATTCGCTTGTCGGTAGGAACGGGGACCCTTGAACTCGCCTGTTCGACTGTCTCAGTTATGGCGCGCATAATGTTCTCTTTATCGGATGGGTATTGTTCACTCAATCTGACGGAGATCTCATCTGGTGCGAAACCTTCGCGTATTTGATTCTCAACAAAATCTCTAATGGATCCGACTTCCTGAGCGATTTCAAACGGAACAGGGATTTCTTCACCTATCCAGCTCGGTATAGCTCCAGTGGGATCATCGACCGGCTTGACATGGACTTTTTCTCCTGAGACGGTTCGGATCAGCCAAGGGCTTCCTCTGATTATGAATTTTGTACCAGGCTTGCCGTATTCAGCCATGAAGGCTTCATCTAATATGCCTATTGCTGAGTCGCTGTCCTCGTCCACAACCAAATATTGTTTTTGGTCGGGTATCATGGACAAGTTCTCGAAGTAGTATTCAAAGAGGGCTTTTGTCCTCCGGGGTTTCAAGGCCACTTGATCTTCAAAGGAGACCCACGTCAAGCGAGGAAACCGTTGATGCATATACCTCAGAAGCTTCTCTATATCTTCTATCTCCAAGTCTCTGTACGGATAGGCGTTTCCGAACACTTCTTGGATTTCATTGAATTTCCACTTCCTTCTTCTGAGCAGCAGGCCCGCAATCTGATGTGTCAAGGCATCATAGGGCTTAGGAGGGACTTCAACTGGCTCTAGATCTTCCTTCAAGGCTTTCCTAGCTGTAGCAAGGGCTTCCAATGTATCATCAGAGTCCATGGTGATAATTATTCCTTGGGCCGTGCGGCCTACCCTGTGTCCGCTTCTGCCCACGCGCTGAATCAGTCTAGTAACCTGTCTAGGACTCATATATTGTATTACCATGTCTATGCGTCCTATGTCAATGCCCAATTCGAGGCTGCTAGTGCAGACAAGTCCCTTGAGTTCGCCGTCTTTCAATCCTCTTTCAGCCGCTATTCTGGAGGCTTTGGCAAGCGATCCATGATGTATCGAGACTGGAAAGTCTAGGTCCCAAACCTTGAATCTGCTTGCCAAAATCTCAGATATCCTCCTCGTGTTTGTGAATAGCAACACCGATTTCCGTTTCCTTATGAACTCTCGGATAATTCGCAATCGCGCCGCCACTTCAGGATGAGTAAAAAGCTTAGTTGAGAGTTTGTAATCTCCCTTCTCAGGCCTTGGAAAGACCACTCTTAAGCGAATAAGTCTGGCTACTGGTACTCTAACAATATCTACCTTTCTGCCTTTTCCAACAAGGAACTGCGCCACCTTTTCCGGAGTGCCGATGGTTGCGGATAACCCTATCATTTGAAAGTCGTGATCGACTATCTGCCTCAGCCTTTCCAGAGCCAGAGACAGTTGGCTTCCCCTCTTGCTGTCAGCCATTTCGTGGACCTCATCAACTATTACCCAACGGACTTGTCTCAGATGTTTACGGAGAATCCAGCCAGGCAATATAGCCTGCAAGGTTTCAGGGGTCGTTATCAGAACAGTCGGAGGGCTTCTGGATTGCCTTCTCCTCTCCTTTGTGTCTGTATCGCCATGTCTCACTGCAAGTTTTATGTCAAGATTGTTACACCACCATTGCAGCCGGTCCAGCATATCTCTGTTCAAGGCTCGCAAAGGCGTGATATACAGCAGTTTTATGCCTAGGATCCTTCGAGGTTCTTGAAGAATCATGCTCAAAACCGGCAGGAAGGCTGCTTCAGTCTTGCCCGTCGCAGTAGGCGAAATCAGCAAAATATTCTTTCCGTCCAAAATCCTCGAGATTGTCTTCTCTTGAGGCTCTGTAGGCTCTGAGAAGCCCTTCTGTTCAATCAACCTTCGAATGGGCTTGACGAGCAAGTCAAAAGCGTTGCCGGGTGTACTTTTCAATTCCTTTTTTGCCCTCAAATGCAAAGGAATAAGCTAGGAAGCGTAGCTAAAAGCATTTTGGAAATGATGTTCAGGCTAAGAGAATAGAATGCAGGGAAAAGAATATTCTTTCCCTCCAAGAACATGGTTAACACAGAAGTGATCACATGAAAGGAACAAGTTCCAGTCTATGGGAAAGCTGGAATTTTATGCATCGCTACACTTTTTTTGCCATGTTTAGATGCAAGCAGATTGTTGTGATTGCTAGCTTTCGAAAGGGCAAGCTTGGCTGGTTTTGCGACATTTTTTCTTTGATGCTTCTGCCACTTTGACGCGCGCGGTTCTATTCGATCAGTCTGTGTTCTCTTTTGGATTCAGTCTAGGGGCTTTCTGTGCCTTCGTATTTCATTGTAAGGAAAATGTATAAAACCAACATTCAGACGGAATTTTTCTACTCTAAAAGAATGGAAAATTTTTTATTCATAATCATCAAAGACCATCACATATAGGATCTTGGAGGAAATTGAATGGCTAACTGTCCGAAGTGTGGAGCAAACATTCCTAGAGCTAGAAAAGCGTGGAAAATGGCAGGGCGCCCAGACAAAAGGGGAAAAAGGACGCAGCTGGAAATTGGACTCTTCGACTGTCCAAAATGTAAGAAATCGTTCAGAGTAGTATTGAGCAAGAAGAAGATTCCGGCTTAGATATCGGGCACTCTCAAACCAAGAGCAATCATAGAATCTACAAGTCTCAGGGTAATGATGAGGGAATCCGTATCTGAAGATATGTTTCCTTGAGTCTGCCCATTTCCCTCCCTATTTTTCAGAATTGAGCGTTAAGTTTTAAAATGCGGAAGACCAAGTCAACAGAGCCTACTTGTGAAGGAAGGCACTAGGTTGAATGGGAAATCAATTCGAAGAATGTTGAAAAATGAGTATGTGCAGACCTGCATAATACTTGTTTTGATGGTCGTCATAGTCTTTGGTTTCTGGTATGGATCACAATTAGTTTTGAATACAGAGTATCCAGCTCTAGCTGTGGCTTCTGGCAGTATGTGCATGATACAACATATGAACTGCGATGGTTTGTCACATCCATTTGGACATACGCTGCATGTCGGAGATCTTATCATAATCCAAGGCGTGGCGCCAGCAGAGATCAATGCCGCCCCCTATCCTGAAGGCGATATAATTGTGTTTCGTAATCCTCGTGCTGGTGAAGGTTTAATCGTTCACAGGGCTATTCGAACAGACCCGGTCGGAGAAGATGGATTAATTTCTTTCAGAACAAAAGGTGACGGCAACGCTCAGGAAGACAGTACGGCTGTCCGGGAAGATTACGTCGTAGGCAAAGTTGTTCTAAGAGTCCCTTGGATCGGCCATATTGCCCTTCTGATGCGGGACTCCCTCGGCGTGTTCATCATACTACTCCTTCTGGCTATCTTAGTTATTGTGGAGTTTGTGATCCCCGCGTTTTCAGTGAAAGAGCCTCCAATTGACAAGGAAGATCAGTTGGAAGAAGGCGATGAGATGGAAGGCTACCTGAACCTAAGGCTTTATAAAGACTTCTAAATACTTGGTTGATGGAAGTGATTTTCGTGCCCAAGGGTAAGGCCTTCATAAGGATCGAAAACGTTGTTGCCTCTGCAACCTTGAATCAGAAGGTGGATCTGAACGCTGTTGTGAAGGGCTATCCGGGTGTGGAGTATCGTCCAGAGCAGTTTCCGGGATTGGTTTTTAGGTTGAAGAGACCGAAGACTGCTACCTTGATCTTCAACTCTGGGAAGATGGTTTGTACTGGAGCAAAATCCGAGAAAGAGGCCCGCAGGGCTGTTAAAAAGGTGATTAAGGAATTGAAGAAAGGCGGGATAATAATCATCAGCAAGCCAGAGTTGAAAATCCAGAACATTGTGGCATCTGCAAGCTTGGGCGGAATGATAGATTTGGAGAAGTCTGCATATAACTTGGGAAGAACGATGTATGAGCCTGAGCAATTTCCAGGATTGATCTACAGAATGGATGAACCCAAAGTTGTCATACTTTTGTTTGCCAGCGGCAAACTAGTTTGTACTGGAGCTAAACAAGAACAAGATGTCTATGATGCCGTGCACAAACTCCATGGAATATTGGAAGACGAAGAACTCATATTTTACGAGTAATAGAACGTTCTCTTAGGTGACTGAAGTTTTTCACGAAGGCACACTCCTAGTCTAAGTAGACGTATCTCTAATCTCATACGAAGGCCAAATTAGATACGCCTGGAGGGTGTCGCGTGCCTAATTCGCGTGCTCAGAGATTTAAGGACAATGATCTACGAGAAGATAACAAGGCGAAGGACGATTGGAGGGCTGTTAGACATACTAAGATGGAATAGAGGGTAAGCAGATCTGCAGAGATAACTTAGGCAAAAGGAACGAATGTGTAGAAAAAACGCCCTTTGGTTTCCTTGGTGCGTGCGAGAATTTTGCATTATCTCATTGTAGCTTTATCTGTCTCAAGATTGTTTCCAACTGGTCTTGATCTATTGCACCGAGATCGTGAAGTTTGTTGGCGATTTCACTGATCTTGAGTAGCGAATGAAGTTCTATTCCATCCTTTTTCAGTTTTTCTCTGCCTCCCTCTTCCCTATCCAAGAGCACAACGGCATTCTTTACTACTCCTCCTTCAGATTCCACAGCCTTGACTGCGCTTCTCAAGGAGAGACCTGTTGTTATTAGATCATCTACGAGTAGAACTCGATCTCCTGGAGTAAGTGCTCCTTCGATTCTTCTTTTCCTTCCGTGAAGCTTTTCTCCTTTCCGTACGTAGAGGAACGGCTTCTTCAGTTCATAAGCAATCAAGGAGGCAAAAGGAATGCCCGCGATCGGTATTGCAGCTATTCTTTCAAGATTTCTGAGGCCTATTTCTTCTTTGATGAAATCTGCTTGGTGTTTGCAGATTTTTTCGAAGGCGTCGGGGAAACTCGGAACTATTCTCAGGTCTATATAGTACGGGCTCATCTTTCCGCTCGTGAGTTTGAAGGCTCCGAACTTCAGAGCGCCTATCTTGTTCAGAACTTTGCAGACATCGGTCTTTATGACTTCCCTATTTTTCTTCGGGGACAAGTTTTCCCTTCCTCTTTGAGACTTGGTAGATTTTGCCTACTTCTGGGATTAAGCATTTGATGTCTGGTATATCTTTTTTCAGAAGCTGAGAGAACTTTTCCAAGTCTTCGGTTTTGCCTGTGTGGTAAGGGACGGCCACTTTCGGCTTTATCAGTTTTACAATTTCTAGTCCAGTCTCTGGTGATGTGCCTGGGGCTATGCCGATAGTGCAGAAGACAACGTCAGGTCTTTCCCTTTCCCCGAGTTCAGCCATCTCTGGGAACGGAAGGCTATCTGCGGTGTGGTAGACTTTGACTGCATCCTCACTTGTGATCATGAAGGTTACTGGAGTAGCTGCTTGTTGATGATTACATTTTTCTGCTTTCACCAAGACTTTCCCAAATTTGACTTCAGAGCCTGGTTGGACTTCATGCAGCTTCTCCTCAGGAATCGTGTTCTTCAGCCTCATAGTGGAAGTGGGATCAGCAACAATATCACACTGCGAAAGCTTGTATAGTTCGGTGACGAGTGGTTGGTCCAAATGGTCGTAATGTTCATGGGTGATCAGAGTGGCATCTACATCTCTGAGGTTGCGAGGTTTCACCTCAACGGGATCAATGACCAAAGTCTTAGTGGGAGTCTTGAGCGTCACTCCTGCGTATCTGTTGAACCACACAAACATTATTTCGTTTTTGTCGGGCAGTTTGGTTCCGATTGACATATAGAATCCCTAAAAAGATTATCGCTTCGAACGCTTAAAAGATCTTTGACGCGGATTCCGTTACACTTAAAAGATTTGTGAAAGCCTTTAACGTTTGACAGTGAAGGGTCAGATATGGTTGACGTATGGCTTCCATATGGAAAAACAGAGGTTTGTGCTAGAATCCCAACACGAAGTTTCTTGGGTTCTATCAGGCCTGTAGAAGAGCTAGGTAAGCCGAATGTCAACGCAGAGATCAAAAGATCAGTAAGGGAACCCTTAGGGTGCAAACCTTTGCGCGATATTGTTAGGCCTGAACACAAAGTAGCCATTGTGATGGATGATACAACTAGGCCCGCCCTCAGCCATCTTATGATTCCGTCATTGTTGGACGAGTTGAACGATAAAGGTGTTCAAGACCAGAATATAACGATCATTTTTGGATGTGGTACACATAGGGCTGTGACGCGTGAGGAAGCGATAGGACTTTTGGGTAAAGATATGTTCAGCCGTATAAAGACTGCAAGTCACGACTGCAAAGCTAGGGATCACGTTTTTATGGGCAAAACTGAGAAGTATGGGACAAGTGTCTATCTGAACCGCATCTTTGCTGAAGCAGATGTCAAGATCTTGACTGGGGACATATGTTTTCACTATTTTGCTGGCTACGGCGGAGGCAGGAAGAGCGTTTTACCGGCAGTTGCTGGTGAAGAGACTATACAGCAGAATCATATCATGTTTCTGAATCCGCAGGCCAGGACAGGGATGTTGAAGGAGAATCCGGTTCATGAAGACATGGTGGATGCGGCTAGACTTGCAAAGGTAGATTTTATTTTGAACGTAGTAGTTAACATCGAAGGTGAGGTTGTTAAGGCTTTTGCCGGTGATTTGGAGAAGGCTTTCTATGAAGGAACGCGGCTTGTGGACCAAATGTACCGGGCTCGTGTGAACCGCAAAGCAGACATCGTTGTTGTAAGTGCTGGCGGTCATCCGGCAGATGTGAATCTCTTCCAGGCATACAAGGGTCTTCATAACGCCTTGGAAGTCGTCAAAAGGGGTGGAGTGGTGATTCTTGTAGCTGAATGTCCGGAAGGCCATGGCAACCAAATCTTCTATGAATGGATGACCAAATACGGGAGCTTCAGGGCCGTTGAGAAGGCAATAAAACGCAATTTTGTCTTGGGCGGACACAAGGCATACTACCTGCTGAAAGCTTTCCAGAAAGTGCAGGTCATTCTAGTTTCATCCCTGCCTGATTATTATGCTCAAAACGTTTTCCGATTGAAGACAGCTAGAGCAGTGAATGATGCCTTAGACGAAGCCTTTAAGATTGCTGGAAAAAAGGCAAAGGTGTGGGTAATACCTCATGGGAATTTCACGCTGCCTGAAATCAAGGAAAGCGAACAGCAAGCTTCTCAAAATGGTTAAATGTGAAACAGCCAACACACTTCTTTTCAAAAGGCAATGATCACATTAACTGGGGATGACGTTTGCTGCAAGCTTTCAAACTACGGAAATTCCAGCCAAGTGATTTAGATCGTGTCACATATGTTAATCGCAAGTGTTTGCCAGAGAATTACAGTGACTATTTCTTCATAGATCTCTATCGGAAATTCCCTGAAACCTTCATAGTTGCTGAGGATAATGGAGAGATCGTTGGTTACATAATGTGCCGCATAGAAACCAGCCTATCCATCATCAGCCTTCAGGGACTGATTAAAAAGGGGCATATAGTATCTGTCGCCGTTCTTCCCCAGAACAGGCGGAAAGGCATAGGAGAAGCCTTGGTCAAAAAAGCCATGAAACAAATGCTGCTTTACAGGGCCAAACAGTGTTTCCTAGAAGTCAGAGTGTCCAATAGACCCGCAGTTGACTTATATGAAAAACTGGGATTTCAGGTTACCCGCACAATTAAAGGCTACTATTCAGACGGAGAAGACGCACACATGATGACCAAGAAACTCGAAACCGACTGACCTTTGACATTAGTCAAAGAGATCTGAGACACACCATCCGTCATGCAGGAAAGAGTTCACCAAATATTACATGCAAGGAGGCAATGGCTGCGTGTTATCCTTGCTATTAAGGCCGAGGAATCTAGTAGTCACAAATTGTGACTACTGGGCGTGAGTCACCCTTTATAAAGCCAAACGCAATTCCCTGCACGGATGTATTATGGTGACCACGACGCTGGGCACTTTTTCCCATAAGACTAAACTTGATTATACAGCTGTATGAAGTATGGAGGAAGAAGCCTATTGACGCTTGCTGATGGTTTGAGGAAAGAATTCTCATTCATCAGAGGTAACTATGCTGTTCTTGTGGTCAGTTGGATCTTGATTGATTTTGCTATGGAACTCCCCGCTACGTACTACTCTCTTTATGTCTTGAACTTGGGTGCCACAGAAACAATTCTCGGCATGATAGGCCTCTCTTCTTTTTTGGCCTTGGCTTCCATGCAGTTCCCTGGCGGGTACCTAGCCGACAAGTTCGGTAGAAAATGGCTTATTTCTTCAATGACCTTCGGTGTGGCTCTTTCCTATATCTTCTATGCCTTGGCTCCTTCATGGCACTTTATTTTGATCGGCGCAGTCTTGATGAGTCTGTTCAACTCTACTTACCAGCCTGCCTTGATGGCTATGATCTCCGATTCTGTACCGCCTGAAAGGAGAGGTATGGGGTTCGGGATAATCATGCTCATAACCAGCGCGTCTACGACGCCTGGACCGATCGTGGCAGGCCTGCTTTATAATCGATTCGGCTTGTTGGATGGCATGAGAATAGGCTACGGTATCGTTGTAGCCTTCTTCCTAGTAGCCGCATTTCTGCGTGTACTGCGCTTAGAAGAGACTGTGGAAAGCGCTCAGAAACCAAGATTACATGAGCTACTGCAGAGCTACCCAACCGCCCTAAAGGAAAGCTTTGGCGTTTGGAACAATGTCCCAAGATCAATGCTATACCTGTTTCTTTCACTGATAATCACGACTTTTGGATTCGCCACAGTGCAGCTTTACTTTGTTGTTTATGCTGTAGAAGAGCTTCTGATAGATAAGACTCTCTGGTCCCTCATGCTAACAACCTTGTTCATCGTGATGATAGTTCTATCCATTCCAATAGGAAAGATTGTGGACAAGATAAACAGGAAAATTCCTATGCTAATATCTTATGCGCTATTCGGAGTTTCCATGTGGCTTTTTGTGAATGGAGACATGCAGAAGCTCTTCCTATCCCTTGCCTTAGTGGGATTGGGTCAAGTCATGATGAATTCGGCTTTCAGCGCTTTGCAAGCTGACTTCACCCCTAAAGAACAGCGGGGAAAAGTGAACGGCTTCACGAATTTCGCGAACTACATAGTGATGGCGATAGGCAGTCTGGTTGGCGGGATATTGTACGAACATGTTTCACCGCAGTTACCCTTCCTTGTCGCCACGACCCTTGTTGCACCTTCCTTCGTGCTTACCCTCACAAAAGTTCATGAACCAGAAACCAGAGAACAATAACTGCTCTGTATCAGATAGTCTATTGGCTAGTAGAAGCAAGTTCAAAATCTAATGCTGCACTTCCCTACAAACACAACTCTCTTCTCATCCATATCCGAGAGAGAAATGCGTTTCTGAACAAGATCCATCTGGAAGCCTAGATGATGTCTCGATGAAAGACTAATGTTCTTCTAGTCTCTTTCAACAGATTTCTCTTTGTCTTCGACCCAGCTGAATTTGCTTCTTAGGGCTTTCGGGTAGTATTGCTTCCAGTCGTAGTCCACTTTTTTCCCCCAATCGTAGTATATGCGCGGGTCTATGTAGCTTTTCAATGATGTAGTGAGATTGTAATCCCGTGTTCCCTTCTTAGCTTCTATCTGAAGCCTCAGTTTCTCTACAGCTGCCTTATCCCGTTTCCTTCGCTTTTTCATACTCTCATTCAGTTTTTTCATCCGTTCATTATGTTTAGCCTTAAGTTTTGCCAGAAATTGTTTCTGGTACACTATGGCCTTACGCTTAGATTCGATTCTTTGCTTGATGGAGCGTACAGGTTTACCTTGTTGTTTTCTGTCATTGAGTTCTTGCAGATAGGCTTCAAGTTTTTCCTCCATCTCCCTTATTCTGTCTTCTCGTTTCTTCTCTAGGTCTCTGTATCTCTCTTTTGTTTCCTTAGCCTTCAGCTTGAGTTTCTTTTGCTGCTTCTTTGCTCGACTCTCTAAGTCCTCTAGGCGTGCCGTACTCTTTTCCAGGGATGATTTCCAGTTCTTAGGGATTTGGCGTCGGTGGTTGCAGATCTTTGCAGCCTCGAGATTCGCCATTTTAGCCGTATGTTTCTTCGCATAGTCGGGATCTTTTGGTCTGATTAAGGTCTCTTCAAGATTGGTGTCCACTGTTTGGGATGCATAGCAGGTGCGAAAGACCTTTGCCGAGAGACCTGTCATCATCTCGTCTAGGAATTCGCTCACTTGCTGTGAACGTATACCATCGAATAGCGTGGAGTTCGCGTTTTGGGAGAATTCTTTAAGGTTTCTTATGACGTTGTCTGGAAGGCTTATTTTGAAGACGTGGGGGACTGCATCCTTGCCCAAGAAGTTGAAAGTCACAGTCCCGTCGCCGTTGTATTGAATGTGTTCCGGTCGAAGTGTGGAGGCTCCTACTGTGTCAGCCTCATCTGGATCTTTCTCATCTCCGACCCTGATCTTCAGCTCGTCAATGAGGTAGCAGACAGTGGCGGTCTTTCTTCGCTTCGGATTCTTGGAGTCAAGGTTTTCCTTGATATGTTTCTTGATACGTTGCAGACTTCTGCGAAGTTTCCTCGCTTGGTTAAATTTCTTAACGTCCTTCTTCTGTTTCATGGTACTGGAGTCTGAAAACCAGACGTATTTCATCTTGCCAGCGAGCTTGTCCCGCCATCGAGCGATCCACATGGAGTTAGGTTGCCAGACAACGTCTTTCCAGTTGCCTTTCGGTTTGGAGGCGTCCGGAGAAAGATTGAGTTCGATATCTTCTTCGTGCGGTCCCTCTTTCCACCGTCCTCTTAGGGGATGTTTTCCTCGGCCCATGAAGATGCAGCTTGGTTCAGCAGCATAATTGGCTATCTCAATTCTTTCGCTGTCAACCCATGCGTATCCATAGAACTCCTTGTTTTCTTCCCTCTTGGCTTTTCTTTCAGTCGCCAGCCGTTTTCTTTCTTCTTTGCTGAGGTTTTCTTTCGATTCTCGCTCCTCCTCGATAACTGCAAGAATCTCTGAGAAATCTACATCTCCAGGGTCGACTTGTATCCCAAGTTTCTTTGAGAAATCACGGTGGAAATTCTTGGCGAAGACTCGATCTTCTGCATAAGGAGTGCCAATCTTTCGGGCCCAAGCTTGTGCCATCTCCTCCTGTTCGGGCGTCAGTGCAATCTTTTTTCCTCTCACCCTGATGGCGAGACCTTTTCCATCATAAGAATGCGGGACTAAGACGCCGTTGTGACGGAGTCGCCTCATTCAAATCTTCGCCTCACTGAATTCTCTTATGGGACAAGAATATAACATAAACCTTACCTCTTTAGGAATTTTATGCTCTATATTCTAAAGGATGAAAAAGCAAAGTGTGTTGTTATATCGTCACGATTTTTATAGATCGACATAAACCGCTGCTTCAAGTAGTGTACTATGTAACTCAAACTTGAGGATTTTCTGTTCTACAGTTTAGGAAATCTACTCCTTGGATTACAGATTTTGCGAATCCAAGTAAGCTGAGAAGCATGACAATTGCCATGAATAGACGTAGATCTACTATAAGATGCACATTCTCATATGTTATGCCAACCATTCCTCCATTTAATGAAAGCATCAGGTAGAGAATCACGAATAGTGCTCTTGCCGCGTTGAAAAAGTACTGGAATATTGTGCCCGCTGTGAGTTCTCCAATAATCAACAAGATGATGTATGTTGTCATGAACATCTCAATTGTCTGTCTAAGGCTAGGAGCCATATCTGATACAGGAGCCAAAAATGTTGAGAGAAAGAAGTAGATTCCATAGAAGATGAGGGCCTTTATTGCAGCTTTCAACGCCTTAACCGAAAAACTGCGCAGATGGTTTCTGAAGTCTTTCTTAGTTTCAGTCATAAGTAATCACCATGGGTCCGAAGTCGAAAACTGGAGTTGAAAAATAGACTTCAAAGTGTCCATTTTCTGTTATTCCTGTCATTGGGACAGCAAGGTCTAGCTGCCCATGGTAAGGCATATTCTGTGGGGCATCGATTGTTGTTCGTCCTTCGCTGATTAAGACGCTAGTATGGTTGTACATACGCATAAGGATGCTTCCTGATAGGTCGAAGAAAGCATGGTTTTCAAAATTGACAGAGATTTTAGCCATTGAATGCGTCAAGTTAAGCACTGTGAATTCTATTTCACCTATTGTGAAGTTGTATAGAGGTGCTCCCCAAGGTATAGAGAAGTCCGTTGAAACTTGAACTGGGATAACACTGGCAAGTTCCATGCCCAATATAGCATGTACTTGAAGTTCTGTATCATTGAACAAGTAAAATTGGCGAGTCTGTGAGAGTTCATTTAGGTCGACAGTTGCATTATGTGTTGCTGTTATCTCCCTGCCCCTTTCTATGATTGGAATGAACGTAGATCCCTGTGCCATGAATCCTTCAGAATCTGAGATAATAGTAGTTGTGTTGAACGCCTCTATGTCATGGTATCCTTTGTTGTCTATGAACACAGGCAGAGAAAAGAGCATGTTGTGGTCGGCATCCAACTCCGTTCTGGGTTCTCCGAAGTTGACCCCAATATCCTTGGCAGAGTAGACAGCCAATATGAAAAAGACAATCAGAAATATCCAGAGCAATGTTGTAGCTATGGTGATCATTCGAATAGGTATCTTCATGGTTGTTCAGTGCCCCGACGGTTTGGGAGATCTAGTAACTGGGAGGTTCTTGAGGGGCTTGGGGTCGCGGCTGTGGAGGCGGCTGGGAGGCTTCCTCCGGCGGCATGACTATTATCTCTGGTTCTGGTGGTTTAGGTTCCGCCTTCGGTTTTTCTTCTTCCCTAGGTTCTTCAGTCTTTGGCTTTTGTGGCTTGGTTTCTTCTTCCTTGGGGCGCTTGATATCTCTCTTTTGAGGTATAGGTTTGGATGGTAACCTTTTTGCGGGAGCGATTTTTGGAATCTTCGGTGCATGAGCTATGATGGTTACTCCTCTGACGGTAAGTAGTGAACCTATCCATCCCATTATTCCTAGATACATGATACGTATACAGGTTGCAATCAAAGGCGCTAAGGCCTCGCCAAAGGTTCGCACAAGATCTTCTGAAGCGATTATTGAGAGGCTTTTGGTCAGAAATCCATAAGCGCTTATGAATGTGAAGACTAGAAGCACAACACCTATCATTAATACTGTCAACCCGGAAACGGCTATCTTGTCCCTAAAATTCTTAAGCATGGTTTTCTTCCCGCATAATCTGGATAGGAAAAGTAATATTAAATCTTCTGATACACTAAACAGAATTTCAACTAGCTATTGAAGATGACAAAAAAAAGATAGGCCCGAGGCGCTCATTTCCATGTTGAAGCCAAGGTGTTTACTTTTATGAATCTCTCCGAGGACTACAAATTGTTGTTCTTCGTTTGATTTAAATAGAGCTTGGCTTTACTGTTTGGATGATTGTGAAGGGAAAACCACATGATTGCAGAAGAGGAAGAAGTAGCTGAGGAGAAGTACGAGTTACTAGAAGATCTCCCAGGTATTGGTCCCGCCACTGCACAGAAGCTTAAAGAATTAGGTTTTCACACTATAGAATCTGTAGCCATGGCCGCAGCACGGGAGTTAGAGTCAGCGGGTCTTGGTGAGAAGAGGGCTTTGGCTGTTATTGATGCCGCTCGTTCCACCATAAATGTCTCTTTTATGCGTGCAGATGAGCTTCTCAAGATGCAGGAGAACGTGCTGCGCCTTACGACAGGCAGTAAAGCATTGGATGAGCTCTTAGGAGGTGGTCTGGAGACCCAGACTATTACAGAGTTTTTTGGTGAATATGGCAGTGGCAAGAGTCAGGTCTGTCACCAGTTGTGCGTGAATGTGCAATTGCCTCCAGAACAGGGTGGGCTTGACGGCGGAGTTCTGTATATTGATACTGAGAACACTTTCCGAACTAGACGTATAGTTCAAATGGCCAAGCATTTGGGACTGGACTCTGAGGAGGTTGCTAGGAACATCGTCTATGCTGAGGCGTTCACTTCTGATCATCAGATGTTTCTGCTGGATAATGCTGATGAGGTGGTCAAGGAGAATAATGTGCGGTTGATTATCGTGGATTCCTTGACCTCCCATTTCAGAAGTGAATACATCGGGCGGGAGATGTTAGCTCGTAGGCAGCAAAGGCTGAACAAGCATATGCACAAGCTTGTTCGCTTGGCGAGGGCCTTTAATGCTGCAGCTGTAGTCACCAACCAAGTCATGGCTAAACCCGATGTCTTCTTCGGGGATGCTGTTCATCCTATTGGAGGCCACATCGTAGGACACACCAGCCATTCCCGCCTGTATCTAAGGAAGGCTTCCAGGGGACCAGTGCGGATCGCCCGTTTGGTAGCCTGTCCATATCTGCCAGAGGGAGAGCAGATATTCAAGATAACTGAGAACGGTATAGAGGACGTTTCTGATAGCGAGAAGGCCAAGCGTCGCAGGCGTTGATGATGCCTATTCCTTCAGGCTTAGTCACAAGGTTCTTCCAGCTTCTAGTGGGGCGCCAATTTACGGAAGCTAGAAGGGAGCTGGAGAGGATTAAAGAGAGGATGCATAAGACTGAGTGGAATAGAGGGTATTACCGAGCTTTGCGGGGCATGTTGCTTGCGCGTAAATCCAACAGTGATTCATATGCTTTTCTTTCGAGTCTGGATGTCAGGGATGAGAAGGCTCTGAAGAAGTATCGGAAAGAGTTTCGGCGTCACGTCCAGAGTAAACTGCACGAAAGTTTCGACCGGGGCTTCTTCTCCGCTTGGTCAGATTGTATGCGTGTCATGAGCAACTTGATTCCAGGCAACCCTGAAGACTTTAGTTCCAGAAATGCGAAGGATGGCAGTCAAGTCAGAATCAATGGTTTTCTAGCCGAAAAGGATTAACCTGAGCTAGACGCCTTGAGGATAGTGCCCAGAAGAATCCAAAAGACCATCCAGGAGATAAAGTAGACGCCTATTCCCGTGGTAACTAGTTTTCTCTGTTCCTCCACTTTCTGCACGAACTTGCGTTTTATGAGGTAGTAAGATGTCAGGTAGGTTATCAAAGCCAGGGATAAGCTGTTGATAAAAACTGTGAAGGAGGCTTGGGTATTGAAAATGGCTCCAGTGGCTAAGCCGTAACCTGTGCATATAAAAGCCGCAGTTATGCCCAGGGCAAGTCTTAACCAGTAGAGGGTTTCCAAAGGCTTCATCATCTCCAGCCTCTGCAATCTATACTTCGAATCCAGATTTAAAGCTGACTATCTAGTCCTTAGCCGAAAAGTGACTGATCTTGTCTTCGGTACTTGTGTTTGTCAATACAGATACCTTACTACAAAGGCTCTTTTGATATTTTGATCTGGATGTTTTCGTCTCCTTCTACGGATACTCCTTTGAGGGAAGAGACCATACCCAGAAATGTGTTACGGATAATTCTTGAAACGAACGGTTGGATGGGAACATCAACCTCGCCTACGACTATTTTCGTCTTCAGTTTTGACTTGAGGTTTAGAGGCACACACTCTTNNACATGACGAGTAGCCGCATTTTCCACAGTCCAATCTCGGTAGTTCGCGAAGAATTTCCAGAATCTCCATTTCCCTCTTCACATATTCAAGCGTTAATCGAGTGAGGGTTTTCGAGTCTTCTTGAATATCCAAGACATTTCCTGCTACAGACTGGAACGAGCAGAAGGCTATGATTTCGCCCTCTGTCGTCTTCTCAAACATTCGATATTCTTTTTCATCTCTAACACAGACAATTTTCGCTATCTGGTTATTCTCTAGGATGATTCGGGAGAAGCCCTCCAATACCGTAACATCAGTTTCAGGCGTCAGTTTGACTAATTCACTGGCAGAAAACTTTGATATCCCGTCTTTCATTAGGACAGCTGTCTCTAGGTTGGAGACACTTATAATAGGGTTGGCGCCTGCTTCGGCGTGTCTCCAAGTATCCTTTCCACGGACGTCCATGGAGAAGTCGTTTTGATTCACATGTTTTGCCGCAGATACACTATATCCTTCCTTGACAAGTTTCCGAATCAAATATTCGATAACCGTTGTTTTTCCAGATTTCTTACGTCCTACGACACCTATCACAAGGGTCTTCTTCACAGGTACAACACCGTTGGTTTGCATCTCAGATGAAAATTAAAAGCTTTGGCTCTGCTTTGGCAAGGTGAGATGATGAATAGATATGATAATGCCTATTTATGCTGTCTTGAGTACATCCTAAGCGGTGAATAGTGTTGCCGTCGAAGCAGTTTTCAAGCTTTGATGTAGCTGCTGTCATTCGCGAATTGAGGGAGACTATTTTGGACTGTCGGGTTCGCAACATATACCAGTTGGATAGCAAGATTCTGCTTCTTAAACTTCGGAAGCCCGAAAAACCCGTTTTTTGGCTCCTTTTGGAGGCCGGCCGTCGTTTGAACCTAACTAGGTACTCTCAGGAGAAGCCGATGCTTCCACCGGCTTTCTGTATGGCCTTACGCAAATTCTTGCGGAACAGTTTCTTGACTAATGTGGAGCAACATGGGTTCGAGCGCGTGGTAGTTCTCACTCTTGAACATGGCCTCAATGTTATGAGGCTCATTGTGGAGCTTTTCGGTGAAGGAAATGCTATCTTGGTTGATAGTGACGGCAACATTTCGAATGCTTTGAACTATAAACGTATGCGGGACAGGGATATTCTGCGAGGTAAGGCTTTTCGGTTTGCGCCTCCTCTAGGAAGAAATCCTCTTAAAATGGATAAAGAGGAAATGCACGAGGAGTTGAAGACTCTTGGAGATGTAGAGGTCGTTAGGGTTTTAGCTAGACGTTTTGGAGTCGGCGGTTTCTACTCAGAGGAAGTGCTGCTGAGGGCTGGTGTGGACAAGAGGACACTATGCAAGAAGCTGAGTGATTCCCTCATTGACACTATCTTTGAAGAGCTGCAGCATCTGATCTCCGAAGTACTGCATGATGAGCTAACACCTTGTACGGTCTTGGATAAGACTGGCCAACTTGTAGACGTGATACCTGTAGAGCTGAGGCAATACAAGACTTTCAAGTATGAATGTTTTGGAAGTTTCAATGAAGCAGTAGATGAGTTCTATGTGAGGATGCGGGCTGTAGAGAAGGCTTTGGCTGCAGCCGCGGCAACTGTAGAGGAGCTGAACGAAGAAGCCAACAGGCTTGCGAGGATTGTGGAGAGCCAGAGGGACGCTTCGGACAAGGCGAAGACTGATGCGGAGACGAACAAACGTGTCGGCGATCTGATCTACAGGCATAGTGGTGAGCTGCAGCATTTGATGCGGAAGTTCTTGATAGCTAAGAGAAGAGATCAAGATTGGGAAAAGCTGATTTCTAAAGTTTTGACCGAGAAGGAAGCTGGTGAGAGATCTTCAGCCTTGTTCGAGTCTTTCGATGATAGGCGTCTGATCGTTAATGTCAATGTAGAGGGTTGCAGCTTCAGTTTGAACCTACGAAGGACTGTGTTTGAAAACGCTGCTCATTTCTACGAACGCTACAAACGCGCCAAAAGGAAGTGGGAGGGCGCCGTCACGGCCCTAAAAGGATATCGTAAGAGACTCTCTGATGTGCAGACCAAGTTGACTGCAGCTGAGACTTCTGAAAGCGTCAGCCGGGAGGAAGTGTTAGAAAGGACAGAGGAGCGCAAGATCAAGCGTAAGAAATGGTTTGAAAAATTCAAATGGTTCATATCTTCTGAAGGATTTCTCGTCGTCGCGGGCAAGGATGCTGTGAGCAACGAGGTCTTGGTGAAGAAACATGCAGAGGAAGGAGACATTGTTTTCCATGCGGACGTGGTTGGAGCGCCCTTTGTAGTGGTCAAAACCGAAGGACGCGAACCCAGCAAACAATGTTTGTCGGAAGCAGCTGTTTTTGCAGCCTCTTTTTCCAGGGTTTGGCGAGAAAGCTTCGCCAGCATTGATGTCTATTGGATCAAGCCCGAACAGCTGAGCAAGAAGGCGCCTTCAGGCGAGTATCTCCGCCGGGGCGGTTTTGCAGTCAGAGGCCGTCGAAATTGGATGCGTGGCACTCCGCTTAGACTAGCTGTTGGTGTTGTTAAGGATCAGTCTGGTGAAGCCGTTTTTGTAGGAGGTCCTGTTGATGCAGTGAAGGACAAGACAAATGCATATGTGATTGTGGTTCCTGGAGATCTGAAGGGCAAAGAACTGTTTAGTCGCATCCTGGAAATCTTGAAAGAAGAAACGCCAAAGAAAATGCTGGAGAAGATTTCAAAAGCTTCTGCTGAAGACATCAGAGAGTTCATCCCGTACAATAGAGGGAGGATCTTGCAGCGATGAAGTTTAGATCTGATACAGTCTGTTCAAGTTTCAGGCTCATATCAAAGACCGAATATCATTGGTGTAATGGCCCTAGCTATTCTTCATCAGAACAGCATGGATCTCAGCGTTTTTCAGCATACCTCTTAGCATGTTGAAGAGTGAATCAAGCCAGCACGGATAGTAGATCTCCAGCAAAGGCGGAATGTGCCAATAACAGCATCCTTTCACACGTTCAACTGTGAATCCAAGCCTTGAAAATATTTCTTCTAGTTCTTCTACTGAGTGTTCTTTCTCATGATCAAGACCGGCGGTATATCTTCTGTTTTGAACGGAACCTTTTCACCAAAACCATATCTTCTCAAGTTCCTTAATTGGCGACCATTAAGGACGCTTATTACACGTGAATTGCCATCTCCTAGAACTCTGTTGAACTCACTTGCTTCTTCTTCACTACTCAGAAAATGGTCAAAAGCCAAAACACAGACTACACCTTGGAAAATCTCTTTCTTAAAAGGCAGATGTTCTCATCTTCCAAAAGTATTCTAACCTTATCAGAAATGGCATATTCCGTGCTAAACCAAAACCTATCTTCTTCACTCATGTCTTCGAACAATCGCTTCTACACTTCAAGCACAGAGTAGGATCCTATGAAGAACACTGTAAATATCAACGCTGACATCAGGAATGGCGCTGCAAAACCCCATATCGAAATGACATAGCCGGCCAATGCCAAACTCAGAGTGTTCCCGCTATGGAGTCCCATCATCAACAGACCAATATCAGTCCCATAAGACCCTGAGCTGGAGATCTTCGACAAAATCCCTTCTTGACTAATACTTAACAATCCCTCTACGATACCATAAAGCACCACCAACGCCCCAGCCCACCAAGAACTCGAAAAGCCCAAAAGAGCCAACAAGCCTGAGTAAAGAACTCCGCTGAAGAGTAGCAGTCTCCTCATCTCCCACTTGCTGGCAAAAGCATAAGAGATGAAGCCAGCTAACAGAATCTGTGAACCTATTAAAATCCCTACCATCTCTGTGTCAAACCCTTTTGCACTCAGAAACGACGGAAATACGAAGCCGCTGCGAAAACCGAATGACAATCCCATGACAAAGAACAGGATTAGGAACGCTTTGAAGGCTCTGTCTTTCTTGCGGAAATCCAGAAGATGCAGAGCTTTTCCTACGCTGAACTTTTCCTTCTTGCCTCTGGTAAGCAATAATGCTGCTGGCAAAACCAAGACTCCTAACATAGCGCAAAATAGCAGTGTTCCCTCAAAAAGGAACCAGACCACGAAAAACCCAGCCAACAGACTTCCCAGTGCAGAAGCTACATACACCGTAGCCCTCAAGTAAACCAAGATCGCCCACTTCTTCTCGGTATTCTCCAAAAGAAAAGGCCTGTTTACAGCCCATAATGAGCCTCCACTCGTCCCCTCCATAACCTTGCCGAACAAGAACTCTAGAGGTGTATGAGCAACATAATAGATCAAACTAGCCACTAAGCTCAACACACCGTTCAAAGCGAAGAAGATTTTCCTTCCCCAAAAGTCTGAGACTGTGGTGAAAAACATTCGGCATAACTGAAAGATCATCGGCAATGCAGCAAAAACTAGCCCAATAGTGACATAATCAATACCTCTCTCCGTCATCATCAGTGGCAAGATCACTCCGAAAATACCTGCCACAAAAGAATTCAGAACCTGAATGGAAATCGCTACTCTGATCTGATTCAACGTCTCCGGCTTCCAAACACACTCCTACGTACACCCCGTTTTAAAGCCATTGCTGCCCTATCAACACTAACTTAATGAGAAATCAGCTATACTAAAAACATTTGAAGGGCTTTGGCTTCTCCATGCTTTCTCCTCCAGCCGGCATTGCAGGGCTTGCTTAGGAGGTGATCCGGCCGCAGGTTCCCCTACGGCCACCTTGTTACGACTTTTCCCCCCTCACGAAACCCAGATTCGACGCAGCCCAAAGGACCACGCCTCACCCAAGCTTCGCTTGGGTGGAACGACGGGCGGTGTGTGCAAGGAGCAGGGACGTATTCACCGCGCGATAATGACACGCGGTTACTAGGGATTCCATGTTCACGAGGGCGAGTTGCAGCCCTCGATTCCAACTACGACAGGCTTTAGGGATTGCCTTCCCTTTTCAGGGTTGGGACCCTCTGTACCTGCCATTGCAGCTCGCGTGTAGCCCGGGGGATTCGGGGCATACTGACCTGCCGTGGCCCGCTCCTTCCTCCGCCTTGTCGGCGGCAGTCTCCCCAGTGTGCTCGGCTCATGGCCGGTGGCAACAGGGGATGCGGGTCTCGATCGTTGCCTGACTTAACAGGACACCTCACGGCACGAACTGGCGACGGCCA
>JABAOH010004411.1_pt3 | contig 35295 bp, 28 predicted proteins | sample 7062181 | NCBI WGS metagenome assembly JABAOH01 (sample SAMN14538630, study PRJNA623070) | marine sediment metagenome | biome: marine biome [ENVO:00000428]; feature: marine pelagic biome [ENVO:01000023]; material: deep marine sediment [ENVO:00002113]; isolation source: pool of 5 deep marine... | reverse complement strand
CTTGGGGGTGTGGCCAGTGGACCCAAGACTATCACACAGGTCACCTGGAGTAATGATCGGGGAGGCTCGGGTCTCTGCTCAGGCACGGACACCTGGAGCACGGGTGCTATATCTCTGGCTTTAGGCCTTAATGTCATTACTGTGGTTGCAGAGGATGTGAACAGCAGCACGGCATCCGATGTCCTCACAGTGAACTATGACCCTGCAGACGGCGAAGCTCCGTCCGTGACGATTACATCGCCGACGAGTGCCTCTACCTATACCACATCCGTCGGGTCAATTACCCTTAGCGGCACGGCGAGTGACAACGTGGGAGTTGTAGAAGTGACGTGGGCTGACGGGGCCGGAAGTTCCGGCGTCTGCTCTGGCACAGATAGCTGGAGCACCGGCAGTATATCGCTTGTTTCGGGCACAACAGCTATTACGGTGACAGCCCGAGACGCAGCAGGGAACACTGCAACCGATACGATCACGGTAACATATACTCCTGATACGCCTCCGGATCCAGAACCAGAGCCTGGGCCCAGCACGGACGGCAAAGGTGATACGGAGGTCTACACCGGGAGCGAAGGGGCCAGTGGGATACTGCCAAACGTGCTCATCGTTCTCGACACCTCGAGCAGCATGACCGCTTCGGTTCCCACTGAGACAGACCCAGATGGGTACAACAAGGCGGCCAATTATCCCATGTACCGACCGGACAAAGATCGGTGGTTTTCGGACACGATCTATGGTCCCGATCCCGATGGGAACTACTACAATACGTTTCCGAATGTCACTCTCGGGGAGTTTCCCTGTTCCGAGATGAAAACGACGGTTCAGAACAAGGGTTTCTGGCATGGTTACATTGTGTTAATGAACGAATGGACCTATACCGATTGGAAGCCCCTCACGGCGGCAGACATTGACTACTGTATCCCTTCGGACTGGCCGTCGGGTACGCCTTACCCACCGAATACATATCCCATTTCGATCTGGATGGGAAACTACCTCAACTACATGTGGAGCGACCAGGGATCGACGATGCGGAAGAAAAACGCGATCGCCAAGGAGGTCCTGACCGATCTTGTCGAGGCCACCTTCGGAGTTCGGTTTGGGTATATGACGTACAATTCAAATAAAGAGGGAGGATCACTTCAGTTTCCGGTTCAGGACATGACCTCCGGCGACACAGGGACGCGGCAAGAGTTGATTGACATCATCAACGCGACAGATAACCACTCGGGAACCCCCCTGGCTGAATCCCAGTTCGAGGCCCATCGGTACTACATGGAGAACTCTCTTCCAAACGGCGGCGCCTTTTTTGATGTCGGCCCTTACAGTGGGGCAGAATCCCCCATTGAAAACTGGTGCCAGAGAAACTACGTGATTCACCTCACGGATGGCGCAGCCACCGAGGATACGCACCCGATCCTTGAGACAGAGATCGGTGACGTCGACGGCGACGGCATGGAAGACTGGAATGACGATGAGGTTGACGATGTCATCGACGACCTTGCCCAGTACATGTACACCCACGACTATTCCAGCCTTGAAGGGATTCAAAACGTGATCACCTATACGATCGGTTTCAAGGTCGATTTCAAGGCCCTCCGAGATGCGGCCGATCAGGGAGGCGGGAAGTTTTACCACGTCGAGGACACGCGGGATCTCAGAAACGCCTTTCACCAAATCATTGGAGAGATCATTCAGAAAGATACATCTTTCACGGCGCCGGTCATTCCCGTGAACTACATGGAGAAGACCTCGAGCAAAAACGAGATCTATATTGCCTTGTTTCGTCCTGGCATGGCCAACTTCTGGCCGGGAAACATCAAAAAGTTCGGTATCGCAACCGAGAACGACCCGGTCCGTGGTATTTCCGAGGGAGACATTCTGGATCTCTATGGTGATCCTGCCGTCGATCCGAACCAAGAGATTTTGGACACCGCCGTCTCCCTTTGGGGGCCCTGGGCCGATGGCGGCGATGGTAATAGCGTGACGAAAGGTGGGGTTGGAGAGAAGCTGCAGACTATGAGCCTGGCAGACAGAAATGTCTACACCTTCGTGGCCGGAAAGACCACTAGGCCGCTGACCCATCCCTCCAATGGGTTTACTATTAACAATACCACAGCCCTCACAGAGGAGAGACTGGGTCTTCTGTCCGGCGAGACGGCAAAACGGACTCAGCTAATTAACTATATCAGAGGATACGATGTCTATGACGACGATCAGGATGGGGAGACCACGGACACGCGGCCTTGGGCACTCGGGGCCTTTATCCACTCGCGACCCGCGGTTATTTCCTACGATGAGGACACAACGGTCATCTATGCAGGAGCCAACGACGGCATGCTCCATGCCTTCTGGGATGGGGACGCTGGTTTGCATCCGGGAGGCTCAGAGCTCTGGGCTTATATTCCTCCCGCTCTGCTTCCAAAGCTTCAATATTTGAGCGGCGACGGTATGGTTCCGGCCTTCTACGTGGACGGCTCTCCAAAGGTCTATCTAAAAGATGCCAATCATGATGGAAGGATCAGAAAGACCGATGGCGATCAGGCGATTCTCCTGGGCGGTCTTCGGCGAGGCGGGAAGTATTACTTTGCCATCGATGTGACCGATCCGGAAAACCCGGAAATTCCTGTCGGATGGGCCGATTGGGGTGTTTGGGTAAGCGACACGGAATGGAAGAGCACAGGCATGATTGGGCCCGACACGACTACAGAATCTGGAGACAAGGCCGTTGCCACCTATCCCTACCTCGAGATGGGCCTGAGTTTTGCGACGCCTGTCATTGCCACAATCAACGACGGAGGAACTCCAACGCCCGTGGGCTTCATCGGTGCCGGATACGATCTCAATCAGGACAATGGGAGCCCTGGACCAGACACAATGGGAAGAGGTGTCTATGCGGTGGATGTTCTCACCGGGCAACACGTGTGGAGGTACACAAACGCTCAAAACGCAGCCATGACCCATTCCATCCCTAGCTCCGTGGCCGCGATCGATACCACGGGAAGCGGCATGGTCGATCGACTCTACGTCGGGGATACCGGAGGAAAGCTCTGGCGATTCGATGTGGGCTCCTCGGACCCGGGAACCTGGACTGGGAAGATCATCTTTGACGCCGACCCCTCGGGAACAGCTCATCGCAAGTTCTTTTATCCCCCCGATGTAGCCGAAGAAGACGGATACGAGATGCTCTTCATCGGTAGTGGCAACCGGGCTCACCCCCTGGACGACGCAAACATCGACTACCTCTATGCGATCAAGGATCGGAACCCGGCATCGGCTTTGACCGTGAGTGATCTGGTCAATCTGACAGACGGAAAGCTAATGACCGGTAGCGAGGCCGAAAAGGATGCAATCAAGGCAAACCTCCAGACCAAGGCCGGGTGGTATATCAGACTCGAAAACACGGGCGAAAAAGCCCTTGCGCCGGCCCTCGTCTTCGGAGGGGTGGCCTACTATACGACTTTTCAGCCTGACATGACCGCCCCAATCGATCCCTGTGAGTCAGTCGCAAGCCTGGGCACGGCCAGGATCTACGCGCTCGACTACACGACAGGCAGTGCGGTGTTCAATTTTGATGAGACGAGTGCTGCCATCGGCAAAACCGACAGGTTCAAAGTCATCGGTGGGTCAATCCCCTCAGGAGTGGTTTACGGATTGATCAAGGGCCTTGGCGTGGCGAAAGTGGGGGTCGACGGCTCCATCCGAGGTGTGGAAGCAGGGACCAGCGGGGGACTCTTCTTAATCTTCTGGCGGCAGATCTTCTAGCAGCCCCGGGGTCAAGCCCCCGGGTCAGACCTTGTTTTTGGGTTATTTGCTGCTGCCGAGATTTCCTTTTCATCGAGTTGGTCACGAGTTCAGCGAATCGATTGAGATCAGGAGACCGCTCAAGGTTTCGGTAAACCTCCTCCCCGTCTATCCCGACATATTCGTGAACGAGAAGATTCCGAAACTCGGCAGCGCTCAGTTACTGAGCCATTTTGTCTCTATCAGATCTTCTGTTTTCCTGAACCCGGGGTCGTCCGTGAGAACAAAGGCGTTTTCCCGCCGGGCAGTCGCGACACGACCTCGTTTTCGAAATACTTCGTGTACCCGTAATCCTTCATCGCCTACAATACACAGTCCCAGAATGGGAAGTTAAACGATGGGGCTTGCCCTGCTCTATTTCGGCTCATGCTCTTCTCAAACAACAGTTCCTGGAAGCCTTCACGAATCATTTCATTTTTCTTAATAGCACTTCAGGGGCGAGAGTCAGGTCCAACTGCTCCTGGGTTTTGGACCTCATATCCCTCAGCATGGCCGTGCCACGCTGAAGCTCTTCTTCCCCGAGTATAAGAACATATGGGCAAGCCAATTTGTCGGCTCGTCTCATCTGGGATTTCAGACTCTTCTTTTCATAGCCCATCTCGACGCTGAGGCCTTCCAGGCGAAGGGTTTTGGCTAGCTTGAAGCCCTGAATCCGTGATTTCTCACCGATCGTTGCGATGAAGAGGTGTGGGATCTTCTGGCTGCCGACATCGGGAGAGAGGAGAGAGATGAGTCTCTCCATGCCGATGGCGAAACCGATTCCGGGGATCTCAGGTCCTCCCAGATCGACAATCAGACCGTCGTAACGTCCACCCCCCGCTACGGCATTCTGGGCTCCGAGGTCGCCTGAGACCATTTCAAAGGCGGTTCTCACGTAGTAGTCGAGGCCTCTCACCATTTTTGCGTTTATCACATAAGGGGTTTCAAGCGCTTTCAGATAGGAAGTCACCAATTCGAAATGGTCACGGCATTCGGGTCCGAGGAAATCCAGCATCAAAGGGCCCTGGCCCATGATCTCCTTGCACGATTCTATCTTGCAATCGAATATTCTAAGAGGATTTGTGCGGATTCTCCTCTGGCAGTCGGCGCAGAAACGCCCTTTATTGGAGAGCAGGAACTCCTTGAGCCTTTCCTGATAAGAGGGGCGACAGGCCTTGCACCCCAGACTGTTAAGCTGGAGCTCCAGTTTTTCAAGGCCGATTTCCTGGAGAAAATGGATCAACATGACCATGACTTCGACGTCGATCAGAGGGTCTTCAAGGCCGAAAACTTCTGCGTTGATCTGATTGAACTGTCGAAATCTGCCCTTCTGTGGCCGCTCGTAACGGAACATGGGTCCGATGACATAAAGCTTCGCTACCGGGTTTTGTTTATACATACTCTTTTCGATATAAGCTCGCACAATGGAGGCCGTCGCCTCAGGCCTCAAGGTCACCGAGATTCCACTTCGGTCGGTGAAGGTGTACATCTCCTTTTCGACAATATCGGTAGATTCACCGATGCCGCGGGTGAATAGCTCGGTCTTCTCCAGAAGGGGTATTCTTATCTCTGAAAAATCGTAGGATTCAAACACTCGCCGTGCTGTGGCCTCAGCGAATTGCCATTTTCCCACCTCGTCTGGAAGAATGTCTTTAAAACCTCTGATGGATGTGATCGCCACTGGTCGGTCCCTTTCAGCAGCTGAGTGGATTTACGATGTTTTTGTGAATCGAGCAGATCAATGAACTTCAGCTATCTTTAAGATAGGTCCTGATGGCCTGTACGAATGCCTCGAAATCATCAAGGTTTTTCTTGAGCCGTGCACCCTATCATCTTCTATTTTCCAGTAAAGATGAACGAGCATATTTCTAAATTTGACCATCTCTACCAATCGCTTCGCTAAGTCTCCCTCAAAAACTCCGTTTTCGCCCATGAGTCTGATGACTTCGGAATAGTCCTGGGGATAACCCATTTTTTGTTGAAATTATCCGATTGCAGATGTCGATCATGGCCTCGATGGCAACGATGAAATTGTATTTTGTCGCATCGATTTTTTCAGCCTGACCTAAGAAATCGTTCTTTGATAGTCTCGAAAAAATCCTCAACTTGCGAAGGGATTCGCCCATCTCACTGAATAAACGGTTGAGAATATTATTCTCCATATCGTTCATCCCGGTTCTCCTAGAACGATCGTTCTATCATAGAATTTCAGATGTGGCAGAAAATCGAAATACAGGCTCCGAGTTCTCACCTCAAAAGTCAGCCCGTTTTTCTTCGTCCTTTGTGAGGATAAGGCTCCCCTCCGTCACAAGAGCGAATTTGAATAGAAGAGGAGCCAAATTTAAGGGGCGAATATCCGTGGTGGCGCCGGAAATGGACATATCGAATGCTGCGCCCAGAGCAAGACCGTGCTCCAAGATGTCATCAGAACTACTGAACCCGGATGGGTCCAGATAAATTGCTACATCGATGTGTCGAAATGGCCCATCTCGGGTGAATGACCCATGCAGATAGGCAAACAGAATCCGCTCTTGTTTCGAAAGCAGAGTTTTGATCTCAGAGATAATGAGATTCTTACCTACCCGATCCATTCTTGGTTTTGCGGAAAGCCTCATAGGAACTACACTAGCATAAAAAAAGCGGGTCATCAAACCTCTTTGGGGGACGTTGTTGAATTTGTTGAATAACTTTTCTAGTCATGATATGAGATGAGAAAACCAGGTTCGGAGAGGTTTTATGCCCCGGCAGGCGAGGCTCGATGCTCCCGGAACTTTACATCACGTCATCATCCGGGGGATTGAAAAGGAGCGTATTGTTGATAATGACGAAGATCGACAAGATTTCGTATTTCGCATGGGCAAGATTGCCCCTGAAACTGGTACGGTAATCTATGCCTGGTCTTTGATGCCAAATCATGCTCACATTCTCTTACGGAGCGGAGCATTGGGTTTGTCGAGGTACATGCGACGATTGCTTACCGGCTATGCTGTTGCGTATAACCGCCGTCATTCCCGGCATGGCCATCTGTTTCAGAATCGTTATAAATCGATAGTTTGTGAAGAAGATTCCTATTTTTTGGAGTTGGTTCGTTACATTCACCTGAATCCTTTGCGAGCGAGAATATTAGAAAACATGTCCGAACTTGCCAGATACCCTTGGTGTGGTCACGGTGTTTTGATGGGTCGATTCAAAAATGAATGGCAGGATCGAGACTATGTGTTGAACTGGTTTGGCAAGAGAGAAGGAGAGGCCAAAAGGGCTTATCATCAGTATGTGGAAGCAGGGATAGCACAGGGGAGACGTCCCGAGTTAGTGGGGGGAGGTTTGATTCGTTCTCGGGGCGGGTGGTCCCAGGTGATATCCTTGCGTAGACATGGAGGTCGTGAGTTATCTGATGAGCGGATATTGGGAAGTGGAGATTTTGTAGAACGAGTCACGATGGAAGCCGATAAGATTGTACAGTATCAGTTTCCAGCAAATCAGCGGAGTCAAGAGGTGGAACGGTTCATTGAGGAGGTATGCAAAAAAGAGAGGATCAGCGTTGAAGAATTGAGGGCTGGAGGCCGTCGAAGACGCATATCTCAGATCAGGTCAATGATAGCGTGTAAGCTCGTGGAGATCTATGGGATTCCGTTAGCAGAGATAGCTCGCCAAATGGGTGTCTCCACATCTGCCATCTCCAAAACAGTAAAAAGGTCTACGGAACAGTAATTCAACAAATCCAACAACGTTATATCTTAGAGAATCAAAGGGTTACACCCTCGAGGGTAACACGAAGAGAGTTTATTCCCAGTCTACCAAAAAGAGAAACCTCCTGTCCCCCATTTTCTGTGATCAAATTTTGGCCAATTGTTGTCAATTTTTGGCGTAGAGGAGGCCGATACCACTGAGAATGAAATCGATAACTTCCCAAAATTACTGCACAAAATATCTTCGCCTGACTTGGCATAGAATTGGCATTCATCAAACCTACGGGACGGGAGACCTTTGAGCAGCTGAAATCAAATTCGAATTGAGGTGGAGTTGGGCGTGACAACCATTGAGCTTGCAACGGAGCAGGAGACTTTATATAAGAAGGTTCTTATCGTCGACGATGATGACATCTTTCGAGGAATTCTCCGGAGTTTTGTTGAATCATTCGGATATTTGGGTGTGGAGGCAAATTCTGGGCGCAGCGCTTTGGAGTTCCTCAAGAAGACTCACTTTCCGATTGTCATCTCTGATATTGTCATGCCAGAAATGGACGGTCTTGAACTGCTTCGTATCATTAAGAAGAAGCATTCTGATGTCGATGTGTTGATCATAACGGCATTTGACAACAATTATTCCCCGATGAAGATCGTTCAAGCCGGAGCCAGCGACTTTCTGGCCAAACCTTTCAACCTCGACCAGCTCGGGGCTCGGCTCCATAAAATCGAAATGGAGAGAATCCTCAGAAACAAGCTCTACTTCAGAGCCATTACGGATGAGCTGACGGACCTATACAACCGGAGGTACTTCTATCAGAAATTGAAGCGCGAAATAGATCGTGCGAGGCGGCAGGGTCGTCCCCTTTCCATTATTATGTTGGACGTGGACAATTTCAAACGATTTAATGATCAGTATGGTCATCTTGAAGGGGACGTTCTCTTGAGAACGATTGCGCGGGTACTTCAATTTTCAGTGAGGCAGCACGTTGACTGTGTTTTCAGATACGGTGGAGACGAGTTTGTCGTTGTCCTCCCAGAGGCCGATGAGGAAACAGCGCGGGCCATTGGGTGTCGGATGCAGAATAAATTCAGAGAGACGGCTCCGGCTGGCGCGGGTCTGAGTCTGGGGGTAGCTGCATTTCGAGACGATCTGGAAGTTGAGACACTCATTCAGCTTGCAGACCAACGAATGTACGAGGAGAAATCAAAATCGAAAGGTTCAGGAAGATCCCAACCAGGACGCGGCATGAGGAAGGAGAGTCACACCATTCGGTGTCTCAATTGCGGCAACCCGGTTCATTGGTCATCAACGACCTGCGACAAATGCCTGGCAGACCCATTGCAAAAAACGGATTCTAGGAAAGCCCAAAAGATAGCAAGCACATATCTGAGAGAGGCGAGTTCCTCGTATGAGGACCGGCGGGGGTCTCCACGAATCCGGATTCGAGAAACAATTACGCACGATAATATTCAGGCAGTGCTCCATAATATCAGTTGGGGAGGCATTCAAATCAAAACGGAGGCCTCTTTATCTATCGGCCGTCGGCTCAATGTTGCCCTACCTCTGGAAGGTGAGGATGCCAAATTGGGCGGGGTGGTGGTGTATGTCCAACCCATCCCCGATGGAGGATCGCTGGCAGGGATCAAATTCTCCAAGACTTCGAAGGAGGATTCTCGGCTGCTTAATCTCTTCCTGGATCACCACTCCCTTAAGCCTTAAGGCTCTCTCGTTAATCACCAAGCCAGCTTCGCGTCAGAAGATCCTCATGATGTCCGGATCTAACTGCCCTGGTTTCCCGGCTCTCTGTCCCTTTTCCCTTTAACTGAGAATCGGGCGAGTAATCGACGTGGAGGGCTTCCATTCGGTCTCGGTTCCGCTGTGACCGATCACCGAACGATAATAATCGTTTGTCTCGAGGAGGGACTGATGTGTTCCAGTCGAGACACGGCCGCTTTCATTTAACAGGAGAATCCTATTTGAGGTCAAAATGGTCGAAGGCCTGTGGGCCACAAGAAAAAGGGTTTTCTTCTTGAGGGCGAAAGGCAAAGATTGGAAGATTGAATTCTCGGTTATGCTATCCAGGGCAGATGTCGGCTCATCCAACACCAGGATGTCCGGATCCCTGACCAATGCCCGGGCAAAGGCCAGGCGCTGTTTTTGTCCTTCCGAAAGGCTGATTCCTCTCTCGCCGATTTCAGTCTGGTAACCTGCCGGGAGACTTGTAATGAATTTGTGGATTTTCGCCACCCGGGCCGCGCGAATGACTTCCTTTTCTCGGGCCTCGGGATTTCCATAACAAAGGTTTTCCAGGACCGTACCGGATAGGAGGAGGTCATTTTGGGAGACATACCCGATGCGCTGCCGCAACGACGCGACTTCGTACTCCGACCCCGGTCGCCCATCAAAGTAGACATCTCCTGACGTGGGTCTGTAGAAAAGCAGGATGAGACTCAGTAGCGTCGTTTTCCCCACACCACTGGGTCCCACGACCGCGACATGCTCTCCTGGATTGATGCGGAAGGAGACTCCCTTCAGGACTGGCTCACGGCTGTCGTAAGAGAAGGACACGTTTTTGAACTCGATTTGCCCCTTTAGGCCCTCGACCTTTATCCCCTTGCCCAGGTTCTCTTCTGGAAGGATGTCAAAAACGGCCGAGACACGCTCCAACGAGGCTCGGGCATTTTGTAGTTGGAGATTCGCCGACGCCAGAAATTGCGCCGGACCGAATACGTACCCCAAATAGGCCTGAAAGGCGAGTAAAGAGCCCAGGCTCCATTGGCCAAGAATCACCCAGTACGCTCCCAATGCGAGTGTACTGACCCGAGCAATGCCGGGCATCGAATTGATCGCGAGATTGGCAACCGAATTTACCGTGGATTGTTCGAGAGAGATGCAAAACGCTGCCCTCAACTCCAAGATCAGACGTCGAACGGTGCGTGCTTCCGACGCAAAGGCTTTGATTAAAGAGAGCGAAGACAGTGATTCCTGCAGGCGACGTGAGACAGCGGCCTGCCTTTCCATGTCCTGATGGCTCAGGACGTGGATCTTACCCGAGAAGTAGCGAATACAGAGTACGAGTCCTGGGAGCAGGATCAGAATGCCAATGGCCAGCCTCCATTCCAAATAGAAGAGGAGCCCTACGCCACCAACAATGCGTATGAGATTGGTGACAATGTAAACTATGGTGCTTGAGAAGAACCAGCGAAGGCCCTGAACGTCAGAGGACAACCGCGACATAAGATAACCCGTCTGGTTCCCGTCGAAAAATGACTTGGGGAACCGAAGGGTTCGCTCGAGTAGACTGTTCTGGATGTCGAGCGTTACTTCCTGTTCAAATCGCGTAAAATAGAATCTCTCAAGTAAGCCCCCCAGCTTTTCCACCAGCGAGATCCCAGCCAAAAGAATGATGGCCCCAGCTAACAAGGCCAGTTGACGGCTCAGGACGACGTCGTCGACGAGGTAACGCATGATCAGGGGTTGGGGAAAACCGAGGGTCGAAGTGATGATAATGAGGAGTACGCCCAATGCGCCTTTGCGCCAGTGTCGGCCAACAAAGGGGCGAAGGTTCTTCAGGTTGGCTTTGATGCCGCCGTAGCTATGTCGCTCGGTGATCGTATCTCTCAGCGGTTTCCGGGAAAGCCCCTGTTTAAGAATTGTGAACAAGTTGGTTCTCAATTTCTAACCTGATGCAATGAGGTAATGATTGAATTGATCATGAACTGGACAGAGATCTATGCAAGGGACGGGCCTACTTCAAGCTCATCGGTGGAAAAAGGCTATGAATCGGGCAGGTTGTCGGGCAAAGATGCTTCGTCCACAAAAAGTCGAAAAGGCCTGCGAATCTGCCATTGACGCCTGTGTGGCATCCATTTGCCGATTACCCACTCTCCCATGTGCAGTTGTAGTTCTCTGCCTGCGGGTCGGTTGAATGAGACAACTCGGGTTTTCCTTTGGCCTGGTAATAGTCGCCCGAATATGCCTGACCTGGATAGCCAATCATAGGCAGGATAGAGCAGGGAGGACATGCTTGAGTCGACCCTACGGAGGGTTCTGACTGCTGTGGCGGACATTATCCCCATCCAGCCTCCAAAGATCCAGCGTCTTATGTTTCCTCTTTCCGCGCAGATCACTTGCCCAAGTATTTGATCGGTACGGATAACCCATGGGTCAATTTGGCTGTTTTTGTCTCCCCGGGTTCTGACTCCGTCTGGACCAGTGGAAACGACGCGATGGGAGATTTTGCTGCCATTTTCAGGTGAGAGGAAAACGATCACATCTCCTGGTCGAATCTTTCGACCCTCATATGGATTCACCTCAAGTCTGTCCCCAGCCCTCAACGTGGGATTCATGCTGGGGCCCGTGTACGTTACAAATCTTTGTTTTATTGGTTTTTCCCTCTGACTCAAAAGACCCAGCCAATCCACCAATTAAACCAATCCAACTGATCAAACTATTTCTGACAAAACCCTTTCCATCTCCTGCCAAAAGCGACCGTTAAGGCTCACCCGAAGCTTAAATGCCGGGACTGATTTTGCGAGTTCGCATGCGTTGTGAAAGAGTTTTTTCCTGATAGGAATTTTCTCCTCTCGAGGCAGATTTCTCCAATCGATCCGAGATACCTCGACGGCTAATCTGTTGATTAGCGCGCTGGTTTCCCCCTTTCCGATGGGAACTGCCTCGTCGGTCTCTGCCTGCTCCAAAAAGAATACGGCCGATAGCGGTAGACAATGTTGGACGTTCCATTTGCGTCCGGGCCCTCGCTGGATGGACTCACTCCACGTTGGAAATGGGTGCGCCAGGTATCGGTTCCCGTGATCACGGGCGATCACTGTTTCATCATCGCACAGGGCATGCCATGGAGATGGTAGACGACGGCAACAGGTCGATTTTCCTGTGCCCCCTGGAGCTGCGAGCAGGACACCCACCCCGTTCCGCCCGACAAGCGCTGCATGGAGAGGAAGTCCATCGGACTCCTGCACCCGCCGAAAAATCGGGTAAACCGCCCACCACATACTTACAATCTCATCAATATTGTCGTCTAATTGACCGGTCTCGCAGATCATGTCTGAAACCCTCGGGTGGGACCAGAACCTCAGCGCCCCGAGGGTTTGTTTAGTCCATCCCCCCTGTGGAAGATCCTTGAGTCTGTCTGAATCGAGGATGGCTGCGGATTCCCCGTTCCCAGAGTGTTCTGCTTTGTGAGGGATGAAAATCAGTCTTGGGTGCCCGTTCGGACCACACGCGGTGAGCTCCAGGATCGACGCGAACTTCTCGAGCCAAAACCTTACCCTTTCAGTAGCTGTGAGGGTCCACCCCAGGCCGTTTCCGAGCTCTAGGCAATAACGTCTCTGCTTGTCTACTGTGCGGTGCATTTTAGTCATTCAAAATACCAGATTTCCCCTCGTCTCCCATGTCAGTAGTCTTCCACGCGTCAGTGAGCCGGTGGCACCGAGGTGTCAATTTCGCGGAAATAGGGGGAAGACTCCCATTGATTCCCAAAATGGATTCTATGCCTTCGAACCCCCCCCCATTTAAATTAGGGAATAAACCCAGTTCCGGAGGCGCAACTGTTTTTCGCGCTCGTTCCCAGCGTGCAATTGGGAACGGCACTGTTACCAGGTCCGCAACTCGCTCCCGAAGCGGTGTCCTCAGAACCAAACAATCTCATCAGTTGGGGTTTCTGATATTTGAGCTTCCCATCTTTTTTCTTCACTTCATTTCGTGTCATGTCGTTTCGGCTCCGGTTTTAATGTTCATCAGCTCTCGTGGGCATGGTCGGGGAGCTGTCCCTGGCAGTCCGGCGCAGGGCGTTTGAAATTCTTCGAGATTCTGGAAAGAGTCCTTTTTCATAGGCATTTTCGCAAAACCAGAATGGTGCCCAGAGGTTCTTCGCGCGGTAGTAATTCTGGGCGACGCATTCACCGAGACACCGAGTCTTCATGAGACAATCCTGGCAGATTCCCTCAAATCGGTGGGGAAGTCCCTCGCGGAGTTCAAGAAGGACGGGTGTATTGTTCCAGACATCCTCCAGGCGATCAGTTGCTGCGTGCCCGAAGACGAGCTCGGGGACCGTCTCCCCGATGCCGCAGAGGGCATAGGAGCCGTTTCCCAGAACACCGAGAATGCCAAGAATTCCACAGACTCCGCATCCGTCACCATTGTTGCCGAACATATTCGATAGGGGGCGGAAGGCCATTGGATGGCTATAGACGAGCCGCAAAGGGGTTGAAGCCGAAAGGGTTGTTCCCACCCATTGTCCCAGATCCACAAGCTCCTCAATCGTCAGAGTCTCAGTGGCTTCGTGCATTTTCTCCCCCCTGGCGACTGGCTGGAGAAGATTGAACTTCACCGAGCCGGCACCCAGTGACTCGGCCAATCGAACAACCGCCTCCATTTGGCACTTATTTCGGCGCATGATGGTCATGATGATTTGAGGTTTGAGCTCCTCAACCACCAGGTTTCTTATACCCACCAAGGCGTGGTCAAAGCAGCCTGGGACGCCGCGCACCCACTCGTGGGTTTCTGCATTTCCGCCGTCAAGGCTTACTGAGACAAATGTGTTTTTACACGCAGCCATCCTTTCGGCCAATTTAGGCGTACACAAAACGCCGTTAGTCTCCACCGTCAGACTGAGTTCTTCTGTCTGAATAAGTTCCATAATATCCTGGATCTGAGGATGTAAGAGGGGTTCACCGCCCGTCAACTTAACACCCGAGAGCCCCAGGGTTCTTGCCTGTTCAACGATGGATCTGAAAAGATCCAGATCCAGAGTTGGATAGGAGTTCCCCGCACTCTGGTACTTGGGCACAATCCAGCAGTGACGGCACCTCAGGTTGCACCCCCCGGTTAGGTAAAAGTAAATCTGATTCAACGGATATTTCCGCTTTTGGGATTTCTTATTAGAGTTTCTCTTCATGTTTTGCAGTCATTCCACATTCAAAGTGACTAAACCAACCGAACCAATGAAACCAATCGAACCAATTAAGCTCTTACGTTTTTGTGTGGCAGCCGCCCTCCTGCTTCCAAAAATCGTTTGAGACATGCATCAGGACTTGAATGATTCTCTTCGCCAAGAATCGTGTAGGCCAGAGCAGGGCAATTTCCAGTGCAATAGTTGATGAAATCGCACCCCTGACAAAACTTGAAATCGGACAACGGAATATCGTGGCGACTTCTGAGCCTATTCAGTTGGGGGTGATTCTGCCAGATTTCTTTAAGATCATCCCTATTTATTCGGCCTAACTCGATATGGCTCATTTGAATGCATGGAACCATGACCCCGTCGGCACGCACCGCCATTTGGCTCATCACCCCTCCGCAACCTGTCAGATAGCCACTTCCTGGGATAGATTCCTTTCTTTCCCGACGAGCCTGTTCCATCTTTAGCCAGTTTTCCGCCTCAGCCAGAGGGCCGGCGGAAGCGCTGATGCGGTCGTTGTATCTATTTTTGAGCTTCAAAAGGCTTTCCATCGCAAGCGAGCGTTCTTCTATCGAAAGCTGAACATCGTCGGTATGCTGCCTGCAGAGGCCCATAAATGAGGCAGCATTGGTCGAAAAACCTGGAAGGCCAATTTTCTCCAACAGCAATTCGGCGATGTTTTCAAGGTCCCTGACATTCTGTCTGTGAATGGTCACCCGGACAGTAACGGGAACAGCGTGCCTTTGAAGACACTTGATTCCATGGATTGCCTTTACAAGGCTCCCACTGCCCCGGAACGCGTCGTGTGTCATGGGAACGGAGCCATCAATCGAGATTTGAACACCGTCACAACGGCTGGTTGCAACCAGAAAAGCTGCGATTTCATCCGTGATCAACGTTCCATTGCTCAGGATGTTGAATCGCATTCGGTTTCGGACAATGGTCCTAATGAGTTCCTTCAGATCTTCCCGACAAAAGGGCTCTCCTCCCTCAAGTGTCACATCCATGACCGCGCAGCGGGCCAACTCTTCGAAAAACGTGAGCCATTCGTGGGCGGGCAGATCTTGATCCACGTCACCGGCGCTTGTGAAATGGCTGCAGTACGTGCATCTGAGATTGCAACGGTTTGTAACAGAGATCTCCACAGACCGTGGGGTGTTCATCAGTCTCATGATCTATATTTTGCCCCTGCCACTCCACCTTTCGCCCTTGACCCTGAGCCTTGTGCCTTACGCCTCTTATATTTGATATCCTGCTAAGCCTTTGTCCATTAAATCTTTGACAAAATCCGTAATGTGGCTCTCCGCGTCCCCAGGGACGTCTCTGCAGTGCTCACAGAGTTCTTTCAGGATGTCTCCTGTTGTATGATGGCCGTCGAGGCGTTTCCAGATAAACACTCCGACAGGGTTGAGGCCAAAGGCATTTCCGGAGTCAGGGTCAAAAAGAACGGCCCAGTCGTCGAATTCTTCTCGGAGTACTGCCACAGGGTTTGCTACCGGTTTGTCGGTATTTGCGATCAAGGTTCCTGCCACCTCTTTCAATTCGTTTCGTTGTGCAACTCAAAAGGGACTCAATATGGAGATCTCGTTCCGAATGTCAGGAGGTCTCTTAAACGGACAAATCCAAGCGTATTTATGCAGTATTCATGCCATTTTCCCTGATCTTGAGAAGGAGTCAGAGAGGGGCGGAAAGGAGGAACACACATGGCGGCGGGTGGCTTTTCTATCGCGCCTCTTGGCCCCGTTCTGGGGCTGAATCGGAGTTCCCCCGGAGTAGGGGGATCAGTTTCCGGTGAACGGGTTGTTTGGTGTCTGCTTCCTCGCTTCGGGCATAGTGGGGATAGTACCGGCGGTAGTGAACTCTCCGGTCCACCCCATTGAGCACCACCCCAAGAAGTTTGGCGTTGGCCATTTCCAATTGCCTCTTTGCCTCCAGGATGATTTTCTTATCCGTCTTTCCTGCCCGAACGACGAGGAGCACTCCGTCCACGAGAGAGGGTAACAGAGATGCGTGGGCTGCCCCCAAAACCGGGGATGAGTCGAGGACGACCATGTCAAAACTGGCGGTGGCTATTTTGACAAACTCTTCCATTCTTTTCGAACCCATGACCTCCACGGGGTTGGGAGGAAGCTTTCCACAGGGACAAACGAAGAGGTTTTGAACGGGTGTGGACTTGACGGCCGCGCTCACCACCCGATTGAAAAAGGGCGCTGTGTTGAGTTCCACAAACCTTCTGAAATAGGCCTGTTCTTTGGAAACCTCTTCTGCATAGGTTTCGATGTGAGCGCTATTTAGGTTCTCAATCCGAAAAGTAGGATTCTCGAAAAGGAAGAGCCTCCGAAGGCTTTCTTCGATCAATGCTTTTGTAATCTTCTTAATCTCTTCCTTAGGAGAAAAACCGAGGCTGACAAGGAGCTGGCTCAGGGGTTTTCCTGTACGCTGCTGAAGGGTCAGAGCTTCCTTCAATTGATCGGATGTGATCCCTTTGCAGTGAAGGAGAATCCTTCCAAGACTCCTCTCGATCGGTCCATTCTTGAGATTGGCATTGATAATGTGCCCGGCTTTGACGGTCACTTCCACAGCTGTGCCGTCGCTCTCGAAGGTCACCAAGGCGCTTCTACCTTGAGCCTCAAGGAAGTAGAGGAGATCGCCAATGGTATATTCTCCCAACCTGCCGGATTCGATGTTGACACTCGTGATACCGAGCAGGGCATTCACGAGGCCGAAATTCCCGTTCACATCGAGCCATTTGTGCACGGAGGGGCGGCGCAGGTCTAGGTCGACCAAAAGGACCTTCTTGCCCGTGGCAGCGATATTGATCGCCAGATTGGTAGCGACAAGGGTTTTTCCCTCCTCCATAACGCTACTTGTAACCAGAATACTCTTGATCGGGTCATCGATTGAGGACAGGGAAAAATTGACCATGAGGCTGTCAAAGGCCTCAGCAAAAGGTCCGTCCTTTCTAATCTCAAAAATGCTCCTACGATGGTTATGTCCCATAGATTGCCTGCTAGTTTCTTGTCTGGGTTTGCGGAATGACTCCCAAGACAGGAAGATCGAGATATTTCTCTGCCTCTTCTCTCGTAGATAGCCCCACATCGAGATATTCGAGGAAGAAAGCCAAACCGAGCGAGAAAACCAATCCGAGAATGGCGGACATAGCCAGGTTCATATTCCGCTTCGACTGCATGGGAGTTCCCGGCATTTCAGCCGTCTCTACGACTGTAATCTCCGGCGTTTCGAGGCCCTCGGTAATGTTTATCTCCTTTAACTTTGCCACCAGGATGTCATAGAGCTCTTTGTTGATTAAGGTTTCCTTCTCAAGAAGGGCATACTGGACTTGTTTCTGCTCCGTGTTCATGGCCTTCTGGGTATAGTTCTTGATGGTTGCTTCCAGGGTCTGCTCTTTTGCGAGCAGAACGGAATGCTCGGATTGGAGGCTCTTTATGGCCTTCTTGATATTCTGATCGATCTGGACCTGAATCGAGGTGATATTCGATTGAGCAGCAATGATTTTCGGATGCCTCGGTCCATATTTTTTCTGTAGCTGCCCCAGTTCGAGTCTGGCTTTTACAAGGTTATTGCTTAAGGTGGGAAAAACGTCTCCTTCGAGGAAAGCGGGAATGTACTTGTTCTTGAGTTTGAGGATTCTTTCTAACTCCCTTATTTTCGCCTCGATTTCAATGCGCTTGACACGGGTTTCGTTGTGGGTGGACCGAAGTTGTGAGAGTTCTTCGGCCTGCATTTTGGTCTCTTTTTCCAAAGAAAGGATATGGCTTTTCTGCTTGTACTGGTAGAGATTGTAGTCTGCCTCCTCCATCTTCTTTTTTAAGTCCGTGATCTCTTTCTTAAGCCATAAGACGCTGTTTTCAGACGACTCGAGGCGCTTCTTGATGTTGAACTCCCGATAGCTGGTTGCCATGACATTCGCTAGCTTCTGGGCTGTCCCTGGATCCGTGTGAATTGCCTTGATTCGTATGAGATTGGTGTCCTTCACGGACTCAATCCTGTAATAGCCCCTCAACGCTTCGGGCCCTACCGGAGAGTTGGATGGTGTGCCCAGGTTCAACGAGTTGCTCACCTCCTCAAGAACAGGTTCGCTCAGCATGATTTGGAGGTGAGTGTTAATGTTTTTCTCCGAAGACCAGTAGTCAGTGTATTGAACCACCTGACCCCCGTGGATTGTTGTATTCTGTCTGTCCCCGACACTAATGGTACACACAGCCTGGTAGATTGCCACGGCCCGGTAAACACGAAAAGCCCCCAGAGCCATGGCCATCAACATGATCGCAAGAATGAGCCACTTCCGTTTGTAAACGATTCTGAGGTAGTCGAGAAGGTGGACTTCAGATCCTTCCATCAGACAAGTGCGCCTTCCGTATGGGTTGTGAGCTTAGTGGGCAAAAACAGTGCCAATCCGATATGCGGCCGCGTTCTTGTGCTTCTGGGAAACCCTCTGATTTCATTATTGTATATCGACAGCAACATGGCCAAGAATTAGCCTTTTTTCGTTGTACCTGGCTGCTTTTTGCCAGCACCAGGCCTTCCGTTGACAAAGGCGGATCCACCATACGGATCAAAGGGGCAAAATCTGCTGTTTTTCTATACCCCTTTGATCAGAGTGCACCTCTTTGCAAAAATTTATCAAAGGAATGACCAGATAGTGGCAGATCTTGAGCTATCTTGGACCAGGGATCCCGCTAACCCAAACTGAAAGCCCTGTTGCACCTTCAGCAGGGGGGCTTGTTATTTTAGATTGCTTTGGGTACCCTTACGGCGTTTTTTGGCTCTGATGAGATGAAAACAATCCTGATTCTGGTTCTCATTACCCTTATTCCGACCCTGGAGCTTCGCGCGAGTATCCCATTTGGTATCCTGAGAGCCGATATGGCCTGGTGGGGCGTCGTTGTTGTTTGCGTGATCACGAACATCGTCTTGGGACCCCTAGTCTACCTCTTTGTCGATAAAGTGATGGTCCTTTTTTTGAGGTTCGCATGGCTGGACCGGTCCTACCAGAGAATAGTGGTCAGGACTCAACGGCGGATTCAGAGAGCCGTTGACAGATACGGGGAGATCGGGGTCGCCCTATTTATCGGGATCCCCTTTCCGGGAACCGGGTCTTACTCTGGAGCGCTCGGGGCGTATCTCATCGGGTTGGGCTACAGAAAGTTCATTGTTGCCAATATCATTGGGGTTCTCATGGCAGGCACGATTGTCACCGTGATCGTGCTCAGCGGTGTCGAGGCTTTTCGTATTCTGATCAAGGTCATTTGACCTCCAGATACCAAAATTCTTTGTGTGAAAAATTGCTGATTCTGCCCGGAAAGGCCTTATTTTTAACAATCAAATTCGAATGTCGAATCTCGAAATCCGAAAAAAATCCTAATGACAAAAAAACAAAATCCAAAATGCTACGATCTTGAAGAACCCTTTGGTACCATATTGGCTAAGAGCGAATAGAATTCGGAACATTTCAGTGTATTGGAAATTTGAATTTGTTTCGAACTTCGTGCTTCGTATTTCGAATTTAATAATAGCCAGTGAACAAATCTGAATAAGACTTCGCAACTTACTAGGTTCCGATTTTTCTGAATCAGGAGGATCTTATTACTCTTTTCGAGTCTGTTATCCTCGGAATCGTTCAAGGGGTTACGGAGTTTCTCCCTATCAGTAGTTCTGGGCATCTGGTCATTTCCCAGAGGCTATTTGGTCTGGAAGAGCCCCAACTGTTTTTTGATATCACCGTCCACGTTGGAACCCTCGCGGCTGTCATTCTGGTGTACTGGCCCGATATCGGGTCCATCTTCAGGGAATTGTTCGCCTATCTCGGGGATCGATTCAGAGATGAGCCCCTCTTGGGATTTTTCGAGCGGCCTAACTGCCGACTGGCCCTGTGGATCGCAGTGGGAACGATTCCAATCGCTGTTGTGGGCCTTACTCTCCAAAGGCTTATTGAACCGCTTTTTGCCTCTTCTCTGGCTGTGGGATTCACGCTCATGGTGACAGGGACGGTTCTCTGGTTGACCTCCCGCCTAAAAGTCTCCAAGAAAAATACTGAGAAGATGGGAATCAGGGATGCCATCTGGGTAGGGGTAGTCCAGGCCTTTGCCTTGATTCCGGGAATTTCCCGGTCGGGTGTGACCGTTTCTGCTGGCCTTTTTCGGGAGCTGGATAGGGAATTGTCGGCAAGATTCTCATTCCTCCTGATGATCCCTGCAACGATCGGCGCGTTGGGTGCACCCTTTCTCTCCTCTGGCGGGCACGAAATATTGATTTCCCAGAACTTTTTGCTCGGAGCTTTCGCTGCTTTCTTGACCGGCTACGTTGCACTTCGCCTTTTGCTAGGCGTGATCAGAAGAGGAAGATTTTACCGCTTTGCCTATTACTGTTGGGCTGTTGGAGGGCTGACGCTGATATTTTCGCTCTTGAGTTAGGATAAACGTAAAAGGAGAAAGGACAAAGGATTCAGGGTTTGCCGTTATCCTTTAACCGTGAACCTTTCACCTTGTCTTTTACCCTTGTTCCTAGTCTATTTCTCCTTGAGTTCCCGTTGCTGGAGGTGATTAATCCTATCCCGTAGTTCAGCTGCCCGTTCGAACTCGAGTCTCTCCGCTGCCTCTTTCATCTCTTTTTTCAGTTTTTCGACGGTTTCTGGAATAGCATTGAGGGGCACATACGCCGCTTCGGGTTCAGCCACCAGAGGAACGGTGAGGTAGTCTGCCTCAAAAATCGATGTCAGACCGTCTCTGATCGATTTTTGGACGGTCTTGGGCGTAATGCCCTTTGCTCTATTATATTCAGCCTGGATCTGTCTTCTCCGGTTCGTTTCATCGATTGCCTTTTGCATCGAAGCCGTGATCCGGTCGGCGTAAAGGATGACCGTCCCGTTGATGTTTCGAGCGGCTCGACCACAGGTCTGTATCAAAGATTTCTCCGATCGGAGAAACCCCTCCTTGTCCGCGTCCAATATGGCGACGAGAGAAACCTCTGGAATGTCCAGTCCCTCCCGCAAGAGGTTGATGCCAATGAGGACATCAAATTTTCCTAGCCTAAGATCTCGGATGATTTCCCAGCGTTGGAGGGTGTCGATTTCTGAATGGAGATATCGGACTCTGAGGCCAATGTCGGCGTAGTACTGGGTCAGGTCTTCTGCCATCCGTTTGGTCAAGGTGGTGATCAGAACCCGGTCATTCAAGTCTACCCGGTTGCGTATCTCTTCGAGAAGTTCATCCACTTGATTGGTGGCGGGCTTCACATGAATCTCAGGATCCATGAGTCCTGTGGGTCTAATAATCTGCTCAACTACATGGTCCTGACTCTTCCCCATTTCATACTCCCCCGGTGTGGCTGAGACGTAGACGACCCGGTTAACACGAGACTCGAACTCCTCGAAACTGAGGGGACGATTGTCAAGGGCAGAGGGGAGACGGAAACCATACTCGACCAGGGTCTCTTTTCTCGATCGATCACCCCAGTACATACCGTTGAGTTGTGGAATCGTCACGTGGCTTTCATCAATGAAAAGGAGGAAATCCTTAGGGAAGTAATCGAGCAACGTGGGTGGCGGTTCTCCTGGCTGTCGGCCTGTGAGGTGGCGGGAGTAGTTTTCGATACCCTGACAGTAACCGATCTCTTCGAGCATCTCCAAGTCAAACCGCGTTCTCTGCTCCAATCTTTGGGCCTCGAGAAGGTGGTCGTTCTGACGAAGCCACTGCAGACGCTCCTCCAGTTCCAGGCGGATATTCTCGATGGCTTTTCTTCGTCTCTCTTCGGTCGTGACATAGTGACTGCCTGGATAAATGGCAATCCGCTCGAGCCTCCGGACGACCCGACCCCTGAGGGGGTCGATTTCAGAGATCGTGTCGACAACATCACCAAACAGCTCGATTCGAACGGCCAGGCTTTCTTCGTGGGCCGGAAAAACCTCGACCACATCGCCACGGACCCGGAAGGTTCCCCGGTAGAAGTCAAAATCGTTTCTCTCATACTGAATCTCTACGAGTCTGGAGAGAATCTTGTCTCTCGAAATTCGGTCCCCCCTTTCGAGATAGAGAAGTAACCCGTAATAGGCCTCGGGTGAGCCCAAGCCGTAAATGCATGATACGCTGGCCACGATGACCACGTCGTCCCGTTCGAGAAGGGATCGCGTAGCCGAATGACGCATCTTATCAATCTCGTCATTGATGGAGGTGTCCTTCTCAATGTAGAGGTCAGCGCTGGGGATATAAGCCTCCGGTTGATAGTAGTCGTAGTAACTGACGAAAAACTCGACTGCGTTTTCCGGAAAGAGTTCCTTGAATTCTCCGTATAGTTGCGCCGCAAGGGTCTTGTTGTGGGATATGACGAGCGTGGGTTTCTGGACCCTTTCGATGGTATTGGCCATTGTGAAGGTCTTTCCGGATCCCGTCACTCCCAGAAGCACTTGCTCCTGGACGCCATCGAGCAGGGCACAGCTCAGTTTCTCAATGGCCTCGGGTTGATCACCGGTAGGTTCGAAATCACTGATTAGTTTGAAGGTGTTCATAACTGTAGAAGACAGTCGTCAGGAGTCAGAATCAAAGGGCAGAAGTCAGGAACCAGAATGTACTTAGAATAAGCGTCACGCTTTCAGTCTCTTCGACCACAGCGTCACCGAGGGCACGGAGGATTTGATTCTCTCGTTTGCCGGGGCTACGGCACACGAAAAGTTCCGGCCCTTCGGACAAACCGCCGTCCCTGTGCAGATGAAATGTCTTTGGCCATCGCCGCCTCGCGATGGGCAAAGACGAAACAATTCTCTGCGATCTCCGTGCCTCTGTGGTTAACAGAAGGGTTTTCAATGCCTCTATTTTTCAATCTGACACCTGAAGGCCGCTTCTCACTTCTCGAAATCGCCTGAGAACTTCTCTGGGGAGGCTGACTCCTGATCACACCCTTTTCAGTATCTCCCGGGCTGCCAGGATGCCGCTCGCTGAAGCTTGGAGAAGTCCCCGGGTGATACCAGCTCCATCGCCGATGAAAAAGAGGTTTTTGACCTGGGACTCCAGCGTGGGAGAGAGGCTGATTCGATTTGAATAAAACTTGACCTCCACACCGTAGAGAAGTGTATGGTGAGAGAAGATTCCAGGTGCAATCTTGTCCATAGCCTCAAGCATCTCCATGATATCTTTGAGATACCGGTAAGGGAGGACGAAACTCAAGTCCCCAGGGGTCGCAGAGGAGAGGGTCGGCCGGGTAATGCATCGCGTAATGCGCTCGGGTGTGGAGCGTCTCCCTTCCATGAGATCGCCCAAACGTTGAATGATGACGCCCCTTCCCAGGAGGTTTGCCAACCTGGCAATGACTCCCCCGTAGTTGATGGGATCATCAAAGGGCTCGGTAAAATTGCTAGAAACCAGGATGGCGAAATTGGTATTCTCGGTTTTCCTGTTGGCATAGCTATGGCCGTTGACTGTGACAATGCCGTTGCTCTCCTCGATGACAACCTCTCCATAAGGGTTCATACAGAAGGTTCTCACCCTATCATCAAAGGTTTTGGAGTAATAGATGAGTTTGGATTCATAGGCCGTATCGGTCAGATCCTTCAAGATGACGGCTGGAGACTCAATCCGAACACCGATATCGACGGGATTGGGGGAGGAAGAGAGACCGAGCCGTTCCATCTCGCGCTTGACCCAATCGGCTCCGAAACGCCCGGGAGAAACGATCACACAGTCAGCAGCCAGTTTTTGGCCATCTTCCAGCTCCACACCACGGACTGCTCCCTTGTTGACCCACAGGTGCTCTACCCGCGTTTTCGTCCGAACCGTGACCTCCTTGCCAAGGTCTTCACGCATTTTTTTGAGGATTTTGGCCCAGTTCTCGGTTCCCACATGACGAATCTCTGTTGGGATAAACTCCATCCCTGCCTGTCTGGCCAGATAGGTGAGGGTCTCTGTCTTCTCAGAGGGTGAACCGAAAGTTTTCTTTGGGGCGCCATAGTGGAGGTAGAGCCCGTCCGCCTCGATCAGAAGATTCTTGAGTTCGTCCCTCGATATGAAATCTTCGAGAAATCCTCCGATTTCCGGAGAAAGGGTCAGCTTTCCATCGCTGAAGGCCCCCGCTCCGCCCCAGCCGCACAGAATGTCTCTGCCTGTATCCCGTCTACGCCGTTCGATGTCTTCCCCTTGTTCTATGATCAGAATATGTCGGAGACCTGCGCCCTTAAGTTTGAGCGCGGCGAAAATCCCCGCCGGTCCCGCCCCGACAATGATTACCCGATGTTTTGACACCCCTTCCTCCTGATTTGAACTTCCGGGGTTTGAGGGAGGGGACAATGGTCCTCTCTTCAGAACTCCTTGATTCGCCATCGCGTTCCCTCCGGGCCGTCCTCGAGGACAATGTTGTGGGAGACGAGGTAGTCTCGTATCTCATCGGCACGGTTCCAATTTTTGGCCTTTCTCGCCATATCTCTCTCCTCGATGAGACGCGTAATTTCACCCTCTTTCAAGGAGGCAGCTTCAAGGCTCTTCTCCTTTCTCTGGCCTAGATAGGCCTCGGGGTCGGACTGAAAAAGCCCAAGAACGGCTCCTTGTTTCTCAAAGCAATCTTTAGCAAATGCAAGTAGGGAGGGGCCAAGCGACGGGTCATCTCCGGGGTTGTGGAGGATGCGATTGAGAACCCTCGCCATATCGTAAAAATAACCAATTGCCAAAGCGGTATTGAAATCATCATCCATGGCCTGTTCGAAGCGCTTGGGAAAACGGAGGAGAGGCTCCAAACTGCTTTTTTCTTCTGACGAAAGCCTCTCATCTGGGACTTTTGCAAGCTTTCCCGGGAAAGTTCGAAGCTTTGTGCCGATTTCCTTTAAGAGTAGATAGAATCGCTCCATGTTCTCAGACGATTCCATGAGTGTCTTATGGGAGAAGTCAACAGGGCTTCGGTAGTGGTGGGATAGGAGTAGGAGGCGAACAGTTTCACAATCGGTCTGCTCCAGGACTTCACGGATCGTGACGATGTTCCCGAGGGACTTGGCCATCTTCACACTCTCATTCGTCACGAAGCCGTTATGCACAAAGTACTGGACAAAGGTCTTTCCTGTAGCGGCCTCAGACTGGGCAATTTCGTTTTCATGATGGGGGAAAACAAGATCCCGACCTCCACCATGAATATCGAAACTGTCGCCAAGGTACCGGGTACTCATGGCCGAGCACTCGATATGCCATCCAGGTCTTCCTTGGCCCCAGGGACTCGGCCAGGAGGGCTCTCCGGGCTTCGCAGGCTTCCAGAGAGCAAAGTCCGGGACCTCCCGCTTGTCCTCGTCCGGCTCAAAGCGCGTCCCAGCCAAAAGCTCCTCCACGCGCTTATGAGAAAGCCGTCCATAAGGCTTGAATTTTGAAACGGAGAAAAACACTTTGCCATTCAAGTGGTAGGCATATCCGTTGTCCAGGAGTTTTTGGATCATGGCGATAATATCAGAGACATGTTCGGTGGCCCGTGGCTCGTGGGTAGGCGGTAAGACGTCGAGGAGTCTCATATCCTCGTGGAGTTCATAAATGTATCTCTCGGCAATCACATTTGCTTCGGTCTTCTCCTCGTTCGCCTTGTTAATGATCTTATCATCGATGTCGGTGATGTTTCTGACGTATACGACTCTGTGGCCCTTATATTTCAGGTAACGGTAAATCACATCAAAAATGATCGCCGCTCTCCCGTGACCAATATGGCATCGGTCATAAACCGTAACGCCACAAACGTACATCCGAACATCTTTAGGACGAATCGGACGAAAGTCCTCTTTTTTCTGGGTCAGGGTGTTGTAGATTCGGAGGGACATTGTTTAGCTTGATTCCTCCCGATTCTTTTGCATCAAGACCACACATTGAGCCGCGATGGCCTCTTCGTGGCCGATCGCTCCAATTCCCTCCGGTGAAGTCGCCTTCACGTTAAGGTCTTCCCTTTTCACCTCAACAAGCTCCGCCAGCCGCTCTCTCATCTTGGGCAAGTAATCTGCCAATTTTGGCTTTTGAGCGACGATCGTCGCGTCCACATTATGGATTTCATAGCCCCGCGCCTTTGCCTTATCGACAACCTCGCGAAGTAGATGACTGCTCTCGATGCCAGCGAGTTTCGGGTCGCTGTCTGGGAAGTGCTGTCCCAGATCTCCATCCCCCATTGCCCCCAGAATAGCATCACAGAGGGCGTGGATCAGTACATCAGCATCCGAGTGCCCATACAGTCCTTTCTCAAAAGGGATCTCCACACCCCCGAGAACGAGTTTTCGGCCCCCTCTCAACGGGTGGATGTCGTAACCCCAACCGATTCTCATTGGCTTCTCTCAGGACTCAGATGAAGTTTCACCATTTTCGAGAAGAGCGCAAGCAATGACGAGATCTTTGGGTGTTGTGATTTTTATGTTTCTGTAAGAACCGTGCACAACGGTGACCGGAATACCCAGCCGTTCAACGAGCGTTGCGTCATCTGTCGTGACGATATTATCTGCCACCGCTTTGCGATGGGCTTTGAGGATGAGGCTATAATCGAAGGCCTGGGGAGTCTGAATATGCCAAAGGTCTTCTCTGGCTGGTGTTTCGACGACGAGACCTCGGGGGGAAACAACTTTTATCGTCTCCGTAGCAGGTACGGCGACGACAGCAGCCTGTGTCTTTTCCACTGTGTCGAGCAGTCGATCAAGTATGGGAGGATCGACAAAGGGACGAGCTCCATCGTGAATGAGAACGATATCGATGTCTTCTTCGATGGCTTCAAGACCCAAACGGACCGAGTCCTGCCGCTGTGATCCTCCAGGCACTGGTGGTTGTGTTTTTTTGAACGGGAACCGATCGAGGATCGTCTGGTGCCATGAAGGTATGTCCTCTTCTCGAAGGACCAGATAGAGACGTTGAATTCGGCTGCAGGCCTCAAACGGCTGAATGGTGTGTGCGAGAATCGGGATACCTTTTAGGGGGAGAAAGGCTTTCGACTCAGCACTCCCCATGCGGCGTCCCTCACCGGCAGCCACGATTAGTGCAGCGACTCTTCTCTTCACTTTCTGCACCGTTACCCTCGCTGCCATTCCTGACGGTGTTGAAAAGATTCGGCTTGACTGCTAGTCCCCTCCTCCTTGACTTTGGCGAAGATCATCCGTCCTGCGGTGGTTTGGAGGACACTGGTGACCACCACATCGAGAGACCTGCCCATGAACTTTCGACCACTTTCAATGACGACCATGGTTCCATCATCGAGATATGCAACGCCCTGCCCAGGTTCTTTTCCCTCCTTGAGAACGTAAACATCCAGCTCCTCTCCAGGCAGCACGACGGGCTTCAATGCATTGGCTAATGCATTGATGTTGAGGACACTAATCCCCTGAAGTTCGGCGACCTTATTGAGATTTGCATCATTGGTGATGATTTTGCCGTCGATTCGCTTGGCCAATTCCACGAGTTTCGTGTCGACTTCTTTGATCCGATGAAAGTCCTGCTCACTGATCCGGACTTCAATATCCACCGATTTTTGCATTCGATGAAGAATCTCGAGTCCCCGTTTCCCGCGGGTTCTTTTCACTGAATCGGGAGAATCGGCAATGTGCTGCAACTCATGGAGCACAAACTGGGGAATAATGAACGTGCCTTCGATGAAGCCCGTCTCGCAAATGTCGGCCACGCGTCCGTCGATGATCACACTTGTATCAAGAATCTTAAAGCGCTCAGTGTCCGTTCCTTTCGAGAGCGTGAGACTCTGGAGGTTAAACTCTTCTCCTTTTTTCAAACCGATTTTTAACCCCACATAGCCTAGAATGAAGTAGATTATCCCACTGATCGCTATGCTGCCGGACTTGACGAAAAAGGGGACGGCAGCTGAGATGAGCCGTCCAAAAAGGAGCCCCACCAAAAGACCAGCCACCCCTCCGCAGATTTTTCGCAAGGGTGTTTTTTTGGCATTTTCCACGAAAAGTATGGCGAGAATGGCGAGGACTGCCCCACCGAGCAAGCCCCACAAAGCGAAGGTTTTTGAGGAGGTGAGTTCACTGCCTGCAATATACCCACCCAGAGAACTGGCAAGAATTAGGACTATCCATAGTATGAGAGATGCCATGTTATCTCCTTCTAGACTGGGCACAGAGTCGATTCACGGTTGATTCACCATGATAAAGGGATATCCTGGTCCCGGAAGGCCTTTTAGATTGGAAAGACTCGGCTGGCTAAGGGGAGGTTTTTAAGAGTGTTTCTGTTTGTTTTCAGGAAATACGAAAGTTTAGTATACCGATTTGTACGACCTAGCTATCTAAGATCGATCGAAGCTCTTGGACAACTTCATTCTCCTGAGAGCTCTTGGCGATGGCAATCTCTTTGACTAAAAGGTTTTTTGCCGTATCTAGGATCTTGCGCTCACCGAATGAAAGCTCTTTTTCATTTTTTAGCATGGAGAGATCTCTCAGGACCTCGGCTATCTCGAAAATCGATCCCGTGTTGATCTTCTCCATGTACTCCCGATATCGGCGGTTCCATGTCTGATTATCGACGGAAACATCCTTCTCTTTGAGAATCTGAAAGACCCTTGGAACCTGAAACTCAGGGATGATCTCTCTCAGCCCGACCATTTCCGCGTTGTCCGTAGGGATCATGATGGTCATTCCATTGTCCAAGATCTTCAAAACATAGAAGGCCTTGTTGTTTCCTGAGATTTCTCTATTCTCGATCTTCTCGATGACGCCAACTCCATGTCCAGGATAGACAGCCTTGTCCCCAATCTCAAACATTTTTCAAACTCCCCTTTTTTGTTGGTTCTTACGTTTTTGTTGTATCCCCTTTCTAAATTTGGAATAGACTTATCACCTCAAAGTAGGCCTAACCACGTCGTTAGCTCTGAAGCCCTTTCCCCTTGTGATGTCTGCCACAGAGGAATCAATCCCAAATAAGTCCCCCACACGGACCTCTCCTTTGGGTTCCTCCTGAGAGGCTGCCGGGTAGACAGAGAATACGTCCCCGACCCGAACGCCAGAGAGTTTTCCAGCGCTGATATATACTCTGTCACCGTCAACGCTGGCGATCGTCGTATGCCAGCTGATCCCCCTTAACTCCTCGGTGATTTCCAGGCCGATTTCCGAAATGATCCATTCGATCGCTTTTAGCTGGGCCTTTTCTTCCGAGAAATCCCCTTTTCCCTCTGAGGCAAATGTTGGATTTCTCTTCTCCCATACCCGTACGACCCTTCCCGACGCCGCATCGATTAGCTTCGCGCTTATCTCAGCAATGGCATATGTCGTCTTGCCTTTCCCCTTGACCTTGCTCTCAGTTGATGAGGTGAAGAGATGGTTGATCGTCCCTGTAACGATGGCGTGAACGTTGAACAGCTGATTCGCTAGCTGTATGGTCTCTGGAGATTCAAAGGATTTAAGGTCGAGTTTCCGGCTTCGCAGCGTCTCCTCCAAAATAGCAGCGTCGAAAAAAACAATCTGATCAGATGTTGTCCGGATCTTTGAAATCAGAGTTTGCAGGGCACGGTCGGCAAGCTTTTTATGAGAAGCGTTGGTCGAATCTCTGAAAGGAACGATCATGAGCCTTTTCTTAAAATGGAGAGAAGTTCCTATCTCTCCGGTCTTATCCGGTTCTTCCGTCGTCGGAAGCGATGCGGTCTCCAATTCCACAGGCCTCCATTCCTCCTCCTGGGTGGATGGCTTCGAAATCGGTGCCGAATCGAAGGTCTCGCGGTTGGCAAGATACTCATCAACCGACACATAGAGATACTGCATTTGAGCACCCTCAGCCTGGGCATCTGGATTCGGCACTTTCACATAGACGCGATCATCGATGCGAACGATTTCCTTATGCCGGACCCTGCGGTCCACTCGATGGGTAAAGGGCCTTTTGAGTCTCTCGATGTGGGTGCAGGCTGCAGGAGAAACGAGGGCAACCAGTAGCGTGATGAAAAGGAAGCGCTTTAGGGCAAGATGAGACAAATCCTTCTCCGATTGTTGTAAAAGAGGAAAGAAGAGAAACAGACGAGAGGCGATAAAAAATAGTAACAGATTGTGTCTCAAAATGCAAGAAAGATCAGCCCCGCGACGGAACCACATCAAAGTCGATTCTATTTCGGTCAAATTTGAAGTATGTGTAGGACGCTTAAACTCGAAATCCGAATATCGGGCGAAGCGTCCCGGCAGGGACGAATTCGAAACAATTTCAAAACTCGAATATCAAATGACCAAAACACCTCCGTCATTGATGCAATATCTATGTGAAAGTTTCGAAGATATCCCTGCGTATATCTCACGCTCCTGGCTACTTATTGGCTCGCTTGACTTTTTGAGGGGAAGCCTTTAATATGCCGCAAAAAAGCCAGACATTTCTATAGTTTCCGCGGCTTTTTTTGATTACCATGTCGGAAGACTCGTCAAGAAGCAGAACATGGCATTCAGGAAAAAGCTCCAAAAGACGCGAAACATAGGGTTCGTGGCCCATATCGATGCAGGGAAAACCACTGTCACCGAAAGGGTTCTCTACTATACCGGGCGGACCCATCGCATGGGAGAAGTCCATGACGGTGACACGGTAATGGACTGGATGCAGTTGGAACAACAGCGGGGGATTACCATCACCTCTGCGGTGACGACATGCCTGTGGCGGAACCATGACATTCATATCATCGACACACCTGGCCATGTCGACTTTACGATCGAAGTCGAACGTGCCCTCAGAGTTCTCGACGGTGTTGTCGTCGTTTTCTCGGCCGTTGAGGGTGTTGAACCCCAATCTGAGACTGTGTGGCACCAAGCCGACAAATATAGCGTTCCGAAAGTTGCATTTATCAACAAAATGGACCGGGTAGGGGCAGATTTTCACGGAACGGTGAAAATGATGATCGACAGGCTCGGCACAAGGCCCCTTTTGATTCAGATGCCTTTGGGAATAGAAGACGAATTCCGAGGAGTTATCGATTTGATCAGGGCCAAGGCGATCATGTGGCACGAAGAAACCCTGGGGGCATCTTACAGTGAGGTAGAGATCCCAGAATCCTATCGAGCGGAGGCTGAGGATTATCGTTCGCGCTTGATTGAGGCCGTAGCAGAAACAGATGATACCTTAACCGAGAAATATCTTGAGGGGGAACCCATCACAGAACCGGAGCTCTTAACGGCGATTCGGAAAGCGACGATTGGCATGAAGGTTGTGCCGGTTTTGTGCGGTTCGGCCCTCAAGAATAAGGGAATTCAACCTCTCCTTGATGCAGTGGCCGATTACTTGCCCTCCCCATTGGAGATTTCAGGTATTACCGGGAAAAATCCAAACACGGGTCAGTCCGAGACACGACTGGCCGACGACAACGAGCCTTTTGCCGCCCTGGCTTTCAAGGTCATGATGGACGAGGGAAGAAAGATGGTTTATGTAAGGGTCTATTCAGGCAGCATAAAGGTGGGCAAAGCGGCCTACAATCCGCGGTTAGGGACAAAGGAGCGGATTTCGAGGATCTTTAGAATGCACGCCAACCATCGTGAGAGGATTGACGAGGCGTCTACAGGGGATATCGTTGCTGTGATGGGATTAAAGGGAACTACAACCGGTGACACCCTCTGCGATGAGGCCGCCCCCATTCTTCTTGAACCGATCGATTTTTACAAACCGGTCATGTCCGTGGCCGTCGAACCTCGAACCAACCAAGACCAAGACAAACTGAACCTGAGTCTTGAAAAGTTGGCAGAAGAGGATCCCACCTTTCTCGTTAACTTTGACGATGACACGGCGCAGACCATCATTTCCGGAATGGGAGAGCTCCATCTTGATGTGCTGGTTACCCGTCTGCAAAATGAATACAACCTTTCGGTCAACGTGGGTCGCCCCCAGGTTGTTTACCGGGAGACGATCGAAAAGGTCGTCGAACAGAGAGGGAGGTTCCTCCGTCAAGTTGATGAAACCCGGCTTTTTGGGGAAGTCACCCTCAGAATATCCCCACAAGGACGGGGCCGGGGAATCGACTTTACTTCAATGGTTCCACGAGAAAAATTGCAGACAGAGATCTATGAAGCTATCGAGGAAGGCGTTCGGGATGCCGTGACGGTTGGGCCTTTCATGGGATTCGCGCTAACGGATATCAAAGTGGAAGTCATCGATGTGAATTTCGATGCTGACAATCCCTCTCCCGTGGCGTTGAAGATGGCGAGTTCGAATGCGCTTAGAGAGGGGTGTGAGAAGGCCCAACCCGTGCTTCTCGAACCCATCATGGCGACTACTGTTGTGGTTCCCGAGGAGTTCATGGGTGAGGTCATCGGAGACCTGAAGTCTCGGCAGTGCAAAGTCGAGTCAATTACGCCAAAGGGAAAGGTCGTTCATATTCAGGCACGCTGTCCGTTGACCCAGATGTTCGGCTATTCCACGGATCTGAGGTCCCTGAGTCAAGGACGGGGGACTTTTTCGATGCAGTTTTTCCGTTATGACAGGGGGCCAGGAAAATGATAAGTCAGAGGGCAGGGGTCAGGAGTCGGAATTGACCAACAGGAATGGCTACCTAGCCTCCTAGGTTTTCCTAATTGAGAATACAAACCGGGTTTTTCCTACTTGGCAAGATTTTCAAAAGATGGGCGACTCGAACCGAGCGTTGAAGAGCTCTTCTGTAAGACCGCGTGTCTTGAGGGGCGTTTTCTTTCTTGTTTCCATCCTGATGGCTAAATTCTCCTGAGACCAAGCAGCGCATTGAGAAATGACAAGAATAGCAAGCGCATTTGATGAGAACCTCGAACGACTCGATCAATCAGTTAATTCTTACCGCCCTTGAGGAGTGCCAGGGGTATGCCTCCGGTGAGGACCTAAGTCGGCAGCTAGGTTTGTCAAGAGCTGCTATTTGGAAAAGAATTCAGGTGCTTAGAGGTTATGGTTACAGAATCGCAGCGAAGCCTCATCTCGGATACGCGCTGGTTAAGAGACCGGATCGGTTGTCATCTCAAGAAATTGAACGAGACCTAAAGGTCTCTCGGGTGGCCAGAGAGTTTCGCACCTACGAAGAAGTGACCTCGACCAATGATTTGGCCTACGAAATGGCCCTCCGTGGAGCCCGGGAAGGGGTGGTGGTGATTGCGGAGGCCCAGCGCCGAGGTCGCGGCCGGATGGGTCGTTTATGGTTCTCTCCCCAAGGCAAGAANNAAGGCAAGAACCTCTATCTCTCCGTTATCCTGAGACCCTCGATTGTCCCCAGGCTAGTCCCACTGTTGACCTATGTGGGCGTCATTTCGACCCTGGAAGCCCTTTCAGCGAGTTTCGCGTTAGAGGCACAGGTGAAATGGCCTAATGATGTCCTGGTGGGAGGAAAGAAGCTGGCCGGATTACTCAATGAGGTGAAAGCAGAGACGGACCGGGTCGATTTCGTTGTTCTCGGCTTTGGGGTGAATCTCAATATGGAAAAAGAACTCCTTCCCGAAGATCTCCGTGAAAACACGACCTCCGTCATGAGAGAGCTGGGTCACAGGGTTTCGAGGGTTGATTTTACCCGGTGTCTTCTCGAAAAGATTGACTTCTGGTACGACGCTTTCTTGTCCCGGGGAGTCGAGCTGATTATCCAGAAGTGGGAGTCTGTGGCACATATCCGAGGAAAACGGTTGGCAGTGGAATCCTTTGGCGACCTATATCGAGGTGTAGCAGAGGGCCTTGATCGTGATGGGGCTCTCATCCTCCGGACAGAGCGAAATAAGAGAGTCCGGATTGTTGCAGGGGATGTTTTGGGGACAACAAGGACATGAAGGGGATGGGTTTTGAGACGATCGATGAGGGATTTCTCCGGAGGCGTGCTGCACTGAAGTGGACTCCTTGGCCAGAGGATGTAATCCCCCTATCCGTGGCAGACATCGATTTTCGAACCCCGAGAGAGATCAAGGAGGGTATCATCAGGGCACTTGATGAGGACCGAACCCCTTATGGGGCCTATTCTGGAGACCCGGATGTCCTCGAGGTAGTCTGTGAGAAACTCAACCGGGTGAACCGTATCCCAGCAACAGTGGAAGACGTCCACATGGTCCCAGGGACGATGTTTGGAATCTTTGTGGCTTGCTACCATACCTTAAGGCCTGGCGACGAAGCTCTGATCTGCCCTGCTCCCATTTATCCACCCTTTATTGAAAATATTGAAAACGCTCACGCGGTGCCGGTCTTCAACTCCGTGGATTTTTCCCATAATCTATCTTTGGATCTAGACGATCTGAAGCGTCAGATTACACCGCGGACTCGGCTTCTCATGGTGTGCAATCCCCATAACCCGACGGGAAGGGTACTCAGTGGAGAAGAACTCGAAGCAGTTGGACAAATCGCTCAAGAGAACGACCTATTCGTATTCGTCGATGAGCTCTATGAGGACATGATTCTCGACGGGGAACATTTGAGTCTCGCGTCTCTGAGCCCTGATCTATTCCAACGGACACTGACCGTTTTTGGATTCAGTAAGGCTTTTGGCATTCCAGGGTTTCGGATTGCATATATCGTGAACCGTGGCAAACATATGAGAGAGATCAGGAAAAGAATTCACGGAATGATTGTCCACACCGACACGCTGGCTCAAGCTGCGGCCAAAGCCGCTCTGATCCATGGAGATGCCTGGCTGAGTGCATTCAGGTCTCATCTGAAGAGGATGCGAGACTATACACTGAAGAGACTCGGAAAGATTGATGGCGTTTGGTGCCCGAAACCTCAGGCGACCCCTTTTGTCTTTCCCAATGTATCGTCTTACGGGATGACCAGCCAGCAGATAGTCGACTATCTGAAAAAGGAGGCTCGCGTAATTGTTCAGAGCGGGTCGGACTTTGGCCCCCATGGAGAGGGCCACCTTCGAATCAATTTCGCAACGGCTTTGTCTGTCCTTAAGGAGGCCTTTGATCGGATCGAGGGGGCACTCGTGAAGCTCTCCTGATAGATCTGTGAAAGAGGTCGCTCTTCTCTGCTCGAAAACTCTTCTTGGTGCTGTCAGTTGTC
>JABAOH010088304.1_pt2 | contig 35322 bp, 37 predicted proteins | sample 7062181 | NCBI WGS metagenome assembly JABAOH01 (sample SAMN14538630, study PRJNA623070) | marine sediment metagenome | biome: marine biome [ENVO:00000428]; feature: marine pelagic biome [ENVO:01000023]; material: deep marine sediment [ENVO:00002113]; isolation source: pool of 5 deep marine... | reverse complement strand
GAGAACTCGTGGCCGATGATAACCCCGGGCTCGTAGTTGCCGGTCCTATAGGCCGTCAAGTCCGATCCGCAGATGCCGCAATCCTTGACCTGAATCAGGACTTCCTGAGGACCGCAAGGGGGGACAGGCCGGTCCTCCACTACGATATTCTTCTTGCCCATGAAGACGGCCGCTCTTACGTAATCCCCTCCAAAGCTCGAACTATGCTGTCTGCGTCTGGAATCACCACACCCTCCAGACTCTCTGCGTAGGGGACGGGGACACCGGGGTTACCAACCCTCCTTACGGGGACCTTAAGAAGGGCGGGGTCCTCCGTTGCAACAGCAGCGATCACCTCTCCGCTCAACCCGAACATCATGTAGTCCTCGTCCACGATGATCATTCGACCGGTCTTTCTGACGGAGTCCACTATGGCGGCAGAGTCAAGGGGGACCAGCGTACGCAGGTCCAGGATCTCAGCCTCGATGCCACGCTGCGACAGCGTCTCCGCCGCTTCCAAAGCCCTGTGGACCATCAGGGCCAAGGCAACTATGGTGACGTCCTTGCCCTCCCTGGCAATCCTGGCCTCCCCCAGGGGCACCTCGTAGGCCTCCTCAGGTACCGGGCCCTTCACCCCGAAGATCATGTACGGGAGGTCGTACAGGAGCTTGTGCTCCAGGAAGACGACGGGGTTAGGGTCATGAATGGAGGCCAGGAGAAGACCCTTGGCGTCGTATGGCGTCGACGGAACTACCACCTTCATCCCTGGGTGATGGGCGAAGGTGGCGTAGGGGCATTGGGAGTGCTGGGCCCCATCGCCGTAGCCGCCTCCGATGGGAGCTCGGAGAACCATGGGCACAGCCATCCGTCCTCCCGACATGTAATGAATCTTGGCCATGTGGTTGTAAATCTGGTCGTAGCAGACACCGAAGAAATCCGCAAACTGGAGCTCCACTACTGGCCTCCAGCCAGACAGGGCCATCCCAACCGCAGCTCCCACGAAAGCCGTCTCGGAGATGGGAGTGTCTCTCACGCGCTCCGGTCCAAAGACCTCTAGCAAGCCCTGAGTCACCGTGAAGGCGCCCCCCATAGCCCCGATGTCCTCACCCAAGAGAACCACCCTATCATCCGCCTCCATGGCTTGTCTGAGGGCCTCCCTCAATGCCTCCACGAAGCTCAACTCCCTATCGGAAGACATGTAGAAGCGCCTCCTCCGGCTCTGGCGTCGGGGCTGCCTTGGCGAAATCCAGGGCCTCCTTAATCTGTCTCCCCAGCTCTTCTCTCACGGCCTGAGGGTTCACGTCGATCTTCAGCTCACTTAGCTCTGCCTCAAGTCGATGGATCGGATCCTCTTGGGACCATTTCTCTTTCGTGCCCTCCTCCAGATAGTCCTCGAAGTCCACGAGCTCCAGATGTGGCGCGAGGCGGTAGGTCAGGGCTTCCACGAGGGCTGGTCCCCCACCGTGTCGTGCTTCCTCGACAACCTGACGGGAAATCCTGTAGACCTCCAGTACGTCGTTCCCGTCCACCTGCATACCAGGTATCCCGTAGGCGTCCGCCCGGGATGCGATGGATGCTCCTGCCGTTGACACATCTACCGACGTGGAAAGGGCGAGGCGATTGTTCTCGCAGACGAAGATCACTGGCAGACTCCAAACGGCTGCGAGGTTGAGAGCCTCGTGAAAGCTCCCTTGGTTAGCCGCCCCGTCTCCGAAGAAAGCCACGGCCACCGTCTTCGAGTCCTCCAGCTTCGCCGCGAGGGCGAACCCCAGGGCAATCGGCAGCCCGGCAGCTACGATCCCTGTTGCCATGAAATTCAAATCGGGATCGGCGATGTGCATGTGACCACCCTTCCCGTGGCAGACACCAGCGGACCTCCCGTAGATCTCGGCGGCCAGGGCTTTGAGGTCGAGGCCCTTAGCGATGGCGTGGCCGTGACAGCGGTGAGTAGACAGCACAGCATCCTCCGGTTTCAGCAAGTAGCAGACTCCCGCGGCAACGGCCTCCTGGCCCAACGAGAGGTGCATCTCGCCCCGGAGTTGAAGGTCCCAGTACCTCTCCCTTACCCCCTCCTCGAAGCCCCTTATGAGGAGCATGAGACGGTAGAGGGCGAGAATGTCCTCTTTGCCGATATTGCCTTGCTCTGGCAAAGCGAAGCCTCCCTCCAATAGGCGGTTGCCGATGGCGGCCGCTAACTTAACCCTTTTCGCAGTATGGCAGCCAGCGCCGCCAGCCATTAAATACGGGCTCGCAGCTTAGGCTAACGATCAAGATGCCGAAGTTCCCCTCACAGGAGTGGATAGAGGCCTTTATGGACGTGCTGAACGCCAACGAGGCATACGGGGACGCGGCGAAGGACTGGGAGGGCGACTTCCTCTTCGTGTGCAAGCCTGAGGGCAATCTGAAGGAGGAAGCTAGCTTCCACGTCGACCTCTGGCATGGCAAATGCCGCTCCGCCCGGATGTTGGCTCCCGAAGAGAGTGTGGAAACAGCCTTCACCTACACTGGACCGTACGGAAACTGGATCAAGCTCATCAACAAGGAGATCGACCCCATTCGGGGACTGCTCACTGGTAAGTTCAAACTTAAGGGCAGCATGATGAAGGTCATGCGTTATACGAAGGCTGCCAAGCTCCTCGTGGAGACCGCCAGCCTGGTGCCCACGGAGTTCGTCTGAGCCTTCATCAGTCCACGACTCTTATGACCGCCCTCGCAACCCTACCCCTCTCCAAATCCACATAGGCCTCGTTGACCGCCTCCAATGGGTAGTACCGACTGATGATTTTGCCAGGGTGTAGTCTACCGGCGGCCACGAGGTTAACCAGCTGAGGGAGATCCCTTCGAGGGCTGTAACCGAGACAGGCTATGAGGGAGAGGTTGAACATGGAGAAACCCATCATGTGCAAGGGCACCGTCGCGCCCGAAGGATGCAGCCCGACGACGACCAGGCGACCACCCCGTCTCACGACCTCCATGGAAGCCTCCAGGTCAGGAGCCGGCCTTGCATCGAGGGCCATGTCCACACCTCTCTGATCTGTCTCCTCAAGGACCCTTCTAACCGAGTCCTCTTCTGTGGCATTGATCACGAGGTTGGCACCCAGCTCTTTCGCCAGTGGGAGCTTCTCCTCCAAAATATCGATCCCTGCGATAAGAGAGGCTCCGAGGACTGTCCCGAGCTGTATGGCCGCGAGGCCCAAACCACCACAGCCAAAGACCGCTAGCGTCTCACCCCCCCTGAGACGCCCCCGGTTCCTCAGGGCGTTGTAGGATGTCCCGTAAGCGCACGATAGGACGCTCGCTTCTACTAGGGGAATTCCCGAGGGGAGCGGGATGGCCACGTGCTCTGGCACTGCTACTAGCTCCGCCAGGCCTCCGGGGCGCCCCGGCGTCAGGCCCGGCATCTCCAAAAATCGGCAGAGGTTCTCCTCCCCTCTGGAGCACTCAGGACAGGCGCCGCAGGAAGCTATCCAAGAAACTACTACAGGGTCACCTACCTCCAGGTCGTAAGGGTTCCTGCATGCGGGGCCGAATCCCTCCACCCGACCCGATATCTCGTGGCCCAGGATGTGGCCCTCGTCAAAAGGTACGAAGTGCTCCTTCATGGCGTGGAGGTCACTATGGCAGGCGCCGCAGGCTTCCACCCTCACCAAGATCTCGCCCCGGTCCGGAATGGGGTCCTCCACCTCTTCCAGCGTGAGGGGCACCTTGGGCCCGTGATACAGAACAGCCTTCAAGAGATTCCCCGGGGCTTCAAGGAAGGACACAAATAATAAAGGTGGCGTTCAATCCAAGGGCGCCCTATGCAATACAACATGTTGATAAATGGCGAGTGGACGGAGGCCTCGGCCGAGGCGTGGTACGAGGCCCTGGACCCATCAACAGAGGGGGTCATAGCGACGGTCCCCAGAGCTTCCAGAGAGGACGTAAGGTCCGCCATAGACGCTGCCCGAGAGGCCTTTGACAAGGGTCCGTGGCCTCGGATGAGTCCAGATGAGCGGGGCGACGTCTTGGAGAGGCTCGCAGCTCTGGTGGAGAAGAACGCCGATGAGCTGGCCGCCCTGGAATCCCTGAACGGTGGGAAGCCCATCCGACAGACTAGCTTTGCTGACGTCCCGATGGCTATAGAGCATACGCGCCACTTTGCCAGGCTCGCCAGGACCCTCGGAGATGAGGTTGTGGATCTCCCTGACATAGGAGTCAAGAGCCGGGTGGTGAGGGAGCCCATTGGAGTCTGCGGTGGAATCATCCCTTGGAACTTCCCCCTACTGATGGCCGTGTGGAAGATCGCACCCGCCCTGGCCGCGGGGAACACCCTCGTGCTTAAGCCGGCGACCTACACCCCGCTAACGGCGCTGGAGTACGCCAAACTGGTCATGACGGCCGGCGTCCCCCGAGGAGCTTTGAACGTGGTGACGGGGCCAGGGGCCGAAGTCGGTGAAGAGTTGACCTCAAATCCCAAAGTGGACAGAGTTGCCTTCACCGGTTCTACTGAGGTCGGCAGGAAGATCATGGCCATGGCTGCTTCCACGGTCAAGAAGGTAACCCTAGAGCTCGGCGGAAAGGCCCCGATGCTCATACTGGAGGATGCGGACCCCGGGGAAGCGCTTCGGGGCTCCCTATTCGGCGCCTTTCTGCATCAGGGACAGATCTGTCTCGCGGGAACGAGGCTCCTTCTCCCCTCAAGCCTTCACGATTCGTTTCTCAGTAGGCTCGTTGAAAAGGCCAAAACCATCCGTCTCGGACCCACATCTTCCTGGGAGACCGATATGGGGCCCCTCATATCTGCGGGCCAGAGGAAGAGGGTGGAAGGCTACATCTCGACGGGTGTAAAGGAAGGAGCCAAACTGGTCCTCGGCGGCAGGAGGCCCGATATCATGGAGAAGGGCTTCTACATTGAGCCCACCATCTTTGACGACGTTTCCAACGAGATGACCATCGCTCAGGAGGAAATCTTCGGTCCGGTCCTTTCTGTCCTGACCTACGATGACCTTGATGAGGCGCTAGCTTTGGCAAACGGCACTGAGTACGGCCTCGGTGCCTCGGTCTGGTCTAGAGACCTCAAACGGGCTGAGGATCTGGCTCGCAGGATTCGTGCCGGGACGGTATGGGTGAACCACCACCACATCCTTAGCTGTGCGACGCCCCACGGGGGCTACAAGCAGTCTGGCGTCGGAAGGGAGCTGGGTATCTGGGGCCTTCACGAGTACACTGAGCTGAAGCATCTCTTTCTGGACGAATCAGGGGAGGCCATGAAAGAAGCCTTTGGCCTGGTGTTGCCAGAGTGAAGCGCAGGAGAACATGTGAGATTGCGGCTCGGTTGTGTAAACGAACCCCTCGCTAGCTCTTTCCTCAGTTAACCTATTCCTCTCTGGGTTCGGGTCGAGATATATTTGTTTGTTCCGGGACCCTCTTCCTTTCGACGAGCTCCAATCTGTTCCCGCTTGGGTCCCGGAATCGGACGAGACGCCCCCCCACCCGTGGGCAGATTAAACTCCTCGACACCATGGGGAAACACAACACCTCGAGCCTCCAGCCTTTCGATTTCACTCTGGAGATCCTCTACAAGGAACGCAATCTCCCCGCCCCGCCTATCTTCAGAATCACCCGGAAAAAGTGCCAGGCGAAAGGGGCCTACATCGAACTCGGCCCAGCGCGGAGGATCTACGTGGACCAGGCGGAAGCCCACTGTATCGCCATAGAATTCCACCGCTTCATCCAAGCGACCCACTGGAAGGGAGACGTAGTCACAGCCTAGGATTCTTGGAGACGACGTGGCCTCACCCCTGCCCGATTGAGACGTGGGGAGATGTATCCTGCGAACGTATATGAGGGTTCACCGCTGCCGTTCACAATGCCCTGACTCGATCCTCTCGGGGGTGTCCCTCACTTCCCGAGGTAGGCCTCCAACTTTTCCAGGCGCATCTGCGCCTCCAAGCCTTCGCGGTGAAGCTTGAACCCCAGTCGCCTATTGATGGAGAGCATGGCGGCGTTGGATGTGGCGTTCCCGGTGACGACGACGTTGACATGGGGGTACTCCTTTCGAACCCGGAATAGCATGGCCGCCTTGAGCCACTTCCCTAACCCTCGCCCCCTGTATTCCTCCTTCACACCGGTTCCGTACTGATGAATCATGGTCTTCTCTTCGGGGAAGTATCCCATGACCGTATAGCCGCTCAGGGCGCCATCCCGCTCCTGGGTCACAGCCCGCAGTAGCGTCCCACCGGCCTGTGTGAAGTTGTCCACGCGCTCCTTCATGATTTCAGGCGTGAAGCGCTCATCTCCGACATCCAGACCCCCGCGGGGCTCCTGATTCGACACCTCCTCAGCGAGAGCACAATACTCCTCCAAGATGGAGTCGTCAACATGGTTGGTGAAGAACCGGAGGGTGGTGCCGGGAGACCGTGTCGGGCCCTCCGTCATCCACGCCTCAACCATCTCCCAGTCTATTTCCCCTAGGCGAAGCCTGCTCTCCCGCCATCGGTGAGCGACCTCAGCCCCGATAGCCTCGATGAAAGCCATTCCATCCGCTTCATCGCTCCCGCCGACCAGTAAGGAGCGGCCCTTTTCCCGGGCGATCTCAGCTGCCTTCGCAAGCATCCGCTTTCCAATGCCCTGCCTGCGCCGGGAGGCCAGGACTTCCATCCAAACCCACGCCATGTGGCCGTTCGTTTCGTGGTTGAGGGAACCCTCCCGGGTGAAGTTGAGCTCAAGCCATCCGGCTAATCCATCTCCCTCCCCAGTGGCGGCTAAGTAGAGATTTTTCCACTCCGGGTCTTGCCTCTTCATCAGCTTCTCCGCTGAACGATCGTCCAAGAGAGGGTCGTCTGGGTCCGTCTCCTCGTGCCGTTGCCTTCGAAACCGGTGGTATGCCGTCCACTCGCGTTTGGTGGCCGACTGTGGATCGAAGACGGAGAGCCGAATAGTCATTCTTTACCAAACGGGGGGCATTCTATCTAAGCCTTATCAATTCAGAGCCAGTTCAGCGAAGAACACAGAAAAGCCAAAATAGAGGCTCGAGGTAGGATGTCCAGCCGCTCCCGTGGTGTAGTCCGGTCAAGCATCGGGGCCTCTCGTGGCCCAGCTAAAGGCCAGAGAAAGCCCCTGACAGGGGTTCAAATCCCCTCGGGAGCACTCCTCAAATGGGCTTGCTCAGGGACTTGAATATAGAGGGGAACCTGCTCTCACTCCTGAAAAGTGAGCAAGCCGAAAGTGCAATCGTCTAACCGGAGGAACCCATGTCCTTGCCAAATCGTCAAGACGGGTCGGAACGTCCCGCAGATCGCATTATTGAACGGGTGATCAACTCCGGTCCCCCGGGCGGAGGTCTCGGGTCCGTCCCATCCTCAAAACCCCTTAGAGCAACCCTCCATGAAGCCCGAGGAGGCCGTCCACCGAGGTCGTGCTGGTATAATCCCATCCTCCTCCCCATGAGGCCCCTTAACGGGCTCGCTGCGAGATGCTGCGCGGCTCAAGCTCTAGGAGGCGATCAAAGGGCCTCGTGGGCTACAGGTATCTAAACTACCCACCTCCCGAGGAATGAGGACTCCGCTAGGCCCCTGCAAGTGGAGGACGCTGTGTGGTGGGCACCACGGACTGGTGTAGTAGGGGGTAAGAAGGTTTATCAGGGTTCATAGAATCTCTCGCCCAAGGGGAGTTTATGCCCTACGGAAGGGGAACTGGCGCCCTGATCTTGGGCATAATCGTGGCCATCTCTGGCTTCTTCCTGTACAATCACGTTGCGTGCACCGTTGTGATTGGAGAATTCTGCTTGGAACCTTACCGTCCTTACGAAACGGTAGGCCTACTCATGATGATATTTGGTGGGGTTCTCTTCGTCGTTAGCATTATATTGCTCGCAATGGGTGGGCGAACCATCGCTGTGACCACAACGCCCCCACCGTCTCCTACACCAAGTAAGGGCAAATACTGCGGCAACTGTGGGACCCTAAATCCCTTCGAGGCTAGTTACTGCAACTCATGCGGCCGTGCGTTTGCGGAAGGATCTCAATAGGACACAGGGGAGGGCGATCATGCCTGATGATGGGAAGGAGCCGTAGCCAGACTCGGAGAAGACCGTTCTGAAATTCATGGAGGACCAAAAGGAAGCGATTGACTCCCTGTAGATGGATCGGGGACAGGGCGGACAGCATCGCATTCAGGTGCGCTCTGGCTAATCCTCTTTCCGGCCGCGATTGTGAGCGTGACTGGATATCTCACTCATGTGGGCACCCTCCAGGTGAGTCTTTTGCTTTCCTGAGGTATCTATTCAATCTAATCGGTGCAAGACTCCAGGCGGGCTAGATTGAAACTGCAAGCAGTGTGCACGCGGCCCCTATCCATCTTTGTCAAACCGAGGGGTCGGAAATCGACACCACGGAGTTGCCACCCTCGGGACGCTCTTCCTCAACTTCAGACGAGGCTGAGAGTGGTACACCCATCCAGGCAAAGGGGGGAGAGTTTACCCGCCGAACCTTCCTTGGTGCACAATTCCCTCAAATCGCATCTCGGGCAGACCTGTGCTTCTAGGTCGTCGGCGGTGAGGTCGATGGACCCCTGCTCCCTGAGAATCTCGTACACGAGCTTGAGATACTTTCCCTCTGCAATCCTCGGCAGGTCGTATTTCGCAACTCGCAGCCCTCCGCGGAGGGTAAACCATTCATAAGGCCTTCTGGCACCTTTACTGGAGTTGCACCTTCCACACGCCCAGATGAGATTTTTCTCGTCCTCAGGCCCCCTCAACGATCGCGGAAACATGTGCTCCAGGGTCAATGGGCCTCTCTCCGAGCAAAAGATGCATTCATCCTTGCTCTCGTGCTCCTTGACGTACTCCCTTATTTCATTCCAGAAAATCTCCTGAGGACGCGACGGGCACGCTGACTGGGAACCTGTTTGATGACCGGCCCATCGAGGGAGCCGACGCCATCTGCATCGTCCCATAAGCAATCGCGCCGAGGGGCTTAGAGTCGAGGCGGTGAAGTCTTTGGCTGTATGTAGCGAATGCTCTACTCCACAGAGCGACCCTGCCCCGTCAAATCTCCAAATGGTCTTCACACAACAGCGTACCGTGAACTAGGCGCCGCAATCCCGCACCATCTCGCTATGCCCAGTGAGAGCTGGCCGATGCCATGAGCTCTCAGGGCAAACCTTATGGTGACTGAGGTCGTCCTTTTTTTTCCCGGATGTGTCTGTGTCGAGGAGTTGGGACATGTCCACCCGGGCGAGAGGCTGATCATGAAGAATTTCCGGGCCGCCTTAATTCAGGCCGACTCTGAAGTCGGCAACAAAGATCACAACCTGAGGAAGATGACAAAGTTAGTTCGCGAGAGCCCGGCGGACCTTTACATCTTCGGGGAACTCTTCCTTTCGGGTTACATGGCCAAGGACCTCTTACCCAAGTTGGCTGAGAAGTTAACCGGGCCCGTCGTTAAGCAAGTACGTAATCTGGCACAGGAGGCGAACGCCGACATCATTTTTGGCATGCCCGAACGGGATGAGGAGAGCGGCGTCCTCTACAATAGCTCGGTGTACATCTCACGGGAGGGGGAGACTGTCTCATATCGCAAGCTCTACCCCGCCAATTTCGGGCCTTTTGAGGAACTCCAGTACTTCCGACCTGGTGATGAACTCACACTGGTGAACTCCGACCTCGGACGTCTGGGCCTCTTGATATGCTATGACATCTTCTTCCCCGAGGTGGCCAAGGCGTTGGCACTACGGGGGGCGGAGGTGCTAGCCTGCATCTCTGCGGCCCCGGCGACGAGCAAGCCTCTTTTTGACATGATGATCCCCGCTCGTGCCGTTGAGAACACTTGCTACCTGTTGTACGCGAACCTCGTTGGAACGGAGCTGAACATGGTCTTCCAAGGAGGCACGCAAGCCGTCGGACCGCGAGGCGAGTTGCTCGGCAAGGCCACAGACTTCGAGGAGGACGTCGTCAATTGTACCGTGAACCCCCGAGACGTCGATGTGGCCAAAAGGTTCCGACCTACGATACGGGATACACGGACGGAGGTCCTCGAGCTTCTGCTCGATAGCTTGAGGGAGGATGAAGCAGAGGAAGGTACCGGTCGAACATCGGCTCCGTCCTGACCTTCATCTCAAACGGCGACCGAGGTCACAGCTCGCCTTGCCGTCGTAAAGGACTTCCCAAAACCCTTATAATCCTCCCATCCTTAGAAGCCCTTCTAGGAGCCGATGACTGAGGTTCCTTGAACCAAAGGAGGTTCATCATGGGTCGACCCATATACGTCAGATTCGACACGCCCAAGGATCTTTACGACAGGGTATACCAGCTTGTCGAGGCAGCGAGGGACACTGGAAAGGTGAGGAAGGGGACCAACGAGGTTACAAAGCTGGTGGAGAGGGGCGAGGCCATGTTCGTAGTGATGGCTGAGGACGTCGCGCCGGAGGAGATTCTCGCACACATGCCACTGCTCTGCGAGGAACGAGAGGTTCCCTATGGGTATGTCCCGAGCAAGCAGGAGTTGGGAGTCGCTGCAGGACTCGGAAAGTCAACGGCCTCGTGCTGTGTGGTCGACCCTGGCAAAGGGAAGCCCCTCTTAGAGGAGTTGAGTTCGAAGGTAGTGGAGCTGAGGGGAAAGTGACGTGGCTGACGAGGACAGCATCCCCGCAGAGGTCGTCGAAGTCGTCGGAAGGACTGGAATGACGGGAGAGGCCACGCAGGTGAAGGTCAGGGTTCTCGAGGGTAGGGATCGAGGTAGAATAATCACCAGGAACGTTAAGGGGTCTGTGCAGGTCGGGGATACTCTGATGCTCAGGGAGACAGCCCGCGAGGCCCGGAAGCTCTCGGTAAGGTAAGTTCGAGATGCCCGTCACAAGAACTTGCACCTTTTGCGGCAATGATATTGAGCCTGGTACTGGCAAGATGTACATCCGAAAGGACGGCACCATCCACTTCTTCTGTTCCGGCAAGTGCCAGAAGAACATGCTGAAGCTTGGGCGAATTGGAAGGCGGGTTCGGTGGACCCGGAGGTACGTGAAGGCCATCCGGATAAGGCCATCACTCCGGGTGGAGGCCCCGGTCGCTGAATCGGTCACCGTCGAGGCTCCGCTAGAGGCCGAGAGCAGGGAGGCGGCATTGGAGGCTTTCCTGGAGCTACCAGGGGTGGGTCCGCTTACTGCTGAGGCCCTGTGGGAGGCCGGCTACACATCCATGGACCAGTTGAAGGCCGCCGATAAGGCGGCTCTGACAGAGGTGAAGGGCATTGGGCCTTCAACGGCTGAAAAGATCCTTGCACATTTGAGGGAGGCGAAGTAGGTGGCCCTGGAAAGGACCTTTGTCCTCATCAAGCCCGACGGAGTCCAGCGGGGACTTGTGGGACGAATCATAGCGCGATTTGAGAGGAAGGGGCTGAAGCTCGTCTCCGCGAAGACGCTGTGGGTTTCGAAGGATCTGGCCAGGGAGTACTACGCGGAACACGTGGGGAAGGACTTCTTCACTGGCTTGGTGGATTACGTCACGGCAGGGCCCTCCGTAGCGATGGTATTGGAAGGAGAGGGGGCGGTGGCCACCGTACGCACCATGATAGGAGCCACAGATCCCGCGAAGGCAGAGCAGGGCACGATCCGCGGCGACCTGGGCATGAACATTTCACGCAACCTGATTCACGGCGCTGATAGCTTGGAGAGCGCCGAGAGGGAGATCCCACTCTTTTTCTCACCGCATGAGCTCCTTGAGTATTCTCGAACGGACGAGAAGTGGCTGTACGAGGGATGACTCCTCACTAGGTGAGAAACTACATATAGCTCCCGCCGGGATGTTACGGGGATTATGATTAGGCAGCCCATCGTAAGCGTGCTTGGGCACGTGGACCACGGCAAAACGACGCTCCTCGACCGGATAAGGGGGACCCGCGTCACCGCGCGGGAGCCAGGAGCCATAACCCAGCACATAGGAGCCACGGAGGTCCCGCTGGAGGTAGTGACTAAGGTGTGCGGGGACTTGGTTAAGGGAAAAACCTTCGAGGTGCCCGGGCTCCTCTTCATCGATACCCCTGGTCACCACGCCTTCACTACCCTGAGGGCAAGGGGCGGAGCTCTGGCCGACCTGGCAATTCTGGTCGTTGACATCAACGAAGGACTTCGACCCCAAGCGGTGGAGTCCCTGCGCATCCTCAAGCAGTATAAGACCCCCTTCCTTGTGGCTGCCAACAAGATCGACCTCATACCGGGGTGGAGGCGGCGGCCCGACGAGGCCTTCGTTACCTCACGCTTGGAGCAACCGGAAGGAGCCCGTGCGGGCCTGGACGAACGGCTCTACTCCCTGGTGGGCCGCCTCTTCGAAAATTCGTTCTCCGCCGAGAGGTACGATCGGATTGAGGACTTCCGGAAAGTGGTGGCCATTGTCCCCACGAGCGCTAAATACGGAGAGGGGCTCCCCGACCTCTTACTCGTCCTCATTGGCCTCGCTCAGAGGTTCTTGGAAGAGGAACTGAGAACCGAGGAGGGGCCCGGGGCCGGGACCATCCTGGAGGTGAAGGAAGAACGGGGCCTGGGCCTGACGTTAGACGCAATCCTGTACAGGGGCGTCCTCCGGCGAGGGGACAGTGTGGTCCTAGGCACTCCATCAGGTGAGCCGAGGGTGACCAAAGTCAGGGCCCTCTTGAAGCCAAAGCCCCTGGACGAGATTCGGGATCCTGAAAACAGGTTCGACCAAGTGGCCGATGTAAGGGCGGCGGCAGGAATCAAGATTGCGGCACCCGACTTGCAGGGGGTGGCGCCCGGGGCCCCGCTTCGGGTGGTGGGCAAAGACTTGGAAGATGCCAAGAGGCAAGTGCTGGAGGAGACGAAGCTAGAGGTGGAGCTGTCTGAGGACGGTATCACCATCAAGGCAGATGCTCTGGGCTCCTTGGAGGGACTCGCCTCCCAGCTGGGTGAGGAGGGTCTAGCAGTTCGTCAAGCTGGTCTTGGACCCATCGCCCACAGGGATGTCGTAGATGCGGCTACCATCCAGGACCCACTGAGGCGGGTCATCCTCGCCTTCAACGTTTCCATCCTGCAGGACGCTCAAGAAGAGCTTGCCAAGCACCCTGACGTGAGGGTAGTCGAGGGTGACATAGTCTATCGACTAATCGAGGACTACAAGGCTTGGGTGGAGAAGCGGAGGGCGGAGATGGAGGCGGCCCAGAGGCGAGAGATAGTGTACCCGGGTAAGATCGTGTTGCTTCAGGACTACGTCTTCAGAACAAGTAAGCCCGCCATCATAGGCGTCCGGGTTCTTGCAGGACGAATACGGGTAGGGCAGTCCCTCCTCCGGGAGGACGGCAGAATCATCGGTAAGATTAGGAGTATGAGAAGTGGAGAGCAGTCCCTCCAGGAGGCTCTTGTGGGAAGTGAAGTGGCTGTCGCCATGGAGGGACCAACCATCGGGCGGCAGATCAATCCTGGCGATGTTCTGTACCTGGACATACCCGAAGGGCATGTGAAGCCCCTCGAGGATACTCGTCTCAACGCCGATGAACTGGAGGTACTGGAGGCGGTGAAGGCGATAAAGAGGAAGGAGGATCCCTTTTGGGGGATGTAGAGGTCGCGGGTCGGCTCGTCTACCAAGGGAGAGGTTCTCCAACCAAGACGGTAGCGTCCTCATCGCTCTCGTCGAACCTATTATAGGGCGGTGTCGTCTCCGCATTGTCTCGCATGCAGATTCGAGAGGCCGGGCCAGGAGGAGGAAGGACCTTTGGACGCCGAAGGCCATGAGCTGGCGGAAAGGCTTCGACAGGCCAGGGCGAATACACAGAAGTGGCATCACTGCAAGGACTGCGAGAAGTGGTACGGGGCGGAGGATGATGAGTACGGTCCTTGTCTCTACAAGCACGCTCGCGAGGACGATAGGTTCGTGACTCACGGTAGTCACGAGTGTGACGAACCCGAGGAACTCAGGAGAAGGGGGCTGCTGTAATCCTCAAGATCAAGCCCATGGCTGAGGGTGATATCGAATATGCCATCCGCCTCACAGACCTAGAGCGGTGGGGGTACACCATCCAGGACTTCCGACGGTTCATGCGAATGGACCCCCGCGGTACCCTCGTTGCCTGGGACGGCCCTAACCGCGTGGGTGTGGCGACGGCTACTTCCTACGGGAAGGTGGCCTGGATAGGCAGCATCATCGTCGAGCCCGACCACCGGGGCAAGGGATGCGGCAAAACTTTGGTGGAGAAGGCCCTCCAATACTGCCACGACGAAGGTGCTGAGACGTGCTGGTTAAACTCCTACGAGGAAGTTGAGCCCTTCTACCGTCGTCTGGGTTTCAAACCAGCGGGAGCCACGCTTCACATGACGGGGCAGGCCGAGGGCGCCTTACACCCGGGGGTGAGGTTAGTCCACAGCGGGGAGGTGGAAGTTGTTGCAGCCTTTGACACTCCATACTTCGGCACGTCTCGACTCAAGGTGCTCAAGGAGCTCTATCACGACCATGGAAACTCCTTCCTTCGCTCGTCGACGGAAGATGTGGTCGCTTACGTCGTCGGAGCACCTTATTCGGGGGGAGTGGAGGTGGCCCCTTGGGTGTGCCACCCATCGAAGCCGCATCGAGCCAGGGAGCTACTTATGCACTTACTGGCTCAGCACCCCGGAATCACCTTCGAACTCAACGTGCCTGAAGAGAATGAGGAGGCTCTTCGTATCCTCAAACCCTTTGGCTTCGAAGTTGCTTTCAGGACCACGAGAATGTACTACGGTCCTGGCACCCACGGAATCAATCCTCAGGGGGTATTCTCACTAGGAGGGTTGGAAAAAGGGTAGGCGGTCGAGTGTGACGAGGCGAAAACTTCTACGGTTGGTCTTCTTCTTTGTCACGATGATCGGTGGGGTCCTCCTGCTGAGATCGGGCCTGGACTTCCATCTAAGCCTTCGAGCAATCCTCACCTCCCTCGTTCCTCTCCTTCTAGGTTTCCTCTCGGTATTGGGGGCCTTCTACGCCTACACGAGGAGGTACTCGGAAGGTGGCTTCCTCTGCGTCACAGTCGGTGCCCTGGGTGTTCTGCTCGTGAAACCCTTCCTAGCCGGAATCCTCGTGCTCCTCGGTGGAGTGCTAATCCTTGCATCCTCCGCCCGATGGCGCTAAATCCTGGGCCCAATCAGTTGCCAGAGAATTAATCCCAGAATGACGAGGGCGATGAGGTATGATACGTTGCGGGCCACCCTCTCGCTCTCTTCCGCGCGCATGCTGGCTCTGAAGCGCTTGATGGCAGCCTCGAGCCAATCTCTGACCATGTAGCCGCCGTCCAACGGAACAGCGGGCAGGGCATTGGTCATCCCCAGCATGAGGTTGATCCAGAAGAGCCAGTAGAAGGCGTTGGCCAGGATCCAAAAGAGAGGAGTCGGAATCAGACCCCAGGCCCCCGTCACTTGGTAGAAGTCCGTCACGGGGGCTTGGACGGGAGAGAACCCCTGGAAGGGCAGGATGATGTAGAGGAAGAGGGCGGTGCCCAGACCGAGGGTCTTCCGGGACTCCAAGGGGTTGAAGATAGTCGGATCCGGAGGGGGGAGGACCCCGAGGAAACCCACCCCGCGATCCCGCTCCTTCTTGGTGAAGTCAGCGCGGTCAGCGAGGGTGACGGTCAGCGTCCTGGGGCTTCCCTCCTGAATAACCTCCAGGGTGACGGTTTGGCCTGCCTCCGTAGCCTGGAGCAGGTCGTGGAACTCGTCGGGCCCGTAGATGGGCTCTCCGTTCAGGGACAAGATGACCGCGCCGGGTGCCAGACCCACGGACTCCGCTGGGCTCTCCGGGGTGACGCTTGTGACTCCCATGACAGGCTTGAGGGTCACGGCGGTCATCATGCCCAGGGAGAACAGTACCGCCATGGCGACGGCCAGGACTACGTTGCTCCCGGGCCCGGCCGCGTAGACAGTCCGCCGCTTCCCCTTATCGAGGGCCTTCAGCTCCTCTTCCTCCGGTTCGACGAAAGCGCCTATGGGGACGATGAAGAGGAGGAGGCCAAGGGACTTGATCTTCACCTTCCAGCGCCTGGCCAGGACCCCATGAGAGAACTCGTGGACGATGATTGCGATTGCTAGGGCGAATACGCCATAGGTCAGCGGTATGAAGGGGTTCACACCCGGCAAGCCCAAAAGGGCCTGCGGGGCTGGTTCTTGGCCTTCAGGAATGGCCTGGACCAGGGTCGCAGTCCAAGCAAGAAGGGCTGTCATCCCCACCATGGTTATGATGACCAAGAAGACGAAGGCCTGGCCCGTGAGATGCACTCCCCGCCAGCGAGATATGCGCTCAATGAAAGCCCTACCTCTGGTGGTCTTCAGCATGAGAAAGGGACCCATGAGGGACATCCCCAGCCTCTCCAGGATGCCCCTCCTCTCTAGGAGATAGAGGAGTAAGAACCAGCCTACGAGGGCGGTGAAGAGAATCAGAATCCCGTTAACCATCTCTGAGGTAGTACCCTCGCCAGTTTCTTAAAGGTTTCATTCTCAATGTCGAGCCCAGACCTCTTCGGAGATGTCGTCGTAGAGGGCCTGATAGTCCTCCTCGCTCCCCTTCATCTCCACGAGGGCCTGCTTCATCTGATCCACCTTGAGGACCCAGTAGTGAATCCTCCACAGCTTCCCGCGAGTGACCAGCACCTCCTCCTGCCGGGTACCGAGGAGACCCTCCTCCTCCAGCATGTAGAACACGTCCCGATCCTCTGGCTGTAAGACGTTGTCGATGACTTCCGTCCCGTAACCAAAGAAGCCTAGGAGGTACTCTGCCACCTCGCTAATCTCCTCGGGGCCCATTCCCTTGGGACCCAAAACCGCGCCAAGCGCGTCCCGAAGTTCCTCAAAGGTTACTACTGTCACCTGCTTCGGTGTACCATTCTCTCGCTCACCACCTAAAATAGTAGCGGAGCTGTTTTCACCATTGAGAATCACGGGAGAGAGGGTGACATCACTCCTATCACCCTATTTGTACAGTGAGGGGCATCCGTCGGTCATGTACTCCATGCTCTACATGACCGCCAGGGATGAGGAGGAGGCCAAGAAGCTGGTTGAGCACTTGGTCGAAGGGAAACTTGTGGCCTGTGGCAACATCTTCCCGATCCGGTCCATCTACATGTGGCGGGGAAGGCTTGAGGACGTGTCGGAGGTCGCGGTCATCATGAAGACGAAAGGTTCCCTCGTGGAGAGGGCAATAGGAGAGGTCAAGAGGCTTCATTCCTACGGCGTGCCGTGCGTGGTCTCCTACGCGATGGAGAGGGGACTCGACGGCTATCTCTCATGGATAGAGGAATCTACCTCGTGAGGGCTACAGAGGCGTAGCCCACCACATCCCTCATCGGTTGTACGTCCCCGGAGGTCCCGTACTTCAGCAGTTCTCCCCTGGACTTGCCTAGAGCCGCCAAGGTAGCCATCACCGGCCCGTAGCCACACATGGTGATGTGATGCCTACGAATGGTGTCGTAGAGCCCCCGCGCATCCCCTGCCAGTATGTGCTCGATGGCCATCCTGTCCTTGGAGGTGGCCACCTCCTTGGGAACGTAGTGGGAGAAATCCGTGGAAGCGATGATGACCACATCCCGGCCCCGCATCGCCTTCGCGAGTATCGACCCCACCTTTGCCGCGGATTCATAGTCTTGGGTGCCCATGCATACGGGGACGAAACACAAATCTTCTTTTAAGTGAAGGAGAAACGGAAGCTGGACTTCGATGGAGTGCTCGTAGCGATGAGCCTCCATGTCTTGCTTTATGGGCTCTTGAAGCAGTTCCTCGGCCAGATCCTTGTCCACCTTCGCGACTCCCAATGGGGTCTCGAAATCATCTGTCGCGACGGCAAGCGGCAGACCGTAACCGGTGTGATTGGGTCCCAGTATGACGAAGGTCTGCGGTAGGCCGTCGTTGGCGAGGGCAAGATAGGCGTGAGCGGCGACAGGCCCGGAGTACATATATCCAGCGTGAGGCACCACCAACCCGGCCAGGCTCCTCCCCTCGCCCATCTCGCCGGGCAGGGCTCCAGGGCCGAGGGTGGCGACGTAGCATGCCTCGATCTCCGTGACTAGCTCGTCCCTCATGCCAGCGTAAAACTGACCGGCAACAGCAGGCGTCCTCACCTGAACACCTACAAGGTGGCCTCGAAGTCCTCGATGGTCATCTTGAACTCCGCGTCCTTCTTCAACTGTCCTCGAGCCTTCAGGTACTCCCTGGTGAGAAGCCAGTAGACAGTCGCTAAGGCCCTTCGCCCCTTGTTGTTGGTTGGGATAACTAGGTCCACGTACTTCGTTTCGTTGTTGGCGTCGCACAGAGCCACGACTGGGATGCCGACCTTCACGGCCTCCCTCAGGGCCTGCTGATCCGCCGCAGGATCAGTAATCAGGATGACCTTTGGCTCGATGTACTGGGGGAGCTGGGGGTTCGTCAGAGTGCCCGGCACAAACCTTCCCGGGAAAGCGTGACACTTAATGGTCGAAGCGAATACACGCGCGGGTTTCTGACCATACTGTCTTGCCGCCACAACGAGGACTCCCTTGGGTTCGGATGTTGCCAGGAATCTCGCAGCTTGCTTGATCCTCGCATCAGTTTTCCTAATGTCAAGGACATACAGGCCGTCGGTCCTGACCTTGTATATGAAGTGCTTCATATCAGCGCTCTTCTGCTGTGTGCCAATGTGAACTCCGCTCGTAAGGTACATGTCCTCTGGAATCAGAAGGACATCCCCTGGAGCCTCGTCCTCTGCTTGAGCCATATCCTACGTCAACTCCTCTTCAATTCGTATCAACTCGTTCAACTTCGCTGTCCTCTCGCCACTGACTGTGCCGGACTTGATGCCTTCGCACCTGAATGCCACCGCGAGATGGGCGATAGCCTCATCCGTAGTCTCTCCGCTTCGATGTGACATCACTGTCTTCATCCCCTGCACCCTGGCGTAGTCCACCGCCATCAGCGTGTCGGTGAGGGTCCCGATCTGGTTGGGTTTAACAAGGACGGCGTTACACGCCCCTTCTTCAACCCCTCTTTTAATCCTGTCCACATTGGTGACGAAAATATCGTCTCCCAGGACAAGGCATCGCTCGCCCACCATTTTCGTTAAGCGTGAGAATCCCTCGAAGTCATCCTGCTGCAGGGGATCCTCAACGGAGTAAAGGTCGTAATCCTCCACCAACCTCGCCACGTATTCAACCTGCTCTTCAGGGCTCAACTTCCTCTCTCTATAGAGGTACTTTCCGTCCCTGTAGAACTCGGAGGCGGCCATATCCAGGGCGGGCCGGCATGGGAAGCCCAACTCGTCCCCCGAGCGTTCACACACCTTGGCCAGCAGTGCCAGGGCCTCCTCATCCTCCAGGGGGGCCGCCCATGCACCCTCATCGCCCTTGGCTACAGCCATGCTTGGGAAACGCTCCCTGAGACTCTCTCCGATTCGCTTGTGAACAAGGGCGTTGGCCAGAATGGACTCTGCAACGGTGGGACCCAAGGCCACGCACAGGAACTCCTGGATGACAGTACCACCAGGGGCGTGGAGACCCCCGCCGATGACGTTGCCGAAGGGCCACGGCAACCTGTTGGCCATCATGCCCCCCAGGTACCGATATAGGGGGAGGTCAAGGGCAGACGCGGCCGCCTTGGCGACGGCGATGGACGTGGCGACGGCTACATTGGCGCCAATGAAGGCGAAGTTCACGGTTCCGTCGGCATCGTGAAGGGCACTATCCAGCTCCTCCTGGTAGACGGAATCCATTCCGATGATCTTAGGGACTACCTCGCTTTCGAACCTCTCTACGGCGAGGTCTACGTTCCCCTCCGGGTAGGCAACCGCCTCGTGAACTCCCGTACTCGCCCCACTCGGAGAGGCGAATCTACCGAAGCCTGAGGTCGTGTGGATGTCGACCTCGACCGTCGGGTTTCCCCGGCTATCCAGCACCTTCCGGATCGCCATGGCTTCGATGAGAGTCAACTTACGTCCCCCTGTCAGGTCCAGCCACGGCGGTTCGCCGCTTTGGAAAGGGGCCCCTGATCCAACATGGGGGCGAGCAGGGGCTGCTGAACTGCGTGGACTGCATTGGGTTTGTCACTAAGATAGAGACGTATTAAACCTTTGTCGACGCCTGAAATAGCCCGTTTTACGCGAATAACGACGAAGGATTAATAACTGAGAAGGTAAATCGGGGTGCGGGTTAGCCATGGTAAGCGCTTACTGCGTCAAGTGCAGAGCCAAGCGAGAGATGCAGAATCCGACCCGCATCGTGATGAAGAACAGAAGGCCCGCCACCAGGGGAACTTGTCCTGTCTGCGGAACTAAGATGTTCCGCATAGGGGCCTAGAGGCACTTCAATCACGACGCTGGGCTGAATTCCACGCCCGCAGCAGGCAACTTCGGTCTCGACTTCTTCCAGGTTTTTCTATCCCGCTCCTAGCCCCTCGAGTGTGTCACACAAGGCTTTTATGAGGGCCCCCCTTCCTCACATTTGGTGAGCCCGTGAAGGTGCCGGACATCAAGGTGACGCCCCCTGGCCCCAGGGCGAGGGAGATCATCGAGAGAGATAGCCGGTTCCTCGCCACCAGCACGAAGACCCTACCCCTAGCAGTCAAGAGGGCAAAGGGTTCAGTGATTGAAGACGTGGACGGGAACACATACATAGACTTCACCAGCGGGGTCGCCGTCACAAACCTCGGGCACATCAACGAGGATGTACTGGAGGCAGTAGAGGCACAACTCAAGGACGTGTGGCATTTCGCGGGAACAGACTTCTACTATCAGGTGCAGGTAGACCTGGCGGAGACCCTGGACAGGCTGACTCCTGGGGACTTCCCGAAGAAGGTGTTCTTCACAAACTCGGGGACGGAGAGCATCGAGGCGGCCATCAAACTGGCCCGCTGGAACCGAGAGGGCAGGCAGTTTCTCGCCTTCCTCAACGCCTTTCACGGTAGGACCATGGGTGCCCTTGCTCTGACGTCTAGCAAGGCTGTCCAGAGGGAGAGGTTCTTCCCCTGGATGCCAGGGGCCCACCACGTCCCTTACGCCTACTGTTACCGCTGCCCCTATCAGTTAACCTATCCGGAATGCGAACTCTGGTGCGCAAAGATCATCGAGCAGGACTACTTCAAGGGTCTAATTCCCTCCAAGGAGCTGGCGGCCATCTTCTTCGAGCCCATCCAAGGCGAAGGAGGCTACGTCGTCCCACCGCCTGGCTGGACCGCCGAGGTGGCACGCATCGCGCGAGATAACGACATCCTCCTGATTGCTGACGAGGTCCAAACAGGAATCGGTCGAACGGGGGCCATGTTCGCCGTGGAGCACACCGGCGTCGTCCCCGATGTCATCGCCCTCGCCAAGGGCCTGGGCTCTGGCCTGCCTATCGGGGCCATCGTGTTTGATGCCCGGCTGGATTTCGGCGTGCAGGGGGCTCACAGCAACACCTTTGGTGGAAACGCCGTGGCCTGTGCTGCAGGCTTGGCGACCCTGCGCACCATTGAGAAGGAGGGATTGCACAAGAGGGCCCTCGTTCTTGGGGAGAGGATGCACAAGAGGCTGGAGGAGATGAGGCAGCAGTGGCCCATCATGGGGGACAACCGTGGCATTGGGCTCATGAGAGCCACAGAGCTGGTAGCGGATTCCAAGACCAGGAAGCCCGCCGTGAAAGAAAGGGGCGCTCTTCTGACAGAGGCACTAAGGAGGGGGTTAATCCTACTCCCGTGTGGAACCTCCACGGTGCGATACATTCCCGCGCTAAATATTGATGAGGAGTTCCTAGATGCTGGGCTCGACATCCTAGAGGAGTCCATCAAGGCGGTTTCACAGACCTCCTGACGGAGCCTAGGCCTACCTCGCCGATCGAAGCATCCTTTTTATGGGCTTGCTGATGTGCCTTCGGGCACCAACCGGCGGTTCGTAGATACCCTCCCGAACCTCGCGAGAGATGGGACGGACCTCTGCCGCATCCAGCGGTGCCCTCGCGCCGCACTTCCTACATCTGAAGCCGGCTCCCAAACCAGCCGACTTCATACGCTTCCTACAGGACCGACACACGGGGTTTGCCACCTTCTCTAAAGTCGACGCTAGCCGCAGAACTTCCAGCTTCTCCAGGTTCACAGATCGAGGGAATTCCCTGACGGAGCCGTACGCCCGCACTCTGTCACCTTGTCTGAGAGCGGAGACGACGTTTCGAAAGCCCTTGCTCGGCTCGTAGGCCACGCAGTCCACGACACCGCCATCGCCCAAGGAGAAGATCACGTGACCGCCCCGGTGGGCCTTCGGTCGGGAGATAACGCTCCCCTCCACTACGCCGGATACGTGTGGTCTGAGCTGGCTGACTTTCCGAGGTACCAAGTGCTCGTCGGTGCCCTGGTTGGTCTCAAAGAGCAACCACCTGTCGGCCGGCTCACACTCAACAGTGGAGAACGCTGTTGGCAGGTCCTCGGGCACGTCTCCCCGAATGCCTAGGAGGACTGGACACGGGGAGTTAGGAGTCACCGCTATGTGCCGGCTCTGTGTGTCGTAGTTGTTGAAGGTTGATGGGAAGCGGTGGTCGAGGGCCATGACATCTTTCTCTCGGACGGTACGGGGGGTCCCCCACAGCTCCTTCATCCTGTAGGCAAGCACCTCGTAGGTCCTGTCCCTGGGCCTCCACGAGACTGCAGCCAGGGCACCAATCAATCCCCTGCTACCCTTGGGGGCGAAGTGAAAATCGGCTTCTGAGATGAAGGGCTCCACTTCCTCCAGAGAGACGACATCCCTCACGGCCCTCCAGTACAGGGAGGGGGAAGGCCTCGACCTAGTGATGACCAAGCCTGGTTGGCTATCTGGATCATCTAGATCAGCCAGTTCCATCACCACCTCCTCGGCGATCCCTGCGAGGGCGTTGTTTGAGGCCAAGGGGCCGGACCGAGGGTAGGCCTGGACCCTTTCGCCACCGATACGACCCACCTCAAAGGGCTCCCCCCTTCCAACCCCGTATCGAAGGCAGAGGGCCCCGTTCCCCCTGGTTTTCCACGGGATGTTCGGGTTCAGTCTGACCAGGCGGGGATAGCCGATCAGGTCCAGGCCATGAAACCTAGAGACGATCTCCGTGGCCACGTAAGTCGTGCACATGCTGTGCATGGAGTCCGTGTCGTCGACGCCGAGGTATAGGACCATCGAGTCACGTATCTGACCAACGGGTATATACAAGTGGAGTCGCCAAGAGGGATCCAACTCCTCGCTCCGCGAAAAGGATTATACCCCTGGCTCCCTTCACTCAGCTTGACATGCCTGTTAGAAGCCTGGAGTTGTCTTCCATCGATGCGAAGCGATACGCCAAGAGCGGCGAGCGCCTGAGGAATGTGAGGGTGGATCACAACAGCACGGTTACACAGGTGACTCGTCTTGACGATAGGGTTGCGGGGATAGAGTTCAGATTTACAGCCAATTATGCCGGCGTGGGGGTGATCAAAATCGAGGGAAGCCTGCAGTTTGAGGGTGACGCCGGCCCGCTCTCAAGGATGTGGTCCGAGGAGGGTAAGATGCCCAACGAGGTGGCAAGTGAGATTCATACCGCTATCGTCAGCAGCTGTCTTCAGGAATCCGTGGTCATCGCCAAGGACATCAGGCTCCCCCCGCCAATCCCGCTACCGGTCGTGAACATCAAGAGCGGGGGCAAGAAGTCTTCGGGTGTCGAAGTAGCATAGGCTCCCGCGGGCGACGTCCTAGATTGTCACCTAATGTGGTCCAGGGAGAAGGATCCTATGCTGAGACCCTGCTTGCTGTACATGTACTGGATCCAGGCGCGGGACTGAACGTCAGAGATTCCTCTCACGCTGAGGTAGGTCTTAAGCTGCTCCACCTTGAACTCGACCATCCCGTCCATAACACTACCGAGGAGCTGTATCTCCTGCTCGCCGTGCATGCCCTTCTCCAGGACGTAGAAGCTGATGGCCCTGTCCCTTTTCCTCCTACCTGCGAAGGGCTGTAGGAACCTGAAGGTCGTCGCGGGGTCCAGGTACGCGATGAGCGTGGAGATGGACCGGAAGGCTAGCCTGTAATACGGGTGATTTGACTTTAGCTCCTCTGCTGTCTCGTCAGCGGCCCTCAGTATCGCCTCGTGGTCCGTCGGGTCCTCCACGTAGGTGACGTTGGCATCCTCCTCCTCGGCCCCCATGCCCTTGGAGTAGGCATCCACGTACCTCACTAGCCCAAGGTGCTCGTACTCCTCGTACCCCGGTAACACGTACTGCATCTCCTCCCTTATGTCGTGGGGGGTCTTGTCCGTGATAATCCATAGGGCCGGTATTCCCTTCTTCAGTCCTTCAGCAATGAAGGCGTTCACTATGACCTCCTTTCCGATGAAGGGTGGACCGTAGATGGAGACGTTGGATCCGAAGGGGATCCCGCCCAAAAGCAGGTCGTCCAGACGGGGGGTACCAGTCTTCGCCTTCTCCTGCTTTAATTCTAGCTTCCTCTCCTCCTCCCGTGACTCGATATCCTCCTCAATAATGCCCTGTTCCCTGAGTCTGAGCTCCTCCATCTTGCCTTTGAGGTACTTCTCCCGCGCCCTCACCTCTTCCTCCTTTTTGCTTATTTCCCCCTTGAGGGTCTCGAGGCGCTCCTTCAGGGCGATTTCCTCTACGTTTCCCACCTGCGCCTTTGCATGCTCTACCTTCCTCTTCTCCGCCTCCAAGAGCTTCTCTCGGTAGATCAGGTCCTCCTCCCGTCTGAGCATCTCCTCCTCCTTGTAGGCCACGGGTTCCTTGAGCTTCTTGAACTCCTCCTCCTTGAAGACGAGTTCCTCCCTTAGCCGCCTAACCTCCTCCTCTTTGAGGAGGAGATCCTTCTCCTTTTTCTGGAGTTCAGAGGCCTTCTCCACCAACCGCTCGTCGATGTGCTCGCCGGGCAGTTTCGCCATCTCCATGGCCTCGGCCCTCAGCTTAGCGTCAATCTTGAGGCTTTCCACCTCCCCCACCAGTTCTATGACCCTCTTCTTCAACTCCGCCTCTTTGTCGAGGAAATCCCTCTCCTTCTCCGTCAGCTCAGCCTGTAGCCTTTGTTCTAGCTCCTCCTCAGCAATCCTCTTCGCCTTGGACGCGACCTCCTCTGAAAGGATCCGAAGCTCTTCCTCCTTGGCTTGCAATTCCGCCTCCTTCTCCGCCAGACGCATCTCAGTTTCCTTGAGCACCTTTGAATCCTTGGGGAGCTCCTTCATCTGTGTCTTCATCTCTTGGTTGGCCTTTTCCAGAAGAGACTGCAGCTTTTTCACCTCTATCTCCAGCCTCTTCCGAGCCCCACTCTCTTCCTCGATCTTGCGTCTCGCTTCAGGACCTTCCTCTTGGCTCTTCTGAGACCGCACGTACTTGAAGACGGCCACGGAGGACTTCTTCATGTGGTCTAGTTCCCCTTCTGCCTCCCTTCGCTTCTGAACCTCCTGCTGGAGCCTTCGATTCAACTTAGCGATCTCCTCCAGATACCGAACGGGATCGAAATTGCCCCCCTGTAAGTTGTCAAGCTCCGACTTGAGGGTCTTCTTCAGCTCCAACAGCTCTGCTCTGAGCTCGCTGACGTCCTCCCCCTTATCAGTCTCGGAGGGTGGCGCTGGAGCTGCCTCCTTGGCTCTGGTGGGTTCTGGTTGAGCCAACCATGCCTCCAGGTCCTCCTCCTGGCCGAGTAGCCATCTGCGCAAGGCATCCGCCGCATCCGCCTGTAGGGCTCCTTTAGGCGGCGACGAAGGTTTGGCCTCCTCTGTCGCGGCCTCTTCTACGGTGCCCTCGGCTTTCGTCTCCCGAAGAGCGGCGGGTTGGCCCTCCTTAGCGTCTGTCTCCAGGACCTGTCCTCCAAGCCAGGACTCGAGGTCTTCAGCCTCTCCCTTCAACCAGCTCTCAAGGACAGCCTCAGCTCCACCACCCTCTGAGGCCTGTCCTCGATGGAAGTGCTCGTGGATCTTTCCGGCGAGTGTCTCCCCAAAGCCCTCTATCTGGGCAAGCTCTTCAGCGCTCGCCTTGGCCAGGAGGGCGATGTCGGTATAGCCGGCATTGAAAAGGACCTCCGCTTTGGCTGGTCCCAGGCCGGAGATCGAGCTCACCTCCTCCAGGAACGTCTCTTTGGGGGTCTTCTCCGCATCCAGCGGTGTCACTTGGGTCTCCCCGTCCTTCAACTCGTGACGGGCACCGCAGGTCTTACACTCGCCATCTTCCTTCAGCTCCCCACCGCAAACGGTACAGAGCAGCTTCGCATCTTGGCCTTCTTTACCGCCTACTAGCAATGGAAAGCACCTCTAGAGGCGACGGTGCCTGCTTCCAGCTCAGCAGGTTAGAAGTCGGTAACAGTCTATTTATAGACCCTTGACCCAATTGTCGCTTTTGAGAAGGAGGACCTATTCCCGTGTGTAGACCTTAAGGGGCTTGCCCTCCTTGCCATCGTCCACCAGAAATTCGAGCTCGGCCACGTTGCCGAACAACTTTGCCGCCACCGCCAGGTGCGCCCACACGGGCGCGCAGCCCCTCATCTGTACCCTCTTACCGACGTAAGGCGTAAGATCCAACTCCCGCAGTTTCTCCTCGAAGGTGTCGAACTCTATCCTCCCCAGGAGTTCCGTCAAGTCGAGTACTTCGGTCATGACACTCACTACACGTAGAAGGACTCACCGCAGGCGCAGCTTCCCTTCGCGTTGGGATTCTTTATTTTGAAGCCGGCTCCCATGAGGCCTTCGGTGTAATCTAGCTCCGAGTTCATCACGTAAAGAGCAGTCATTGGATCCAGGACAACCTTGACGTCCCTCACCTCCCACACTATGTCCTTCTCCGTGGGTGGTTCGCGGTCGAAGTCCATGTGATAGGTCATGCCGGCACATCCGCCGCTAAGAACCTTCACCCGTAGAACCGGTGACTCCAGACCCTGCTTCTTAGCCACTTCCTTCAGCCTATCCGCCGCCGTGGGAGTGACCTTGAACTGCGCCTTCGCCTCCATGCGGGTCCCCCTGTCTGATGGAGCTAGATTCTCTTAAAGGTTGTCCAGTCACATAGCATTTGGATTGTACATGTGGAGAGTTCACTGAATCACCATGAGAACGTCCTCCTTGCCAACGAGGGCCTCAGCGCCAACCTTGACCTCCCTGACGATGCCCTCATATGGGGACGGTATCTCGTTCTGCATCTTCATGGCTTCCAGGATGAGTAGAGGTGCGCCCATGACCACCGAATCGCCTTCCTTTACCGTGACGGCCACTACGCGACCCGGCATGGGAGCCTTTACTATGCCGCCAATCCCTACGCTGCCAGGTGCAGTCTCTCGCGCGACGCCGAACGGTTGGCGAAAATAGCCCCTGAATCTCACGTTCAAGGGCTTTCCTCTCAGCCTGAGCTCCTTCCCCTGCAATGTGAACTTGTAGGTCCGACGTCCAATCCGAACCTTAAGGCCAGTCCCCGTAACCTCGGCCTTCGTCCCGTAGGGCCTCCCCTTCACCAAGACTTGGAGGCCTTCCTCACGGACCTCCACGGGGTACTCCTCTCCATCAAGTACGACGATGAACCTCGTTGCCATTTGTCAACCTCGCCCGGTGAAGCTCCTCCCGACCGCGGAGGGCCCAGGCATCCGTCGGAGCCTGCTGTGTGGTGAAGGCCGTCTTCCTCCAAGGAAGAACTCCGCCAGAGGCCACTGCAGCGGCCGCCACCGCGGCCACCAGCTCCCGATTGCTATCCTCCTCAATCCTCCTCATCCGCTCCAGCCTCTCCACGACCTTCCTGTCCACTATGAAAGAGGTGGAGAGCTCCCCTGCAAGAAATGCCGAATCCTGGAGAACGGACTTGTGAAAGGGGACATTGACCCGCACGCCCTCCACGCGGAGCTCCTCTAAAGCTCTCCTCATCCTCGCCACGGCCTCCATCCGGTCGCTGCCGTGGGTTATGACCTTGGCCACCAGCGGATCGTAGGCTGTGGATACAACCAAACCCTTCCGAAGGGCGGTATCCACCCTAACCCCGGGACCCCCAGGCAGAGCTACGTTAGCCACGGTACCCGGGGAGGGCAGAAAGCCACCAAAGGGGTCCTCTGCGTTGATTCTGCATTCCAACGCCCAACCATCAATCCTCACGTCTTTTTGGCGAAGGGGAAGGCTAGCACCTGCGGCGATCGCTATCTGCGCCTTCACGATGTCGACCCCCGTCACCATCTCCGTGACCGGGTGCTCGACCTGAAGCCTGGCATTGACCTCGTTGAAGTAGAAACGACCGGCGGAGTGCACGTACTCGATGGTGCCAGCGTTCACGTATTCCAGGGCTTTTGCGGCCCTCACGGAGAGGTCTCCGATGTGCTTCCGCACCTTCTCCGTTACGATGGGGGAGGGAGATTCCTCGATGAGCTTCTGATACCTCCTCTGAATAGAGCACTCCCTCTCCCCAAGGTGCAAGAAGTTACGCCCGTCGGAAAGGATCTGAAACTCAATGTGGCGTGCCCCGAGGTGGTACTTTTCGAGGAAGACCTCAGAAACGCCGAAGGCGGATAGAGCAAGGGAGCGGGCTCTTGACAGAGCGGCCCCCAGCTGTTCCGGACCCTTCACTATCTCCATCCCTATCCCGCCTCCCCCTCCCGAGACCTTCAAGATAACGGGATAGCCAACTGTGTCGGCGATGCTGAGGGCCTCGTCCACATCCTCCAACGGGCGATCGGAACCGGGGGATACCTCAATCCCGGCATCCTTCAGGGCGGCCTTGGCCCGGAGCTTATCTCCCGCCAGGGCCATGGCCCGAGAGTGGGGGCCAATGAAGGTTAATCCCTCCTCCTCGCACCTCCTCACAAACCCCTCGTTTTCGGCAAGGAATCCGTAGCCAGGGTGAACTGCCTCCGAATTAGACTTCTTCGCAAACTTCAGGATCTTCTCCGCGTTCAGGTAGCTCTCGGAGGGGTCCTCTGCGCCGAGCTCGTACGCATCATCGGCGTAGAAGCGATGGGTGGACTCTCTGTCCGCTGCAGAGTAGACAGCCACCGTGGAGATTCCCATCTCCCGACAGGCTCTCATTACCCGTAGGGCGATCTCACCCCGGTTTGCCACCAGGACCTTCGTGAACATCCAGGGGTCCATTGAGCACCGACTATTAAAGTCACGAGGGGGCTAGAGAGGTGGATTGCCGTGCTTTCGAGCGGGCCTCGACTCCCTCTTGGTGAGGAGGGCCTCCAGGGCTGATATCAGCCGCGGCCTGGTCTCCCTAGGTTCCAACACGTCGTCCAGGTAACCCACTTCGGCTGCAACATAGGGATTGGCGAACTTTCTCTTGTAATCCTCGACGAGCTCCTCCTCCTTTGCAGCAGAGTCCTCGGACTTCGCTATGTCCCGTCGAAAGATTATCCTGACCGCACCCTCAGGGCCCATCACGGCAAGTTCCGCGGTAGGCCAGGCGACGTTGTAATCCCCGCCGATGTGCTTGGAGCACATGACGTCGTAAGCTCCGCCGTAGGCTTTCCGGGTGATGACTGTCATCTTCGGGACCGTGGCCTCGGAATAGGCATACAGAAGTTTGGCCCCGCTCCTTATGATTCCACCGTATTCCTGGCCTGTCCCTGGCAGAAAGCCGGGGACGTCGACAAAGCTGAGCAAGGGGATGTTGAAGCAGTCGCAGAATCGGACGAAGCGGGCAGCCTTTATGGAAGAGTCGATGTCGAGGGTGCCAGCGAGAATCTTTGGCTGATTGCCCACGACCCCCAAGGAATGGCCATCCAAGCGGGCGAACCCGCACACAATGTTCCTGGCCCAGTGCTCGTGCACCTCCATGAAGTCACCCTCGTCCACCACCCTGAGTATGACATCCCGCATGTCGTAGGGCTTCTCCGGGTCATCGGGGACGATGGTATCCAGCTCGGGATCCATCCTGTTTGTCGCGTCCTCCGTGTCCATCTGAGGAGGGTCTGTCATGTTGTTCGGAGGCATGAAGCTGAGGAGACGGCGCACGAGATAGAGAGCGTGGTCCTCATTCTCAGCAGCAAAGTGGGCAACGCCGCTCTTCTCATTGTGGGTTAAGGCCCCACCCAGCTCCTCGAAGGTGACCTCCTCCCCCGTGACGGCCTTTATCACATCAGGGCCCGTGATAAACATGTAGCTGGTTCCCTTAACCATGATGGTGAAGTCCGTCAGGGCGGGTGAGTAGACCGCTCCCCCCGCACACGGCCCCATGATGACCGATATCTGGGGCACGACGCCCGAGGCGAGGACGTTACGGTGGAAGATGTCCGCGTAACCGGCCAGGGATCGAACGCCCTCCTGGATTCTTGCCCCTCCCGAGTCGTTGAGGCCAACAATGGGGGCTCCGACCTTCATGGCGGCGTCCATAACCTTGCACACCTTCTTGGCAAACATCTCCCCCAGTGAACCACCGAAAACCGTGAAGTCGTGGGCAAAGACATAGGCGAGCCTGCCGTCCACCTTACCATAACCTGTGACTACACCATCGCCTGGGATCCTCTGCTCGTCCATTCCGAAGTCGATGGTCCGGTGGATGACGAAGGGATCTGTCTCAGCGAAGGAGTCGGGGTCGAGAAGGATCTCTAGTCTCTCCCGGGCCGTGAGCTTGCCTTTCTCATGCTGCCTTGCGATGCCCTTCTCTCCGCCTCCCTGTTTTGCTTCCTCCCGCCTCCTTCGAAGCTCCTCTATCCTGTCCTCTCTGGACATGCCGCTCCCTGGCCCGAACAACTTCAGACGTTGTATTAACCTTTTGATGGGTCGCGAGAATCAATCGGTTACCTCCGCCACCAACGAGACCTCCACTGGAGACCCCAGGGGTAGCCCCGATACCCCCACAGCAACTCGAGTGGCCAGCCCGTCATCTCCGAACACCTCAGACAGCAGGTCCGATGCCCCGTTGGCCACCTCGGGCTGATCTGTGAACCCGTCTCCTGAAGAGACGTAGACGACCATGTGCAGGACCTGAGACACCTTTGAGAGGCTGCCGAGGGCATCCCTCAGGATGCTCAGAGTCAGGAGGGCACAGCTTCTGGCGGCATCGTAGCCCTCTTCCACCGAGACCTGGTCGCCCAGCTTGCCAACGTGCGACAGCCTGCCGTCGACCATCGGTAGCACTCCGGAGGTGAATGCCAGACTTCCACTCCTTCTGAAGGTAACGTACTTGGCCACGGGACGGGGCGCTGGTGGCAATCTCGCCTCCCATTCTTCGAGGGTGGTGGGCATGAGGTGGGTAGCCTCGGAATCCAGTTAAATCTTAGGATGGGTTGGTGATCCGCGACGAGTGCTATCGCACTTTCGGGGTCTCACGAAGCCTTCCGTGTGTTCTCACCCCTCAGGAAACCGTACACGTGGGCCCCCAAGAGAGCCCCCAGACCCGTGACAGCGCCGGAGATTAGGACCGCCACTACATAGGGAAGCAACGCTACGCACGAGCTGAACCCAAGGATCTCCAGCAACAGGCAGGAGGCCTCCGTCAGGGGGTAGTTCAACGAAGCGAGTCCCAGGGGAATCCCCCACGCGAGGGACCCCCCAGCGAAGGCCACGGCGAAGGAACCCCAGGGCCGCTTCATCAAGATTCCGGCGACGAGGCCGGCGGCGAAGATGAGCTGCCAGTATCCCGTCAACGTGAGCAAGTAAACCAGGATGCCAGCAACAGGGAGCATCATGTACCAGGGATGTTCGCGAGTGACAATCTCCACTCTGCTCACCTCCTCGAGGGGGGAGCGGCGCTCAGGTCGGCTTCGCGGGAGAGCCGGAGGTCATGGTATTCACCCCTCATCCACAGTACCAGAAGATCTTCATAGTGCGGGCTCAATGGGTGTCCGCTCTGCCCCCCGGGATAGGCACCGAGGCCCGTTGGCAACCCTCCAGTCAGGGTAGGGGAGAAGTCCACTATCATTCTCCATGAGGGACCGCTGGTTACCAGCACCCTGCCGTATGAAAGCGAGCTGGAAGCCACGTCCACTGTGAAGCTGCCACCGTCTCTGGGCATGACGTCAGAGCTCAGGGCATCGAGTTCAGTCAAGTGTCGAACCTGAATGACGTGAAGGCTGCCCCATAACCAATCATCCATTTCAGTGCCCATCAGCTGCACCAGGTTGTCGAGGGTCTCCATGAAGGAGTTCCTGACGATATCCTCGAGGACCTCCACCTTGGACTGGGTCTCCACGTCATCGAACCAGGCTGACGTTCTATCGAACTTGGCCAATGCCTCAAGGACGCTCATGGAAGGGAACCTGACCTGGGAAAGCCCCTTGTCATCCCATTCATCCCTGAACGTGGCTTTCATAAAGTTCCAGATCCACATCCAATACAGCGTGGGCGGGACTTCTTCAGCATCCATGTCGTAATCCCATCCCTCGAGCCTCTGAATGGCCTCCGGAGCTTTTGGATGGAGCGACGCCCCGCTATCTGTCAGCGAACGGAAGGCTTGAAGGAGAAGCGGCACGAACTCCCGAGCGGCGACCGACACGTGATCCAACTGAAGGGCCTTCACGTCCTCGACACTTATAGAGTTCGATTCTCCAAGGACCTCGTTGATCCTGGCCGCCCTGTACCTGTTAAGCCAGGACCATCCTAGGTATGGCTCGTTCTCGAGGGTAGGCTTCTGGTTGGCGCTCACCAGGAATCCCTGGTCGGGGTTGAAGGCGCTGGGCACCTCGTCGAAGGGTATGAAACCAACCCAGTCATACGTACCGTTGGAACCATCCACGGGAAGGCGGCCCAGTCCGTTCTTCCTGATGGGATAAAGGCCATTCACGACGATTCCAATATTCCCAGCGTCGTCAGCATAGACCACGTTCTGCGCGGGGACATGGAAGTCTGCCAGGGCAGCCCTGAACTCCCCCCAGTTGGAGGCCTTATTCAGGCTGAGGAGGGCCTTCACCTCGAAGGTGGGCCTGTGGCCAGTCCACTGCATGGCCACCGTCTGACCCCGGCTAGTAATCACGGGTCCATGATGCTTGGATATCTTCATCTCAAAGGTGACGCTGGCGCGACCTTTCACATGGATGGTTTCCTGCCTGGTGTCGAAGTCCACCCACTGGCCTCGGTAGAGGTACTCGTTCTCGTTGCCGGGCCTCGTCTTCTCCTCAAAGAAGTCCACCACATCGGCGCCCACATTCGTGAAACCCCACGCGATGTGTTCGTTAAAGCCTATCACGACGACGGGGGCTCCCGTGAGTGAGACGCCGTATACGTTGTAGGAGGGGCTGGAAAGGCGCATCTGGTACCATATGGAGGGGAGGGTCAAGTCTAAGTGCGGATCGTTGGCGAGTATGGGGGCCCCTGTGTCTGTCCTGCTTCCACTCACCACCCAGTTGTTGCTCCCCAGGGACCGGAACTGCCCGAGCAAGGGGTCGAGCGACGATTTGAGGGCAAGAAGCTCCCGCACCGTATCCTGGGATAGGTCGGCAGAAGGGGTTAGGTCCCTGGGAGAGGGCGCAGCAGGGGACGACTCTTCAGGGATTATAGGCAGAGGGAAAGGAATCTGAATGGGGAACAGCTCCTCGGTCGCCTCAGGGCCGAATGCCTCCTGAAAGAGCTTCAGCTCCAGATCGGTGAACTCCCCGCTTAGGTCCCAGCCCATGAACTTGTTCACGACAATGGAATCCAGGGACACCCAGGGCCTCGGTTTATAGCTGAGGAGTTTGAACTCCAGCGGCAGGGCATTCGGAGCGACCTCCCTGATGCGGGTGTTGACACCAGCCGCGTAGGCTTCCAAGACCTCCAGCGTCTCCGTGTCGTACGCTTCCAGGGTCAACTCTGCGGCGTACTTCAGTCCGATGGACCTCAGGAACTTGTCCGTCTCCAGCATGGATGCCCCGAGAACCTCCGAGAGATCGCCCCTGCCCGCTCTCCTTTGCATGTCCATCTGGAACAGCCTGTCGTAAGCGTGCAGGTAGCCGACGGCCATGTGGAGATCCATGTCGTTCTTGGCGAAGATGTGGGGGACGTAGAAGTTGTCCCTGTAAACCTCCACGGGCTGCTGCAGCCCCGCGAAGCTTAGGGTCTGACGTCGGACGGGCGAGGCATCCTCCGCAATGGTCCATACGCCGCCCAGGGGCTCTAGGAGGTTGCCTATAGGCGGAAGGGGTCCCAGGGATACTGACAGGACCGTGATAACGAGGGCCGAGACTATCAGGGTGGACGCGAGCTTCACTAGAGGCCTTCTTGGTTGCAGAGGAATCCCCTTGGAGGGAAACCTGATTGACCGAAATAGTTTCTGGTAGCCGGGCTCAGGTTTCCCACTCTATAGAACCCTCAGCTACCACCACGGACTTGCCCTCCTCTGTCTCCAAAATGAGAAACCCGGAGGTGTCGACATCCACAGCCCTCCCTTCGAGAATGCCCCTACGGGTCTTCACCCTAACCTCCCTGCCAATGGTAGAGCATTGTGTCCTGTACCGAGCGACGACCCTTTCCTCTGTGCCTGCTGCGGGGTAGTTCTCGCGAAGGGAACCCACGAGCTCCTGAAGGAGAGACTCGTTGTCCACCCTCCTTCCCAGCTCGTGCCTGAGGGTTGTGGCGTCTGCGCTCAGCTTCGAGGGTAGGGCGTCCTTAGGGAAATCCGAGTTGATTCCTATGCCTACTATCGCCCAGTATTCATGAGGGCCCACGACTCCCTCCACGAGCACGCCGGCCACCTTTCTCCCGCCGACGAGGACGTCGTTGGGCCACTTGAGGGTGGCCTCTAAATGGAGACTACGGAAGGCGTCCACTACCGAGAGACCAGCAGCAATCGAGATGATGGGGAGCCGCGAAAGCTCATCTTGAAGCAGAACCGAGAGGTAGAGCCCCCCACGAGGCGATGCCCACCTTCGCCCGAACCTACCCCGCCCCTCCACTTGCTTTTCTGCGACCGTCACGGTCCAGGGGGACGCCCCCTCTGCAACCAAGGCCTTCGCGACCTCGTTGGTGGAGTCCACCACCTCATGCCTTACAAACCTCACCGGCCCGGTAGTTGGCACTTCGCCCGCGGCTAGAATCCGTGACATATATGAACGTATCCAGACGCAGTCGACACCTTCGTGCAAGGGCACGCCCCGAACGACGCGCTCCGAGAACTCAGCGACCGTCTCACCTACCCTCTCTAATCTCGATAAGGACTCCCCTTACGGAGGACGGATGAATGAAGTTGACCCTCGATCCTCCCTCCCCAGCCCTCGGTGCCTCATAGACAAGCCTAAGCCCCGCCGCTTGGAGTTCCTCACAGAACCTCTCTATGTCCTCAACCTCGAAAGCCAGGTGGTGAATCCCCTCCCCCCTCTTCTGGAGGAACTTCGCTATGGCACTGTCCTCAGAGGTGGGCTCCAAGAGCTCGATCCTCGTTCCCTCGACGGGGAAGGTGGCCACGCGAACCCTCTCACTCGGGACCTCCTCTGTCGACGAGAGGCTTAGGCCAAGGGCTTGATAGATCTCGACGGCCTCCTTCAGGCTCTTCACGGCAATCCCGATGTGCTCCAGAGCCTTGACTCTCATGTCAGAA